>Ga0066788_10000050_pt1 | contig 18707 bp, 12 predicted proteins | sample OrgsoiDNA2013048_FD_70943 | JGI IMG/M metagenome (GOLD analysis project Ga0066788, IMG submission 70943) | Permafrost soil microbial communities from the Arctic, to analyse light accelerated degradation of dissolved organic matter (DOM) -... | ecosystem: Environmental > Terrestrial > Soil >... | reverse complement strand
GAACCTGGCCGCCGTCGACTTTCTGCGCACCTTCAACCAGGCCGTCTATCGGCAGCATCCCGACGTGCAGACCATCGCGGAGGAATCCACCTCCTGGCCCTTGGTCTCGCGCCCGACCTCGGTGGGAGGCCTGGGGTTCGGGTTGAAGTGGGACATGGGCTGGATGCACGACACCCTGGCCTATTTCTCGGTCGATCCGCTGTACCGCCGATACCACCATCACAAGCTCACCTTTCGAGCCGTCTACGCCTTCAGCGAGAACTTCGTGCTGCCGCTGTCACACGACGAGGTCGTGTACGGCAAGCGCTCGCTCCTCGAGAAGATGCCCGGCGACGACTGGCGAAAGTTCGCGACCCTGCGGCTGCTGTACGCCTACATGTGGGCCCAGCCCGGCAAGAAGCTGCTGTTCATGGGGGGCGAGTTCGGACAGCGCGCCGAGTGGAGCCACGATCGCAGCCTGGACTGGCACCTGCTGCAGGCGTCTCCCTTGCACGGCCAGCTCCAGCTCCTGGTCGGGGAGCTCAACCGCCTGTACCGCAGCGACGGCAGCCTGCACCTGCTCGACTGCGATCCGGCCGGGTTCGAATGGGTGTCGGCCGATGACGTCGAGAACAGCGTCTATGCGTTCCTGCGCAAGGGGCCGGGGCGTCACGCCCAGACACCCGTGCTGGCGGTGTTCAACTGCACACCGATCCCGCGTTTCAACTACCGTCTGGGCGTCCCCCTCGACGGCACCTGGGTCGAGGTCCTGAACACGGACAGTGTCGCCTTTGGCGGCAGCAATCACGGCAACGTGGGGGGCGTGGAGGCGTCGCCCGTGACCTCTCACGGTCGGCCCTTCTCGCTCAATCTCACGCTGCCGCCGCTCGGCGCGCTGTTGCTGAAGCCCCTGCCGCGCCGTTCCTAGGATCCGACGACTGGCCTCGGCGGGAACCCCTCACCCCTATTTCCGGAGTGTCGGCTCCACCTGAAGCGTCTGCTTTTCCAGATTGCGGATGATGGTCATGGGCGCTCCGACACCGGCGCGATCCTCGGTAAGCATTCGATGAAGATCGTCGATCCCGGCCAGGGGCTTGCCATCGTAGGCCACGATGAGATCGCCGGCCAGCGCCCCCGCCCGCGCGGCCGGACTGTCCGCTTCCACGGACACCACGAACACGCCGCTCTCGGTGGGAAGACCGTGAAAGCGCACCACGCGCCGGTGCAACGGAACGGTCTGACCCGCCACCCCCAGGTAAGAACGACGGATACGACCCTCGCGGATGAGCTTGCTCATCACGAACGAGGCCGTGTTGGCGGCGATGGCGAAACAGATCCCCTGAGCGGGCATGATCATCGCGGTGTTCACGCCGATGACCTGACCCCGCGAGTCGACCAGGGGTCCACCCGAATTCCCCGGGTTGAGCGCGGCGTCGGTCTGTATCACGTCGTCGACCAGTCGACCGGTCTTGGTTCGCAACGAACGGCCGAGGGCGCTCACCACTCCGGCCGTGACGGTGCAATCGAAGCCGTAGGGATTACCCACGGCGATGGCCAGTTGTCCCACGCGCAGGGTCGACGAGTTGGCGAAGGCGAGTGCCACCAGGTGGGGCGCGTCGATGCGCACCAGGGCGATGTCGGTGTCCGGATCGTCGCCGACCACCTGCCCCGGGACCCGCTGGCCGTCCTGAAAGATGACGTGGATGCGTTGCGCTCCGCTCACCACGTGACTGTTGGTCAGCACGTAGCCGTCGGGCGTCACCACGAACCCGGAGCCGCTGCCCGAAGTCTCGGCGGGACCCGATCGCGCACCGGGTTGGGTCGGGCGCGCCGGGGCCGCCTGGACGTCGATCTTGACCACCGAGGCGCTCACCTGCTCGGCGACCGCGGTGACGGTCTGCGAATAGGAGTCGAGCAATTCTAGGTCGCTGTTCTCGAGACGAGCGGCACGGGCACTGCCGTTGGCACTGATACCGGTCACTGTACCGGTCATTGTAGACACCATGGGACCCTCCTTGCACCTTCACCGAGGCCATCAGCTCCCGGTGGGTCGATTTCGCGGGCGTCCTGCCTCGCGATGGATTTCATCAAAATAATCACCGATCCTCTCCCGTCAACCAGCAGCGGTCGGCGACGGAGATGAGCCAAAAAATGCGCACAAATCGGGATACTGCGATTTTTCCGAACGCCTTTAGATGCTTTACCAGACCGAAATGTGTACAAACGAGGCAAGTTTTCCGGATGACGATCGCGAAGCTTTTCCAGGCACCGGCAGGCGGGGCTTTGCCACGTCGGCTGAGGCCGAACGAGGACGCATGAAACGCCGCAGTCAGAACCCGTCGCGCCCACTGTCGCCTCTGCTCTTCAGCATGGCCGTGATTGCGCTCGGCGCCAGCCTGGGGCCAGCGGCCCTGGCCGCCAGAAAGGCGACGGCGGTCGCGACGGCCACCACCACCGGGAAGGCGGCCGAAAGGGGAGCCAGCACGCCATGCGGAACCGATAACTTGCTCGCCGGCAAGCTGCCCGTGCAACAGCAGGATGTCCAGGGCGACGTCGCGCTGTTGACCGATGGCGAAGGCCCGGCCGAGGGCGCCTTGTGGGACGGCCCCGCCGCCATCCAGCTGTCGAGCGGGGCGGGAGTCATCACCTATGACCTCGGCGAGCCGCGCACGGTCTCGGCGTTCTTCCTTCAGGCGGACGCCAACGACACCTACGAGATCTCGGGCTCGCTCGACGGAAGCTCCGCCAGCTTCCGTCCGCTGGCCGTGGCCGCCAATGTCGTCGAGCACGGCCCTGGCCTGCGCAACCGTGCCATGCAGATACCCGCCGTGACGATCCGGTACCTCCGCGTGGGAGAAGCCGCGGGCGATCTCGCCTATTCGATCTCGGAGCTCTCCGCGTACTGCCAGGCCCCGACTCCCTTCCCACCGATCTTGAAAGCCGTCGATGCTCCTATGGCGGCAGTGCCCGTCGCGGCCGCATCGCGCTGGTTGGAGCCCGCGCCTCCACCCGTCGAGCCGCTGTTCGGGTCATTTCAGTGGATCCTGGGCGCGGTCGTCCTGCTCATGATCGCCATGAGATATCGGGGCACCACGCCGCTGGTCACGCCCGCTGCTCCCGGCGTCGAGACATCGACATCGACGTCCCCAGGAGTCACGGGACCGCCAGCGGCAGCTTCAGGACGGGGTGAGACCGAGTCGGAGCGAGCGGAACGCTTCTACCCTCTCCTCCTGGCGCTCTTCATGGGCAGCGGCTGCGCGGCGCTGATCTACGAGATCGTGTGGTTCCAGTTGCTCCAGCTGGTCATCGGCTCCTCGGCCGTCTCCATCGGCGTCCTGCTCGGCACCTTCATGGCCGGAATGTGCGTGGGCAGCCTGGCGCTGGCGCGCTTCGTCTCGCGCCGGCACCATCCGCTGCGGGTCTACGCGCTGCTCGAGCTCGGGATCGGGGCCTCGGGGCTCCTGATGCTGGCGGTCATGCCGCTCGTCGAGCGCGTCTACACGAGCGTGGTCGGGCACGGCGTGCCCGGGCTGCTGCTGCGGGGCATCTTCGCGGCGCTGTGCCTGCTGCCCCCCACGGCCATGATGGGCGCCACGCTCCCCGCGGCGGCGCGCTGGGTGCAAACCACGCGGCGTGGCATCTCGTGGCTGGGATACTTTTACGGCGGCAACACCATCGGGGCGGTGTTCGGCTGCTTGCTGGCCGGCTTCTACCTGCTGCGCGTGCACGACATGCCCACGGCAACCGGAGTGGCGGTCGCCCTCAACGCGATCGTGGCGGCCGCCGTGCTCGCCATGGCGCACTTCACGCCTCGCATCCCCGCTCGGGACGGGCAAGAGGCGGCTGACCAGACCGCCCTCGAGGCCCACGAAGCCTCCAACGACGCGGATGGTGGTGGGCCGGCGGGACCTTCTGCGCGCCCGGCGGCGATCTGGGTGATCTATCTGACCATCGCCCTGTCAGGCATGACCGCGCTCGGGGCGGAGGTGATCTGGACGCGGCTCTTCACGCTGCTCCTCGGGGGAACGACCTACACGTTCTCGATCATCCTGGGGGTCTTCTTGATCGGGATCGGGCTCGGCAGCGGAGTGGGATCGGCCCTGGCGCGGCGCACGCCCGATCCTCGCCGAGCGCTGGGCGTGGCTCAGTTCCTGCTGATTGGCGCCATCGCCTGGACCGCCTGGAACGTCACGCGCTCGCTTCCCTACTGGCCGGTCGATCCCTTGATCTCGTCCGGGACCTGGTTCCAGTTCCAGCTGGATCTGGTGCGCTGCCTGTGGGCGATCCTGCCGGCCGCCGCCCTGTGGGGCGCCAGCTTTCCTCTGGCGCTGGCCGCGGTGGCATCGCGCGGGCAGGACGGCGGACGATTGGTCGGGCGGGTTTACGCCGCCAACACCATCGGCGCCATCGTGGGAGCGCTGGCCTCCAGCCTGGTGGTCATCGCCTGGCTCGGGACCCAGAACGGCGAGCGCATCCTGATCGCGCTGGCCGCCATCTCGGCGATCGTGGCCCTGGGGCCGTTCTTTCCGGGGGATCGCTCCAAGTCGAGGGCCGCCTTCACCTCGACTTCGGTCGTCTGGACCCTGGTGATCATCGAGCTGGCCAGCGTCCTGTCCCGTAACGTTGCCCCGGTGCCGGCCGTCCTGGTCGGGCATGGTCGCACCTCGGCGTCCAATTCACGCAATCAGGATCAGTACCTCTACGTGGGCGAGGGCATGAACTCGACGCTGGCCATCTCGCGTGACGCTAATGGCATCATCAGCTACCACAACGCCGGAAAGGTGCAGGCGTCGACGCAGCCGCAAGACATGCGGTTGCAGCGCATGCTCGGGCATCTGACCACCTTGCTGCCCGCGAACCCCCGCAACGTCCTGGTGGTGGCCTGCGGCGCCGGTGTGACGGCCGGGGCCGCCAGCATCGATCCGCGGGTCGAGCATCTGACCATCGCCGAGATAGAGCCGCTGGTTCCCAAGGCCGCCTCCAAGTACTTCGGGGAGTACAACTTCAACGTGGTCACCAACCCCAAGGTGCACGTCGAGATCGACGACGCCCGTCATTTCCTCAACACCACCCGGGAGAAATTCGACGCCATCACGTCGGATCCCTTCGACCCCTGGGTGAAAGGCGCCGCCACCCTCTACACAGTGGAGTTCTGGGAGCTGGCCAAGCGGCACCTGAACCCGGGCGGCGTGGTGACTGTCTTCGTGCAGCTCTACCAGGCCGGAACCGCGGCCGTGAAGAGCGAGGTGGCCACGTTCTTCAAGGTTTTCCCGCGCGGCATCATCTTCGGAAACACCGTCCACGGCTCGGGCTACGACGTGGTGCTGGTCGGCCAGCCCGACGAATCCGTGATCGACGTCGATGCCATGGATCGCCACCTCACCAGCCCCGAGTTCGCATTGATGGCGAAATCACTGCGTCAGATCGGGTTCAACAACGCGGTCGCGCTGCTCTCGACCTACGGAAGCCGGGGGCCCGATCTCGGTCCGTGGCTGCAGGACGCCCAGATCAACCGGGACCGGGATCTCCGGCTGCAGTTCCTGGCCGGATTCAACCTGAACGCCAACGAGGCCGCGCAGATCTACAGCGGCATCCTTCCATTTCGGCGCTATCCGGATGACCTGTTCAAGGGCTCGCCCGAGCGGCTGGCCGCGCTGCGCTCGGCCATGGCCGGCCGGCCGCCATGAACGAACCAACGAACGACTGACCGACCGACCGACCAACTCCACCGTCGGTGTCCGCCAGCGGTGCGACGCGATCGCGCCATCTGTGTCCTGGGTACTCAGGATTTCGTCCTGTGAGGCACGAACGTGCCACGCCCACCGGGCGCTCGATGTGGCACGTGAGTTGCTGCCAAATCCAGCCCTGGAGGTGGGTTGATCATGATGTGCAAGCTCCTTCATTCGTGGCTGATTCTGACCATGGCGATCGCCGCGACCGCCGTCGTGGGTTGCGTCCCCGCCGAGTCCGGTGTCACGCAAGCTTCGACTGGAACCGGGGGGTTCAACGGCACGGGAGGGTTCACGGGGCTCGGCGAGCCGCCGTTCACGGGAGTCGGCGGCAGCCAACCGTTTAGCTGCGACGCGCCGGGCTCCAGCCCCGGCGCCAGCGCCGGTGGGGCCACCTCGAGCTTTCCCGGCGGAAACGTAGTGTTCGGTGGAACCTTCCAGCCGCAGCTCGGCGCCACGGTCACACCTGCGGTCGCGCCTCCCGCCATCAGCGGAGGAACCCTGCGCGTGCTGCGCGATGGCCACACCGCGATCGCCGCGGATCCCGACCGTGATCGGATCACGGTGGTCGATCTGAAGACCGCCAAGATCGTGGCCACGATTTCACTGCAGACCGGTGACGAGCCCGGCCGCGTCGTCGAGGACGCCGCCGGACGTGTACACGTCGCGCTGCGCCGGGGAGGTGCCCTCGCCACGCTCGATCCCGCGAGCTGGGCCTCGGTGAACAGGCGCTCGGTCTGTGCGGCCCCGCGTGGCCTGGCCTACGAGGCCAAGACCGATCTGGTTCACGTGGCCTGCGCCGACGGGCAACTGGTCTCTCTGCCGGCAGCCGGGGGCGTCGCCACCCGGACGATCAAGCTGGATCGCGATCTGCGGGACGTGGTCGTCGACGGTGATCGGCTGCTCGTGAGTCGATTTCGCTCCGCCCAAGTCCTGACGCTGGATGCCGCGGGCACTGTCACGCAGCGGCTGACGCCCGCGCCATTTCGCTCGGGCGATGCTCATCAGAACAGTCTCTTCTCCGCCTCGGTGGCCTGGCGAATGGTCGAGATGCCTGGCGGCGGGGCCGCCATGGTGCATCAGCGCGGAATGGACGACATGGTCATGACGCAGTTCGGACAGGGTTACGGCAGCACCAACGCCTGTGACGCCATCGTCCAGACCGCCGTCACAGTGATGAAATCGGGCCAGACGCCGACCGCCTCCCCCGCCATCCCGGGAATGGTGCTGCCAGTCGACATGGCGGTCTCATCAGACGGCAAGCGCGTGGCCTTGATCGCGGCCGGGAATGCCACGAACGCGACCCAGTTCGGTCAGCCGCCGGCCCTTCCCCGGGTGTTCGTGACCGACCTCGATGCCGTCGACAGCGTGAAGGCCGACGGGATCGGCTGTCGATCCGACGGGTGGCACGGCCCCTGTTTGGGCTCGCCTTTCCTCAGAGGCGACGTGGTCACGGACACAGGAGGCTCGTTCACCGGTGGCGCAACCGGCGCGATCTGCGCGCCCGGCAGTATGTGCGGGGTCGGCGGAGGCGGCGCAGCCAGCGCCAGTGGAGCGGCCGGCGCCGGTGGCGCCGCAGGGGTTCCAGGCTCGATCGTCGACTGCTCGTCGTCGGTCCCGCCGCCCGGTATCCCCGAGGTCGTCGGTGAGCCCATCGCCGTGGCCTTCGATGCGACCGGGATGGTGGTGGTGCAGGCCCGAGAGCCGGCGGCCCTGTTCCTCGGCTCGGGTGCCAGCGTGGCCCTGTCCAGCGACAGCCGCGCCGACACCGGCCACGCCATCTTTCATGGCAATGCGGGAGCCTTCGTCGCCTGCGCGTCGTGCCACGCCGAGGGCGCCGAGGACGGCCGCGTCTGGAGCTTCTCATGCGAGGGCGATCGCCGCACCCAGTCCTTGAACGAGGGGATCTCGGGGACAGAGCCCTTCCACTGGAACGGCGACATGAAGACCTTCGGCCAGCTCATGGACACCGTCTTCATCGGTCGCATGTCAGGACCGAAGCTGGCGCCGGAGCAACTCGACGCGACCCTGGGCTGGATCGATCGCCAGCCGCACCCCGCGTCAATACCGGCAGCCGATCCCGCGGCGGCGGAGCGAGGCCGTGCCCTCTTCAACGACAACACCAGGGCAGCCTGCGCGACCTGCCACGCCGGCCCCAAGCTCACCAACAACATGAGCAGCGACGTGGGAACCGGGGGTCTCTTCCAGGTGCCGTCGCTGCTCGGGGTCGGCGCCCGCCTGCCCGTGATGCACAACGGCTGCGCCAAGACCCTGGCCGACCGCTTCAACGCGCCAGCCTGCGGAGGCGGAGACAAGCACGGTGTCACCTCGATGCTGAGCGCCCCCCAGATCGCCGATCTGACCACCTTCCTCGAAACTCTGTAAGTCTGACGCGGGAGGGCGGCGAGAGCTCCGAGCACCGGATCACGCCGCGCCTTCATCGCGCTGCTGGCAAACTCGCTTGAACACTTCCAGCAAACAGATCGGAGGAACGACCAGCTCATCGGGGCCCCATCCCGAGATATCGGAGGCGGGTCGACTGCGGGGCCCGAGAGTAGCGTGCGAGGGTACCGTCCTCGAGGATGGCGACGATGTCGCCGTTGGGCGCGAAGGGGGAGATGGTCGGCCCCCCCGACCACAGGCCGGTCAACGTATGGCCGTCATGGGCGGAATCGATCCGTGGGAGGTCCAATGCCACGTCTTCGACACCTGCGGGTCGACGAAGCTGAAGGCCGCCCCGCCCCTGCTCCACCTCCGCGGGCCTGGGCCGTCGAGATCGTGATCGGTTGACGGCCTGACAACATCTGTTGCTTGCCGCGCAACACAGACCGGTGTCGAACGGATAAATACCTATATAATACGTAGTACAACTTACAGAAAATTAGTGGCAAGGTTCGTGCATTCCCTCCCCGCGATGGCGGAGGGATGGCCCCTCCTCCCGACAAGAGCAAACCCCGGGCGACCGGGGGACGCAAAGCCAACGGGGCTCCCTGAGCTGGCCGGGTTGCCAAAGGAGAAGGACATGAAAACTCTGCGAACGAAGCTTGGATCAGTGATTGTAACCGGTGTCGCCGTGCTTGGCGCGGGATGCGCCCAGACCGGGGACGAGGGCACGATGCAGGAGAGCGAAGCCCCCGCCCTCAGCTCCGTCAACGGGTTGAGCTCCGTCAACGGGCTCAGCTCGGTCAACGGACTGAGCTCCGTGAACGGGCTCAGCTCCGTGAACGGGCTGAGCTCCGTGAACGGGCTCAGCTCGGTCAACGGGCTGATGACCACGGACGCAGGCCGCACCACGGTGTCGTACATCGTGCGCTGCGCGCTGCCGGCCGGCCGCTCCATCACCAAGGTGGTCAACGGCGTCAATTACAGTTTCGCGGGCCAGATTGGCCTGGCGCCCGAATGGGAGACCAGCGCCTGCGGCACCGACTGCCAGCAAAACGTCAGCGCCTGCATCTTGGCCCACGTGAACACCTCGGGGCAACACGTCTCGCTGTGGCTGGATGGCGACAACCCGGCGCTGGGCTGGGGCCGCAGCACCAACTATCCCTATCAGGAGGGATCCTTCTTCGGGAACATCTTCGTCAATCCTCCCCAGGCGTTCTACTGCAACGGTAAGGACTTCGACATTGGCCTGGTGCCCGGTCGCCTGGGCGCCGGCTCGGGTGCGATCTACAAGAACCCCTACGCCGCGGGCTCGACATACTGCAAGGACTATTGCGCGGCGCAGGGCGGCGACGGCTACCGATCTTGCGGGAGCTGGAGCCACGTGATCACCGTGTGGCGCGATTTCGACCCGAACGTCGACTACAAGGTGTGCAACCGCTACAGCGGCAAGTGCATGAAGGTGGTGGGTGACAGCATGGACAACAGCGCCCGTATCTCTCAGAACACCTACGACTCTTCCAAGGCCAGCATGCGCTGGCGGATCAGCCAGATCTCGCCCGGACAGTACAAGTTCATGAACGTCAACAGCGGCAAGGCCATGGACATGGGCGGCAACACGACGAACAACGGCGAGCAGATGAATCAGTACACATGGAAGGCCAGCCCCAATCAGATGTGGTCATTCACGCCAACGGGTGACGGGTACTACAAGTTCAGCCCCGGTCAAACCCCCGGAGCGTCGGTCGACGACCCCGCCTGGTCGACGGCCGAGGGCACCATCCTTCAGCAGTACACCTGGAACAACGGCGCGAATCAGCAATGGTCCATCATCCCCGTGGTCAACTAGTAGCGCAGCTGGCCTGCCACCGGTAGCTGGCAGCGGATACCCCCCGTCTCTCTCCTCAACACGTCCTCCCTTCCAGTTTCCACGTTCCCCCAAAGAGCGCGGACCGACGAAAGTCGGCCCGCGCTTTTCCATTTGAGCGCGGTGGGTGATCTCGAACCGCAACATGTTCGACGCGCTCACGGCCAAGGGGAACCACGTGCGCTTCGTCTTCGCCAGGGAGCTGGCCATTGTGACGACAACGCGCGCAATCAGGTCATGCCGGAAGGCCTGGCCGGGCTGTGGGCCGGGTATCAGGCGCCCAATTGAGCCTGATGGTGCCTGAGGGTTCGACATGGCAGCCCCCACTTTGCTAGACCCAGGCGATGACAACCCAGAAAAAGCTGTTCGTCGAAGACCTCGAAACCGCCGGCAAGCGCGTGATCGTCCGCGTGGACTTCAACGTGCCCTTGAAGGATGGCAAGGTGGAGAGTGACAAGCGACTCAGAGAGTCGCTCCCCACGATCAAGTACCTGCGTGACAAGGGCGCGAAGGTCATCCTCATGTCGCACCTCGGCCGGCCCGACGGCAAGCGCGTGGCCGACATGAGCCTGCGCCCGGTCGCGAACGCCCTGGCCGCCCTTCTGAAGACCCCAGTGGCCTTCGCCGAGGACTGCATCGGCCCGCTCGCCGAGCAAGCAGTGGCCGCGATGAAGCCGGGGGAGGTCTTGCTGCTCGAGAACCTCCGCTTTCACGCCGAGGAGGAGGAGAACTCTCCCGCCTTCGCCAAGCAACTGGCGGCTCTCGCCGACGTCTACGTCAACGACGCCTTTGGCAGCGCGCACCGCGCGCACGCGTCGACCGAAGGCATCACCAAGTTCGTCGCCCAGGCGGCATCGGGTTACCTGATGCAAAAGGAGCTCGACTATCTCGGGGGCGCCCTGGCCTCACCGCGACGGCCGTTCGTCGCCATCATCGGCGGCTCCAAGGTCTCCGGGAAGATCGACGTCATCAAGCACCTACTCCCACAGGTCGACACGCTCTTGATCGGCGGTGGCATGACCTACACCTTCCTGAAAGCGCAGGGCCTGGAGGTGGGCAAGTCGATCGTCGAGAACGACAAGTTGGAGCTGGCGCGCAGCCTCCTGGCGGAGGCGGGAGGCAAGTTGGTGCTCGGCACGGACTTCGTGGTCACGGACAAGCTGGACTTCAAGGCGCGAACGGTCGGTGCCCTCAAGACCGTGGCCAAGGATGCCATCCCGCCGGATTGGGAGGCCGTCGACGCGGGCCCCCAGACGGTGGCGGCCTTCACTGAAATCCTGTTGCGCGCGAAGACCATCATCTGGAACGGCCCCGTCGGCGTGTTCGAGATCGACGCCACCGCCAAGGGGACCATCGCGATCGCCCAGGCGCTGGCACGGGCGACCGCCGCGGGAGCGACGACCATCATCGGCGGCGGAGACTCGGCGTCCGCCATCAAGAAAGCGGGCGTGGCGGACAAGGTGTCACACGTCTCGACGGGCGGAGGCGCCTCGCTCGAATTTCTCGAGGGCAAGATCCTTCCCGGCGTGGCGGCTCTGAGCAATCGCTCGGCGCCAACAGACATCGGATGACCGATCCCATGACCGATCGGCGGGCCTTCTCGGTCGCCATCTTCTGCCGCAACGGCGGTTCCATCCTGCTCGTGAAACACAGGCGGCTGGGATCGTGGTTGCCCATCGGGGGCGAGATGGAAGCAGGCGAGACCCCCCTCGAGGCGGCTCGCCGAGAGCTTCGTGAGGAGACGGGCCTCGAGGGAGTCTTTCCCTCGGGGCTCGGCGTGGATGGCACCCCGTCCGGCTTCATCGGCTACGAGGAGCACCCCGCCGGCAGCAAGGGCTTGCACATGAACTTCGCCTTCGTCGCCGATGTCTCCACGCGGACCCTGGCTCCCTGCCCGGAATACACGGACGTTCGCTGGGTCACGGAGCCAGGTTCCGTCGCCTGTCCCCGCAATGTCGACGACCTTGTGCGCATCGCGCTGACATGTTAGGGCCGCCAGCCTCGACACGGCGATAGCCGCGGGGAGCGAGGTGGCGGCTCGAGCCCGGATCACGGCCGGGGCGTGGTCACGTTGACGACGAACTCCAGGCCCTGAGCCTCGATGGCCCGCCTGGCCGCTTGCACGAAGGGAAGGGCCACACCGGACGGCGGCGCGACGCAGTCGAGGCGGATCTGGACACGTTTGCCCAGGTATCTGGGGTAGTGCTGGACGAGGAAACCGTCGAGCACGTAGCCGAGGTATCGGTTGATCTTCTCCTCGATCTCGACCAGCTGACGGGCGCTCGCCCCCCAGGGCCGGCTCTCGAACATGGCCAGGATCACCGAGTCCCGTTCGACATCGGGGGTGATCAGATCCACGATCCGGGCGTTCTGGACTCCGGGCGCGCCAAACTCGGCCACCATTTGCTCGCGGGTCATCGATTCCAAGGCGTCGGCTCTCCTCGGCCCGGAATCTAACATCCCCGGGGCGGCTGCCCGAGAAATCGACCCGAACGATCCGGGAATAGGATCAGGAAACTGTGCATTAATAACTGGATGTCTTGGCTCGTCCTCCGCACCTTCGCCCTGCTGGTAGGGGGCGCGGCGTTGGGATTGCTCATCAACGTCGCCCATCCGCACGGGGTGCGGCTCGCCTCGTACAAACCAGCCACCTCTTGCGTTCAGACGACAACCGCGCAAGCCGAGGCGACCCCGGCACCCATAGATGTCCTGTCGCCGACGCAGGTGGCCAACCTTTGCGCCGACCCGCGCGCGCTGGTGGTGGACGCGCGCACCGCCGAGGAATTCGCGGAGGGCCACGTGGCGGGCGCCATTCACTTGCCTTGTGCGTCGTCGCGCGGAGAAGCCAGCGCCGCGCTCGATCTCATGACGGGTAAGGAAATTCTGGTCGTGTACGGAAACCAGACCGGCGATGCACAGCCGGTGGCCGAGGAGCTGCGCAGCCGGGGTGGCCGCCCGGACGTCAGGTACGCCGTGCTCGAGGGAGGATTCGGCGCCTGGAACCGCAGCGGGTTCGCCTGCTCGTCGGGGCCGTGCCCCGACTGCCAGGGCACGTTGAAACCATGAGCATGAGGATGAGCATGAGCATGACAGCGAGAGTGGGCGCGATCGTCACGGGCCTCCTGCGAGCCGGCCTGGGAGGGCTGCTGGCGATTGCCGGGCTCCTCAAGCTCCGCGAGCCCTCGGTGTTCGCCACCGAGATTGCAAACTACCAGCTCCTCCCCGGCATCGCCCCTTACCTGGCGGCCACCCTGCCCACCACCGAGATCCTGCTCGGGGTGGGACTGGTGATCTTTCCGACGCGATGGCGACGCCCGGCGGCGGCCGGGGCGCTGGTCTTCTTCCTCACGTTTCTCATCGCGGTGTCGTCGGCCGTGCTTCGCCACATCAACATATCGTGCGGCTGCTTCGGGGCCGGTGGTGAGGCGGTGAGCCCGCTGACCCTGGGCCGCAACCTGTCACTGGTTGCCTCGGCTGCGCTGCTCCTGTACCTGGATCGTCCCCGCATCATCCCGGTCGGAAGACCGGTCGGAAGACCGGTCGGATGATCGGTCGCCGCCCCCGCCCCCGCGCGCAAAGGAGATCAGTCGCGCGACCTTGCTGGCCAGCTCGTCGGGCGAGAAAGGCTTCTGCAAGAAGTCGACGCCATCGCTGGGATCGCTGGTGGGCAGCATAGCGTCCCAGCTGTAACCCGAGATGAACAGCACCCGCAGGCGCGGCCGCTCAACGGCCAGCCGCTTGGCGAGCTCCAGCCCACCCATCCCCCCCATGACCACATCGGTGACCAGGAGCTCGATCTCGCCGGCGTGTCCTCGCGCCAGCTCCAGAGCCTGCTCCCCATCCTCAGACAGCAGCACGTCGTACCCCAGATCGCCCAGGATGCGCGCGAGCACCGAGCGCACCAGCGGGTGATCTTCCGCGACCAGGATCTTGGCGGCGGTCGGTGGCCCCACCGGCAGCAGACCCGGGCCGACCGCCTCTGGAGCCGCGGCCACGTCGGCCTGCGCCTCCAACGCGGCCCGCGGCAGATAGATCTTGAAGCGGCTGCCGTGATCCGGCTGCGAATCGACCACGATGTGGCCACCACTTTGCTCCACGATGCCGTGCACCGTGGCCAGGCCCAGGCCGGTGCCCTTGCCGATCTCCTTGGTGGTGAAGAATGGATCGAAGACATGGCGGCGTGTCTCGCGATCCATTCCCACGCCGGAGTCACTCACCGTGAGGACGACGTAAGACCCCGGCAAGGCGCCCACCAGCTCGGCGTGGGAGCTCTCCGCACCGAGTTCGGTGGCGGCCGTTTCGATCGTCAGGCGACCACCCTTTGGCATGGCATCCCGGGCGTTCGTGACCAGGTTGATGATCACCTGCTCCAGCTGGCGGGGATCGATCTCGACGAGGGCCCCGACCGGCGCCAGGGCCAAGGTCATGTCGACCCGCTCGCCCGCCAGGCCGCCGAGCAGCTCGCGCATCTCCCCGATCATGCCGTTCAGGTCCAGCACCTTCGGAACCAGCACCTGTCTCCGGCTGAACGCCAGGAGCTGGCGCACCAGGCCCGCGGCGCGCGTGGCAGCGCCCAGGATCTCTTGAACGGCGAGGTGGGCGCCCTCGCTCAGGATTGGATCCTCCGAAAGAAGGCCGACGTTCCCCATCACCACCGTTAGCAAGTTGTTGAAGTCGTGGGCCACTCCGCCGGCCAACATTCCCACCGACTCCATGCGCTGAGCCTCTCGCAGGGCCTCGCTTTGCCGCTCGAGAGCGTCTCCGCGCTCGGCGACCCGCCGCTCCAGCGTGCGATTACTCTCCTCCAGCAGCTCTTGCGCGCCGGAAAGTCGCTTGAGCAGGTTCTCGTTGACGAAGCGCAGACGGATCGACTCTGTCAGCGCGCGCTGAGTGTTGAGCGCCACCATGGTCAGGGTAAGCCCATACAGGATCACCAGCGCCGCCATCATCAGGTGTAGCGGCTCGCCCTCCATGGCCAGGCGCAGGCTCAGGGGCAGGAGGGCCCCTACCGCAAAACCCAGGAAGGCCGGCACGTAAAACGCCAGCGTTCCGGCGGCGCCCGCCGTCATTCCGCCCACCACGAAGATCAACAGGAGCTGCGTGACCTGGTTGGCAGGATTGAACAGCAAGGCGGACGCGACTCCCCATGCCAAGCCAGTGCCGGCGGTCGCCAATACGAATCGCCAGCGCCAGGCGGGCTCCACCTGCGCGGCATCCCGCACGTTACGCAGATAGCGAAACCTCAAGAGCAAACGGATCCCGGTGACCACCGCCATGACCAGAACCCAGCTCGTCAGCAAACGGTGTGACGCTGAACGCCACAAGATCAGCGACACCAGGAACGCGTTGAGCGGGTTCATGATGAAGACCCAGACGCTCTGGCGATAGAGCGTTCGGATCTGCTCGGCGCGCACGGCTTGGTGCGTTGCAGGATCCCATTTTTCAGGCCGCGCCACGACCAAGGTGAAATACCACGTCAGTTCCGCGGTGGGTCACTTTCCGGACGAAACGCCCGCCTTTCTTCACCTGAATCCCCGTACCTGAATCCTCGCGAAGCGGCCGATATCAGCCACCAGGTACTGCTTCCAGAACCCTTCAATCGCGGCGTCGCTGCTTGGACTCCGCCATCACGCGATCCAGGAATTCCAGGGATTTGCGCTCCTCCTCGAGGAGAAGCTGTCCGGCGGCGACGCCCTCCGTGGCATGCTCGGCGCGCTTTTCGTTGGTCTGCGCGGCGCCCCTCTCCTCGTCGGGGGTCCGAGACGCCGGGGCCTCGGGGCGCCGAGCGCCGTCGCGCGCGTCTTCGCGGATGCCGGTGCCCTCGTCGCCCGAAGAGAAGATGATGGTCCCCGCGAGCGCCTCCTCGTCCGAGACCCGAGCACGCTGAGCCATCAACTCCGACAGCTCGCGCGCCAAGGAATCGAACTGATAAACCAGCGCCCCGTCCTCGCGCAGCTCGATGGTCCCGCCCAGATCTCGGACGGCGCCCTCCAGATCGGCGTCGGTGGCGCGACGTCCGCTGGCCGCCTCCCAGGCCCTCGAGAGCTCGTCGCGGGTGTAAACCATGGGCCCGGCGGTGTTGCTGCGAGTCTGGTCAGATGTCTGGTCAGATGCCTTGCCCAGCACCTGCCGCAGAACCGCGCGCCACCCATTCTGACGTGCCACGTTCTGGGCGGCGGCGGGCCGCCGGAGCAGGCGAATCAGAGGCAGTGCGAAGAGCGCCAGCGAAAACGCGAACGGCACCGCTCCCAGCACCAGCGGAATCCCGTCGGCAGGCGGCAGCGGCATCGCCGCGAACACCTGATCGGGCGTGGCCATTCGCGTGAACATCGCCGCCAGGCGCTCGAGCGTCAGATCGTTGGCGAGAACCGCCCCACTTGCCACCAGATTGAATCCGTTGATCAGCCCGAACAGGAGGTTCGATCCCGCGCTGTTTCCGGTGAGCGGCGGCAACGTGACCCGTTGGGCCCAGATCCCGATCGGCGCCGCGACCACCCGGGACGAGGGGGTGCCCTCCACGGTCGTCCGGAGATCCGCGAAGCTGTAAGTGATCGCGCCCGCCTCGCTGACGGCGAGGTCGCCTTGATAGTCCACCACCAGGCGCAGCAACAGGCGCTCGGCCTGCTCGCGCGGAAGGCCCGTCAGGCGCATGACGTCGCCGGGGGCGATCCGGCCTTTTTGCCGCCGGATCTCGCCCAGAATCTCGCGCTCCTGCTCGCGCGGATCGGGCTTGAGGGCAGGCGGCCCGAACACGAAGCGATTGACCCGCTCGTAAAAAGGGATGCGCCGGTGGCGCACCGGGCTCATGTGCATCCACCTCGGCTCGGCGCGCAGGGCCACCGGCGAGAAAGGATGGAAAGTCCAGAACAGCGCCTCCGCGATCACCCTGAGTAGAACCCCGACCCCTTCCCAGGGGCTGTCCCGATCGTCGCCGCCGCGGAAGGCGAGCGCGATCAGCACGGCCAGGAACACCAGCGCGTACCCGACCAGCACGACCGAGACCCACGCGCGCACGACGAACCGGACCGCCCCCGAGACGGCCTTCACGACGGCCCGCCCGACCCGGCGCGAGACCCGGGTCTCCGGCGGTGTCACCACCCCTCGCGGGAAGCTGTAGACCAGCTCGCCCTTGCTGGTGGCCGCCAGGTGCCCCCCGCGATCAGCGGTCAGCAGACGCAGCCCCTCCTCCGCGTCGCGGAGCGCCAGCCCGCTGCGGGCGGAGGCGTCGGCCACGGTCAGATCGCCGCGAAAATTCCCGAGAGCAGCTTCGAGGATACCGGCTGGAGATTTCACTGGCACGATTGTCGTAAGCCTACCCGATCCCGGTGGGAGTCAACCCCACTGGGGCGGGGGGGAGGCACGTCGGGTTCAAGTCGGTTCAGCCGCACACGCCGCTCGGTCAAGAGGCCTCTGGCCTCGGACCTCGGGACCTCGGACCTCGGACGTCCCCGTCGAGACTGGTCGCAAGCGCCTGCGGGCCCTGAGCACACCGCCCCGATCCGCGCGCACGCGCATAGCTTTCCCCGAAGTCCGAGGCCCGATGTCCGAGGCCGCACGGCCTTCCCAGGCCCCTTGCGGCGGCGTAGCCGCGTTAGCCGTCGCGGTCGTCAGGGCCGCGCTCGAGCACGCTCAGCTGGATGTTGAGAGCATTGGTGGAGAGCTGAATCTCGCGAAATGACATGGCGAGCGAACCCATCAAGAGGATGAGGCTCACTCCGAAGATGATCTTACCCACGGTCTGGCCACCGGCGAAGAGCGCGAACATGCAGGTCACGCACGCGAAGATGCTCGCGACGCCAAGCGCCTGCATGCGGCGGATCAGCATCAGCCTATGGCGCAGGTTGTGGATCTGGTCGACCAGGGTGCGATCGCGGGTCTCCTGATAGCGGGCTGCCAGGCCGCGAATGAGACCGGCCAGCCCCAGGAACCTGTTGGTGTAGGCCAGCAGCAACAGCGAGACCGCCGGAAAGAGGAGCGCCGGGGTGGCAAGGCCAATCTCCAATCGGTCACCGCCGCATCGCCCGAATCAGGTTTGTCACGGGCATCACCATGTCCTTGCAGGGTGCAGGGTGGATGGCGCCCGGGCAAGGGGAAGTTGCACGATCCATCGGGTCGAGGCCGCACGGCCTGTTGGAGGCTGGTAGACAGTCCCTTCGAGCGCCCTTCCGCCGCTTCACCCCGAGGCCCTCAAGCTCCGGCCGCCTTCTTCCGATGCCTCGGGGATGGAATCCTGCTCTGCAACCAGCAACGTGGGCGCCGCGTACGAGGCTCAGATGGCCGTCCGCGCGAAGGACCAGCAAAAGGTGGAGGGAGACGCCGCCGTCCGGCTGGTTGAAGCGTCGCAAGTCGCGCCCGGGGCGAGCGCCAACCGGCCAATGCCTCTCGACGCGACGATCAGCATCCGCGCATAGCGAAAAGCTTCCAAAGCGAAGCTTTCCGGGAGCGACGGCTCCGGCCTTGCGCCTTGACGCGCTGACCCCGTGCGTACGTCCGTCCTTGGCTCGTGTTGACCCGGTGCCCGGTCGCGAGCACCATCCTTGGATGGACCGGGGCCTGAGCTTGCTCCTGGCGGTATTGCTTTCGGCCGCTGCGTGCTCGCAGCACGCGGGAGCTGGCGGCACGGCCACGGGAGGCGTGAGCGCCGGCCCGACGACGGGCAAAGACGGTGGTGCTGGTGGTTCCGGCGGCGGCACGGGCAGCCCAGCGGGTGGGTCCAGCAGCCGCGGCGTGACTCCAGAGACGATGGGGGT
>Ga0066788_10000048_pt1 | contig 18850 bp, 18 predicted proteins | sample OrgsoiDNA2013048_FD_70943 | JGI IMG/M metagenome (GOLD analysis project Ga0066788, IMG submission 70943) | Permafrost soil microbial communities from the Arctic, to analyse light accelerated degradation of dissolved organic matter (DOM) -... | ecosystem: Environmental > Terrestrial > Soil >... | reverse complement strand
CGCATGGAGCTGGAGCGGTGGAGGGACGAGTGCAAGACGATGTTGTCCGAGGTCATCGATGGGTGACCTCGACGATAGCTTCACGCAGCTTCTCGGGCACCAGCCCACCGACACGGAGAAGCAGAACCTCTACCGCGCGCGCGACACCTTGAATCTCAAGCCGACGGACGCGGTGTGGCGCTTGTTGATGGTGCTGGAGCACTACGAGACGCTTTTACGAGCAGATTCCAGCACGCATCGCGGCAGTCACTCAGGAGGTGACCAAGGCCGTCCGAGCAACCGCGGAAGCGGAGGCCAGGGCGGCGCATGAGCAGACCAAACGGGCACTTGCCGAAGCCGTTCGCCAGTCGGCCGTCAAGGCGGCGAAGGATGCTGCCGGCGCCGCGATCGCGAAGTGGGTGAGCATCGGGATGGGTGTGATCGTCGTCGCGCTGCTGATCGTGGGATGGGGCGCGGCCGCTCGCGGTCGCCAGGAAGGCAGGGCGGTAGGAGAGAACGTGGCGACGAAGGCGTGCGGCGCGCTGGTGGCCGCGTCATCGTGGGCAAACACGCCCGACGGGCAGCTCGCCTACGCGTTGGCCAAGGTGGGCGGCCTCGGTGATGTCGCGAGGTGTGCAGGTCACGGAATGATCCCGCGGGACGGATGGTGCGCGGTGCAGTCAGAGCGCGGAAAACCGCTGGCACGGTGGCCCTTGCCGCTCGCCGGAACAAAGGACGCGTTGGCAACCCGTCATGGCCAGTAGCCGGGCGGCCTCACATTCCCACCGCCGCCACTCGCGACGGTGATGCCCGAGTGACCCGGTGAGGGGCGGCCCATCTGGGCAACATTTTGACCGAACGGGCCGATAACTCCTGGGAGGACCGTGCGGAACACAAGCGAAACCGCATGCTCAACACCGTGAATGATCTTTCGTCGGGGGAACGGTGGCCGGGCCATCAGACCATCGGTCTCGTATCGGCCGTCGACGGTTCCGGTTGCGCAGCGAACGAAGCCCCGACGATCCAACACCCTGAAGGATGGCGACCATGAGTCTTGATGCGACGCTGCGGGATCTTGTCCGCGAGATCGTTCGCGATGAAATTCGGCCTCTCCGAGAGGAACTGCGCTTCACGATCGACACTTCCGCGAAGAGGCACCCAGCCAACGAGCTGGTTGCGGCCGCCTTCCTTACGGTCGAGGAGGTCGCGGAGATGATGAAGGTTACGGAGGCGACGGTCAGGACCTGGATCAAGTCCGGATCGCTGACGGCCAGTCGCCCCAGCGCCGGCGAGAAGGCCGGCCGCGTGTACAGGGTCTCCCGCTCAGATCTGAAGGCGTTCGTTGCTGGGGGAAGAAGCGCGATCGCTTGCGGACAAGTGGATATCAAGGCTGAGGCGGCGAACATCGTGACGCTGGCCACGCACAGACGGAAACCCTGATGCATGTCACTGGATGGGCGTTCGCTGCGGTGCGATCATCTTGTGACTCGGAGGGTTGTTCATGGGCTGCATCTACAGGCGTGGGACGAGGCTCTGGATTCGATTCAAGGGCCCGGACGGAAAGTGGACTCAGCAAAAGACGTCGCACCTCGTCGGCAGCGAGCCGAAGGCGCGCAAGCTGCTGATCGAGGTCGAGGCCAAGATCGCCGCCGGCGCAGAGTTCGCAGCGGCCGGAACGGGTCCGATCACCGTGGCCCTCTATGCGGACAAATGGATCAGCGATCGCGAGAGAATGGGGTTGGCCGACTGGGGAGGTGATGCTGCGCGCCTCAGGAATCATGTGCTTCCTGCTATCGGAAGGCTTCGACTCGACGAGGTGCGGCCTCGTCACCTCGTCGAGCTGGTGAGGACGCTGCGCGGCTCGTCGAAGTTGGCGCCGAAAACCATCTACAACATCTACAGCACGCTCAAAGCGTTTTTCCGCGACGCGCGGATAGCGGACCTCCTGACGGGCGACTCACCGACGATCCTGACCAAGTACCAGCTTGGCGAGAACGTCGACAAGGATCCGGAGTGGCGTGGCACCGCGCGCTACACGCGCGACGAGTTGGAGATCCTCATCTCCGACGAGCGCATTCCGATCGACCGCCGCGTCTTCTATTCGCTCGAAGGGATCGGCGGCCTCAGGCTCGGCGAGGCGGCGGGACTGCGCTTCCGACACCATGACGCCGGGCTCTCGCCGCTCGGTGGGATCTTGGTCGCCACCTCATACAACACCGGTCGGACGAAGACGAAGCAGCCTCGCCGGATGCCGGTCCATTCCACGCTGGCTGCGATTCTCGCCGAGTGGAAGCTATCGGGCTGGGCCCAAATGATGGGCCGACAGCCGACACCTGACGACTTGATCGTACCGATGCCGCCGGAGCACGCGGCAAGACGACGGGAAGGTCGGACGCTCGAAGGAATGCGGACCAGGACCTACTGCTTCAAACGGTTTCGCGACGATCTGAAGATGCTCGGCTTCCGCCACCGCCGGGGTCACGACCTTCGGCGCACGATGATCTCGCTCAGCCGTGAGGATGGGGCACGGAAGGACCTCCTCGAACTCTGCACGCACAACCCGAGTAAGAAGGGCTCGTCGATCGACGTCTATACGACCTTCCCCTGGGAGGCGTTCTGTGGCGAGGTCCAGAAGCTCCTGGTTCGCCGGAGGACTCCGGACAACGTCGTCGACCTCCGCCCGGGCGTCGCTGCCGACGTTCCCCCCGTCAGCGGTGATCCACCCGGCGCCGACTCCGGAGCGGGGAGAGAAACACCAATGATTTCGCGAAAGCTTGCTACAACGCTCGCTACATCCACCGTGGATTCTGAAGGAATTCAAGAAGTTACATTGTGGAGGCGCCGGGAGTCGAACCCGGGTCCGGAAGTGCTCTGCTCATGCCACTACGTGCGTGTCCGGCGATTTGGTTTTCATTGCTGGGTTGGCCCACCGGCGGGGCGTCCCGGCACCTAGCCTTCCCTGTTTCTCACTATCGCGCCGGAAGACTCTGCGCGACGGCCAGCCCGAGAGTTAACCGCTAACTGGGGCCACGGGCGCCTCCCCAGGTCGCGGTCTGGACCGTTTTTTAGGCGGCCAGAGCAAACGAGTTATCGTTCGCAGTTGTTTTTTTGCCCGTTTTTACGAGGCCTCGGGCGCCTCGGCACGCGACACGAACTTTGCTTACCCCCGTCGAAACCGTTTCGCCCCCGAAGAATCTCCTTAGTTGTTACTTGGATCAGTATAGCGCGACAATCGGGAGTGGTCCGCTCCCGGTCCGCTCCCGCGGTCGGGGGCTGATTCACGTTTGGGTGGAATCGGTCGATGTCCGATGCGGCCCATGAATCCGCGCGCTCCTCTTTTCGACCTGGTCATCAGGGGCGGGACCATCGTCACAGCCAACGGACGTTTCAAGGGAGACATCGGGATCCGGGGCGAGGTCGTCGCCACCATCGAAGACCCCGGTTCCCAGCTCATGCGCGGGCTTCGGGAAATCGACGCACACGATAGGCTCATCACCCCCGGAGGGGTCGATCCCCATGTGCACCTGACTTGCAGCGATGCCTCCGACGAGGATCCTGGCTGGGTCGACGACTTCGAGAGTGGCTCGGCGGCCGCCTTTTCCGGTGGGATCACCACGATGGGCAACATGTCCTTCGTGCTTCCCTCGGAGAGCATCGCGGACCGGATCGACCGCGAATCGGACCAGGCAGCGCGACAGGCGATGGCCGACATCTTCCTGCACCCGGCTATCCTCTCGCCGACCCCCTCCGTGATCGCCGAGCTGGGCCCCGCGGCCGACCGCGGCATAACCAGCATGAAATTCTTCATGAGCTTGCCATCCTTCGCCGATTCGGCAGATGGGTTCGAGCTGGCCATGCGCGCCGCGCGAGCCGCCGGCTCCATGACGCTCATCCATTGCGAGGATCTGGCCACCATCGCCTGTTGCACGGCGGTCCTGCATCAGGCGGCAGGGAGATCGATGCGTCATTTTCCCGAATCCCGGCCTGTCCTGGCCGAGGTGATCGCAACCGATCGCGCCATCGCGATGTGCGAGGCCACTGGTGCACCCACCTACATCGTTCACCTGTCCTCGGCCCGCGCCCTCGAGTCCTGCGCGGCGGCACGTGCCAGAGGGCTGCCCCTCTACGTTGAGACGCGACCGCTCTACTTGCACCTCACAAGCGAGGAGTACGATCGCCATGACGGTGCCCTCTACGTGGCCCAACCTCCGCTACGGCAGAGGCAGGATCGGGAGGCCCTGTGGGAAGGCCTGGCCAGCGGCGCGATCGACACGATGGGCAGCGATCACGCGCCATGGACCCGCGCCATGAAGCTGGACACGACCCTGGACCTGTCTCGCCTCCGCCCGGGTGTCGCCGACCTCGAGACGATGCTGCCGATGCTGATGAGCGAAGGCGTGTTGCGGGGCCGAATCAGCGCCGAGCGTTTCGTCGCACTCACCGCCACCAACCCGGCTCGTCTTTTTGGGCTCCATCCGCGCAAGGGAACCGTCGCGGTGGGCTCGGATGCCGATCTCGTGATCTGGCGGACGACCGAGCCACGAATCATCCGGGGGGCCGACATGCACTCGCGTGCCGGATACACGGTCTATGAAGGCCGCGAGTTGACCGCCTCGCCCCAGATCACCATCCGCCGAGGCGAGGTCGTCTTCGAAAACGGTCGGGTCCTCGTAAGGGCCGGTTCCGGTCAGGTCCTGGCCCGGGGCAAGACCCAGGGGCTGTAGTTCTGGAGCGGGATGAGCGGGACGGCCCTCCACAGCGGTGAAGCCGCATGTGAGGCCCGTTTTCCGGATGACGAGGGCGGTAGCTTTTTCAGCACCGGTAGGTGCGGCTTTGCCGCACCGGCCGCGACGGCCTACGGATCCGTCGGGAGGGGCCCGCGGGGAGGGGTCCGCCCCTTCCCGCGAGCGCCGTAGGCGCGTCAGCCAGCCAGCAGCAACACGCCGGTGAGCATGTGAACCTGCGGCCTCCCGCAGGTGGGAGCGATCTCGAAGCTGCTCTCGATGCCAACCATGGGTAGGTCGCCGAAGCGGCGATGGATGAGCTCGGGGTCGAGGCCGGTCTTGCCGTAGAGGGCGCTGCCTCGTCCGGCACAGTTGAAGAACAATCCAAAGACGGGTTGGCGGTCGCGATGCTCCTGGACCTGCTCATCGAGCATGGTCTTCATGTCTTCGCGCGCGCCAATCGCGTCTCGAAGCGTGAACCGGATGGTCTGGCCCGTACGCACGGGCTCGGGAATCGCCAGAGCGCGCGGATCATCCTCCGCCAGCATGAACGGCCGGACTACATAGTCGGACCGGCCGTAGCAGGCGGGCTCGCCGATCCCGGCCAGCAAGGGTACCGAAATGCGTCCCAGTGGCCGGTTGTCGGGCCGCTCCAGGATCTCCTTGAGCACGTCGACGGGTGACCGACCGTCTATCTCGAGGATGACGTTCCCGTCGACGGCGGTGATGGGAAGGGGTCCCGAGACGCCCTGGCAACCGTGGCTGGTCCCCGCGGTCGGGAAGAATGTGGCGGGAAGCGCGATGGCCACCGCCGCTCCAGCCAGGGCCGCCGCTCCGGCGAGCGCGGAGTGACCCGCGAAGACGCGCGCTCCGGATTCGCCACTGGAGGCACCCGCCCCCGCGACCGCCAATCCGGGTGCGCCCTCCGAGATTCCCGCCAGAAAGGCGGTGGCGTCGAGGTCCTGGGGATCGATGAGCACCACCAGGATTGCGCCCGCGACGATCCCGCTCAGGTCCGCCACCGCGGCACGACCCAATCTGGCCCCGGCCGCTCGCGGATCGGTGCGCACACCGGACTCGACCAGCGGCGTGGGCCAGCGGGTGTCTCCCTCCAGAACCAGAACCGCCACCGCGTTGGCGTTTTCGATCTCCAGCGTCGTGGTCAGGATCCCCGTGGTGGAGCAGCCGATCAGGCGTCCCGCTCTCGTCTCGCAGGCAACAGCAGCCAGCACGGCGCGGTATTCGTCGTCGTCGTGACCGGATCCGGCAAAGACCACCACCAGATCCGCGGAGACCACCCGGGCGGACGCCAGCGCCTCTTCACAGGCTCGGGCCGCCGCCTTCGCGCCATCGACATTGACCGCCGAACCTGAACCAGCCCGAATCACTCGGCGGTCTTACCGCCCCATCGGCCCCCAGGGAAGACAATTTCACCGGCGGATGGCGCTGGGCGCGCCCTCCTCACTGGCCCCCTGGCACCGCCCCGGCGTGGCAGTCTTCATCTCCCACGATCGCCTGGTCGATCCAAGCACGGGGAGGTCCAGCTTTGCTGGACCGGCCACGCCGTCAAGCAGCTCCGCGGGGGTCTCGCAGGGGTCTCGCCTGGGTCTTGCCCAGGCCCTTGCGGCGGCGAAGCCGCTCTAGGACTTCTCGTCCAGGTAGAAGATGGTGATCGCCAAGCAGTGAAACGCTTCGTCCGAAGACTGGGTCACGATCGTGTCAACGATCTGACATTGAGGATGTTCACGCACCCAGACGGTGAGCTTCTCGCCCAGGTTTTCGCGTTCCTGGGCCATGGTGGCCGAGAACACCTTGACGCCGTTGAACCGAGCCGTTGTGTGATTCTGATGCTGTACCATCGCGGGCATCTATAGCAACGATCACAGGATTACTGCAATCCCCTGCCGTGATCGACGTGGCAGAGTTCGCCCCGACCGCCCCTGAACGGACCTCGCCGGCTCGGTCAGGGCTTCGTCGGTCAGGGCTTTGAATTTCGGGCCGACGGGTCAGGCGCCGCCGTCGCGGGCGACGCAGCGCTCGCCTCGGGCAGGGCGCCCTGCGGCGCCGCCGTCGGCATCGGACCGAGGCCCATCCTGGCCTTGAGCTCGGCCAGGGCGTTGTCGGAGCCCGTGCCCGACTCCAGCGCCTTGAACTTCTGCTGCAAGGAATCTCCCGCCAGTTGCCCACCGAGCTCGGTGGAAGCTTCGGCCTCAGCCTCGATCTGGTCGACCCTTTCACTCATGCGGTCGAACGTGTCGAAGGCGTTGGTATCGGAAAGCCCGCGCATCGTGTCCTGGATGGCCTTCTGGGCCTCGGCCCGCTTCTGTCGGGCGATGAGGATGTTCTTCTTGCGCTTGGCCTCCTCGATCTTGTCATTCAGCGACCGGAGCTGCTCCTTCAGCTTTTCGACGGCATCTTTCTGCAGCTGCCACTGGCGCCCCAGCTCGGCCTGCATCTTGTCGTGCTCCTGCTTGCGGGTCAGCGCCTCCTTGGCCAGGTTGTCGTCCCCTGAACGGACGGCCAGCATCGCCTTGCGCTCCCACTCTTTGCTGAGCTCGATCTGCTCGTCCCACTGTTTCTTCAGACGCTTCTCGTCCGCGATCGAGACCGCCACCTGCTTCTTCGCCTCGACCAGCTGGTTCTGCATGTCGACGACGATCTGGTTCAACATCTTCTGCGGATCTTCGGCCTTCGAGATCAGATCATTCAGGTTCGATTTGACCAGTGTGCCAAGCCTCGAAAAAATTCCCATGGTCGTCCTTGGTGCGTGGGCTTCGAATCCAGTTAGGTTGATGGCAGGGATGCGGGGGCATCCCTCCGGGCGCTCCAGTGCGCCAGCAGCGGATACTGCTTCGATATGGCCATCGAGACGTCGTCGATGACGGCCTGGAACTCGTTCAGATCGAGATTCTCCAGGTCCAGCGTGTGAACAATCACCACCGAGTCACCTTCCAGACCAAAGGCCCCATGAACCATCTCGCTCGTGTTCAGGGTCAGCAGGGTTCGAAACAGGGTCTCGCGGTCCTTGCTCGGCAGATCCATGACCTTGACCCGGAAGACCACCACGGGGCCGGCCATCGAAATCACGAAATTGTCGGTGCCATCCAGCTTGAGGAGCCAGATGCCGGGCTTGATCTGTTCGGAGGGGATGCCCATCCGGAGCAAGTAGGACTCGATGTCCTCGGCCGTCTTCATGGGCGAAGCGTAGTCCATCGACCGGGCAGCGACAAACGAGGACGGCGGACGGGGCCGACGGGTCGGACCGGCCGGGCGGCGGGAGGCGGAGGCTGCACGGTGGTCGGCGTCACGCCCCGAGGGGTCTTTACCCAAAGGTCATATTGAATCGCGGGGTTTGATGTGGTAACCGCAGACCCAGCGTATGACCCCTGATTCGACGCGGCTTCCGCGACACGTCGCCATCATCATGGATGGGAACGGCCGCTGGGCCCAACGCCGGGGCTTGCCGCGAGTCGATGGTCACCGGCGCGGCGCCAAGTCCGTGAGGGAGGTCGTCCGGGCGGCCCGTGAGGTCGGCCTGCGCGCGCTGACCCTCTACGCTTTCTCGTCGCAGAACTGGGATCGGCCCCCCGACGAGGTCGCGACCCTGATGCAGCTGCTTCGCGACTACGTCATCGATGAGCGGGCCGAGATCATGGACAACGGGATCAGGCTGATCGCGATCGGCGAGGTGGCCCGGTTGCCCGACTTCGTTCGCGAGCCCCTCGAAACTCTCGCCCACGACTCGGCCTCGAACCGGGCCATGACCCTGTGTCTGGCGCTCTCTTACGGCGGTCGCGAGTCGATCGTGGAAGCGACGCGGGCCCTGTGCGAGCTCGCCGCCCGGGGAGCGATTCAGGCCAAGGACCTGACCGAGGCGCGATTCTCGGCCGCCTTGCAAACAGGGGGCTTGCCGCAGCTGGACTTGCTGATCCGGACGTCCGGCGAGGAACGCCTGTCGAACTTCTTGCTCTGGGAGGCGGCCTACGCCGAGCTGTACTTCACGGATACTTTCTGGCCGGACTTTGGGCGCGAGCACCTGCTCGAGGCCCTGGCGTCCTTCGACGGACGCGAGCGCAGGTTCGGCCTGACCCGCGAGCAGATACGGAGCGCCGGCTAGTGCGTGCGGCTTCGCCGCGCCGAGGGGCTCTCCCGTTCGTGAAGATATAGACCCAGGATGTCGAACCTCGTCAGTCGCGTGCTGACGGCCGTGGTGGCGATACCGCTGCTGGCGGCGCTGGTGCTCTGGAGCCACCGCCTCGGGTTCGGGCTGCTGGTGATGGCTTGCGCAGGCCTCGGGCTCGGGGAGTACACGGCGATGCTGCTGCCCCGGATCGGGCGCGGCCCGAGAGCGGCAACCATCGCGGTCGGGATCGCCTTGAACGCTGCCCTCTACTTTCGCCCCGAGGCTGCCGTGGCCTGGTTCCTGGCGGCCCTGATCGCGGGCGCCACCATCGTTCTGCTGTCGCCGGGGGAGACCAGCGGCGCGGGGGCCCATGCCGGAATCGTCGTGCTGGGGCTGTTCTACCTGGGTGGGCTCACCGCTCCGCTGGCGCTCTTGCACCGGCAACTTCCCGACGGGCCCCTCTGGGTGCTGACGGCCCTGGGTGCGACGTTCGCGAACGACACGGGGGCCTACTTCTCGGGGCGCGCCTTCGGGCGACACAAGCTTTACCCGGAGATCTCCCCGGGCAAGACCGTGGAAGGGGCCGTGGGGGGCCTGTTCTTTTGCGTCGGCGCAATCTTGCTCATTCGCGCCACCATTTTTGACAGCCTGAGCCTGAACGACGTCCTCTGGATAGCCCTCCCCGCGTCGGTGTTGGGGCCGATCGGGGATCTCTTCGAATCGATGCTCAAGCGCTCGGCCGGGGTCAAGGATTCGAGCCACCTCATCCCCGGACATGGCGGCATCCTGGATCGGCTCGACGCGTTGCTGTTCGTCGGCGCTTGGGTCTACGCCTACGCGGTCTTCTGGCGCGGCTGACCCACACACAGTGTCAGAAATCCAACACCAGGGCCCCAATATGACAAAACCCCCACGGCCGTCGAAGCCGCAGGGGTCGTCAAACTAAGCTAAGGGGCAATCAGGCTAAGTGTTGCAAGTATTGTATTTTGACCGAACGGGGGCGGACTTGAGGTTTAGCGCCCGACGTCGCGAACTCAGAAACACACCGCCCGGGGTTATTCCACGCGGTGTGCTGGGAGGAGTGGAGCGACGAGATGGAGCCACTTAAGGTTAGGTTCATCTCCTCATTCCATAGCTAGCTGACAGCAAGCTGCGTGCCGGCCGGGTCAATTGCCAAGAAACCTTTGAATTGGCTGGCTTCCGTGTTAGACGATCTCGTGACACGTGGTGTTGCCCCCGATGACCCTGACATTTACGTCAGCCCGCGCCCCAGCGGCATGTAATTTTTGATACCTTGCCGCATGCCGAGTCTTCTCGTCATTAACGCCGATGGACCCGAGACGCGGGTCGCTCTCGTCGAGGACGGGTTCCTCGCCGAGCTGTACATCGAACGGAAACGCGAACGAGGCATCGCCGGAAACATTTACAAGGGCCGGGTGGAACGGGTGCTGCCCGGGATGCAGGCCGCGTTCGTGAACATCGGCGCCGAGAAGTCTGCCTATCTGCACGTCTCCGACGTGCGCGGAACGCCCGACGACCTCAAGGGTTTGCTCTCGGGTGATCAGACCCGGCCTGCCGAAGAGGATGACGACGAGGAGGCCGACCGTCGACGCGCCGGGGGTGGAGCCCGCATCGAGGACCTGCTGAAGGAAGGGCAGGAGATCGTGGTCCAGGTCACCAAGGAGCCCATCAGCACCAAGGGCGCGCGGGCCACGCGTTACGTGTCGCTGCCCGGTCGTCATCTGGTGTTCATGCCGACCGTCGATCACGTCGGCATCTCCCGGCGGATCGCGTCCGACCGCGAACGGCGACGCCTGCGCGACATCGTGGAGACCATGCGACCAGCCGGATCGGGATTCGTGGTGCGCACGGTGGCCGAGGGCGTGTCCGAAAAAGAGCTGAAGTCGGACATGGAGTTCCTGATCAAGCTCTGGAACGAGGTGGTCAAGCGCTCCGAGTCCAGCCGCTGCCCGTCGTTGATCTACAACGATCTCGACCTGCTCTTGCGCACGGTCCGGGATCTCTTCACCGCGGACGTCGAGAAGTTGATCATCGACTCGCGCAGCGAGTACGAGCGCGTGAAGAAGTTCATCGCGGCCTTCATGCCGGATTTTGCCGGGAACATCGAGCTCTACCTGGGCGCCGATCCCATCTTCGATGGCTACGGAATAGAGATCGAGATCGACCGGGCGCTCGAGCGAAAGGTGTGGTTGAAATCGGGAGGGTACCTCATCGTCGACGAGATGGAGGCACTGACCGCCATCGACGTCAACACCGGGCGCTTCGTGGGCAAGTCCAGCCTGGAAGACACCATCACCAAGACCAACCTCGAGGCCTGTCGCGAGGTTGCCGAGCAGCTTCGCATACGGTCCATCGGGGGCATGATCGTCGTCGACTTCATCGACATGGACCGTCCGCACAACCGGGAGAAGGTCACCCGGGCCTTCAACGACCATCTGCGGCGGGACCGGTCCAAGGCCGCGGTGACCCGCATCTCGGAGCTGGGCCTCATCGAGATGACCCGCAAGCGGACGCGCGAGTCGTTGTTGCACAGCCTGACCGAGCCTTGCTCGTCGTGCGAGGGCAAGGGCTACACCAAGTCCCGCAGCACCGTGGCCTACGAGCTGCTCCGGGAGCTTCGGCGGCAGGGCGATCTGATCGAAACCGACACCATCGTGATCGAGGTTCATCCGGACGTGGCGCAGGTCCTGGCCACCACCGATCATGGTTTCCTCGAGGACCTCGAGAAGCGGCTGCAGAAGCGCCTGGTCGTGAAGGCGCGCGGCTCGTTTCACATGGAAGACTTCGAGATTCACTCGCCGGGCGAGAAGGCGATCGAGAAGTCCGAGATGGCGGGGGGGCGCGACAAGGAGCGTGATGAGCCGAAGCGTCGGCACCGCCGCAAGCGGGCCCTGGGATCGCCCGCCGACGTCGAAGCGATGCTGGCCGAAGAGGAATCGTCGGCCCTGAGCCCCGAGAGCATGGTGCCCGAAACCCCGCCCCCCGAAGCGGAGCCCCCCGAAGGCCAGCGTCAAGAAAGCGAGCCCAGAAAAAGCCAAGCGCCCGGAGGCCGCTCGTACGGGCCATCCGAGGTGGTTGACCGCGAGGCTCACGTCGGCAACGGCAGGCGCGAACCGGCAGTGGCTGCCGGCGGGTTGGTGGGTACCGCCCCCTTGATTGTCGACAGCGTCGAGGTCGAGCACGTTGCCGGAACCCCGTTGTCCCCCGCGTCCGACGCCGGGACGACGACGACGACGCCCGCAGTGGGTTCGGAAAAACCATAGGGCATCTCTCGGCAGGGTCAGGTGGGGCTTGGTCGCGGTCTGTTTCGTCTGTCTCGGTAACATCTGTCGGTCGCCCACCGCCGAGGCGGTGATGCGTCACCTGGTCCAGCAAGCTGGGCTGGAGGAGCAGATTGTCGTGGAGAGCGCGGGCACCGGAGGCTGGCACGCCGGCGAGCCGCGCGATCGGCGCAGCAGCGCGGTTGGCCACGGGCGCGGCATTCCCCTCACGGGCCGGGCCCGCCAGTTCGTTGCCGAGGACTTCGGCCGCTTCGACCTGGTCCTGGCCATGGACGAGCAGAATCTCGATTCCTTGAACCAGCTGGCCCCCGATGCGGCCGCGCGTGCCAAGGTCCGCCTCTTCCGATCCTACGATCCGGGGAGTCCGGAGGGGGCGGGTGTGCCGGACCCCTACTACGGCGGTCCCAACGGCTTCGAGGAGGTCTTCGACATCTGCGAAGCCGCCAGCCGAGGACTGCTGGCGGCGCTCCGCGGCGCCGAAGGTACACGAGATACACGGGGTACGTGAGATGGACGCCGACCTTCGCGAGGAGCTCGGCGCGACCCTGGGCGGGGAAGTGTCGCATGCGCGGGCGCTATCGGGAGGGGACATCAGCCGGGCCTTCGCGGTGACCTTGGCCGACGGTCGCGAGGTGTTCGTGAAGACCAATCGGCGCGACCTGCCCGGCGCTCTACCCGGTGGTCCGCCTGGCGGTCCGCCTGGCGGTCCGCCCGGCGGTCCGCCCGGAATGTTCGGCGCGGAGGGCTGGGGCCTGCGCTGGCTGGCGGAGGCCGGCGCGTTGCGGGTGCCCGCGGTGATTGCGGTTCACGAAAGCTTCCTGGTGCTCGAGCTGGTGCGAGCAGGCGAGCGTTCCCGTTCCTTTCACGAAGACCTGGGCCGGGGTCTGGCGGCCCTGCATCGCGCGGCCGCCCCGGGATTCGGGTTGGCTCACGACAACTTCATCGGCTCCTTGCCCCAGTCGAACCGGCCCGCCCCGCGCTGGAGCGACTTTTTCGCGCGTGAGCGAATCGAGCCACAGGTGCGGCGTGCGACCGAGGCCGGCCGCGTCACCGCGGGCCAGCAGAGGGCCATTGACCGCCTGCTGGCCAGGCTGGACACCCTGGTGGGTCCGGATGAACCCCCGGCGCGTCTGCACGGCGATCTCTGGTCGGGAAACCTCCTGTGCGCCGAGGACGGGGCGCCCTTTCTCATCGATCCCGCGGTTTATGGCGGCCACCGCGAGGTGGACCTGGCGATGATGCGTTTGTTTGGCGGGTTCTCGGCGCGAACCTTTGGCGCCTACGAGGAGTCGTTCCCGCTCGCAGACGGGCACACGGAGCGGGTGCCCCTGTACCAGCTCTATCCCTTGCTCGTGCATTTGAACCTCTTCGGGTCCTCCTACCTGACGTCGATCGAGTCGGCCCTGGCCAGCCTGCTCTGAGCGCGCTGCCCCTCCGGACGTGGGCGCGGGTGGGTTCGGGGACCGAGGGTGGGCTCTGGTTACCTAAGTTTCCCACGCCAACTGACGATGGTTCGATGCGAGCGCGGCGACGAACAACATGGCAGTCACCCAGTTTTCACCTCTCGGCAACACCAAGCGTTCGGACGGGGCCACCGGCGAGCGGGGCACGCCCATGAGCCCACAGGACATGGCGCTCGATACCCTGGCGGCCCTGCTACGCATCGTGGGCGAGTATGCCCTCGATCAGGCGGACGTGGAGGCCAACGCCTTCGCTCAACTGAGCGAACAGTGGGCCCAGCATGTCCTGATGGCGACCCCGCCGCCCGGGTCGGATGCGGCCACCGAGGCCAGACGTGACTGGGCGGGCGTTCGCGAGTTCATGCGCGAGTACTGCCGGAACACGTCCATCCACACGCGAAGCGTGATCGGCGATCTGAGGCAGGTCGTGTGGGTGTTCATCCAGAACCTGAATCAAACCTTCTCGCAGTCGAACGGGACGGACAGCCGCATCCGCGAGCAGATGGTGCGGCTCGAAGCCCTGGCGCAGGGCTCGTCGACCTCGGACCTGAAGCGCGAGGTGCTCGCGACCGTGGTGACGGTCTCGCAGGTTCTCGAGGAGCGAAAGCGGAACGACCACGCCCGGGTGGAGGATCTGGGGGCACGGGTCCGACTCCTCGGAGAGGAGCTGGAGTCCGCTCGCAAGGAGAGCGAGGTCGACCCGCTCACGAGGTTGTTCAACCGCAAGGCCTTCGACGCCTTTCTGGCGCGCACCGTCGAGCTGTCTCACGCGTTCGGACAGCCGGCCTGCCTGCTCTTGATCGACCTCGACCGGTTCAAGCCGATCAACGACACCTTCGGGCATCAGACCGGCGATTCGGTGCTGTCCAAGCTGGCCGACGTGCTGTCGCGCATCTTCCTGCGCAAGAACGACCTCGTGGCGCGCTACGGCGGGGACGAGCTGGCCGTGGTGCTGCGCGAGACCTCGGTGCGCGACGGTCAGATGCTGGCGGATCGGTTGCTGCGCGCGGTGCGGGCGGTGCGGGTGGAGTGCGAGGGCACGTCGATCGGCCTGACCGTGTCCATCGGTATCGCGGGGCTGGCGGAAGAAGACAGCGGCGTGACCTGGCTGGCCAGGACCGATCGGGCGCTCTATCAGGCCAAGAATGCCGGACGCGATCGCGTCATGGTCTCGGATCTCCGCGCGGCGCCTGCGACCCTCGCACCCTGACGTCGGAGCCCCGTCAGGCTGCCCGTTTTCTTCCGCCGATCAGCCGAGCCTTCGGGTCTTTCCGCTCGTCGTCTTGCCGGCGATTCGAGGCTGAGCCCGCGCTGTCCGCCGCGCTTCCGACAAGCGCACCCTGTGCGCGAACCTGGTCCTCATGACTTGATGCCCATATTCATGAGAAGTATGCTCATATCATGACGCTCACGATATCGAAGGGAGGGCAGATATCGCTGCCTGCGATGCTGCGCAGGCGGTGGGGAACAGCCGTTGTCGTCATGGACGACAGGGGGGACCACGTGACCATTCGCCCGCTTCCCGCCGATCCTGTGACGGCCGCTCAGGGTGTCTTGCGCAAACCCAGGCGCACCGCCGAGTCCGATCGGACACGCGGGCGTCGGGAGTCGTTGATTCGTGAACAGAAGCGCGGATGATTCTGCTTGATGCGTACGCTCTGGTGGCGTTCCTCGCCGGGGAACGCGCCGCCGCCGAGGTCGGCGGCTTGTTGCGGGGCGGCGAAGTGGCTATCCCGGCACCGAATCTGGCCGAGACACTCGATGTCCTGCAACGCGTGCGCGGGCACTCTCGCACCGCGATCGATGGTGCGCTCGAGCCTCTGCTTGCGACGGTCTTGCGCGTGATCCCGGCGGGTGAAAGCGAAGCGCGGCTCACCGCCACCCTGCGTGTGAAGCACTATGACAGAAAGACATCGCCGCTGTCTCTGGCGGATTGTTTTCTCCTGGCAATCGCCAAGGCGGCGGGCGCGTCAATTGCCACCAGCGATGCGCCGCTGGCGGCCGCGGCCAGGACGGAGGACGTGGCGTTGAACGCGCTCCGGGATTCTCGCGGACGCCGTCCGTGAACGATCCGTGGTGTGACCGCCTTGACTCGCCTGGCCAGTTAGCTAAGCTTAGTTTATGCGCCAGGTCAACGTGCACGAGGCCAAGACGCAGCTGTCCCGGTTGCTCGAAGAAGTCGAAGCCGGTGAGCGTGTGGTGATTGCACGTGCAGGAGTGCCCGTTGCGGTGCTGAGCCCCTATCGCACCGCGGTGAGGCGCAGGCGGTTGGGGTTGTTCGCGGGCCAAGCCAGGCTGCACCCTGATTTCGACGAGCTGCCCGCGGACATCGCCGCAGCGTTTGGCGTTTCGACGTGAAGCTCTTGCTGGATACCCACGTCGTGCTCTGGGCTGCCACCATCCCGGACGAGCTCAGGACCGAAGCCAGGGATTTGATCGAGGACGGGACGCAGGATGTGCTGGTGAGCGTGGTGTCGGCGTGGGAGATCGCGGTCAAGCAGTCGCTCGGCAAGCTCGAGCTACCGAGCGCCGCGGAGCAGTGGTTGCCCGAGGTGCTGCGCCGCTCCGGTTTCGAGCTCGCCCAAGTCGGACTGGCGGCGGCCTTGAAGGTCCGTGCTCTACCCTGGCATCACCGTGACCCCTTCGATCGCTTGCTCGTGGCGCAAGCTTTGGAAGATGGGTACACCGTGGTCACGCGCGACGAGGTACTGGGCGCCTATGGCGTGCAGATCCTCAGAGCGTGATTCAGTCGCGACTTTCGCGACGTCGGTACGGGGTTGCCCTGTTCGGCCCTCATTCCAAGCTTCCCTCCCCCTTGACACGGTCCAGAGACCCTTCCTATCACTTGCTCGCCGCACCCATCCGCTGACGGTGCGCCTCCGTGCTGAGCCCGAGGAATCACACTCGGACTCCAACCCGGGTCAGACCTTGGCGGCGCGGGCGGCGGTGAGGAGCGGGCCGAGCGGGGGTGATTCGCCGAGCGCGACCTCGATGGCACGCACAGCCTGGTGAACCAGCATGCCGAGGCCGTCCGCGTAGCGAACCACCCGTCCGCGCACGGCGTGGGCCAGCGGGCTACCTCCGGCTGACCCGTAGGCCATCTCGAGCACGACGGTGTCCCGTCCGATGCTCGCCAGATCCGCGAGCGACGCGGGGGGGGCCCAGGCGCTGATCGGCACGGCCGAGACCAGCATCCGGGCGCCCTCCAGAGCGCGCCCGAGGCCCCCGTTGCTCCAGGCGAAGGCTCGCGCCAACCGCCGGCGATGAACGGGCAGGTTGTCCACCATCGTTTGCGCGGCCTCCAGCCGGCGCGCCACCACCCTCACCCGAGCCCCCACGGCGGTGAGCGCCTCGATGGCTCCGGCGGCCGCTCCACCTGCGCCGACCAGGGTTGCGTCCTGACCGCCGGCGCGCGCGCCGAGATCCTCCAGCGCGGCCAGCAGACCGTGACCGTCGGTGTTCTCGGCGTGAATGGCATCGACCCGGCCCGGCTCGAAGATCAGCGTGTTCGCGGCGCCGCAATTTCTGACCATCGCGGAACGAGTGGTCGCCAGGCCCGCCGCCGCGGACTTGTGAGGGATGGTGACGCTGAGATAGCGAAATCCACGCTGTCCGAGGTCCATGACCCGGGACGAGAACCGCTCGGGATCGACGCTGATGGCCTCGAACTTTCCCTCGATGCCCAGGGCCCGGTAAGCGGCGTTGTGAATCGCGGGGGATCGGCTCCGGGAGACGTCGATCCCCAGCACGGCACCCAGGATCACGAGCCGTCACCGGAGGATGGAACCTTGCCGGGCGCCTTGTGGACCAGTGGGTCGGCAATGGAGTCGATGGTCGCGGCGAGCTCTCCCCGCCTGAGCGCGACGCGGATCCGATCGCCGGGCCTGGTGACCGCCGTGTCGGTCAAGAGCCGCCCGTCCTGCCCGAAGGAGAGGCTGTAGCCCCGTTCGAGGACCCGCCGCGGGGAGAGCGCCTCCAGCTTGTGGCCAAGCGAATCGAACGGGCCGCGGCGGCGTTGCATGGCGCGACGTGCCCCCAGGCCGAGCCGCTGCCCGAGCTCGGCGAGAAGCACGCGCTGCCCCGCGATGCGCCGGTGGGGATGGGAGCGGCTCAGCGCCAGCTCGGCCGCCGCCAGGCCGGCGCGGTGCCGCGCCACACGTCGACCCAGGAATCGATGCGCGCGCGCCGCCAGATCGTCGAGGGCCTGGCGCCGCTCGTCGAAAAGGCGCCGGGGATCGCCCAGGCGGGTGCGCGCGCGCTCCAGGAGCAAATGAGAATGCCTGAGGTGTGTTCGCGTCCCCCGCGCCGCACGCTGAACCAGCAGCACCATCTCGGCCCGCAAGTCGGTCAGGATCGGGACGGCCAGCTCGGCCGCCGCCGAAGGCGTGGGTGCCCGCAGATCGGCCACGAAGTCGGCGATGGTGAAGTCGGTCTCGTGGCCGACCGCCGAGATCACGGGCACGCGGCAGGCCGCGATGGCGCGGGCCACCGATTCCTCGTTGAAGGACCACAGGTCCTCCATCGAGCCTCCGCCGCGCGCCAGAATGATCACATCGACGTCCGGCACCCGCCCGAGCCTTTGAAGGGCCATCACGATTCCCATCGCCGCCCCCGGGCCCTGAACAGCCGTCGGGGACAGGAGGATCGGGATCGGAAAGCGCCGGTGCGCGATGCGAATCATGTCCTGGAACACTGCGCCCTGCGGCGAGGTAACGATCCCCAGACGCCGCGGGAGAAACGGCAGACGACGCTTGCGCGCCGCCGCGAACAGGCCCTCGGCCTGCAGCTTCTGCTTCAATTGCTCGAACGCCACCGCCAGCGCTCCCGCGCCCTGCAGCTCGATCTCCATCACCGACATCTGGAAGCGCCCGCGCCCCTCGTAGATCGTGAGACGGCCTCGCAATCGGACCGCCACGCCATCCGCCAGCGAGAAGCGCACGCGGGCCGCCTCGCGTGAGTACATCACGCAGTCGATGGAGGCCTGGTCGTCCTTGAGGCAGAAGTAGAGATGTCCCGGCCCCGAGCGCTTGAAGCCCGAGACCTCACCCTCGACGCGAACCTCTCCAAACCGGCTCTCCAGGGTGAGCCGGGCAGCTCGCACCAGCTCATTGACCGCGAAGACCCTGGGGGCCTTCGGGACGTCATCGGAAAGCGGCGGCGCCAGGACGGGGGAAATTGACGAGGGCGAGGGTGAGGGCAGGGGCCAGGGTGACGGTGACGGTCGCGCGACACTGGCCGGGCCGAAAACTGGGAGCGCGGGCC
>Ga0066788_10000047_pt1 | contig 18929 bp, 10 predicted proteins | sample OrgsoiDNA2013048_FD_70943 | JGI IMG/M metagenome (GOLD analysis project Ga0066788, IMG submission 70943) | Permafrost soil microbial communities from the Arctic, to analyse light accelerated degradation of dissolved organic matter (DOM) -... | ecosystem: Environmental > Terrestrial > Soil >... | reverse complement strand
CTCCGATCGCGTGATCGCCGAGTCAATCACGCGGGTCCTTTACCCGGATGATTCCCGACGCGAAGGCAGATCCTTGCGGTTCCTGCAGGAGTACTTCCTGGTCTGCTGCTCCATCGCCGACATCATCCTGCGCTTCCGTCGGCTCGGCAATGACTGGTCGGCTCTCCCGGACAAGGTCGCCATTCAGATGAATGACACGCATCCATCGCTGGCCGTGGTGGAGCTGATGCGGGTCCTGCTCGATGAGGCCCATCTGTCCTGGGAGACGGCCTGGGATCTCACGGTCCGGACGCTGGCCTACACCAATCACACCTTGTTGCCGGAGGCCCTGGAGAAGTGGCCCGTCGCCTTGTTCGAGCCGCTCCTGCCCCGGCACCTCCAGCTCATCTACGAGATCAACGCCCGCTTCCTGGCCGATGTGCGCGCGCGCGACGGAGATGACGGAGAGCGACTGGCGCGCATGAGCCTGATCGAGGAGCACCCGATCCGGTCGGTCCGCATGGCCCACCTGGCCATCGTGGGGTCTCACAGCACCAATGGGGTCTCCGAGATGCACTCCGAGCTGGTGCGGACGCGACTGGTCCCCGACTTCGCGGCGTTCTTTCCCGAGCGCTTCAACAACAAGACCAACGGCGTGACACCGCGACGTTGGCTGCTGCAGGCCAACCCCGAGCTGGCCCGCCTGATCACGAGCGCCATCGGCGATCGCTGGATCACGAACCTTGACCAGCTTCGGAGGCTGCGACCGCTGGTCGAGGACGCGAGCTTGCGCGAGGCGTTTCGCGCCGCCAAGACAAAATCCAAGCTCCGCCTGACCCGGTGGCTGGCCGAGACCCAAGGGGTCATCGTCGATCCGACCAGCATCTTCGACTGTCAGATCAAGCGCATCCACGAATACAAGAGACAGCTCCTCAACGTGTTGCACATCGTCTGGCTCTACCAGCGACTGCGGGCCGACCCCACCCTCGAGATTCCGCCACGGACCTTCTTCTTCGCCGGAAAGGCGGCGCCCGCCTACCACCTGGCCAAGCTGATCATCAAGCTGATTCACAATGTAGCGGCCCGGCTGGACGTCGACGCCCGCATTCGCTCCCGGCTCAAGGTCGTGTTTCTGCCAGACTACAACGTGACCCTCGCCGAGCTGTTGATTCCAACCACCGATGTCTCGGAGCAGATCTCGACCGCCGGTTTCGAGGCGAGCGGGACCAGCAACATGAAGTTCATGATGAACGGAGCCCTCACGATAGGCACCCGTGACGGTGCGACGGTCGAGATGGCCCGGGAAGCAGGCGAGGAGAACTTCTTCCTGTTTGGCCTCACGTCAGAACAGGTGTCGGAGAGCCGCTCCTGGTACCAGCCCATGTGGCACTACTGGAACGACACCGAGATTCGCCAGGCCATCGATCTGCTGTTCTCGGGCCATTTTAGCCCCGGAGAGCCGGGTGTATTCGATCCCATTCGCCAGCGGCTGCTCGGCGATGGCGACTACTACATGCATCTGGCGGATTTGAGATCGTATGCCACGACCCAGGAGCGCCTGGGCCAGCTTCACGGAAATCCCGACACGTGGTCCCGGATGGCCCTCCTGAATGTGGCTGCGTCGGGCCGTTTCTCGAGCGATCGCAGCGTCTCGGAATACGCGCGCGACATCTGGCACAGCTCCGCCGTCCCCATCGTCGCCTGACCAGGGGTCTAACGAGATTGGGCGCTCTCGTTTTGTTGGGTGGTCGCGACCCGCGACAGACTGCTCGACTCCAGCCGGGGGGGCTCGGCCAATCCGCCGGGCTGGGTGGTGGCGACGGCGGCGGCGGACGTGCTGCGATAGCGCTCGCACCGTTCGACCAGCTCGCGGGTACTCTTGGGCATCGCGACGCGAGCGCGGCAGATGTGGACCACCAGATCCTTGCTCTGCTTGATGAGGGTCAGGCCCTGGGACGCGGACAGCTCGTCCGAGGCGGTCCTATCGACAGGCAGGCGGGGCTCGAACGCAGACAGGCGCTCCCCCGCCACCACGAACGACGCCCAGACGTCGAAAATATCGGGCTCGGTGCGCAGGGTTTCACATTTGACCTTGGCCGCCGCAGCGTAGTCGCGGATCAAGGGCTCGACGCCCGCGAAGATCGGCTGCCTGGCCAGCGTGCCGCTCAGCTCGTCGGCGATTCGATCGATCCCACGCATGGCCTGGGCCACCTTGATGTAGCGGCTCTTGTAGAACTCGCCCACCGGAAAGACGAACGCCTTGAAGGGCTCTCCCCAGAGCTCGTCGATTCCTTCCTCGCCACTGCGATGCAGCACCATCCGACCCAACCCCAGAGCCTCCTGAAGGTGCTGCCCGCACTCACGCATGAGAGCGTTATCGGGCAGAATCTTCACGCCGCAGGCCTGGATATCGACCAGCTTGGTGAAGATGTCAGCTGCCCGATTGAATAGCGCCCCCGCCAGCATCGCGCCCTTGACCCGCTTTCGCGCTGGCTCGGTCTCGCTCTCGAACGCCTGCCGCGCCTCCTCCAAGCGCGTGCTCGGAACATTCAAGCCATGCTCGACGTGCTTGAACAGCCTCCGTGTCGACGCCTCGATCAGTTGCTTCCTGGCGATGAGCGTGTCGGCAGGGATCTCGTAGGCCCGGATCCAGTAGCCATCGTAGTAGACGCGCCACACCCCGTCGCAGAGCTTTCTCGTGCCCTGTGAGACTTCCGTATCCATCGCGGCACTCCCCTCACGCAAGAGCCAGAACTCAGGATTCCATCCTGAAGTCAAAACTCTACCGCTCGGCCAGCAACCGGGAGCTCCTATCGACACGGCGTTTGTCGATTAAACGGGACCAAGACACAGACGCCTTGTGACCGAAATGAAGTGGACACATCCCCGAAACCCGGTGCGGTAAACGCCGTCCATGGGACTGCGATCACCACACGCACAAACGCCGTCGGGGCAAGAAGTGCCCGACGGCGTTTGCAGTTCGAACCGATGACCAGGCCGAGAAGTGCCGGCCGGCTACATCGCTTGACGGCTGCGGAAGGCCTCGCTCGAGACCACGGAGCGAATCAAGCTGCTCATGCTGCCATTGGCGGCCTTGGCTTGCGCGGCGAGGTAGTTGGCCCAGTCCGCATCGTCGGGCTGATTCATGAGACGGCCAATCGAGTAGGTCATGAATTTCGCCGTCATGCATGGGGTGAAGCGGGGGTCGGTGGCCAGCGCCGTACCGAGGTCCTTGGCTCCATTGAAGGTCCTGCCATCGGCCAGCGTGCCCGTCGCATCGACCGGTGACGTTCCATCCATGGTCCGGTACGCCCCGAAGCCATCGTAGTTCTCGAGACCGAGCCCCAGAGGGTCCATGATGTTGTGACATCCAGCGCAGGAAGGATTGGCCCGATGGGCCGCCAGCACCTGCCGCAACGTCATGGTCGCATCCTCTGGTAGCGAGGTGGCGACGTTGTCAGGCGGCGGCGGAATGTAACCGCACAGCAACCGCGAGAAGATGAAGTCGCCCCTCCTGACCGGAGAGGTTCGGGTAGGCAAGGACGTGGTCGTCAGGATGGACCCCAGGGTCAGGAGCCCCTGACGTTGGCTGCTCGTTGTGTCGGCCCGCCAGGTGCCGTCGGCTCCCATCTTGGTGGGCGTCGCGGACAGCCCGTAGATCTTGGCCAGGCTGGCATCGACGTAGGTGAAGTTTGCCGTCAGCATCGAGGTGACAGGCTGCGTGGAGGTGAGGAAGTCCTGGATGAAATTACGGGCCTCCAGCCTCATCGAGTGCAGCAGCGCCGGCGTGTACGACTTGAACACGGTGACGTCGACCTCGTGTGTCTCGACGGTCTTGAAGTCGAGCCAGGCGCCCGCAAATTCGTCCATGAGATTGGACGAGCGCGGATCGGCCAGCATCCGATCGACCTGCGCCTTGAGCTGATCGTCAGCCGTGAGCTGATTGGCGTCCGCCGCCGCCGACAGCACCGAGTCGGGCATCGAGCCCCACAGCGAGTAGGAGAGTCGCGTCGCGAGCTCGTACGCATTCAGCCGATGCGGTCCGGTGACTCCGGCCGGATCGGACTCCACCTTGAAGATGAAGGCCGGTGACATGAGGACGGCGGCCAGCGCGCTCTTCAGGCCATCCGTCGGGGTGGCGCCCAGGGTCTTGGCTGACGCGACCGGCGTCATGAGGGCGTCAATTTCGGCGCTGGTGGCGGGTCTGCGGAAGGCATTCCTCGCGAACGCGGTGACAATCGTTCGGGCGCAGGCGTCGCCACCGGTGTCAACGGCACAGGTGATGACGGTCTTTTGCCGCGCCGCCGGAGCCGCGAACAGATCATCCATCAGCGAGAACGCGGCGTTCTCGTACTCCCTCACGTAGTTCGGCGAAAGGCTCAGAGACGAGCCCACGGTCGTGAATTCGGCCCCCAGATCGTCGTCCGGGAAGGCGCTGGCGGGCGTCAGAGTGGTGCCGAGAAGGTCCCGCACCGTGTTGTTGTACTCCGCGGAATTCAGCCTCCGAAGCACCACCGTACCGAGGTTCGCGGGCGCATTCGCGGGAGGTGCGGCCCCCAGGCCGCTCGTCGGCGCGGTGGGTATCGCGTTGGACGTGGTCGCGGCGGTCCCTCCGCCCGTGACCACGCCCCCGGCCGTGGCGCCTCCGGCCACACCCGGCGCGGCGTTCGATCCGGTCGTGCCGGTCGTGCCGGTCGTGGTGGGAGTCCCGCCCGTGGAATCCGGCGTCGTGCTGCCGGTCCCAGGCGTCTTGGTCCCGGTGACCTTCCCCGAGCATCCGAGGGCGCCCGCCATGATGGCGGCCATGCCGAGAGTTCGGACGACAGTCCTCAAATTCGTCATTGATTCCATGCGAGCGCCTCCTTCCCGTCGTCGCCATAGGTCGTCAGGTTGACCCCGTACAAACTGACAAGCTTGATGAAAAAGTCCCCGAACGTCTTTTGCATCGTGTAGTCCGTGAGAGACGGATAGGCCACGTACCGGTCCGTGGTCACGAGACCGCCGAGCTGGCCGGCGACCAGCATCGGGTACTTGTCGTGATTGTGAGCGTTCCCATCTGAAAGATCGCTGCTGATCAAGACCAGCGAGTTCTTGAGGAGCGACTGGCCATCGGCATCGGTGGCCGTCTTGAGCTGGGTCAGGAAGCTCGCAATCTGCGTCTGCTTCCACAGAACGGCCGCCCTGAATTTCTGCAGGCGCGTGCCCATGTTCATGTGGTGGGAGATGGTATGGTCGGTGGCCTCGCCCCCGATCTTCGCAATGTCGGGGATGAATCCCAGGTCTCGCTGGTTCTGGGCGTCGCCCATCATGAACGAGATGACCCGCGTGATGTCGCACTGAAAGGCGACCACCATCAGGCTGTGCATCGTATCGAGCTGACCGCTCTGGAACGCCAGGTTCGCCGCCGGCCGGGCCGGCTTTGCGCAACTGGCCGTGGTGGGAGCCTTCTGAAGCTCGACTTCCAGGGCTCGAATCCCCGTGAAGAGCTCCTCAACCTTCAACTTGTCGGCGGCATTCAGCGTGAGCTCCAGCGAGCTGCCAAGCGGAATGACGGCGTCCAGGACGCTCTTCTTGAGCGCCCGACGCATCGTGGCATCGGCGGTGCTGGTGGCCGGGTCGGTTCCCTGGAAGAGGTTATCGAAGGCCGCCTGCGGATCGATCTCCTTGCCGAGCGGCGTGGCCGCGCCCTGCGGATACGACATCGTCCCGTCGGCGTTCTTCATCGACAGACCCCGCCACGAGATGTTCCTCGTGTAGAAGGTGCCGAACTGGTCGGCGCCGGCGATGTTGTGGGTCCCGAGTTGCAGCGACGGAATCGTGGTGCATCCTCCGATCGCGTCCGCGACGATCTGATCCACCGACGAATTGGTGATCTGCTGCATCTTGGTCGGCTTGCGCGCGGTGAACAGCGATCCCGAGCCGATCGAGTGGTCTCCCAGCTCGCGTCGCCGCTGTTGATTCTCAAGCCCGCCAACGAAGAGCAGGTCGGATTTCAGGGACTGCATGGGCACCAGCATGGGGGGCAGCGCCCAGGCCGCCCCGGCCCCTGGAGTTGCCGGCACATGCTCATCGAGCTTGTGGCCATTCGGGAACATGTAAGTCACGAGTCGCTTCACGGACGTGCAGGCCGAGGTGGCCGCCGCCGCTCCCACCCGGCGCGAGTACAACAGCGACGGGAGAAGGGGCAACGTGATGGTCACCCCTGCCGACGATATGAACCGTCGTCTCGACAAATCAGCGCGCGTCATTGATACCTCCAGGCGGGAGCCAGGCGTCTGTGCCCCTACGAACCAGTGCTTTGCGGGGGTCGTGGGGTTGGAACTTGCGGATGCGTACTAGTGAGAAGCAGGACCTTACCGCCTCAGCGTCAATACCTAACGAGATCCGCGTGGATTTGAGCAAAATGTCCAATGGTGCCAATGGTTTCGCCCGAAACATTGCGCGCTCACAGGGTTCTTGGCTGGGGACCGCGGCGTGAGGCGAGGTTGAGGCCCTGGTCGCCGCGAGGGCCTCCCAGGCCGTGTCGGTCCCTACGGCGTCACCTGCAGATCGACCGAGCCAGCCGGGGTATGCCCGTCCTCACCGCTCGGCAAGGCGGGGAGGTAGTCCACGATCCAGAGTCCGGGGTCGAGCGGCCAGGCCGCTCCCGAAGAGAGGGCACCCTGGTCAAGGGTCACCATTCCGCTCGCCGGCGCGTCTTGCGGGGTGTGGCCCTGACCGCCGATATAGCTCCAGGCGATCGGCTCGAGGCCGTTCAGTTCGGAGGGCACGTCGCCCGTCGTTCTCGGGTACTTGTACAGGCCGATTCGATCCCGCGCATTCGGCGTCGGGACTCCCTTGAAGGTGACCCCGATCGCCATCGAATCCTCACTGAGATAGCTTGGCCGGTCGGTGGTCAGCAGGATATCTCCGTGGCAGCCGCCAGTGCCCGCGGCAGGCGCTTCGGGCGGCTGCAGCAAGGTGGGGGCGGCTGCGAAGTCGAACATATCCAAGAGCGCATCGCTGTTGGCGTCGCGCGAGGTGAGCGCAGGCAGCCCGAACACCGCCTCGATGAACCGCGTAATCGCCGTGTGGTCCTGCACGACATGCGAGACGTAGTGAGGACGCGCGTAGGGAGAAACCACCGCCAGCGGAACCCGCACTCCCAGCTCCACGAAGGAACCGTCGATCTGGGGCCGGTCGGGGCGCGCCACGCAGGCGGAGCTCGGCGGAGGAACGTGATCAGCGAACCCGCCCGCCTCGTCGTACGTCCAGATGATCGCGAGCTCGGGCCACAGCGGGCTGGCCGCGGCCGCCTGGTAAACGACCCGCGTCCAGCCCTCCCCCACCTGCACATCCGCGGTTGGGTGCTCGTCCTCGACCCATTCGATCCCGTCGACGAAGGAGACCTGGGGGAGTGTCCCGTCCTGGAGAGCGCGCTCGAAATCCTCGAAGGAACGCACCCCGGGATGATCGCGCGTCCAGCCCAGCGTCCCATCAAACGGATCCCCGTCCGTGAATGCGTTCCAGGAGACCCCCGCCGCGTCCAGCTGATCGAACAGGGTAGGCGTGGAGGGGTTGGGCAGCGCGCAGTAGGTGCACGCGACGCCGTCGGCCGTTCCCAGCAGCAGGAAATTGCGGTTGGGCCAGGTGCCGCTTCGGGCTGAGGCGAAGTGGCGATCGTTGATGGCGAAGGTGTTCGCCAGCCAGTAGTAAAACGGGACGTCGCTGGCGTCGTAGTTGCCCATGACGAAGTGGCCATCCCCCCCCGTCGTGTCGGCCCCGCTGGTCACGAAGCCATCCATGGCGCCACCATTGACCTGGCGGTGCATCTCGGCCCACTGGTGACCCGGATCGAGGTTGACGCAGGTGGTGTCGAGATGGAACGGCGCCACCAGGGCCCCGCTCTGGTCCGGGTTGGTGAAGGACGGGGGGATCTGCTCGGCGTCGAGTTGTCCCGATTCAGTCAGGTTGCCGAGCAGGTGATCGAAAGACCGGTTCTCCTTCATGAGGACGATGACGTGCTTGATCGGGATGGCAGCCCGCTCGCTCTCCGTGATCGGCAGGGTGTCGGTCGCGAGCGCGCCGACGCCGAACGCGCAGGCCGCGCGCTGGGCGACCAGCGAGACGGGATCGTCGGAGCCGGCGTCAACGTCGGCGTCGGCACGCGGCGCGACTCCCCCTCGGTTGTCACACGAGGCGGCCAGCAGCAAGAGGCACGCCGACGGGACGGCGCAACGGACGGCGACCAGAGGTCTTCGCATCGCGACCAGAGGTCTTCGCATCGAATGAACGGTAGTACCTCGGACCCGAAATATCTATCCACCGTCGGTCGCTCCACAATCTGGATTCAGCTCGCCACGCTGTCCAGATCGGCCTGGAGCTGGGCAAAATTGACTCCCGAGAAGTCAGTCGCCTTGGCCTCGGGAGGCAAGATGGCATAGGCCTCATCGACGCACTCGTCCCACCATGCCCAGGTGGCCTTCTGGATGTTGCCCCAGGTGAGGACCGTGAGCTCCTTGGCGTCGTATGCCACGGCATACACCGCGTGACCGTCCTGGGTCAAACGACCGGGCGTCCAGACCCGGTGCGCCTCGAAGTCTTCGAGGCAGTGTTGCTGAACCTGGAAGCCCAGGTACACCCCGCCAAAGAGCCTGATGGCCTGTTTCACGTGCGTGTGGTTCCTCCGGTCGAGGGCGGCGTACGCCAGGATCTTGTCGCCCGAGGCGCTGTGAGCACGCCAGTAGTTCAACACGTCGAGCTCGTTCAGCCCCGAATCGATGCCGCCGGTCAGGTGCATGTAAAGCTTGACGACGGCCTTGTTGGTCATGATGCTTCGCTTTCCCACCAGCCCGTGATAGGTGGTCGCCGAGTGGGCCAACGCCGCTATCGTGCAGTCGCCGAGCGTGTCGTTGCCGTCCAGGGGAAAGAGGATCGTCGGATCCGATATCGCCAGCTTGTCGTAGACCTTGGGCAGCACGTCGAAGGCCGCGGGCGGCGGCTCCAGGCCGGCGGTCAGATAGTCCTTCAAGCGCAGCGTGCGATAGTCCCGCTTGGGTGGGTGCTTCCCGAAACGATACGTCGGCATGGGCTCCTCCGATCACAGACGGTTGAACGAGGGTCAGATGACGGACCGTCCAAAATTGCAACTTGCCCGTCGTCGGAGCAACGGGCGAGGACCCAGATATTCCCGGGCATCGGCCGCCTCATCCACTCAGCCGAGCTGGGCCGGCGAATGCTCCAGCAGTCTGATGGCGTCATTGAACCGGAGGTTGTCCATGTGGAGGAGCACCTGCGCATATGGACCCGGGCCCAGACGCCGCTCGAGCTGCGACGCGATGGCGCCGAACCGCCCCACGGCCGCCAGGTTCTGCTGGCGCAACAAATCGATGAGACCCACCAGAAGCTGCGGCTCCAGCGCGGCCTCGCCCTTGCCCTCGCCATCGCCATCGCCTTCGCCTTCGCCTTCGCTCATTTGGGCCACTTCGGAGATCTGGCGGTTGTGCTCGGCATTCAACGTGGGCCCCGCGCTCTGGAGCAACTGGTGGAGCTCGAGGTCGAGTCTCGTCGCGAGATGCGCAGCCCGCTCGAGCCCCCCTGCCCTCGCGGCCGCCTCGGCTTCCGCCGCCAGATGCTGGATGGACCTGGCCCCCAGCATGCCCGCGCTCCCCTTCAGCTTGTGCATCCGTCCCGCGTACGCCGCGAGCACGAGCGGAACCGCCCCCCCATCCGGGATCGCGATCTCGGAAAATTCGGAGAGCAGGCGGCCCAGCAGCGAGATGAAGAGCTTGAGATCGTCGCCGAAGCGCTCTCGTACCTCGATGGAGTTGATCCCCTCGATCTCGGGCCACGACCCCGGCCCTCGTTCCGGGCCAGACCCTGCGCCTTCACGGGCGGGGTCTCGAATCGGACCGGCGAGCCGCGCGTGCTGGCCACTCTTGGGCTTGATGTGACGCAAAATGCTGCGCACCAGCGCCTCGGCGCCGAATGGTTTCACGATGAACGAGTCCATCCCCGCGTCCGCGGCCCGCTTGCGTTCACTGCTCAACGCGCCGGCGGTGAGCGCGATGATCGGCAGATCCGCCAGCCCGAGCTCGATGCGGATTCGTCGCGTCGCATCATGGCCGTCCAGGACGGGCATCTGTACATCCATCAGCACCACGTCGAAGCTGGTCGGCTCCACCAGGAGGCGTTCGAAGGCATCCTGGCCGTTGCTCGCCAGACAGACCTGGGCGCCTTCCAGCTCCAGAATCCGCTTGGTCACCTCGAGGTTGATGTCGCTGTCATCGACCACCAGCACCCGCACGCCGCGCAGAGCGCGTTCCCCATTGTCGGCGGACGAATCCTCCTGCCCGGCCAGGGCTTCCGGCGAGGCCAGCAGAAAGTCCAGCACGACCTTGAATTCGCTGCCCACGCCCGGGGTGCTCTCCAGGCTCACGTCGCCGCCCATGAGGTTGGTCAAGCGCTTGACGATGGAGAGGCCGAGGCCAGTGCCGCCGAAGCGGCGCGTGATCGAGGTGTCCGCCTGAGAGAAAGGGGCGAACAACCGCGATTGCATCTCGGGCGCGATGCCGATGCCGGTGTCCCGCACCACGAAGGCCAGGGTCACGCCCTTGGACCCGCTGGCGCGCCAGCGGACGCTGAGCTTGACGTCGCCGCTCGCCGTGAACTTGATGGCGTTGGCGAGGAGGTTGGTCAGAATCTGATTGAGGCGCGTCACATCACCCTCGAGCGCCTCGGGCAGGTCTGGGGCCGCGTCGACGCCGAAGCCAATGCCCTTGGCGTCCGCATGCACGGCCATCACGTCGGCCAGTTCTTGTAGCAGGCGATGCGGGCTGAAGGCCGCGCGCTCGACCATCAGCTCGCCGGCCTCGATCTTCGAGAGATCGAGCACATCGTTGATCACGGCCGTCAGGGACTTGCTGGCCAGCTTGATCTTTCCGAGAAACGCCGCCTGCTCCGCGTCCAGCCCGGTCTTTCCGAGCAGGTACGACAGGCCGATCACCGCGTTCATGGGGGTCCGGATCTCATGGCTCATGTTGGCGAGGAACTCGCTCTTGACCCGACTCGCCTGCTCGGCCTTGTGGGTCACCTGACGCAACGACTCCTCGTATTGCTTCCGCTCGGTGATGTCGCGGGCCGCGGCGAACACACCCTGCAGGTTCCGGTCCCGATCGTAAAAAGTGGTCGCGTTGTAGGACACCACGGTCTCCTTGCCCTCTCGGTCGCGGGCCGTGAGCTCGTAGTTGGTGACCTTCTTCTTGCTGAGCACCAGGCGGATGGCGGCCTCCGCCCGGTCTGGATCGGTGAAGAAACCTTTGAAGGGCGCTCCGATCAGCTCGTCGCGCGTGCAACCGGTGAGCGCCTCCATCTGCTTGTTGACGTCGGTGATGATGCCAGGCGCATCGGTGGTCATGAGCGCGTCGATGTTGGATTCGAAGAGCGAGCGCGTGTAAAATTGGTGCTCGCGCAGCCGGTGGCCGAGCTGCTGCTGCTCCGCCTCGATCTGCTTGCGCGCGGTGTTGTCGGTTCCAATCAGCAGGTAGCCGATGATGCCGCCCCAGACGTCGCGAAGCGCCGTCACCGACACCACCGCCGGAAAGCGACTGCCGTCCTTGCGGATGTAGGTCAGCTCGTAGATGTCCTCGATGCCGCGCGAGGCCTTGAACACCAGCGCCTCGAAGCCGGGCGCGATGGCCGTCTCGAGCTCGATGCTGAGCGCCTTGGCCCGCGCGATCACCTCCCGGGGATCCGAGATGTCGGCGGGCGTGATCTTGTTCATCACGTCGGCCGCGGCGTAGCCCAGCATCCTCTCGGCGCCCACGTTGAAGATCTGGATGACCCCCTTGGCGTCTGTGGCGATGCTCGAGAAGTTGGCGCTGTTGAAGATGGCGCTCTGCAGGGCCCCGGCCTTCAGCAGGGCCTCCTCGGCTCGTTTGCGCGCGGTGTTGTCGGTGCCGATCAGCAGGTACCCGATGATTCCACCCTGCGCGTCGCGCAGCGCCGTCACCGACACGACGGCCGGCAAGCGACTGCCGTCTTTTCGGATGTAGGTCAGCTCGTAGATGTCCTCGATACCGCGCGAGGCCTTGAACACCAGGGCCTCGAAGCCCGGCGCGATCGAGGTCTCGAGCTCGGCGCTGAGGGCCTTGGCGCGCGCGATCACCTCCTGGGGATCGGAGATGTCGGCCGGCGTGATCTTGTTCATCACGTCGGCCGCCACGTAACCCAGCATTCGCTCGGCGCCCACGTTGAAGATCTGGATGACCCCCTTGGCGTCGGTGGCGATACTCGAGAAATTGGTGCTATTGAAGATGGCGCTCTGCAGGGCTCCGGCCTTCAGCAACTCTTCTTCCGCCCGCTTGCGAGCGGTGTTGTCGGTGCCGATCAGCAGGTACCCGATGATGGCCCCTTCCGCGTCACGTAGCGCCGTCACCGACACGACGGCCGGGAAGCGACTGCCGTCTTTTCGGATGTAGGTGAGCTCGTAGATGTCCTCGATACCGCGCGAGGCCTTGAACACCAGGGCCTCGAAGCCCGGCGCGATCGAGGTCTCGAGCTCGGCGCTGAGGGCCTTGGCCCGGGCGATCACCTCCTGGGGATCGGAGATGTCGGCGGGCGTGATCTTGTTCATCACGTCGGCCGCGGCATAGCCCAGCATTCGCTCGGCGCCCACGTTGAAGATCTGGATGACCCCCTCGGCGTCGGTTGCGATGCTCGAGAAGTTGGCGCTGTTGAAGATCGCGCTTTGCAGTGCCCCGGTGATGGGGTGTGCCTCGAGGCGGCGGACCTCTGCCGGTGACTCCAGTGGGTCCGCTTCGGGATCGCGCGGGCCGGGACCGTGGCTCGTATTGGGCATGGCAACCTTTGCAGGAGACAGTGAATCCATTCGATGGGTCGCGCCTCCGGCAGGGACAGGGCGCGGTGCGCCTCAAACGCTGGTAGGCCCGGTCTGCGCGAGGGCGGGCGGTGGGTCGGAGCACAGCGCGACGTCGCGAGCGAGAACGCCGCCGATGCGGACGTCAGCGATGTCGAGCAGCCTGGCCTGGGCGCGACCGGCGTGCTTGGCGGCGTAGAGGGCCTGGTCGGCCGCCTGCACCAGGGGGCCGGGCGACCGGAGGGCAGGCGGCTGATCGCCGACGCGGCTCCGGGCCGACGGGTGCACCCAGCACTCGCTCTCATCGTCGTAGCACCCGATGCCGACGCTCACGGTGACATAGCGCGCCGTCGAGGAGGTCTCGTGCGCGATATCGAGGGCACCGACCGCGTCGAGAATGCTGCGGGCCACATGCTCGGCGCCCTGGCGAGGGGTCTGCGGCAGCAGCACGCCAAACTCCTCACCGCCATAGCGGGCGACCAGATCTGCCGGCCGCAAGCTGGCGCCTACCAGAGCGTCCGCCACGGAGCGCAGGCAGGCGTCGCCCGCTGGATGGCCGTACCGATCGTTGAACAGCTTGAAGTGGTCGACATCGATCATGAGCAGGGCTATCGGGTCGCCCGACCGACGCGCGCGGCGCCATTCTCGCTCCACCAACTCGTCGAAGCGCCGCCGGTTGGCCACGCCCGTCAAGGCGTCGACGGTGGCGATCCGGCGGAGCTCGTCGGACAGGCGCTTGACCCGCAGCTGGGTCTTGACGCGCGCCAGCAGCAGCGGCGGGCTCACCGGCTTGGCGATGAAGTCCGCCGCCCCGAGCTCGAACCCCGAGACCTCGAAGGCGGCCTCGCCGTGGCTGGTCACGAAGATGACCGGAACGTCGGCCAGGGCGGGGTCGGCCTTGAGCGCCCGGCAAGTCTCGAAGCCGCTGAGGCCAGGCATCTCGGTGTCCAGCAACATCAGGTCGGGAGCCGATTCGCGCGCCAGCCGCAGGGCGTCTTCCCCGCTGGTCGCAAAGCGCAGGCTGCCCACGTTGGACAGGATGCGAGCCATCAGCTGGATCGCCCCAGGGTCATCGTCGACCAGTAGAATGTTGTCATTTCTCATGTGTGTCTCATGTGTGCCCCTGGAGCGCGTGTGGGGTGGCCGACCCACAGCCTCCCAGAGCACGCTCATCGGCTATCGGGGCGACATCCTGAAGCCAGGCCGGCGGTTCAGGTGGAGAGCCGAGTCATCGCGCGGAGGCCGCAGCCCGCCCCGTGGACACGCAACGGGCATAGCTCGTATCGGTCCTGGTGTTCCCGTAAGCGAATCCGTACTGGAACATGGCGGACCACGCGTTCTCGGGAGTCCCGCTGTAGGCGGTGGAAGACCAGAAGAACGCCGCCGGGGTGTTGGGAAACGCCACGGTATCGATGGTGGGACCGGGTGGGGCCACCGAGATGTCCACGATCGTCAGCAGCTCCCGCATGGTGGGAAGACGCCAGCTCGCGCCGTTCAGCTCGAGGGCCGCGCAATAGCTGAGCGCATCGGCCTGCGAGTACATTCCGGACGAGATCACCTGTTGCCAGGACAGATTGGTCTTGGTGTCGTAGACCATCCCGCTCGAGATCGCATAGCGACCGACCGGCGCGGAGGCCTTCCCCGCCCCCGCAACCAGCAGGTCGACCGCGAGGGCGGCAGCCCCGAGGGCAGCGGCGACGAAAAGAGACCGAGGACGCTTCATCTGCCGACTCATCATGCTGGCCTCAACGCACGCAGCGAGCGGAGTATGCCATCGCCGCGTCGTTGTAGTCCGAGTAACCGTTGTTGAAATAGACGCCCCACGCGTTACCGGGATGGCCGGCGTATGGCGTCGACGACCAGTAGAACCCGACGGCCGGTGTCCTCTCCCGCTTGCGACGCTTGCGGGAGAGGGCCAGGGAGAAGGCAGGCTGCGAGCGCGGTCGGCGCGTCAGGCCGTCAGTCCAGTGATCTGCTTGTTCCCCAGTAAGCCAAACGTGGTGGCCGGGACGCCGAGAACATTGAGCAGGGTGATGAAGATGTTTGCCTGCAGGGCGCCGGCGACATTCGTGGCCCGCCCGGTCAATACCTTGCCGCCGGCGCTACCGCCCAGCAGGAACGGCTTGTTCACCTGGTTGTGAGCGTTTCCATCGGCGAGCTCGCTCGACAGGAAGATCAGGCTGTTGTCGAGGACGGTGCCGCTTCCTTCCTTGATGGCGTCCAGCTTCTGCAGGAAGTACACGTACTGCTGAACCTCCCACAGATCGATCTTGGCGAGTTGAGCGCCCTTGACCGGATCATTGTTGTGATGGGAAAGCCCATGGTGATCCGAGGTGATGTTCAGCCAGGGGCAGCTGGCGAAGGACATGTTTCCGCCATGGCCCTGATGGAAGTTGATCACGCGGGTGGCGTCACACTGGAATGCCAGCGCCATGAGATCGAGCATCATCGTCGTCAGGGCCGGGACGTCGGCGGCGGTGTTGGCCTTGGTGATGGTCGGCCGGGTCATCGTTCCGGCGCTGCAGCTGTTGGGCGTGGATGAATCCTTTTGCAGCTCGGTCTCCACGGAACGAATGCTGGTCAAGTACTGATCCAGCTTCGCCTTGTCTGACTTGCCCAGCTTCGGCTGCAGGGACTTTGCCTCTGACTGCACGAAGTCGAGGACGCTGGTTCGGAGCGCCGCTCGTTTCGCCAGCGCCGCGGTGGCGGCCGTGTTCGTCGTGGCGACCGGGGTCGCCGTCACCCCTGCAAACAATCGGTCGAACACCTGCCCTGGATTCACCGTGGGAGGCAGGGACGTGGTGGCGTCGGACCAAGCGGTGGAGCCGTTGTACACCGCCGGGTAACCGGTGTCCGCGAAGGTCCTGTCGGTCACCGAAAGCTGCAGCGACTGGATGCGCGTGGCCGTCCCCAGCGATTGTGCGTACACCTGATCGATCGAGATACCCATCCCGACGGCCGGCTTGGTGCCTTGACGACAGGTCGTCATCGCGGGTGGACCACAGCCATGCGAGCCCATGGAATTGCACGTGGGCGTGTTGTCGACGTTCATGAGCACCAGGACCTTGTCCTTGATGGCCGTCAATGGCATCAGGGTGGCGCTCGGTGTGTAGGCGGTGCCGAAGGTGGTCACGTCCCAGGTCGGGTGCCAGACCCCGCAGCCGATGTGCCAGGTCACCCAGCGAATCGGAGTCTTGGCAGCCTGGGCCTCGGCCCTCGTCGGCCTGATCAGCGAATCGAGCGCCGGGAGCGTGATGGCCGCGGCCGTTCCCCGCAGCACCGTGCGCCTGGTGAGCTGAGGTTGGGTCGGATTGCGACGCTCGGCCGCCAGGGCTTTTTCGTCGAAGGTGACGTTCTTGTCGGTGATATTTGCGAAGCTCATTGGAAAATCCTCCCGAAGGGCCTAGGGCTCGCCGTGACGCAGGTTGAAAGGATCGCTGGATACCACCCGGGTCAGAATGTCGCGTACGCCAGGAAGGGCGCCGGAGGTGGACGCGGGGCAGGCGCGACGTCACCTGACGCGTCAGGCGGGGCTTTGGGACTTGAGGTCGGTGGATCATGTGTCGATGCCTGGTCACATGGTGAAATGGATCGTGCAGGCAGGGGTGGCCTTGTGGCTCATGGCCTGCGGCGTGGCCGCTCCCGTGAGCGGCGGACCAGGCAGCGGCGGCTCACCGACGGCGGCGACCGGGGGGACGGGCAGCGGAGGCACGACCCCGGGAACTGGCGGTGAAGGTGGTGACGTCCCCGCCGGTTCATCCGGCGGCGATCAGGACGCCGGAGCGGTCCCGGACGCTGCGGCCTCGACATCCACGGGCGGGAGTACAGGCGTCTCGGTGGATGCGCGATCGGCAGACGAGGGAACGGCTCAAAATGCAGCAGCTCAGCTCTGCGTGGACACGATCAATATGTACCGGGCGACATTGGGCCTCGCTCCCTATGCCCGCTGGACGCCCGAACAGGAGGCCTGCGTCTCGGCGGAAGCTCTGAGCGATTCGCAGGCCAACAAGGCCCACGGTGCTTTTGGAATGTGTACCGAAAATGCTCAGGACGAGTGTCCGGGATGGGGCGGGTCGCTCGACAGCATCGTCACCGGCTGCCTGAAGCAGATGTGGGCGGAGGGTCCCGGCACCGACTTCGCCACCCACGGCCACTACATCAACATGTCGAGCACGAAGTACACCCGGGTCGCTTGTGGCTTCGCCGCCGCGGCCAACGGGAAGACCTGGGCGGCGCAAGACTTCAAGTAACGTTACGTTCACCGGGCAGAGCTTCGTTCGAGTACGTCGCGCACGCTTCTTCCTGGGCCGAATCTGTCCAGGGCGACCACGCCATCTGCAGGTGAATTATCGACCCGGGCGTCAATTGTCGACGGCCGACAGCGTCGGATTCCGCCGTCGGGGTTAGGTGAGCAGTCGCTCTCGGCAGGTACTCTCGACTCAAGCTTGGCTGAGTCGATGGCCCCCCCAACGACTTCGACTGGAGACTTCGAATGTATTTTGCTTTGGTTCGAATGCATCTTGGCTTGGATCGTGTCCCGCCACTCATAACCCTGCGTTTGGCTCTGCTGGCAACCACGCTCGTCGCTGCCACTGGCTGCGGTGGGCGGGCGGCTCAGCGAGCGGCCGATGGCGGCAGAGACAGTGACAGCGACATCAACGACGCCCACGCGACGCTCGATCGTGGAGCGAACCTCGAAGCGGGTGGAGCGGGTAAAGGTGGACCGCTCGGTTCGGGCGGGAGCGGTGGAGCGAACGGGCGAGATGGCGGCTCCGGACCTTCCTCCTTGGTCGACGGTTCAATCGAGTCGGGCACGGATCCGGGGCTGGGCCGCGATGGGGCAACAGCCAGGGATGGCTCACCCTCGGCAGACATGAGCTCCGACGGCGTCCGACCCTCCCTCGACGCCGCCCTGGACATCCCTGCGGGAGATTCCGGGTGCGGATCCCTCGATGACCCTCACCACTGCGGCTCGTGCAATCACGACTGCACGAGCTTGCCCAACGTCAACGGCGACTACGTCTCCTGCGTCGCGAGGGCCTGCACCTTCACCGCGCTGTCCTGCCGCCTCGGGTTCGCGGACTGCAACCTCGACGCCACCGACGGCTGCGAGACCGATCTCAGCCGTCCGGAGAGCTGCGGCCGTTGCGGACGCGGTTGTCCCGGGCTCGCTCCGACCTGCGTGCTGAACAGCCGAGGCAGTGGCGTGTGTGGGGTGAAGTGCGCGGCTCCCCTGCCGGATGCCTGTGGCTCCGTCTGCACGGACTTCAACACGGATTCGCTCAACTGCGGTTCGTGTCAATCCACCTGCGGGGTCGGGGAGAATGTTCTTTCGGGCGCCACGTGCGTGGCGGGGAAATGCACCGGGGCCGTCTGTCAACCGGGATGGGCGGACTGCGACGAGCTCCCTGGCTGTGAGACGTCGCTCGATACGGAACAGGACTGCGGCGCGTGCGGCGCGAAGCCGGCCTGTGCGCTCGCGAACGTTCAATCTATGTGTGTGCTGGGCGGGCCGCCCTGTATCGATGCCCTTTGCGTCGCGGGATATGGCAACTGCGACCCGACCAGCTCCGATTGCGAGGCCGCCTGGGGCACTGCCGCCGGCTCCTGTCTGCCGCGCTATCTCGGAACCGTGGCGGCCGTCTACGAAGATCTGGCCTACGGAGCCACCGCCGTGGCGGCCGACGGAGCGTTCTACCTGGCGGGCACCTTCGCCGGCACCGCAAACTTCGATCCCACGGGCGGCACGGATCTGCAGCGGTCGCTCCGGGACGACCAGGGTCAGCTTTCAAATGATGTCTTCGTGACCAGGATAAACGCCGACGGGAGCTATGCCTGGACCCGGACCTTCGGAGGACCCGGTTCGGACGGCCTGGCTGGACTGTCGGTGGGCCCGGACGGCTCGGTGGTGCTCATGGGGAGCTTCGACACGGCGATCGATCTCGATCCCGGGCCCGGTCTCGACTCGCGCCCGGCTGCCGGCCCCGGCGTCCCGGGCATCTACCTCCTGAAACTGGGCAGCGACGGCCTTCGCATCTGGGGCGACACCTGGTCGGGAACCAACGTCGATCAGGATGGTCAGGTGACACCGAAC
>Ga0066788_10000046_pt1 | contig 18957 bp, 16 predicted proteins | sample OrgsoiDNA2013048_FD_70943 | JGI IMG/M metagenome (GOLD analysis project Ga0066788, IMG submission 70943) | Permafrost soil microbial communities from the Arctic, to analyse light accelerated degradation of dissolved organic matter (DOM) -... | ecosystem: Environmental > Terrestrial > Soil >... | reverse complement strand
GGGCCCCCCCGGAGACTGGCCGCGTGGAATGAACATCGACCCCGAGGGGATGTATCTCTACGTGGGAAACGAAAACAGTGACTACATCACCATCTTCAAGATAGGGCAGAATACGGGGAGGCTCACCTACTCGACGAAAGTCCATACCCCGGTGCCCGTCGATATCGAATTTGGGCAAATGCTGTAGTCTCAACGAGGCAGGCGACGAGCTCCTGACCTTCTACTTGTTCCCGAAGCTAGTAGGTCTTCTGGGCCGCGCGAGCGCCATGGAGGCTTGAATAGCCGCTCGGCCCTCACCGCAATAGACGGTGTCTGCGCATGCCCCCCTTGCGTGAATCGATCGACGGTGGCGATCCGACCAAGCTCGTCAAAAGCGGAGGCGATCCGGGCCGGAAAGATGTTTGCGTCGGCGTCCCCGCGAGAACCCCACGGCGAGTATCGCCGCGCCAGCGAACAAGCAGACGGATCTTGCCGATCCGGGCTCGCCGATTCCGAGCGCGCAACCATTGCCGGACGCTCCACCGATCAGCGAACCGGCGCCACGGCCGCCGGTTCCGCCTCCGCTCGGAACGCCGACCGCTCCATTGGCGACACCCGTTGCGCCGCCGCTGCCACTTGCCGCTTGGCCCCCTGTCCCCGAGCTGCCGCTGCTGCTTCCTGATTCGATAATGGGCCCCGACCCCATACCCTCGCCGGGAATGCACTTGCCAAGGACGCACAGCAGACCCGGGCCGCCGCATAGTTCCGCATCTGTACCGTTGTCAATCACGCCGTCGCAGTCATCGTCGAAGTAGTTGCACATCTCTTTGATTGGCGCTCCCGGTGTGCAGGTCGACGTGCAGCTTTCCGCGTAGCGCCTGCACCAGCCAACGCCGCAGGTCATCCGGACGCCTTCGTCGATCTGTCCGTTGCAATTGTTGTCCTTGCCGTCGCACGCCTCGGCCGCGCCCGGATAAACCGTGGGGTCATGGTCGTTGCAGTCGCCGTTGCAATCCCCAAAGCCCGCGCTGGGCTTGCAGTCCATCTTCGTGGCGCCGCCGACCACGCCATGGCCATCGCCGTCCTTGTCCTCGCAATAGGTCGTATAGACCACGGATTCGTCAATCTGCCCGTTGCAGTTGTTGTCCTTGCCATCGCACAGCTCGACCGCGCCGGGATGAATCGCAGGATCGAAGTCGTTGCAGTCGCCCATCTGGGCGACGTAGCCCTGTGGCTGCGAGCATTCCACGCGGAATCGAAAGCTGGGATCCGACGATCCGTAACCGTCGCCGTCCTGGTCGATGTAGTACGTGGTACCCGTACAACCCGCGACGATGGCCAGGTGGGCCTCGCCTCCGGCATCACCCTTGGGCGTCCCGTCACCGTTCGCGGAGAGCGCGAACGCGGAGAAACTCACACCCGTCGGGACGGTCGTAGACCATCCGGCCTTGAACACGGTCGACCCTCCCGAGCCCGTCCGCGGCATCGTATGTGTGACGCCAAACGGGCCCGCGGCGGTTCCGGCTTCGATGGCGGTGAAGGTACCTTCGTTCGGGTAGTCGGTCGTCAGATAGAACCCCGCAACCGGACCGTTGGTCGCCAGCACCGTGACGGTGACTGTGACCGTCTGGCCGACCGTAGGGTTCATGGGTTCGACCATCAGTGAAACCATCGCGGGTTTGCCACCGGTGTGGCAACCATCGCAGTTCCCTGCGATTCCGTTCTTGTGGGCGGACGCGGATGCTGGAACCGCCAGTGTGATGGCGATCGTCAAGGAGGTGGCCAGGCACCGACAGAGCCCTCGAGAACCAGAAGTCACCATGTCCGTCCTTTATTGTTGCGACTCGCTCGAAACTGGGGTCATCGATTGGGACCCAGATTTAGCCGCGGCGAGTCACACAATGTTCTGTCCTGTATCGTCAGGGTCTTCGTAAGGTTTGTTCGCAGTCGCTCCCACCCTCGTCATTCCGCGTGCTAAGTATCCACAAACGACCCGATCGGCGGATGTGGGCTGCCGAGGAGAGCGACACCGCGAGTTTTGAGACTCGCGCCAGGCTCCGTACCCTTCGACTGGGCCGCTCGCGCCTCCCCCCACCCCACCTCGCTCTGTCGCGTGGCCACGCTCCGTTCCGCACCCTCGACTATCGGGGAATCTTCGCGCTGCGCAATAGCCGATTCAGTCGATCCCTTCAGTGGCCGGAGACGGACGTCCGCGTGGCGCTGGCAGTTATGGCGGTCCACACGTCTGCGGGGTCAGCCTCGAATCGGAACACGGCATGAGTGAGATCGCGAGCCACGAGCTCGAGTTGACCCTGGGTGCCATGGCGCAGATGGGGAGGTCCCAAGGTCTTCGGGGCGCCGGCCACGTTGTCCGAGGACCACGCGGCATCGATGCCCCACCAGTGATTGGGGACATACGCGGTGCTCAGCGCCGCCAGGTCGACGCGATTCACGTCGGTGGGTTGAGCCATTGTGGGATTCGTGAGAATGACGGTCCCAAAAGAATTGACCAACCACGCACCGCCGCTCTTCACGGCATGCACGAGTCGATTGACCGGATCGCGGGCAAACACCTCGTAGCCGTCTTGTCCCACGCGCGCCCATGTGGGAAGGCCCACGATCGGAATGGCGGTGTCTTCGACCAGGCCAAGGTCGTCGACGCGGGCGAGGGTTCCGCGAGGACTCCTGATGAAGCCCTCGGTCGTCGCAACAACTTGGATCGCTGCGGAACGGGGTGCTTGTCCTCCGGACCGGAGCTCCGTCAGGATGATTGAACCGATGGTGTTCCACGAGATCATGTGGCCGGGAGCAGCCTCGTCGATCTCCAATTCGAAAGCACCACTTCCCATCTCGGCTAATGCCTTGCGAACGGCCACCTCGTACCCGCGCACCGCCGTGTCAAAGGACTGTCCGGTCCCCTCGTCGCTGTACTGACTCGGACTTTCGCCGAAGCAACAGTTGTCGTACCGATTGAGAACTTGCACCTGCCGGCGGCCGGTCCCAAGACCCCCCATGGCATAAAGGTCAGGGTAGTCGGCTATGGCATAGAACGCCGGCAGGGTCTGCTCCTCGTCGCCGACTGCGTTTCTCATCGGCAAGGGCAAGGAGCCGGCAATGGGAATGCTGAGGGTGATTCGAGGGTCCAAGGCCGCGTAGACCGTGGTGGTCCACCCGCCTCCCGAGAGGCCCACCATCGCGAAATCGTCGTACGGCGGAAATCCGTCGGTGGCGGATTGAGTCGCAAGGTAATTGAGGCTGCGGGCCACCGGCTCGAGGAAGAACTTGATGCCATTGCCGACGGTGGGGAGCTCGACAATTTGTTCGTGGGGAATGGTGCAAGTGTCGGCGGGGGGCAGGCATCCCGGCATGTACATCGCGAGAACCGCGTAACCCTCCTCGAGAAGGTTCGCAATAGTTCGCTGCATCCCCATCGAGATGTCGGCCAACGAGTGATCGTCGTCGAGAACCGGGGAGTGCCCCTGGTGCAAGATCACGGCTCGGCCCTGGGCCCCGGAGAGCGGAATGAAATGGTAGGCGAAGCTCTCGACTCCCTGGTCCATCTGAAAATGCAACTCGTCCACCCGCCCTACGTTTGACAGCCCGGTGACCGGGCTCTGCACGTTCAGGTCGACCGAGGTGGGGAGCTTTGCCGACGGAAACCCGTCGGTCCCCCACAGGAACTGAATCAAGGCCTGGCGTCGGGCGAGGGCATCATCCGTGCTGTGGAGGGTTACGTTATCCCCGGCACTCGGCAGCAGGGCCGGGGACGGCGCCACGGTAGCGGCCGGCATCAGGGGTCCTGCCACGGAATCCGCTGGCGACGATTGAACCGGCGCAGTCGGAACAAAGCTCGGGTCCACGGCCATGTTGGGGGGAGTTTCGACGGAGCTCGTACATCCGGTCGAGACGCAACCAAGCGCCACCCCCCAGAACCATCTGCAGAGCCATCGCTTCGACGGTCCGTTTCTACAAGGCTCGCTTCCGCCACTCAAGGAATCGGAGGAATCTCGCATCTTCATCGCGGCTTCTCCTTTGAATCGTGTGGACGACAACGAGCATAGACTGCTTCGGGGTAGGCGGACAGGCGTGCTCGCCCGCACGGAAAATGGAGATCGCTGATCCTGCCGTCGCCACCACGACCTGGTCGTCCCTGAAACCGCCACACACGATCGCTCGCGCCAACCGCCTGGCGTCAGTCGCGGTTGTGTTCAACTTCTAGTTGCCGATGATGACCTTGCGTCGTGTCGCGGGTGTCATGAGACCCGCCCCTGGGACGGACGCTCGCCACGGGGAGCGATCTCTTGATCGCCGCGCTCGAGGGCAGCGTCGTATTCGCCGCAGCGCGCGGCGGCGTCGCACTGCGCTCGGTGAAGCAGAGCCTTCTGCGCCGCCGACACGTTGGACTGCACGCCGCGCCAGATCTCCAAAGCCGGCTGCTGGATGGCACGGGCAAACGAAAACGTCAGCGCCCACGGTAACCGCGACTTGAACCGCACATTCATCGCATTGAGACGAGCAGAAGCCATTTCTCCGGATTGGCCTCCCGACAGGAACGCAACTCCCGGGACAGCTGCGGGGACGGCCCGCAGGAGACACTTCACTGTCGCGTCGGCCACCTGTTCCACGGTCTCCTGCCTGGAACAGGCCGTCCCCGGGAGCACCATGTTCGGCTTCAGGATCATGGCCTCCGGGATCACCCCCTGAGCAAAGAGGTGGATGAAGACCGTTCGGAGAACCTCTTCGGTCACCTCCGAGCAACGCTGCAGAGTGTGGTCGCCCGCCATGAGGACCTCCGGCTCGACGATGGGGACCAGCCCGCCTTCCTGGCACAAGGCGGCGTAGCGAGCGAGCGCCTGCGCGTTTGCTTCGATGCATCCGCGGCTCGGTCTGCGATCGTCTACCGCAATCACGCCGCGCCATTTCGCAAATCGAGCGCCGAGGCCTGCGTATTCCACCAACCGTTCGCGCAGGCCGTCAAGACCCTCGGTCACCTTCTCTCCGGGATGAATGGCGAGTTCCTTCGCCCCGATGTCGACCTTGATGCCGGGGATGATTCCCGCGCCCGTGAGCACCTTGACGAAGGCCTTGCCATCGCTCGTGCTCTGCCGAATCGTTTCGTCGAATAGAATCGCACTACTGATGAACTGGCCGAGGCAGGGCGTCGTCACCAGCAGCTCCCGATAAGCGCGTCGGCTCTCTTCATCCTGAGGAATGCCTAGCCGCGCGAATCTCTTGTTGCAGGTTGGGGTGCTCTCATCCATCGCGAGCAAGCCCTTGTGGCCGGCTACGATCTCCTGCGCCGTCTTCACTAACTCGTCAGCCTTCATGTGCGTCTGGCCTTTCTGCCTTCGAGATCTGCAATCTTCGCGAGACGGCGCGCGTAGGGTGCAGGCCATCCGACCGAGCCCGATCATTCCCAGTTTCATTCTGTTCTCCCGTTCGCCCACCGCGGACCCGCCGGCGCGCGACTTGGGTCAGTCGGAGTGTCGGATGATCTCGCCTTGAGTCTTCGCCTGCTCTTGTCCCAATCCCATCGTCAAGGCCGTCAACCCTGCAAGTCCCCCGAGTTGCATGGACTCCAACGCCGTACTGGGGACTACGACGATCGTGGCGTTGGTCTTCAGGCCCTCGTACAGCATGTTCATGGCCCTCAGGTGAAGGGCCACAGGATTGTTGATGTAGGTCTTGGCCGCCTCGCCGAACTTTTCGGCCACCTGTCGCTCCGAGTCTCCCAGGATGACCCGGGCCTGGCGTTCTCGCTCAGCCTGGGCCTGCATCGACATCGCGTCTTCCAGGGCCGAGGGTATCAGGACGTCCTTCACCTCGACGGAGATGACATTGATGCCCCACGGTTCCGTTCGTTCATCGATGATCTTCTGCAAGTCCTTGCTCATCTTGTCCCTGCCCTCCAGCATGTCCGAGAGCATCGTCTTGCCGATGACGTCTCGGAGTGCCGTCTGGGAGGCCCAGTTGATGGCGCTGCGATAATCGGCGACGTCGAGGGCTGCCCGCTTCGGGTCGAGGACCTTCCAAAACAGGACGGCGTCTACATCCACCGGAACGGTGTCCTTGGTGAGGGTCTTCTCAGCCTTGAAGGAGGCGGTGATCACGCGGGTGTCGATCCAGTAGGGGATGGCGTCTACGATCGGAATAATGAGGAAGAGGCCGGGGCCCTTGAGGGCGCGGAACTTGCCCAGGCGCAGGACCACCACTTTCTCCCATTGGTCTGCGATCTTGATGGAAAGGGCAACGAACGCCGCAAGGAGTGCCGCGCCCGCGCCGATGGCCATGCTCGGTCTTCCGACCACCGCGCCGTACATGAAGTACGCGACCGCGACGCCGGCGCCGAAGATGAAGAGGAAGATGACCGTGGCAAAAGCGTTACTCTTGTTCATGTGTGATCACCTTTGTGTCGTTCGTTATCGCCGTGTTTTCAAATGTAAGCGTTCATCACCCGTGAGTAGCTCTGAAACTGACTGGCCCGCCAATCACACCCTGTCTTTCTGACCCTGGGAGAGACGACACGAGACAGCGCCAGGCGTGTGTCAGAGGCCGTTCGCAACCCCGGTCGGAGCCGCGAGCGTCTCGTCCGTGAACGGGATCGTCGCGGAAGTGGGGCACAAGGGAGCCCCGCGCCATGCGGTGGGCCAAACGGCGGCGAGACCGGAGAGACCGCGCGATGACATCCGGCCCCCGCTTCGTCTCTGTCCATCCAGAATCCGGGACAACAGCAGATCGAGCGCGGGTGAACCATCGAGGCTTTGGAGGACTCGTTCGGGGGTTCCCCAGTCGGTCCAGCCGGAGCCTTCGACACGGGCGACCTGAAGGTCGATCGCCCGCTCGAGGATCGCGCGGCTGAAGTCCACCTGTCGTTCGTGCTGATACAGTCGTTCGATCTGCGCGGATTCGCCCGCCCCCTCGAAAGCGGCGGCGTCGTCGGGGAGGTGCGCGGAGGCGAGGGCCCAGAGATGACCAAGCTGGCCCGTGATGACGAACGAGTTCCAGAGCGCGCCCTGCTGGAACAACGTCTCGGCAGTCGTGCGGTCCGGCTTCTCGACGAACCGCTTCACGGTCGCCATTCCCTGCGAAAACGCCCGACCAGGCACGATCCAACCGAGGTCCGGATCGGCCCGGTCAGGTACCACGCCGAGCAGCGTGATTCCTTGCGACCGCAATGACCCGAGCACGCTGTCGAGGTAGGGCGTCGGTCGGGGCACATAGTGGTCGGACGGGAAAATGGCGACGGAGGCATTCGGGTGGCGTCGCCGGAGCCGGGCAAGGGGGAGGAGGATCCCCAGGGCAGTGCCGCGATTCTCCGGCTGCGTCACAATCTCGATCTCGCTCCACTCGGCCAGTTGGTGGCGGGCGAGCTCTTCCTGGCCCCGGCTGACGACGACCATCGTTCTGTCAGGCGGCGCCACGGCCCTCACCCGCTCGAGGGTGGTCTGAAGAAGTGACCGCGAGCCCACCAGCGTCGCGAACTGCTTTGGCAACGGATCCTCGTGGACGAGGCGCACGAGCGATCGCAGCCGCGAACCCTCGCCACCGGCGAGCACGACTGCCCACGTGTCGCTCATCTGCTTCCCCAACCAGCGTCACAGTCGATCAACATCATCTGGCCGGTGACGACGTTCACTCTTGGTGGATGCAGGAGCTCTTTTTGGCTTCGCAAGATGTCGGCCCTCGCTGGTCGACGACATCCCGCAGCGAAACTCAAGGGACCTGCTTGAATTCCGTCTTCGCCTTCTGCGAGCCGCATCGTCCCGTTCATGAAGTCTTCTTTCTGGTTTCGGGCGAGAGCGCGATTCCCGGTTCCGGCGCGGCGGCCCCGGAGACTGCACGCCGGGTGAGAGGTCCACCTTCACATGCCGCTACTGTGGCGCGGCAGGGGCTCAGGACCAATCCCCAATAGTGATGAACCCTCCGCTCGAAACCGAGGATTGTCGACGGGGATCACCCTCCGCGAATCACGGTCCCGGCCGTGAGCTACCGGGACTGGCCTCGGGTGAGCACGCTGCTCGACGATAGCGCGCAAGCCGAGGCCGCGATCAACGCGGCTCCGCTGATGGTCCATCGAGCTCCGCGCGTAATGAGCAGGGCTCCCGCGAGGGCGCCCAGCAGCATCACGGTCACGGACGTCACGCGCCGCACCCACCGAGGATTGCTCCCGCCCGCGAGCGATGAATCGGCCGCGAGACCCGTCAACGTCAGCGTGAGGACGGTCGTGGTCATGTCCACGACGCCGAGCTTGCGGACCGAAGCGTTCTGGATGCCCATGCTGGACGCCAGCAGGCCGATCTCCAGCACGCGGGTCGACGCCGTGTCATCCAACATCCAAGCGACGGCCGCGGCCCCCGTCATCAGGACTGCCTCGAGCGCGATTGTGGCCTTGAAGGAGACGCCTCTCGATGCCCGACGTCCGCCGACCAACGCGCCGATCAAGAACGCGCCGAGCGCGACGGCACAGGCAGACGTCGCCACACGGCCCTGGCCGGCCAGCGAGAAGCCGAGAAACACGACGTTCCCGGTCATGTTTGCGGTAAACACGTGCCCCATGCCCAGGACACTCGCGGCGTCGACCAGCCCTGTGACGAAGGTCAGGAGCAGCAGCGTCGCGAGCTGTCGGCCGTCATTCGGTCGATCGGCATCTGGTACGGTCATCTAGGCTCCATCAACCAGGATCAGCTTCGTGCTGGCGGCCTTGTGCCGAATTGCGAGCGCACTCGACCGCGCCGCCGCGCACCGCGAACTGCCCGCCGTATTTCGCTACCGTCGCCGGAACCAGCTTCTTGTATTCGTCGTAGAGCTTCGTGTCGGTCACTTTCACTTCGGCGATCACGTAGGCGGCCATCGGCGCTCCTCCTTCTGGATTCAATGCCGCAGAGTAACGACGAGTCCCGCCCTGGCGCAAGCACCGAGAAACCGACGCCGCGACGCCGACCGACGGGGGCGGAGAAGGTCTGCAATGGCCTCAACGGCGTGAACGGGACCAGCGACAGGAGCGGCCTGAACGCGTTGGTGAGACAGACCCCAGAGCCCGCGGGGCGGTGCGTTGGTCGGCGTGTTCGCTCGCGGCACCGCCGACACCGTGGCTCGGGGCAGCTGCCGCGCCGCGCGCACACCGGCGGACGGCAACGCCACGTAGGGAGAATCGAGTTGCCCCGCCGATTGCGTTCCTCGGAGACGGGGAACGATTCGCCTCATAAGTCGTTGATTTTTCATGAGTTCGAGAAGAGCCCTGGACCGTCGCCGCTGCTGCTGACACGCGGACGCCGAGCATGCGTACTACCGCGTCCCCACCCGGTTGTCGGCGGGGCCGTTTCGAAGTCGTCGCCGACGATCCTCGGTTTCGAGCGGGCTGTTCATCACTATTGGGGATTGGTCCTTGGCTCTTGCCGCGGCACATTAGCCCCTGTGGGGGTGGGCTCCTCAAGCGGTCCGCACTCACCGCGGGCGCTCCGCCCCAACCGCTGAATCGACGTCTCGCTGGAAAGCAGAAGGATGACTTCCCTGAACAGGACGGTGGCGCTGGTATTGGGGATCGTGGTCACTCTGGGGGGCGCCGGCTTGGCCGACACGACCGAGACAACGACAAAGACGACGAGACCGCTCCGGTCGATAGGACCGACGTGGAAGCGACGGCTATCAATTCCGCAAGATTGACCTTGCGAGGACTTCCTGATGGGAGAACACATGCTGCACAGTCTGAGAGCTCTCGAGGCAAGCAAGGTGAGCGTCGCCGCCCAGATCACATCGATCACAGCCCTCATTCGGGAGGGTAAAAGGTGGACAGGCGCCATCCTTGGGTATCACGTCCAGGGACGCGACCAGAGAATTGGCGACGTCCTCGATTTCATCGTGGACGATCAGACGGGCGACATCCGGTATCTGGTCGTCAACGCCTACGGAGAGTGCTCCAGCAGGAGGATATTGCTCGCGCCACACTGGACCCATCGCATCAGCTGGAGCGAGAGAAAGATCTTCATGGATTTCTCCGAGCAACTGATCCAGGAAAGCCCGAATTGGGCGCGTGCGACGCCGTTGACACGCGATTACGAAGCCCGTCTCCATGACCACTACGGACGGCCGCCCTATTGGGCCAGGGGCGAACAGGCCGACACGCTGGGCCATCGCTCTGGAGGGGACAGCCCGGAGGGGGCCTCGGTCGGATCGCCCGCGTAGGTCCCCCACCCTAGCGAACGAAAGAAAGGCCGGGGCGCTCATGAGCTCGTGGTGGTTCTTTCGGGGACTCGCCATCGACGTGACTGCCGCGCTCCTCCCGGTTGTCGTCGCGCTGTCCCTCAAGATCGCGTGTGGGGTGGTGGATTCGGCTCACATCCCACGGCAACGCCGATGACCAAGCGGGCTGGAGCTCCCAGAGCACCGACGGTCACGACGCTATTTCTGGATATCGGCGGCGTCCTGCTCACCGATGGGTGGGATCGTCACGCTCGGAGACGGGCCGTAAAGGCCTTCAAGTTGGACGGCGCCGAGCTGGAGGAGCGGCACCACATGACCTTCGAAACCTACGAGGAAGGACGGCTCACCCTCGACGACTATCTGGACCTGGTCGTGTTCTGTGAGAAGCGCTCTTTTACTCGGTCTCAGTTTCGGCGATTCATGTTTTCACAATCCAGGCCTCACCCGCAGATGCTCGCGCTCTTCACCCGACTCAAGGATCGATACGGGTTGAAGATCGTCGCGGTCAGCAACGAAGCGCGAGAGCTGAACGCCTATCGTATTCGGCGGTTCAAGTTGAATGAGCTGGTGGACGCCTTCATTTCCTCTTGTTTCGTCCATGTCCGCAAGCCCGACACCCGGATCTTCAGCCTTGCGATGGATGTCACCCAGGCCCCGGCGCGACAGGTGGTCTTCATCGACAACACCCCGATGTTCGTCGCCATCGCGCAGGGTCTAGGCATTCGAAGCATTCATCACACGGACCATCGGTCGACGTCCGCGCAGTTGGATGCGGTCGGCTTGCAGAGCGGCGACGAAGCAGCGCCATGACACGGATATGCCCCGGTGGCTTTCTGTGCGGTCAAGGCGTCCTATAGCAGTTCGGGAGATCGGGGCCAGCAGGCGCTCCTCCGCCAGGGCCACACCATACGACGTCTGCGTCCGTTTCTTCTCCCCGCCGCTCCGGCTGGGACAAGATGGCATGTGGCCGCCGATACGTCGCACGAGGCTCCGGGAGACCTATTTCCTCCAGCCGAGGAACCGCCCTGCGAGCTTGTCCGCGCCTACCACTTGAGTGCTCTGGCCAGCGGGATTCTCCTGGCTCGGGCCCCGTCCGCGGACGAATCCCCACCAGCGGTGGTTGATTCAAGATGAACAGGGCCCTTCCGGCTCTGCGCTTCCAACTCCGGGCGTCCTGATCCCCTCCCGCCCGAATGGCGGCGCCACGTTACACCGATGACATGTTCGGGAAAGGTGCCTGAAGGCCGTGGCGCTCATTGTCTTCTCAGCAGCCAATAGCCGAGGAGACCAGAGCCATGCAAAGCACCAATCGGAGCATTTCACCGTCCCCGCCGCCATCCGCACCAGAAGCCCTGTTCAGCGACCTCAAGCAGCGCCAGGCATCCGGCGGGCCGTCCCCGCGCATCGAGGCCGTCGAACGCGCCGTCCAGGAGCAAGCCCGGTGGGTCACCGCCGTCCGCGACGAGATGGCCCAGGTCGTCGTCGGTCAAACGGCCCTGATCGATCGTCTGCTCGTGGCGCTGCTTGCGGGCGGGCACGTGCTGCTGGAGGGGGTACCAGGACTGGCGAAGACGCTGTCTCTCAAGACCCTGACCGGAGCCATCGCGGGAACCTTCCAGAGGATTCAGTTCACGCCCGATATGTTGCCGGCGGACATCGTCGGAACGCTGATCTACAACCCTCAACGGGGGGGCTTCGAGACCAAGAAGGGACCGGTATTCGCCAACTTGATCTTGGCCGACGAAATCAACCGCGCCCCCGCCAAGGTACAGAGCGCCCTGCTGGAAGCGATGCAAGAACGGCAAGTCACGTTGGGTGACCGGACCCACGCCCTGCCGTCGCCGTTTCTGGTCATGGCGACACAAAACCCAATCGAACAGGAGGGCACCTACCCGCTACCCGAAGCACAGATCGATAGATTTCTACTGAAAGTCAACGTCGGATATCCGACCCCCGACGAGGAGCTGCGGATCCTGGACGCGATGGCCACCAGCGCCCCGCGGCTGGAGGTCAGGCCGGTCGTGTCCCTGAACGAGATCCTGACGTCACGACAGCTGGTGGATGCAATCTACATCGACGACAAGATCAAGCGCTACATCGTGAGTTTGGTGGTCGCGACGCGAAATCCTCGCGCCCTGGGTTTGTCGCTCGACGGAATGATTCGCTACGGGGCCTCGCCACGGGCCTCGATCGGGATCACCATGGCGGCCAAGGCCTGGGCGTTTCTGCGAGGTCGCGGCTACGTCACGCCACAAGACGTGAAGGCCGTCGCCGCCGACGTGCTCCGCCATCGCGTGGCCGTGACGTACGAAGCGGAGGCCGGACGCGTCACCGCCGACGGGATCGTGACCACAATTCTGGACCACATCGCGATCCCGTAGGCGCACTGGGTTTTCCAGACACGACGGTCGCCGAGAAAGACCCGAAACAGAAAGGTCAACACACACAATGATTTCCACAGTTCGTTCATCCGACTCCATCGACACCGAGCGCATCCGCCTGGTCATGGAGAAGGTTCGACAGATCGAGATTCGCACGCGCCGTTTGGTCGACGAGACGATGGCCGGGCACTACCACTCGGTGTTTCGCGGTCGTGGGATCGACTTTGACAGTGTTCGGGAATACGTCCCGGGTGACGAAGTGCGGACCATCGACTGGAACGTCACCGCGCGCGCAGGACGGCCCTTCGTCAAGCAGTTTCACGAGGAGCGCGAGCTGGTCGTCTGGATCCTGGTCGACGTTTCTGCCTCTGGAGACTTCGGATCGGGGGCGACCACCAAGCGGGCCTTGGAAGCGGAATTGGCGTGCCTGCTGGCACTCTCCGCGGTTCGGAACAACGACAAGGTGGGGCTGATCATGTTTAGCGACCGACTCGAGGCACAAGTGGCGCCCGCCAAGGGACGGACCCACGTCATGCGACTGGTGCGCGAGATCCTGACCTGCAACCCCAAGGGGACTGGGACGGACATCGCCGCATCCCTGGATGTCGTTGGGCGGAGAGCTTTGCGGAGGTCGCTCATCTTCTTGATCTCCGATTTCGAGCTTCCCGACGACGGAGGCAAGACGTTGGCGCTGCTGGAGCGGGTCGCACGCCCGGTCGGGGCCCGACACGATGTGGTCGCGTTCGAGGTGCGCGATCCCAGTGAACGGGCGTTGCCGAATCTGGGTCTGGTTTCAGTGGAGGATGCCGAGACCGGCGAGGTGGTGACGCTGGATACCGGGCGTCGGCACGTTCGCGAAACATTCGCGGCGCTGGCGACCAAGCGGGACACCGAGACGCGGCGGGCTTTGCGGCGGGTTCGGGTGGAAACGCTGCCATTCGACACGACCCGGCCCTATCTACCCGAGCTGCTCAGCTTCTTCGCATCGAGAGAGCGGAGGCTGGCATGATTCTCCGCTTCGGGGCTTCGGCCGCTTTCGTGGTCTGCGGCTTGCTCGCCGGCTGGGGAGCCCGCGCCGCCCAAGCAACGGACGTCGGGCCGCTGCCTGCCCTGGCTCGCGACGCCCTCACCCCTGGAGGGACGTCCCCTGGCACGCCCCTGGGGAGCTCGGCGCGCCCATCGACTGCTCCGTCCGTGGCGCCTTCATCCGCCGACTCAGGCGAGGACATTCGCGACATTCATGGGCCCCTCGTGGGGCCGCGCCGGCGACCGTTGTGGTGGTGGCTTGCCGGCGCGGCAAGCGCTGTGGGTGTCGTGGCGGCAGGCGTGGCTCTGCGCGCACGACGTCGCAGGCGCCCGGTTCCACCTCATGAGCGCGCGTTGCGCGCGTTGGCAGGCGCCAACTTGCTGGTCGGGGCCAACCCGCGCGACTTGTCGTTTGTTGTCTCCGAGATCGTCCGTTCGTATATCGAGGAGGCGTTCCCTGTCCGGGCGGCGCACCGAACGACCGAAGAGCTTCTGTCCGAGATCGCGCTTGACGCAACTCCCATCTTCACCCACCGCAAGGAGGTGGGTGAGCTCCTGCGCTATTGCGATCTCGCGAAGTTTGCCGGTTGGTCACTGTCGCGCACCGACATGGTCGCGATGCTCAGGAGCGCCGAAACCTTCATTCGCGCGACCGGAGGCTCGCTTTCTGCACATCTGGTCGACCCAACCGCCGTTGGGATGGAAGGACTCGCATGATCACGTTTGCTCATCCCCAGCTTCTCTGGCTGTTCCTGCTGCTGCCAGCTGTTGCATTTCTGCGCTCACGCCGCGGTCCGGGTGCGGCGGTCCGCTACGCGAGCGTTGGGACCGCTCGTGCGGTGGCGCGTACCAGCCGTGCGCGGCTAGGCCAGCTCTTGCCTTACCTTCGGTTGCCCGTGGCCGCGCTGTTGATCCTGGCCCTGGCCAGGCCACAGACCGCGCACGCCACCAGCAAGATCGAGGCGAGCGGCGTCGACATGATTCTGGCGCTGGACGTCTCGGGGTCCATGCAGGCACTGGACCTTCGCCTGGACGGCCAGAGGGCCGACCGGCTGGCGGTCGTCAAGTCGGTCGTCTCGCAGTTCATCGCTGCGCGCCCCAACGATCGCATCGGGATCATCGCATTTGCGGGCCGCCCCTACCTGGTCAGCCCCTTGACTCTGGACCATGACTGGCTGGAGAAGAGCCTCGCGCGCGTGACGATAGGGACCGGCGAGGACGGCACCGCCATCGGTTCGGCGCTGGCGGCTTCCGTCAACCGCCTGCGGCACAGCGATGCCAAATCCAAGATTGTCGTGTTGTTGACCGACGGGGTCAACAACTCCGGAGCGGTGGAGCCAGCTCTCGCCGCCAAGGCCGCCGCCGCACTGGGGGTCAAGGTCTACACGATTGCGGTTGGTGCCGAGGGGCGAGCCCCTATTCCCATCGTTGACGACGCCGGTCACAAGCGCATCGTCATGGGCGAGGTGGATGTCGACGAGCAGGCGCTGCGCGGAATCGCCAGCGCCACGGGAGCCGCGTTCTTTCGCGCCACGGACACGGATTCCTTGGTCGCCATCTATCAACGCATCGATGCGCTGGAAAAGACCGTGCACATCATGAGCAGGTTCGAGCGGCACGAGGAGCAATTCGCATGGGCCGCGTTCCCGGGCATCGCGCTGCTGATCGCCGAGATTGGACTTGGCGCAACAGCCCTACGAAGGGCCCCCTGAACAGCTCGGCAGAAGGAACACCACGATGATGACCCACATTCACTTCGAACAACCGCTTTGGCTCTGGATAGGCGCTCTGTGTTGCGCGGCCGCGGCGGGGCTGCTCGCGCGCGCCGGAAGGCTGCGCCGACGCGCCAGCGCCAGACTGGCCGGACCTCGATTCGCGACGAGCGTCAGCCCCGGACGTCGTCTGGTCAAGCAAGCGCTTCTTCTTGTCGGGTTGGCGGCGGCATTCACCGGGCTGGCGCGGCCACTGGCGGGATTCCGTTGGGAGCAGCAGCGGCGCGAGGGGATCGACCTCATGTTCGCCGTGGACACCTCCAAGAGCATGCGGGCTTCCGACTTGCGACCGGACCGTCTGACGCGGGCGAAGCTGGCCGTGAGCGATCTCTTGCGGAAGTTTCCCGGCGAGCGCGTCGGGCTGATTGCGTTCGCCGGCGAGGCGTTCGTTCAGGCACCTATGACCATCGATCAGGCCGTGTTCGGTGAAGCGTTGGACGCGCTCGACACAGATATCATTCCACGCGGTGGGACCGACATCGCGTCGCCGATCCGCGCCGCGGTGGAGGCCATGGCCACCGAACCAGGCCGTCGCAAGCTCCTGGTGATTCTCAGCGACGGCGAGGACCTCCAGGGCGAGGCCCTCGTCGCGGCAAGGGAGGCCGCGGGGACCGGACTTGTGATCTACACCGTGGGCGTCGGCACGCCGGCGGGAGAGCTGATTCCGGTCGAGCACGATGGGCTGCGGGATGTGATCCGCGACGCCGACGGTCAGGCCGTCCGGTCTCGATTGGACGAGGTGACCCTGCGCCACCTGGCCCAGACAACTGGAGGCGCGTACGCCCCTTTGGGGCAGTCAGGTCAGGGCCTGGAGACTCTGTATCGCGAGCACCTGGCCCAGTTGCCCCGGTCGACCGTCGAGGAGCGTATGCACAAGGTTTACACCGAACGTTTTCAGATCGCGTTGGCGGTGGCGATCGGGTGCTTATTGCTCGAGTTGGCACTGGGCGAGCGCCGCCGAAGGAGGGTCGAGCGTGCCACCACCCAAGGACAAGGCGAACAGGGCGATATGTCGTTCAGGCGATCGCACGGTTGGGCATCGGCGGGTGTGTCGGGAGGGGCGCTCGCCCTGTTGATGGCGACGACGTCGAGATCTGGGGTGGCCGCCACCGGCCCGGCGGCGTCGCCAGGCATGTCGACTGGCGTATCGACGTACAACGACGGAACCGCCGCTTACCGGAAGAGGGACTTCCCATCCGCAAGGGATCGCTTCCAGGAAGCCACGCACACGACCGACATCGCTCTTCAGGAAGACGCATTCTACGATCTCGGCAACTCCCGCTATCGAGTGGGGCAGAAATCCGTGCCCCAGGATCGTCACGCCGCCCTGGAGGCGTGGAAGAGCGCGATCGTTGCCTACGACGGCGCCTTGGCCCTGCGCCCGAAGGACGCTGACGCCAGATTCAACCGCGATCTGGTGGCCCGGCGCGTGGCCGCCCTGGAGGAGGAGGACAAGAAGCCGGGGGACCCGAAGCAGGACCAGCAGAAGCGGCCGCAATCCTCGTCTGGACAAGGCCAAAAAGATCAGAAGGGTCAGAGCTCGCCTCAGTCCGGGAGGGGCCAGCCCCAGCAGGGGCAAGGGTCTTCACCGGATTCTCAGGGACAACAGTCAAAGGCGCGGCAAGGCACGAACGGGCAAGACACGAAGGGACAAGGCACGAAGGGACAAGACACGAAGGGACAAGACACGGCCAGCCCTCAGGACCAGGGAGCGGAAGCGGCACGGGGCGGACCTCAGGGCGAAACTGCCAGCGGGCAACCACAAGCGAACCAGCAGCCGCAACCGGGCCGAGCCGAGCAAGATGCCGCCAACCCAAAAACGGGCACGCGACCAGATCAGAGCCCGGATACGCGTCAGAGTCCTCGGCCAGACCAGGAGCCGAGCGCATCGGCGCCCGCAGGCCCCGGCGTCGTGTCGGCTCAACCAGGCCAGCACAACAACGGCCCGGTGCACCCAAGCGCCGCTCGACGCGATCCCGGCGATCTGAGCGCCAGCGAGGCGGTTCAGCTGCTCGACTCGGTGTCGGGCGAGTTGCGCCGAATGCCTGTCGCCAACGCCCGTCGACGCCAACCCAACGACACCGGTAACCCGACCAAGGATTGGTAAACACCATGATCAGCATTCCACGTATTTCAGTTGCCTTTGCTGCCGCGCTTGCTCTGGTGGCCATCACGCCAACCGCGTCGGCTCATCGACCGAGCTCCGCGACGGCGACAGACTCGAACGAAGCGCCGCGAGAGCCTGCGCGCGCCTTCATGAAATTGGACGTACGGCTTGGTCCCTCCACTGCGGGGCCCTATGTCGGACAGGCGATGCCAGTCGCCATCCGCGCCTATTTCCTCGCCGGCACCGGCGTGGCGGTGAACGGGCTGCCCCGCCTCACCTCAGACTCTGTCACGCTCTCGGACCTGTCGGAAAAGCCCATTCAGTCCCAGTCCGACATCCGCGGGCTGCCATACACCACCCTCACCTGGAGGGGAGTGCTGACCGCCGTCAAGGCGGGCCCAGCGAAGACAGCCGTCGAGCTTCCGGTTGACCTTTCGTATCGCGATCCGCCCCGAGCGCGCCCGGCCAACCGGCCTGATCAGTTTGACCAGGACGAAGAAGGCGACCGACAGGCGTCGGATCCGTTTGCATCTTTCTTGCAACGGAGTCCGTTCGCGTCCGATCCGTTTTTCGCACAGATGTTCAAGGGCCACGATCCTTTCAAAGGGATGTTCGACGACATGGGGGGCACCGTCAGACGAAGTGAGGTCACGCTACTTGCCCAGATGGGCCCTGTGCGCGTTCTCGACCTGCCACCCGGGCGACCGCCCACCTTCACCGGCGCGGTCGGGTCGTTCGAGATCATCGCGGCGTTGCCCAATCAGACCTTCCGGGTCGGAGAGCCGACGGACCTGAAAATGATCGTGCGGGGACAGGGAAGTTTCCGCCGGTTGTCCCTGGCAGGCCTGTCCGCCACGGACGATTTCAACACGTACGGCGCGTCCTCGACCTTCACGGCCGGGCCAACCCCGACCGCCGGAGAGAAGATGTTCACACAGACCATCGCACCGCGGCGCGCTGGGCAGCTGACGATTCCCGGGCTGACTCTGGCGTATTTCGATCCCGGGGAGAGACGGTATGTCACCCGTCGCACGGCGCCCATGAACGTCACCGTCGTCGTGGGCGCGAGTGATGTCGCGTCACCGTCGTCGCCGTCGCAAGCTGAATCGGCCAGGCCCGCGACCGCAGGGTCAGCTCCAAGCTCGTCCGCCCAGCCACAAAGTGCGATGACGTTCGGACCCGACGTCGTGCGCTCGACCCTGACGCCGTCCTTTCGAACACGCCGATTCTGGTGGCTGGCGGTGGGCATTGCCCTCGCTGCCGCCGGTCTGGCCATTGCGGGCCGGGCGTCCACAAATGGAGCGCTGGGGCGCTTGCTGGCTGCCCATCGCCTGCGCGGGGAGGTCGACGCACAACGCCGGATCATCGACGCGGCGGTCACTCGCGGCGATGCCGCTTTGCTGTTTGGGGCGGCGCGCAAGGCGCTGCAGGCACGTTTAGGCGTGTCCTGGTCCGTCCCATCAGACGCGATTTCGGGAGCCGACGTGGCCGC
>Ga0066788_10000045_pt1 | contig 18979 bp, 19 predicted proteins | sample OrgsoiDNA2013048_FD_70943 | JGI IMG/M metagenome (GOLD analysis project Ga0066788, IMG submission 70943) | Permafrost soil microbial communities from the Arctic, to analyse light accelerated degradation of dissolved organic matter (DOM) -... | ecosystem: Environmental > Terrestrial > Soil >... | reverse complement strand
AAACCCAGTCGGTGCTCGAGCGCAACAAGCACGCCTCGCGCGATGGTGCCTTCTTGCAACCCACGCTGACCAGGGCGCGCGCCGCCTTGATCTCCCGCGACATGACGTTCGTGGGCACATTCGCGGGCAGCATGTTTGCGTCGCCGCTCTATCTCGACAATGGTCCTGGCGGAAAGGGCCTGTTCTTCGCCGTCACCACGGGCAATGACGTCGTGGCGCTCGACGAGACCACCGGCGCGGTGACCTGGATGAAGAACATCGGCAGCTCGCCGCAGAGCTCGGGCGCGGGGTGCGGCAGCATCCATCCAATCGGGATCCTGAGCACACCGGTGATCGATGCGCAGACGCGGACGATCTATGTCGCGGGAGCGGTGGGAGCCGCCACCATCGGGCGTCACGAGATCCACGCGCTGTCCGTCGACGACGGCAGCGAGAAAGCCGGCTGGCCGATCGATGTCTCCACCAGCACCGCCGGGACCGTGATGTTCAACGTCATGCCCCAGAACCAGCGGAGCGCCCTGTCCCTGGTGAACGGAATCCTGTATGTGGCCTACGGAGGGCACGTGGGGGATTGCGGCCCCTATCGGGGTTGGGTGATCGGAATCAACACCGCTGATCCGACCATGCGCGGAGCCTGGGCCACGGGCGGCGTGGGCGAGGGGATCTGGGCGGCGGGCGGCATGGCCTCCGATGGCAACGGCGTGTTCTTCATGACCGGGAACAGCACCGTGGGCGCCGCGACTCACATGGACAGCGAGCAGGTCGCTCGGGTGACGGGCCTCGCCACGCTCACCCGGACCGACGCGAACATCTACTATCCGGCCACCTGGAGATCGATGGACACCACGGACGCCGATCTCGGCTCGAGCAGCCCGGTCTTCATCCGCCTTCCGGGCGCCGCCCCAGCTTCCTACGTGGTCGCCATCTCCAAGGACGGCCACATGTTCTTGCTGAACAGCAACAACCTCGGGGGCATGAACGGGCACGTGGTCGACTTCCCCGTGGCGGCGTCGGGGATGTCGATTCACACGGTGCCGGCGGCCTACACCACGGCGCAAGGCGTGCACGTCACGCTCTCGACCGACAGCGGCGCCATGTGTCCGGCCGGGATGCCGAGCGGAAGGGTGATCATGTCGGTCCTGATTCCGCCAGGCGCGCCACCCGTCCCGCGCGCGGTGTGGTGCGCCGCGCTGTTGGGCACCGAGGTGACGTCGCCGATCACCACCACCACCGACGGTTCCTCGGACGCCATCGTGTGGTACATGAGCGCCAACAAGCTGGTGGGTGTCGACGGAGACACGGGCGCAGCCATCGTCACCAGCGCCGACACCTGCACCGGCGTTCGCCGCTGGACCTCGCCCATCGCCGTCAAGGGACGCGTCGTCGTGGGCGGCGACGGACACCTCTGCTCCTGGTCGCCCCACTAGGGTCGCGCCCGGGAACGCGGTCAGCGCTGCGGGGCGCCGGCTCGGGCGTAGGGATGGTCGGTGACCACGTTGAGGCGCTGCTTGGTCAGGCGCTCGATGTCGCGGAGCTGCTCGCGCTCGGCGGGCTCGCAGAAGGACAGGGCCACGCCGTGGGCCCCTGCGCGCGCCGTGCGGCCGATGCGGTGGACGTAGCTCTCGGGATCGTTGGGGAGCTCGTAGTTGATGACGTGGGTGATGCCGTCCACGTCGATGCCGCGGGCCGCGATGTCGGTGGCCACCAGCACGCGGGCGCGCCCGGCGCGGAAGTCCTCGAGCGCGCGCTGGCGGGCGCCTTGCGACTTGTTGCCATGGATGGCCTCCGCACCCACCCGGTGGTTGCGCCGTAGCTGATCCGCCAGGCGATCGGCGCCGTGCTTGGTGCGCGTGAAGACGATGGCCCGGGTCATGGTGGGATCCTGCAAGACATCACCGAGGAGGTTGCGCTTGTCGGCGCGATCGACGAACAGGACGTGCTGCGAGATCTGCTGCACGGTCGAGGCCACGGGCGTCACGGCCACGCGGGCCGGATCGCGGAGGATGCCGGCCGCCAGCTTGGTGATGGCGTCGGGCATGGTCGCCGAGAACAGCAAGGTCTGCCGCTTGACCGGCATCAAGGCCAGGATCTTCCGGATGTCGTTGATGAAGCCCATGTCCAGCATGCGATCGGCCTCGTCCAGCACCAGCGCCTCGACGGCGCCCAGCACCACATGCCGCTGTTCGATGAGATCGAGCAAGCGGCCCGGCGTGGCCACCAGGACGTCGACGCCCCGGGACAGTGCCCGAACCTGCACCTGCTGACCGACACCACCGAACACGGTGGTACGGGTGATGGGCAGATGGCGGCCGTAGACGCCGAAGGCGTCGCTGACCTGGGTGGCCAGCTCGCGGGTGGGAACCATGACCAGCACGCGGGCGCCCCGGGGGGTGCGCGCGATCTTCGACGCAATCAGGCGCTGCATGAGCGGCAAGGCGAAGGCGGCCGTCTTACCGGTGCCGGTCTGCGCGCAGCCGAGCAGGTCCTTGCCGGTCAGGATCAAGGGGATGGTTTGCGCCTGGATGGGAGTGGGCGTGGTGTAGCCCTCCTCGGCGAGGGCACGGGCCAGCGGGTCGATGAGGCCCAGGGACAGGAATGAGCTCACAGGTTACTTTCTTGGACGGATGTCCAACTCGGCCATCGGGCCCGCGGCGCCGCTCTCGGATGAGAGCCGACGGGCTCGAAAGTCGGGCGACGCGATCGCCGAGTTTGGGATGGTTTTTGGGGATCCTGCGTGAAACGGACAGCGAGCGCCGACCGATCCCTGGCGCGCTCAGCGTTTCCGTGAGAGGCAGGACAAAGCCCGAATGCGAGGGCAGTATGCGGGTCCGCTCCTGCCTGTGCAACAAAAACCTTTCGGAGGGACCCCCCGGAAACTGTAAGGAAGCTCTCGGAGTACCCGCCAGGCCCGCGCGGTGATCCGTCCGCGAGCCCGCCGGGGCCGTCACCGGCGGGGGCAACCCATTCGTTGCGGGCCAATCGCTGCAACTGCCTGCGCATTCGGTTAAATTGGGGATGATGCCGCTCAAATCCGTGTTTCGGTGCATCTCCGGGTGCCCCGGCGAGTATCCGCTCGACGAGGTCATCTACCGCTGTCCCATTTGCCACGATCTGCTGGAGGTGGTTCACGACATCGAGCACCTGAAGGCGCGCAGCGCCGCGGCCTGGATCAAGCTCTTCGACGATCGCTACCAGAGGACTCAGTGGCCTTATGGCTCGGGCGTGTGGGGAAAGAAGGAGTGGGTGCAACCCCACATCCAGGACGAGAACGTCGTGTCCATGCTGGAGGGCGGGACCAACTTGCTCTGGGCGGAGCGCTACGGCCGGGAGCTGGGGCTCGTGGATCTGTGGATCAAGCAGTGCGGCGTCTCGCACACAGGATCGTTCAAGGATCTGGGCATGACGGTCCTGGTCTCCACGGTCAAGCAGATGATCGCCGATGGTCGCCCCATTCGCGCGGTGGCCTGCGCCTCGACCGGCGACACGTCGGCGGCACTGGCGGCTTACGGAGCGGCTGCCGCCATCACCACCATGGTCATCCTGCCCCGGGGCAAGGTCTCGACGGCGCAGCTGGTCCAACCGCTGGCCAACGGCGCTCACGTGCTGGCCATCGATGGAGACTTCGACGCCTGCATGGCCATCGTGCAACGCCTCGCCGAGGAGGAAGGCGTGTACCTGGCCAACAGCATGAACAGCCTGCGGATCGAGGGTCAGAAGACCGTCGCCATCGAGATGGTCCAGCAGTTCGACTGGGAGGTTCCCGACTGGGTCATCATCCCCGGGGGCAACCTGGGTAACGTCAGCGCGCTCGGCAAGGGATTCCTGATGATGCGCGATCTCGGCCTGGTGTCCCGGCTGCCCCGCATCTGCGTGGCGCAGGCCGAGGCCGCCAATCCCCTCTACCGGAGCTACCTGACCAACTTCGAGACCTTCGCGCCGGTGGTGGCCAGGCCCACCATCGCGTCGGCGATTCAGATCGGCAACCCCGTGAGCGTGAAGAAGGCCATCCGGACCCTGCAGCAATTCGAGGGCGTGGTCGAGCAGGCCTCCGAGGCCGAGCTGGCGGACGCGGCTGCCCACGCCGATCTGACCGGGCTCTTCAACTGCCCCCACACCGGCGTGGCGCTGGCCGCGCTCGAGAAGCTGGTGGCCCGGGGGATCATCCAGTCGCGCCACCGGGTCGTGGTGATCAGCACGGCCAATGGCCTCAAGTTCACCGACTTCAAGGTGCAGTATCACGAGGGCAAGCTCAAGGACGTTCCCCATCCCCGGCACGCCAACCAGCCTCATCTGCTCCCCAACGCTTACGGGGAGATCCGCGATCGCGTGCGTAGCCTGCTCGATCACGCACCGGCCGGGCGCTGACCGTTCCGCGACGTTAGCCCTCAGTCGCGGGCCTGACGAGACTCGACCAGCTTCTTCGCCCCCAGCGTGCCGAGCGCCAGCAAGGTCAGGATCGAGGCCACCGAGAAGGCGGCCACGATGTTGTACTCGTTGTAGAGGATTTCAACCTGAAGGGGGATGGTGTTGGTCTGGCCCCGGATGTGCCCCTACACCACGGAGACCGCTCCGAACTCCCCCATCGCGCGGGCGTTGCACAGCACGACGCCGTACATGAGGCCCCACCGGATCTTGGGCAGCGTCACGTGGAACAGGATCTGCCACCCTCCGGCGCCCAGGGTCAGCGCCGCTTCTTCCTCGTCGCTGCCGAGCTCCTGCATGACCGGCAGCACCTCGCGCACCACGAAGGGGAAGGTGACGAACGTGGTCGCGAGGACGATGCCCGGCAGCGCGAAGATCACGTGCAAATCGTGCTGTTCGAGCCAGGGTCCGAGCACCCCCCGCGCGCCCAGGAGCAGCACGAAGACCAAACCCGAGATGACTGGGGACACGCTGAAGGGCAGATCGATGAGGCTGATGAGGGCGGTCTTGCCCCGGAACCGGTACTTGGAGATCAACCATGAGGCCGCGATCCCGAAGATCAGGTTCAGGGGAACCGCGATCCCCGCCGCCAGCAGGGTCAACCGGATCGCCGCGCGTGTATCCGGCTCGACAATGGCCTCGAGGTAGGCCTTCACGCCGGTCGAGAGGGCCTGCGTGAAGACCAGCGCGACGGGCAGCACCACGAACAGGGCCAGAAATCCCAGCGCCACCCCGATCAACGTCGCGCGCGCGAGCGTGCTGTCGCCCAGGCTCGAATGAGCGCGCGTGGCGGGCTTGCGAAGGACGGCGCTCGCCGCGATGCCAACGCCCCCCATGGTCAGGAGACCTTCGCGTGGGGGCTGGTCATCGAACGGCGTCGCCGGCGCCGGTGCGGCGCCGCGCCCAGGCCTGCAGGGAGTTGATGATCAGCAACATGGCGAAGGAGGCCAGCAACATGACGAGCGCGATGGCGGTCGCGCCCGGGTAGTCGAACTGCTCCAGCTTGGTCACGATCAGCAAGGGAACGATCTCGGTGCGCATGGGCATGTTCCCCGAGATGAAGACGATCGACCCGTATTCGCCCACCGCCCGCGAGAACGCCAGCGCCGAGCCGGTCAGCGCCGACGGCACCACGGCCGGCAGGACGATCCGTGTGATGATCTGCAGCCGACTCGCACCCAGGGTGGCAGCGACCTCTTCCATCTGGGCGTCGAGATCCAGCAAGACTGGCTGCACGGTCCGCACCACGAACGGCAACCCCACGAAGATCATGGCCACCGCAATCCCGGCCGGGGCGAACGCGATCTTGATACCGTGAGGCTCGAGGTAGCGGCCAAGCCACCCGTTCTCGGAGTAAAGGGCCGTGAGCGCGATGCCCGCCACGGCGGTGGGCAGCGCGAAAGGCAGATCGACGAGCGCATCGACCAACCCCTTGCCGGGAAACTCGTAGCGCGCCAGCACCCAGGCCACCACCAGCCCGAACACCACGTTGGCGGCGGCCGCGATGGCCGCCATCGAGAAGGTCAGTCGGTAGGCGGCCAGGGCTCGCGGTGCCGAGACGGTGGTGAAGAACGAGTGCCAGCCCACGGCGGCCGACTTCCAGGCCAGCGCCGCCAGGGGAATCAGGACGATCAGGCTCAGATAGGTGAGCGTGTAGCCGAGCGAGAGTCGAAAACCGGGCAGAACTCCGGCGTGTCGCGACACCTTGGCACCGGGGCGGTGGCGGGGGATGGTCAGGGCGGTGCCGGGCATGCTGGCCTGATCAGTTGCGCGCGGTCACTGGCCGGGCTGATAGATCTGATCGAACAGGCCACCGTCGGCAAAATGAATCTTCTGGGCCTTGGCCCAACCTCCGAAGGCGTCGTCCACGGTGACCAGCTTGAGCTTGGGGAACTGCGCTTCATGTCGTTTGAACACGGCGGGATTGGTGGGGCGGTAGTAGTTCTTGGCTTCTAGCTCTTGTCCCTCGTCGCTGTAAAGGAAGTTCAAGTAGGCCTCCGCCGCGGCCCGGGTCCCGTGCTTGTCGACGTTCTTGTCCACCACGGCGACCGGGGGCTCGGCCAGGATGCTCAGGCTGGGAGCGATGATCTCGAACTTGTCTTTCCCCCCTCCCGCCTCCTTCAGCAGGTAAAAAGCCTCGTTCTCCCAGGCGATGAGCACCTGGCCGATTCCACGTTGCGCGAAGGTGATGGTGGAGCCGCGGGCGCCCGAGTCGAGCACCGGGACGTTCTTGTAGAGCCTGGAGATGAAGTCGCGGATCTTGGACGTGTCCCCCCCGAATTTTTGCGAAGCCCAGGCCCACGCGGCCAGGTAGTTCCAGCGCGCCCCGCCCGAAGTCTTGGGATTTGGCGTCACCACGATGGTTCCGGGCTTGACCAGGTCGTCCCAGTCGTGGATGCCTCGTGGGTTGCCCTTTCGCACCACGAAGACGATGGTGGACGTGTAGGGGCTGGCGTTGTGAGCGAGCCGCTTCTGCCATCCCTCCCTGATGCGCGCGGATTTCTCCACGATGGCATCGATGTCATACGCGAGCGCCAGGGTCACGACGTCCGCTTCCAGCCCGTCGATGACCGAGCGGGCCTGCTTGCCCGAGCCGCCGTGAGACTGGTTGATCTCGATGGACTGCCCGGTCTTGGCCTTCCACTGCTGCGCGAAGGCCTTGTTGACGTCCTGATAGAGTTCCCGGGTGGGGTCGTATGACACGTTCAGCAGCTTGACCTGCGCCTGTGCGGTGACGGACGACGCCGCGAGGAGGATGGGAAGGAGGATGGAGGGCAGAATGCGGTTTGTTTTCACGGAGCTCCTCGGGGTAGGCGGTTGTTTATGCGACGATCCTAACAACTGAAGCGGACGTGCGTCTAGTAAAAAAGACAGAAGCCGAGCGGCCGCGACCACATGTCGGTCCTGCGGATACAGTTGGCGTGCGAGGTGATGGCCGGCCCACGAGCGCGGGTGTGGCCGCGAGCGTCGGAATCGCGCTGACCGGCTCGATCGTCGTTGCCGGATTGGTTGTCGGCTTGGTCGTCGGTCTGGCCGGTGGGCGGCGCGGGATGGCCATGTCGGCCGCGTCGCCGACGACGTCACCGACGTCGCACGGAGAAGCCCAACCGTCGCGAGGGTCAAGATCTCCGCAGGCGGCGCCGGCTGCGCCACCGGCCACCGAGGCTCACGTGCGAATGGGTCAAAGGCGCGTCCTGGCCGGCCTGGCCCCGGCCGGCTGGCAAGACCCGGGGTTCGATGATCAGGGCTGGACCATCGCCACGGGGTTGCTGGTGCCGTCGCGGGCCCTCGAATCGACCGCCAGCAGTCTCTTCGCGCGCGCCCGGTTTGACGTCGATGCGCCGGACAGCGTGCGTTCGCTCGAGCTGAGCGTCGCCTACCGGGACGGATTCATTGCCTACCTGAACGGTCGCGAGCTGACGCGGCGGAATGTGCCGCTCACTCCCCCGTCGGCTCGACCGCCCGTCGCCCACGGCATCGAGCCGGAGCGCATCTTCTTGCCGCTGCCTCGGCCAGGCCTTGGCAGAGGGGCGGCCGGGACGCCGTTGCTGAGGGCCCGAGACAACCTGCTGGCGATCGAGGTTCGGCCGACCGTTGCTCGCCGGCTCCTCGAGGGGAGCTTCCCGTCGGTGCAGTTCGAGCTGGCGGGTTCTTCCCGGGTTCGGATCGTGCGGGGGCCCTACCTGATCTCTCCAGAGGACGGCGAGATCTCCGTCGCCTGGGAGACCGATCTGCCTGCGCGCGGTCGGGTCCATTTCGGGCTGGAGGAGGCGATCCCGGGGGCTGCGGTCCGGCAGGCGATCGCGTCCAAGCTTGCTCTGCGGCAGGTCGTGCCTCTGCGCGGTCTGATTCCGGGGGCGCGCTACCGCTATCAGGTGGATGTCGAAGGGGACCGAGCCGTCCCGCGCGCGGGGGCCGCCGTCGAGGCGGGACCCGGGGCCGGGGCGGCAGCCGATTCTCGTGTGCTGGCTCAGTCGTCACCGGCGACGTTTCAGAGCGGACCCCGCCAGGATCAGCCGCTCCGCTTTGCCGTGTACGGCGACATGCGGGGACCCGGGCACCTGGTGCACGCGCAACTGGTGACGGGGTTGCTCCACGAGCGACCCGCCCTGATCGTCAACACAGGCGATCTGGTGGCGGTGGGCAGCGAGGAATCGGCCTGGCAGCGCTACTTCGAGATCACCGCCGCACTGGGCGCCACGGCTCCCGTGGTACCTGCGCTCGGCAACCACGAGGCGTATCTGGGGGGGGCCGCCAAGTCGTGGGCGCTCTTTGGATTGCGAAGCGCCGCGCGTGAGCCGGCAAGCGGGTACACCTCGTTCGATTGGGGGCAGGCCCACTTCGTCGTCCTCGACAGCAATCACCCCGATGCCAACCAGCGGGCCTGGTTGACGAGCGATCTGGCGCGGGCCCGCAAGAACCACACGCGGGCCATCTTCGCCGTGTGCCACGACGGGCCGTGGTCGCACGGGGCACACGGTGGCTCCGCGCTCATGGAGCGGTCGCTGGTTCCCGTGCTGGCGGCCGCCGGGACCGACGTCCTGTTCTCGGGCCACGATCATTTTTACGAGCGGGGGACCGGCCTCACGGACGCGGGGCCCTTGACCTACGTGGTCAGCGGGGGCGGCGGCGCGCCGCTTTACGATCCGACCTGTCAGACCGCGATGCCGCCTTCCCGATTGGCCAAGGAGGTGGCCGGGAAGGCGGAGTCACCGGCACCGACCCCTTCGTCGACCTTGCCGGCCTGTCCCCCATCGGTCGCGATCGTCAGCAAGAATTACCACTACGTGATGGTCGAGCTCGACGATCGCCGCCTGCGCATCTGCCCGCGGCTTCCGGACGGCTCCCCCCTCGAGCCCTGCGTCGACACGACGCTACGAGCCGCTCGGTAAGTGCTCGCGAAGGGAGCGCAGCCATGGCTGTCCCGACGAACGCCTTGACCGGTTAATACTTGTGTCGTACAAGTATATCCATGGCCCAAGGAGATCGGTTCGCCGAGCTGCTCTCGGGTGTGGCGCGCGAGGTCACGCGACGGCAGGCGTCCGAGGTCTGCTGCGGCGATCTCACGCTCGAGCAGTTCCAGACCCTCCGCAGCGTCAGCCTGGTGGAGCGCTCCTCGATCGGCTCGCTGTCCGCTGACCTTCACGTCGATCTTTCGACGATGAGCCGGAACGTCGCCCTCCTGGAGAAGAACGGTTACCTCTCGCGAGCTCGCAGCGCCGAGGACGGTCGGATCGTCGTGGTCAAGCTGACCCCCAAGGGCAAGCGGGCCCTGCACACGCTGCGCTGCGGTGAGCGCGACGTCTTCGGCGACGTGTACGAGCGCCTGTCCCCGATGGAGCGACCCCGGATCGTCAAGGCGCTAGAGACCCTGAGCGAGTGCCTCGAAGGGTCGGAGGACGGCGCCGCTTGCTGCGCTCCTCAATCGCCGAGGAAGCCGGCCACGTGACGCCCCGGCCAAAGCGTCAGCCCGCGGGATGGCAGCGCCCATCGCTCGCTCGTCGGATCGTGGCTGAAGGGATCGGAACCGCCCTCTTGCTCGCCACGGTGATCGGCTCGGGGATCATGGCTGAGCGGCTGGCTGGCGGGAACGTCGCCATCGCGCTGCTGGCGAACACGATCGCAACGGGCGGAGGTCTCGTCGCGCTGATCCTGACGTTCGGGGGTATCTCGGGTGCTCATTTCAACCCGGCCGTGACCGTCGCCGACGCCAGTCAGGGCGGGCTTCGATGGAGGGACGTCGTTCCCTACGTCGTCGCTCAGCTCGTCGGGGCCTTTGTCGGGGTGGCGCTGGCCCACGTGATGTTCGACGCGCCGATCTTCAGTGCCTCGCGCCACGTCCGGGCGGGGATCGGACAGCTGGCGGGCGAGTTCACAGCGACCTTCGGCCTGGTCTCGGTGATCTGGGGCTGCTCGCGGTCGAGGCCTACCGCGACGCCGTTCGCCGTGGCGGCCTACATCACCGCGGCCTACTGGTTCACGTCGTCGACGTCGTTCGCGAACCCCGCCGTCACCCTGGCGCGCGCGGCCTCCGACACGTTCGCCGGCATTCGGCCGGCCGACGCGCCTGCATTCATCGCCGCGCAAGCCATGGGCGCCACCGCCGCGACTCTCTTGTTCCGGTGGCTCGTCCCGAACCTGCCGGCCGCCGCTGCCAACGTGCTCACACCCACTGACAGGGAGGACGCTGCATGAATGCCATGAAGACGCGCGTGCTTTTCATCTGCATCCACAACTCCGCGCGGAGCCAGATGGCCGAGGCGTTCCTGAAGCAACTCGGCGGCGATCGCTTCGAGGTGGAGAGTGCGGGCCTCGAGCCCGGCAAGCTGAACCCGCTCGCGGTGCAGGCGATGAGCCTCATCGGGATCGAGATCGGACAGAACCAGACCCAGTCGGCGTTTGACCTCTTCAAGGCCGGCCGGCGCTTCCAGTACGTCATCAGCGTGTGTGACGAAGCCTCGGCGGAGCGGTGTCCAATTTTTCCAGGTGTCACGACACGCCTGAACTGGAGCTTCGCCGATCCGTCTTCGTTCACGGGGACGGAACAGGAGCGGCTCGCCAAGACGATCGCGGTTCGCGATGAGATACGCGCCCGGGTACGGCGATGGATCGACGAGGAGGATCAGCACCCCCTCTTCGGAAGGGTTCACTAGTTTGGAGAAAGAGAAGATGAGTAACGTTCACGTCCACCTGCACCTCCGAAATCTCGGCGCGGGCCGCGCCTTCTACTGCGTTCCCGTCACGCAGATCGGGGAGCGGCCATGAAGACGTACGTCTTCGCGTGCGTACACAACGCGGGTCGCTCGCAGATGGCGGCCGCCTGGCTCCGGCAGCTCGGCAACCCGGAGAAGGCGCGCGCCGTGTCCGCCGGAACCGAGCCCGGGACGCAGGTTCATCCCGTGGTGCTGGAGGCGATGATGGAGGTGGGCGTCGATCTCTCTGCGGCAAAGCCCCAGAAGCTGACCGACGAGCTCGCCCGCGGCGCGAGCATGCTCGTCACCATGGGATGCGGCGAGTCGTGCCCGGTCGTGCCCGGCCTGCGCCGAGAGGACTGGCCACTGGAGGATCCGAAGGGCAAGCCCATGGACCGCGTCCGGGAGATCCGCGACGAGGTCCGCGGTCGGGTCGAGGATCTGATCCGACGCGAGCAGCTCGCGTAGTAGCGCTCGGATCATCGGCCTGACTGGCGGGGCTCAGAACGAAGTTAGGCCCGTCTACCTTCATCTCAGCAATCACATTTCTTGGGGGCTTCACAGCAGCTTTCGGGCACCTTCCCGTCCGCGCGGCGATCATAAGACAGCACGCGACCGCGAGCATCGAGTGCGATCTCGCAGCAGGCCTGGAGCATGGCCCGGATCTGCTGCCGCCCGCGCTGAACGCGAGACTTCATCCCTGACAGCGAGATGCCCAGCATGTCGGCGGCGTCCTTCTGGCTCATGCCCTGGAGCTCGGTGAGCGTGATCGCCTCGCGATACGGTGACGGCAGCGCCGCCACGAACACGGCGATGTTCTGCGCGAGCCCTTGCTCCGCGCTGCCGTCGCCGTCCTCCGGCGCGTGCGAGGACGGTGTAGTGGCCTCCGGCTCGCCCGGAGCGCCGAGCGGCAGAGGGTGGCGAGCGCGTGATCGTCCGTGGTCGGCGAGCGCGCTGCGCGCGACTCGGTAGACCCAGGTGCCAAATCGATCCGAGTCACGCAGCTCTGCTACGCCTGTTTGGATGCGAAGGTAGATGTCCTGCAGGACGTCGTCGACGTCGGCGGACTCGGACAGGCGCCGAGCCACGAACGGGCGGAGCTGCCCCTCTAACTCCTGCCAGGCGCCCCGCGCGGTCGGTTGAATCACGGCGAGGCGCTCCTCAGCTCGCGCAGCAGGTCGGGCCGCAGCACGACTGAGCCTTTGGTTTGACGGCCCCTATGGCCGCCGATGCGATGTAGTCCTCGGAACCGGACCCGGGCATCCAATCGCGGATGAACTCCCGGCTGCCGGGCTTCACGTCGACGCGAACCTCCGTGAAGCCGATCTCGGACAGAACGCGGCGAAGGTCCTCCACCGCTGATGCGCCCGAGATGCAGCCGGTCAGGGCCGCGACCTGCGCCTGCAGGGCCTCGGGCAGGGGCGCGATCGCCACCACGTCGGAGATGGCCAGCCGGCCGCCCGGCTTCAGCACACGCCACGCCTCCTGGAAGGCGGCCTTCTTGTCGGGCACGAGATTGATCACGCAGTTCGAAAGTATGACGTCCGCGGTCGCATCGGCGACCGGAAGATGCTCGATCTCCCCGAGCCTGAACTCCACGCCTGCGATCCCCGCCTTCTTGGCGTTGCTCCGTGCCTTGGTGACCATGGACGCCGTCATGTCGACGCCGATGACGCGGCCACCCGGGACGACCCGCTTCGCGGCCAGGAAGCAGTCGAAGCCAGCACCGCTCCCCAGGTCGATGACCGTCTCTCCCGGTCGGAGGTCGGCGATCGCCTGCGGATTGCCGCACCCGAGCCCCAGGTCCGCTCCGACCGGCACACCCGCCAGGTCCTGCTCCGAGTAGCCCAGCTTCAGGCTCGAGCCTGGGCCTCCTCCGCAGCAGCCCGGCGCGCACCCCGGCGCATCGGCCTCGGCCACCTTGCCGTAGTGCTCGCGTACAGCATCTCTGATCTGCTCTGCATCGACGTCGCTCATGGTCACCTCTGATCTTGAAGACGGCGACCGCACAGAAAGGACGCAAGGAGCGATGGGCATCCGCATCCGCGGCGGGAGGGGACCGGAGGCGGATGGAGGCCGTCGATGCTAGACGCCGTCGCGCTATTGCGCGAACAGCCTCGGTGGCGAGAGCGCGTCGCAGCGAGGTCGGGGGCCCCTCTCCCTAGCCCTCCCCCCGCCTCCGCGGGGGCAGGGGACCGGAGGATGGGACCGGAGGATGGGACTGGAGGCGGATGGCGGGAAGGGAAGGCGGCAGAAGCCGAAGACTGGAAGTAATGGGGCAACTCCTTCTCCCTCGCCCCGCGAAAGCGGGGAGAGGGCCGGGGAGAGGGGCCGCTTGAATGGAGGCCGTCGATGCTGGACGCCGTCGCGCTATTGCGCGAACAGCCTCGGTGGAGAGAGCGCGCCGCAGCGAGGTCCGGGTCCCTCTCCCTGACCCCCGCCTCCGCAGGACGCCAAGGTCATCACAACCCGTGGGGTGACGGTGGCGTCGGAACCTGCGCCTCAGCCGCGGTCCGATGCGGCTCGAACGACGCGGGCCGCGACGTATCCCAGCGCGAGCGCCGCCATCAGGCATGCGGCGGGGTGTTCGTTGACCAGCGCCTTCGCCTTGCCGCCGAGGGACTGGAGTTGTCGCCTTCCCTTCTCGAGCTTCGGCCGCACGCGCTCGCCCAGTTGGTGGGCAGCCTCCTTGAGCTTGGCTTTCTGGCTTTCCTCGACGCTGGTCGTGTTGACGGTCGGACTCATGTTGGACTCCCTGGCTGGTGGTGGCGCTCGTCGTCGGTGACCCGAACCAATCCTTAATGACTATGCCTTCGCCCCAGGAGCCAGCCCACGCCGAACGCCAGGGCCAGCGCGGGCACCGGGCGGTGGCGCACCCATTCGCGCCAGTCGACCGCGCGGGTGATTTCCCGTTCCAGGGCCGAGACCGACAGGGCGATGCGGGCACGGGTCTCGGCGATCTCCGCCTCGGCGGCCGAGAAGGCCGGGTCGTTGGTCAGACCAGAAGGCAGCCCGTCGTTACCTGACACGCGCTTCCTCCAGTCTGGCCGGCTCTGCGAGGTGGCCTCGCCCGTCCTTCGGCGCCGAGGCCGCGACCATCAGCGCGGTCGCGCTCTGCGAAATCTCTCCCGTGGTCGCCTTCATCAGGCTCGTGCCGCGAAGACGTCCGAGCAGGAATCGCATGCCGACGCCCGTGCCCACCACATGAAAGAGACCGACCCCCAGAAGGGGCAGCGCCAGCGCCCGGTTGCCGGCGATCATGAAGGCCACCCCGACCGCAAACAGCATGTACCCTCCGATCATGATCACGGCGCAGATCGCCATCAAGGCCAGCCGCGGCACCATGGAGCGCAGATCGGCACGAAGCTCGAGCTGGGCCAGCTTCAGGTGTTGGACCAGGAGCTGACCGAGCCCATCCATCGTCTCGCGGATCAGCCGCAAGACGTGGCCACCTTTCAAGCTCGGGTCCTGGTCCTTCACGCAAGAATACATACGCCCTGGCGGGGCGCGCGGCCAGGTCCGTGCCCGTTTGCTCTTATTTGCCCGCACTCCCGACGGAGGGGCTAGTAATCACGTCGCAGGATCCACGGGGTAACTTCGTGGTGGGCCGGGGTTCGCGGCCGTGGTTTTTTTTGGTCGTTGACATGAACAACATTGATCTCTCAGACGATGTCGTTCGCCTCGCCCAGGCGCAGGTCGCGGCTGGCCGCGCCGCTAGCGTCGAGGACGTCGTGCGCGCGCGTCGCCGCCCTCGAGCGCGAGGCGGAACGCAACCGCCAGAAGATCGAGGCTCTGCGCGCCGCATCGACGAGGGCGACGCAAGCGGGGTCTTCGAGGGGGATCCCTTCTCCAGCGTCAGAGCCGAGGTCGGCCTGCCGCCACGCCGTTGGTTGGCGCCGGCCATTGTCGCGAGAATGAAGCCGCCTCGCAGCCGCGTGATTCCAAAGCCGAGCTCACGCGAAGTCCTGAATCGTCGTGAAGTCGGGCGTCCCCAGTCCTCCATCTTCGTCCAGTCCTCCAGCTCACAATTGATCGATACGATCCAATTCTTTCTTCCGCCGCTCGCTACCCGAGGAACGCCAGTCGCGCGGCGGCTCCCGCAAGGCTTGCCCTCTCCCTGGCCCTCCCCCGAGGACGGGGGAGGGGACCGGATTTGGGTCGCTGCCCTCTCCCTTCCATCATCCCCCGAAGTTCCGGACAAAGCCCAGCTTGGTTAGCGACGCGATCACCTCGGCCTCTCGCAAGTCTTTCGGACGGCGTCAGCAACCGAAGCCCGGGACCAGCGCCGGCAGCCACTGCTCCTCGCCGCCCGCGCGGCCGAGCTGGCCGGAGTCGTTCTCCCCCCAGCACTCGAGGCTCCCGGTCAGGGTTCGGGCGCAGGTGTGAAACCCGCCGCCCGCCGCCGCCGAGACGCCGGGGATGTCGGGTACGACGACCGGGCTCGACCGGCTGACCCGCGAGCCGTCGCCGACCTGCCCGCCGTCGTTCCATCCCCAGCAGCGCAGGCTGGCATCGTCGCCGACGGCACAGGTGTGTTGATACCCGCAGGCGATCCCTTTCGTGCCGGTCAGCCCCGGGACCACCACCGCGGTGGTCCGATCGTCGGTGTCGCCCACGCCCAGCTGTCCCTTGGCGTTGGCGCCCCAGCAGGCGACCTGGCCGTCGGTCAGGCTCACGCAGTTGTGGTTGAACCCCGCGCACAGGCCCTGCACCTGCGACGGATCGAGGCCCACGATCGGGGCTGGAAATTCGTGGACGTCGTTGGTGCCGTCGCCCAGCTCGCCGAGCTCGTTGTCGCCCCAGCACTGGACGTCGTGGTCGGCGGTGAGGGCGCAGGTGTGCCGCCCCGACGCCACGATCGCCACCGACGGCGGCAGCGAGAAGACCGCCACCGGCTCGCTGCGATCGATCCGGGAGCCGTCCCCGAGCTGTCCGAGATCGTTCTGTCCCCAGCAGCGGGCCTGCCCGTCGCCCAGGATCGCGCAGGTGTGGTAGCTGCCGGTCGCGATCCCGACAACGCCCACGAGATCGGGCACCGGCACGGCGGTCAGCTTGTTGAGCTTGGTCCCGTCACCGACCTGCCCCGCCACGTTCCATCCCCAGCAGCGGACGGTCCCGTCGGCGATGAGCGCGCAGGCGTGATAGCTGCCCGCGGCCACCGCGATGGCATGGTCGACATCCATGACCGGGGCCGGCTGCCAGCGATCCGTCTCGGTGCCGTCTCCCAGCTGCCCATCGGGGTTCGAGCCCCAGCACCAGACGGCTCCACCGGTCACCACCACGCAGGTGTGACCCGCGCCGGCCGACACGACTTGATGGGGCGCCCCCCCCGTGCTCGGGCTCTGGGGCTCTGCGACGCAGACGGGGCCGGGGACGGGGCCACCACCCTCGGACGCCGGTTGGGCCGCGTCGGCGGGGCCGCTCCCCGACGAGCTACAGGCCAGAGAAGCCGAGGACGCAGCGAGGGCGGCGGTGGCCGCGGCGCGGAGCGCCCACCGGGGGCGGGTCGCCTTACCGTGCGGTCGCGACCGGGCCGTCATTGGGCCGTCATTGGTCCGGATTCTGGTCCGGATTCTGGTCCGGATTTCGGTCCGGATTTCGATCGGGTGAGGAGGCGGCATCCGTCCCGCCCCCGTCAGACTCACCCCCCGCGTCCCCGGCGTCCGGCGGAGTAGGCAGGATCTGGTGGTATTGCAGCAGGGAGATATCTTCGTACGACAGGGCCCGCTTATAGATGTAGATGTCGTCCAGATCGCCCTTGAACCACCGCGGCTGCGTGGCCTCCAGCTCCCAGCTCCCAAGACGTAGGGTGGTGTTGCCCGGCTTGATGGGTCCGTGCGGTGCGGAGGCAAGGGAATTGGAATTCGTCACCGGCACGACCTTGCCGCCATTGACGTAGAGGGACACCGAGCCGTCGACGCTGTCCACCACCCCCGCGAGGTGGGTCCACTCGTCCAGCTTGACGCAGGTGTCGCAGTCCACCCGAAAGTACTCGAAGGCTCCCGGACCGGTGTAGAACGCGAACTCGTATCGGTTGGACCGGGCGCCCCCGGCCTGCGTGATGTTGTGAATGTTCATCTCCCATCCACCCATGCCTGCCTTCTCGGTGCTTATGAGCGTAGCGTAGTCTTGGGTGAGGTCCGCCGCCGTCGGCCGCACCCACAGGGCCACGCTCCAGTTGTCCAGGGGCACCGGATTGGTTGCCGGAAAATCTCCCACCTGGACCTCGCTGCCTTGCTCGAAGTGCAGGGCGCCGCCGAATTTGCCATCGCCATCGGGGATCCATTTCGTCGGTCCGAGTGTGGTTCCAATGTACGGGGCGCTGCTCTCCGAGGCGTCCTTCACCATGGTGCCCTCGCCGTCGTCGAGTGGCCACCAGGCCAAGGCGTCCCGTAGCCTGAACTTTTGCGTGATTTCGATCGATCCAGCGCGGCACGAGGCGCCGGTGATTGCGATCGCCAGCGTCGCAATGGTCAGCAATTTGCCTGGCCTGGTCATCACGATCACATCCATGCCAGCAGCGTGAGCGTGCTGACCAGGGTCGGTCGTCCCGCGGCCACGACTTCCCTGCTGTCATACGTGATCGAGGGGTACGGTTGCGCGACCTGGGCATGAGCCTCCCAGGCGAGCTCCACCCGCCCCCAGGGGGAGATATGGAGACCTGCGCCCAGATCAGCGATGAATGACCAGCGCGCCGAGCTGGCGGCTTCCGTGAAAGGGAACTTGCCTTGCCCGGTGGCCGATACGTGCGTGGCCCCGACCCCCAGGGAGAGGAATGGCAGAAACACGTTGTCTCTCCTGAAGCGAAGGGCGGCTTCGAACAGGCCAAACTCCTGCTTCACCTTGGGCTTCCCATCTTTGCCGTCCAGCGCGGGCGTCGTGCCCAGGCCCGCCACGGTCAACCGCCCGAGCCAGAGCTCCCCGAACGCCCGCTGAATTCGAGCCACCGGCATCACCGAGGGCGCCAGGCCCTCCAGGCTGCCGAGCACGCAGGCGCCCGCCTCGATGGCCCAGGTGGGGCGCAGGCGCCTGACGGCGGCGTCGGCGATGGCCGCATCGGTCCAGCGCGTAACCTCGGTCGGGGGGGCTTGCTGCACGACCTTGGGCGCCCGACCGGCCGCCAGCGCCACCTCGAGAAAGCTGGCGCGCAAGAGCTCGAGCGCGCGAATGGACAGCACCTCCGCGCCATGGTGCGCCTGGGCTTGCTTCGAGACCCGCCTCACCACCGTCTTGCCGGTGACCCGGTCGATGACCCACAGCTCGGCCGATTCCTCGGGGAGATCCCCGCCACCACCTCCTCCCCCGGAGTCACCCCCCAGGATGGCCACCACGGCCTCCACGTCGGGGGCGGTGGCGGCCTCCTCGAGGGAGGCCCGCACGTCGGCGCCGAGCGGCGGATCGATGACCCGCACATCGAAGCCGGCCGCCACCAGCTCACCCCGCAGGCGCACCGTGGCCTCGGCAGCCACCGCCGTGGGCTTCGGTGAACGCACCAGCACCACCGTGGCCGCGCGGGCCAACGAATCGATTCCTGTCAGCCCGACCAGCATACTCGTCAGCATGAACAGTCCGCGCCATCCGCGGGCCGAGGTCCTCGGTCCCATCGGGCGCGCGCGCCCGATGCTTCGGTTCACGGCCCTTCGCGTAGAGCACGTGCCGCGCCCGCGTAGGTTCCGTTCGGGAATCGACGCAGATACTCTTCCGCGATCTCTCGCGCCGCCGGAGCGCCCTGGGCGCGCTCCGTTGCCGTCATCTTTCGACCGAGGGCTTCGGATGAATACGCGCCGGACGGCGCCTCCTTGAGGTACAGATCGTACCACTCCAGCGCGCTCGACACGCCGCGGGATCGGTTTTCCTCCAGGCGG
>Ga0066788_10000044_pt1 | contig 19266 bp, 18 predicted proteins | sample OrgsoiDNA2013048_FD_70943 | JGI IMG/M metagenome (GOLD analysis project Ga0066788, IMG submission 70943) | Permafrost soil microbial communities from the Arctic, to analyse light accelerated degradation of dissolved organic matter (DOM) -... | ecosystem: Environmental > Terrestrial > Soil >... | reverse complement strand
TTTATCCCCGGCCGTGAGCCATTGTTCAGGATAATTAGGATCGTTTAATTTTCCTGTTCCATTTAATTCCATGAAGCAGCCGGTGCCTACCGTTCCCGAACCGATAATATCTCCGGGGTATAGCTCTACGCCGTAAGATGCCCTGGCGATTATTTCTGCAAAAGTCCAATTCATGTCAGAAAGATTTCCTTCACTCACTGTCTTTCCATTTACAGATGCTGACATTTTCAGGTTCCATGATTTTCCGGTATGATTTTTTTTACAACTAGTTTCAAAAGGTTTTAATTCATCCATAGTAACCATCCATGGACCAGTAGTAGTTATAAAGTCCTTTCCTTTTGCAGGTCCGAGGTTCAGTAACATCTCATCTATCTGTAAAACACGTGCGCTGAAATCATTCATTATCATCATGCCTGCAATAAATGAATCCGCATCTTCAGCACTGATATTTTTTCCCTTTTTTGAAATGACGACAGCAGCTTCCAGTTCAAAATCCAGCTTTTTAAAATGATCCGGCATACAATGAACAGGCCCCGGACCCTTTACCGTGTGATGGTTTCCGAAATAGAAAACAGGAAAAGAATCAAACAAAGCGGTCATTTCCAATCCACGGTTTCTTCTTGCGGTTTCCACATGTTGGCGGAAAGCATAACCATCTCTGAGTGAGGTCGGATGTGGGACCGGGGCAAGAAAATGAACTTCTTTCAATGCCAGTCCCCGGCTTTTTACTTTGGAAGAATTTTCAATTTCCTTTGAAAGTTTGATCAGAATGGGGTAGCATTCATCCCAACGCATTAAAATTTCATTCATGGAATCCGGCAAACCGGCATGAAGCACGTAAACATCATATACTTTCTCTCCCGAAAACAGTCCCACACATTCATTTCCATTTTTTAAAAAGCTGACCAGTTTCATGAATGCCGCTGTTTATCTTAAAAAAAATATTAATACGATTTATAAATTACCTCTTTTTTCCTGTTCCCGTTCAATGGCTTCGAACAAAGCTTTAAAATTTCCTTTCCCGAAACTTTTTGCTCCTTTTCGTTGAATAATTTCGAAGAAAACCGTGGGTCTGTCCTGCACGGGCTTACTGAAAATCTGTAGCAGATAGCCATCCGGATCCCGGTCCACTAGTATCCCCAGGGACTTTAGTGGCCCCAGGTCTTCTTCAATTTTGCCAACACGTTTTTCCAGTTCATCGTAGTAACTGGTTGGGACTTTTAAAAATTCCACACCGCGGCGCATCAGCTCTGTGACCGTGTCTACGATGTGATCGGAGGCCAGGGCAACATGCTGTACACCCTCTCCGTTAAAAAATTCAAGGTATTCTTCCACCTGTGATTTCTTTTTTCCCTCTGCAGGTTCATTGATTGGAAATTTTACCATTCCATTGCCATTGCTCATCACTTTACTCATCAGGGCAGAATATTCCGTCGAGATATCGGTATCATCAAAAGTTAATATGTTTTTGAAACCCATCACGTTTTCATAAAATTCCACCCATCGGTTCATTTGATTCCAGCCGACATTTCCAACGCAATGATCAACATAAAGCAATCCGGTAGATGCGGGTTGATAGTCGGATACCCAGGGTTCATATCCTGGTATAAAAACACCATGATATTTTTTCCTGGCAATGAAAAGATGGATGGTATCGCCATAAAGTTTTATTCCGCTTATCCCGATTCCTCCATTTGAATCTGATAATATTTTGGGTTCCAGATAAGAGATTGCGCCTCTTTGTGTGGTTTCCTTCCAGGCGGAACCCGCATCATCCACGCCCAATGCGATGGCTTTTACTGCGTCACCGTGTTTTGACACATGTTGGGATATCTCGTGATCAGGCCTTAGTGCGGATGTAAAAACAAATGTTAGTTTGTTTTGACGAAGCGCATAACTAACCCGGTCCTTTACTCCTGTTTCGGGTCCTGCATACGCAATACCCTGGAACCCGAATGCGGCTTTATAATAATGGGCGGCCTGTTTTGCATTACCTACGTAAAATTCAATGTAATCTGTGCCCAGTAATGGCAGGAAATCATTTTCCATAAAAAGAATTAAGAATTATAAATCGGAATGAACTGGTAATGTCGAATTCAATTCAGCGAATCCGTGGTCAGCGAAATGATTAGAAAGATATACCTGCCGCGCTGGTCTGTAAATAATTTAAAGGCATAATCCGGTCGCATCGTTCCATAAAATTAATTAAAATAAAATTGAATATATAGATAAAGGAGACGGAACTTTATGTCACTTCTTGTTAAAAATTCATATTATGGCACATTTTATCAGTCGAGGAGAGGTTCCTGAAAAACGACATACTCAGTTCCGGAGCCCGTCCGGAAAATTATATTCGGAAGAACTTGTCTCAACCGAAGGTTTTTCCAGCGATTATAGTCTGTTATATCATATTCACCCGCCCACCCAGATCCTGCAAACCGATATGCCAACCTCAGTCGATATCCGGATAGCCGAAGAAAAAATGTTGAGGCACAGGAGTCTGGAAGGGTTTAAAATCAACGGACAGGATGATTATCTGCACAGCCGGAAACCTATTCTCGTAAATAGTGATGTACAAATTTCACTGGCGGCTCCCAAAAAATCCCTTACGAATTATTTTTTCAAAAATGCCGATGCGGATGAATTGATTTTTATTCATGAAGGTAACGGGGAATTGTCGACAGTTTATGGAGATCTTAGTTTCTCATATGGCGACTATATCCATATACCCCGGGGAACGATTTACCAGATACAATTCGAAACCGGATTAAACCGGTTATTTATTGTGGAATCGTTTAGTCCTATCCGTTATCCTAAAAAATATGTCAGTAAATATGGGCAGTTGCTCGAAAATTCGCCTTATTGCGAGCGTGATATACGGGTACCGGTTTTTGCAGAAGCGAAGGATGAAAACGGGGATTTCCTGGTACGCATTAAAAAGCAGGGAATGCTCTACGGAATTCATTATGCCCATCATCCTTTTGATGTGGTTGGCTGGGACGGCTGCTGTTATCCTTATATATTTTCCATTCACAATTTTGAACCGATTACCGGAAGGGTACATCAGCCTCCGCCCGTACATATTACTTTTGAGGGGCACAATTTTGTTGTCTGCAGTTTTGTACCCCGCTTATTCGATTATCACCCTCTTGCCATTCCAGTTCCCTATAATCATAGTAATATCGACAGCGATGAAGTATTGTATTATGTAGATGGCGATTTTATGAGCCGGAAGAATGTTACACGGGGCATGATAACCCTGCATCCGGCAGGCATTCCCCATGGGCCTCATCCGGGAACAGTGGAAAAAAATCTGGGTGCCAGAGAAACGAAGGAACTCGCGGTAATGGTAGACACTTTTCATCCCTTGCAATTGACCGATACCGCACTGGCGATTGAGAATCCGGGATATACCACGAGTTGGATTTCATAGCAAGTATGGAGGTATGGAAGAATGGAAGTGAATCGGTCATAGATCATCCGCCTTCGCTAAAGCTTCGGCGGACAAAGACGGTCATCGATTAAGTATATTGAACTTTATGGAATTTAAAAATAAAACAGCCATTGTAACAGGTGCGGGCCAGGGTATCGGCTTTGAAATATGCAGGAGCCTTGTGAAAGGGGGAGCCAGCGTGATATTAAATGATTTAGATCCGGAATTGGCAAAACTGGCAGCATCAGGTATTAATCAGGAAAATAAGAACTCATGTACTGAACTGGCGGGAGATTCCAGTGATATGATTGTTATAAAAAAAATGATCGATACCGCTATTGAAAAATATGGCCATCTGGATATCGTTATTGCGAATGCAGGCATTACATTATTTGGGGAATTTCTTACGTACTCTCCCGAAGCCCTTAACAAAGTGATGCAGGTGAATATAAGCGGTAGTTTTTTTCTTGCCCAGTCGGCTGCAAATCAAATGATAAGGCAGGGTAGAGGAGGCTCAATCCTGTTTACTTCTTCGGTAACCGGTCACCAGGCGCATAAAAACCTGGCAGCTTATGGAATGACCAAAGCAGCATTGGAAATGCTCGCGAAAAATCTAGTGATCGAGTTGTCAGGATATAAAATCAATGTAAATGCCATCGCACCGGGCGCAACAATTACCGAGCGTACTTTACAGGATCCCTCCTATAATGAAACCTGGTCCAGGATCACACCCATGGGAAGACCCGCTGGGGTTCAGGATATAGCAGACTCGGCTTTATTTCTTGTTTCTGATAAAGCAAGACATATCACTGGACAGACGCTAATTGTAGACGGTGGCTGGAGTTCGGTTAGTGTACCACCTGACTAAGCAGAACGCATAACGCGTAACGCATTTATAATTTGCCTTGCATTCAGCGTTGTGCGTTCAGCGTTGTGCGTTAAGCGTTCAGCTTTAAATAGTATCATGTGACAATAGAAACAATTGTTAAACACAAATGCTTATTAGGCGAGGGGCCGGTCTGGGATTCCAGGAAAAAAACGATTTGCTGGATTGATATTTTGAATGGTGAGATTCATGAATACAATCCGTCAGACAATTCACAAAGGACACTTACAATTCATCAAATGATCGGCGCCATTGCCCTTTGCAGAAATGGGAATTTTATATCTGCCCTGAAAAATGGATTCGGATTTATTGATAGAAATTCCGGAACAGTCTCAATGATCGCAAACCCTGAACCGGAACTCCCGGGCAATCGGTTTAACGACGGTAAATGCGATCCGAAAGGAAGATTCTGGGCGGGAACAATGTCACATACAGACGAACCTGAAAAGGGGGGTTTTTATTTATTGAATCAGGCTCTTTCTGTTACAAAAAAAATGGAACGGGTTTCCATATCCAATGGTCTGGCCTGGAGCCTCGATCAAAAAACATTTTATTATATTGATACACCTACATTTACAGTTGCCGCATTCGACTTTGATATGGCCGATGGTGTAATCAGCAAAAAGAGAATCGCAATCCGGATACCCCATCAAGATGGCTCCCCGGACGGAATGTCCATTGACAGTCAGGGTATGTTATGGATCGCACACTGGGATGGCTGGCAAATCGCCCGGTGGAACCCGCAGACCGGTGTTAAAATGCTTTCAATTCCGTTCCCGGTGGCCCGTGTCACTTCCTGTTGTTTTGGTGGTGATAATTTCCAGGACTTATTCGTCACTTCGGCGCGGACCGGGCTCAATGAAGATCAGTTGAAAAATCAACCCCTGGCGGGTTCCTTATTTGTAATCAGGAATATTGGTTACTACGGTTTGCCTTTGTTCGAATTCGGCTGATGAAGAATATTTTCCCGGCAGCGCCAATCAGCGTTTGATCATTTTATCCTTAATGATCTCGTTCATCACTTTTTCACGCAGATTCTGGCTGACAGCAATTTTTTCATTTCCGATGTTTAACAGGTTGCCTTCAATACTTTTTACTTTACTGATATTTACAATAAATGATTTATGCACTTTTAAAAATTGCTCTGATGGTAGCTGTTCTTCCAGGGCCTTCATAGTGATATATACCATCATTTTTTTTGCGCTCGTGTATAACATAACATAGTTCGTCATAGCCTCTGCATAGAGCAGGTCATCATAAAAAATTTTTTCAATCTGGTTCTCGAATTTTATGAAAAAATGATTATCGGATATGCTTTGGCGGGCATGCAGGGTGTATTTTAATTCCTTTAATTCTTTCACCTTGTTGCACGCTTTCAGGAACCGCTCGAACGAAATGGGCTTTACCAGGTAGTCTGCAACTTCCAATCCAAAAGCCTCCACGGCATAGATGGGATTGGCAGTTGTAATAATGATATTTGCATCGGTCTTAAATGATTTCAGGAAGTCAATGCCATTTAGTTTTGGCATATTGATATCGAGAAACACAATGTCAATGTCCTTGTCATTGAGTAATGATATGGCCTTCAATGGATTTTCGGCCTCCCCTTTAAACTCGAGGTAGTCAATTTCATCGACGAACTCTTTTAATATCTTCCTGGCAACGGGTTCGTCTTCTATAATAATACATTTCAGTTTCATGAGAGGTCGATGGTTAGATTGGATTCGTAATAATCATTTTCGTCTTTTATGAAATATCTGTATTTGTCATTGTACAAAAGGTCCAGCCTCCGTTTTAAATTAGCAATCCCGATACCATTGTATGTCTTGCCTGCACCGCCTTCCTGTAATTCTTTTGTATTCGAAAACGAACTGTGCAGCACTTTCCCCTTAGTTGAAAACCGAATGCATATTTTATTTTCCTTATCGGGATAATTACTTACAAATTTGAAAGCATTTTCAATCAGAACGATCAGTAACAAGGGTGCAATTTTCAGACCAGGTTCGAGTTCCTCAATTTGAAAATTTATCCGGAGGTTATCGGCTTTTCGCAGACGATGAAAGGAAATAAAATTGTTTATATAGACGATTTCTTTTTCCAGGCTCACTTTTTCTTCACCGCATTCGTAAAGTTGATATCTGAGTAATTCTGAGAATTGCAGCAAAGTATTTCTTGCAACGGGGTTGGTTTTATCGATATTTCCGTAAATCGTGTTTAATGAATTAAAAAGTGTGTGGGGATTGATTTGGGCTTTCAGATAGTCCAATTCATTTTTTACTTTTTCCTTTTCAATGAATTCCAGTTGCTGCTCTGTCTGTAGCCTCTCAGTCATCATTTTACCAATCGTAATCAGAAGAACCCAGAGCGAAATATTGAGCAGGGAATGAAAGAATATGTCAGGAAAATCTGTATGGACGGAGGAGTGAAAATAATGCCCGTTCATAAACTGCGCTATCAGAGACCTGGCCCAGGCCGAAACGGTTACTGTTAGTAAGATGCTGATTACAAATAGGCCGTATTTTCTTTTAAAGAGGAATTCCGGAACTATGAAGTAGTTGATGATATAATAGTCTGCTGTGATAAAAATTAAATAACAAAATTCGATGGTCATCGTTTTTGTCAGGCTGATAGAATAGCTTCTGAAAATAATCACCCACAGCGTGTAAATGCCTGCCCAGAATAAAAAATGGAATAAGAGGGGTCTTTCTTTCAATACCTGTTTTTTTACAAAATTAGCGACATCATGGAGTTTTCGGCCCGTCACAGAAAATGCTGGAAACTTCAGCAACCAGGAACCAACTTATGTTGCTATAAATATGTTCTGATACTGCAGGGATTCGGGGATTGAAAAAAACTAAAAAACAAGTTAAGTCTGAACCTAACTTGTTTTTTTGAAGTGGAGGATACCGGGATCGAACCGGTCACCTCTAACATGCCATGCTAGCGCTCTACCAGATGAGCTAATCCCCCATTGACCGCCACAGCTTTCGGCGAAGTTGGTATGGTTAAAGAGCTGCAAATATATCTATTCTGAAGGAATCCCGGACGCTCTTCTTGATTATCTTTGGCTATTGATTATGGGGTTACTAAGAAAAATAGGTGAATATCTTTATATCGTAAAGAAAGATCCAAATGAACCGACCAGTTCATGGATAAAATACATGAACCGGATTAACAGGATTTCAATTTTTATGTTCCTGATCGGTATAATTATTATTCTTTTCAGGCTGATATTTCACAAAAAGTAAAAAGGATTTCAGATAAGGGCGGGAACCTTTAACTTTTTTTGACAAAATCCACAATCAGGCTTGCGGCTTTCTCAGATGCGTTTCCACCCTGCGATAAAAGTTCGCGGAGTTCAGCATAGTCCCTGTAAATACGACTTCTTGTTTCATCATCTGAAATCAATTTCCTCAATTCGGCAACGATATTTTTTACATTCATTTCTTCCTGGATCAGCTCCTTGACGACAGGTTTATCCATGATGAGATTGACGAGAGAAATATATTTTACTTTGATCAGGCGTTTGGCAATCTGGTAGGAAATACTGCTGCCTTTATAACAGATTACTTCGGGAACGCCGAATAGAGCAGTCTCCAGGGTGGCCGTGCCGGAAGTAACGCAGGCGGCGCGGGCATGCATGAGAAGGGAATAGGTTTGGTTTCTGACCCGGCCGGCCTGTGGATAATTTTTTAAAACCTCATCATAAAAATCCGGGTCTTGTCCGGGAGCTTCTGCTACAACAAACTGAAAGTCCGGAAATTGGCGGCTGGCTTCCAGCATTACGGGCAGCTTCATTAATATTTCTTGCTTGCGACTGCCGGGTAATATGGCGATCAGGGGCTTGGCAGGTTGAACCTTTTCGCCACCATCTATATAAATTTTCGGAAGGGAATCTGCCTCATCTGATTTTTTAAATTGCTCAATCACTTCTACAAGGGGATGACCGACATATTCTGTTTCATAATTCCATTTCCGAAAGAAACCCTGTTCGAAGGGAAGAATAACGAGCATCTTGTCGATATTTTCCCGAATGCCTTTCACCCTGCTTTCCTTCCAGGCCCAGACCTGCGGAGAAATATAATAAATGGTTTTGAATCCCATTTTCCTGGCCCATTCCGCAATACGCAGGTTAAATCCGGGATAGTCAATAAATATAACTGCATCGGGTTTGAACTGAAGAATATCCGACTTGCAGAATTTGATATTTTTTAAAATGGTGGGCAGATTACGGATCACTTCTGTAAAACCCATAAAAGCCAGGTCGCGGTAGTCTTTTACTATTTCAGCACCGGCTTCCTGCATGAGCCCGCCGCCCCAGCCTCGAATCAGGGCTACCGTGTCCCTCCGTTTTATTTCCCGGATCAGATTGCTGCCATGTAAATCTCCCGATGCTTCCCCCGCAATGATATAGTACTTCATGTATTGACCAAAGATAAAGAACGTTGGCGGTTGACGGTTGGCGGTTGGCGGTTGGTGGTTGGCAGTTGGCGGTTTATCGTTGACAGTAGGGCATTAGGCGTTACGCGTTCCACTTAATGAACCAGCTTATATACGAGAACAGCGACACCGTAAATGAGGGTAGCTACAAAAACACCCTTTGCCGTTTTATCCCGGTGAGTATTTACGTAAATGGTGAAAAGGACAGCATTAGCCAGAAGGGAAATACTGCTGATGGCAGTGAGCAGTTGTTTATTCGTTCCCAGTACGTAGATATATTCCGACAGACTGATCGTGCGGCTGAAAACCCAGAAATAATATAAAAGCATCGCCAGTAACGGGCCGAGTATACCCAAAAGAATTCCGAATTTCAGGTTATCTTTCTTGAATATCAAAATTTCCAGGATTTTTCGAGTTTGGTTTTCAAAGCGTAGTTCGTCAGGTCAAATTGCACCGGAACAACGCTAACATAATTGTGCTCCAGGGCCCAGACATCTGAATCCCTTCCTTTGTCAAAATTCACAAATTCACCTGTAAGCCAGAAGTATTTTTTCCCATTGGGATCACTTCTTTCAATAAAATCTTCTTCATATTTCGCATAAGCCTGCTTGCAAATCTTTACGCCCTTGATGAGTTCGGCAGGTACTGCAGGAATATTTACATTTAGTACCGTATGTTTATCCAGCCTGGTGCGAAGCATCTGTTCAACCACCAGACGGGCATATTTCCTGGCGCCTGTAAAATCTGCTTCCACACTATGATCCAGCAGGGAAAATCCGGCGGAAGGAATGCTCTCAATGGCTGCTTCAACTGCTGCGGACATGGTCCCGGAATAAATGACATTGATAGAATGGTTGGCGCCATGATTAATGCCGCTGAGACAAATATCCGGCTTACGATGTAAAACTTTGTCAACGGCCAGCTTCACACAGTCAACCGGGGTGCCCGAGCACTGCCAGGCCTCTATGCCTTCAAAAATGGTCACCGGCTGCAGGCGGAGTGGCTGGCCAATGGTAATTGCATGACCCATACCGGACTGAGGTTTATCGGGTGCAACGACAACACATTTTCCGAGATCTTTTACTGCTTCCAGGAGGTTGAGGATGCCCGGAGCCATGACTCCATCGTCGTTGGTTATCAGGATGACTGGTAAATCGCTTTTCTTTGATTTAGACATAGTTATAAAGGGGTTGCAAAGGTACATTTTTTTTTGATCAGGGCCCGGAACCCAGGTTATGGGAAGCGGTTTATTTCAAACCTGTCTTGCTTTTTGGGCCTGTTCCGCTAACTTTGCAGCCGGCTTAAAATACCCATATGGCAGGACAACTGAAGGAAGTTCGTAACCGGATCAAATCCATCCAGAGCACACAGCAAATCACCAAGGCGATGAAGATGATCAGCGCCACCAAATTGCGGAAGGCTCAGGAAGCCATTCAGCAGATGCGGCCTTATACCAAAAAACTTCAGCAGGTTCTGGGCAATATCGTAAGCAATGCAGAAGCTGACATGAGCTCGTCCCTGTCAACAGCAAGACCCGTTGAAAAAGTACTGCTGATCCTGATCACAAGCGACCGGTCATCCTGCGGAGCCTACAACTCTAACCTCATTAAACTGACCAAGGCCACCATGCGGGAAAAGTATCCTGCACAAACGGCCAAAGGCAACACAATTGTCTGGAGCATTGGTAAAAAAGGCTATGAACATTTCCTGAAGAACAACTATAAAGTAAACGGAGAATTTCGCGATATATTTCAAAATCTTCATTTTGAAACAGTACAGCTTTGTGCCCAGGCAGCGGTGAAGGCTTTCGAAAACCACGAATTTGATGCGGTCGATATTATTTACAGTGAATTTAAGAATGCAGCTTCCCAGAATTTCGTGGTGGAGCCATTCCTGCCCATTCCAAAAGCGCTTAAAGCACCGGGGGCTACATCCAACGATTTTATTTTCGAACCTTCCAAAGAAGTTCTGTTGAAAGAACTCATGCCGAAGATTCTCAATACCCAATTGTTTAAGGCTGTTCTCGATGCCAGTGCTTCCGAACACGGTGCACGCATGACTGCCATGGATAAGGCAACTGAAAATGCCAACGAAATACTCAAAAGTCTGCGCATTTCATATAACCGCGCCCGCCAGGCCGCTATCACAACGGAACTGACTGAGATCGTTTCGGGAGCTGCGGCGTTGCAAGGCTAACACAAGTATGGAAGAATGGAAGTAAGCGTACTTCATAAATGTGAGTGAAATGTGAGCATCTGGTAAGGCCAATATTTATTATCTGAATGCTATTTGCCTATTTTGCACACGTAACAATTCATTAATTTTTCAATTCCATACTTCCATTCTTCCATACTTTCATATTTCTTCTATGGACATCTCCGATTTAATACCGCACATTGAGGCCTTGATATTCGCCAGTGACAAACCGCTGACGGCTATGGAAATAACTGAACTGCTCAATAATGCGTTTGGTTTTATGGAGGATAAACTCACGCTTGATCAGATATCAACGGGTATTGAAGGAATCGTTGAAAAATATAAAGCGGAATTTTATCCTTTTGAAGTGAAAGAAAGCGGCGGCGGATGGCAGTTCCTGTCAAAAAAAGAATTTCATAAAACCATTGCTCAGCTGAACGGGGAAAAATTCCTGAAGCGATTGTCTACTGCCGCACTGGAAACGCTGGCGATCGTGGCATATAAACAACCCATCACCAAGGGAGAGATAGAATCCATCCGGGGCGTGAATAGCGATTATTCCATCCAGAAATTGCTTGAAAAAGAACTTATCGTAATCATCGGACGTAATGAAGAGATGCCGGGCAAACCCCTGATCTATTCGACATCTAAAACCTTTATGGATTATTTTGGCATCAATCAGACGGCTGATCTCCCACGCCTGAGAGAAGTATTGGGTGAGAGCCTGGAAGAGCCTTCGCTGATAAATTATAAACCCACACCGCCTGAGATCACACAAGCGCTGGTTGTAAGTGAAGAAGGGGAACTGCTGGAAAACAATACCGATTCACGGGATACTGAGGGGGAATCCTGAAGCCTGAGGCCTGAAGCGCGAGGCTCGAAGTTTACATCCATATTTCCATTCTTCCATACTTCCATACTTTGCTATATTCGCGAATATGACACCCTCCCTGTCCCACGCCGATCTCATTTCAATGGCTGAACAATATGGAACGCCACTATATGTTTACCACGCAGAGAAAATAAAGGAGCAATACGCCAAACTGCAAAATGCTTTCGAAAACTCCAATACCGTTTTTTTCTATGCCTGCAAGGCGCTTACGAATATAAATGTGCTCCGGTACATCAGGAACCTGGGAGCCAATGTGGACTGCAGTTCCATCAACGAAGTGAAACTGGCTATTCACGCCGGATTTCCTGAATCGCGCATTTTATACACTTCCAACGGGATCGATTTCAATGAAATCAAAGAAGCGAAGGAACTGGGCGTTTATATTAATATTGACAGCCTGTCCAACCTCGAAAAGTTCGGTGCAGCTTTCGGGTACTCATACCCGGTAGGAATACGCCTGCGTCCAAATATACTGGCTGGCGGAAATATTAAGATTTCAACGGGTCATGATAAAAGTAAATTTGGAATACCCGTGGACCAGATCGACCGCATACTGAAAATCGTAGGGAAGTACAATTTGCGTATCAGTGATCTGCATATCCATACCGGCAGTGAAATTACAGACGTGGATGTTTTCCTGAAAGGAATTGAAGTTTTATTTGACATTGCGAATCATTTTGAACACCTGGAATTCATCGATCTCGGCGGCGGATTTAAAGTAGCCAGCAAGGCAGGTGAACAGGAAACAGATATCCCCATGCTTGCTGAGAAAGTCAATAAGGCCTTTGCGAATCATCCGTACAAAAACGGAAAAAAGCTCCAGGTCTGGTTTGAACCCGGAAAATTCCTGGTGAGTGCAGCCGGAAATTTTATCACAAAAGTGAACGTATTAAAGGAAACCAGCGCAGCCGATTTTGTGAGTGTGAACAGCGGATTCAATCACCTGATACGTCCCATGTTTTATGATGCCTATCATCATATCGAAAATATCAGCAATCCCGAAGCCCCGGTAAAAAATTATTCTGTTGTGGGTAATATCTGCGAGACCGACACATTCGCCTGGGATCGCCCGCTGAACCTCGTACGCGAAGGAGACTACCTGGTTTTCCGGAATGCCGGAGCTTATGGTTTCGAGATGTCTTCCAATTTCAATTCGCGCTTTAAGCCAGCAGAAGTAATGGTACTGGAAGGAAAAACACATCTGATCCGTCGCCGGGATCAGTTTGACGATCTCCTGCGCAATCAGCTGGAAGTGATTTAAATTTTTTCATATTCCCCGCTTTCATTATTTTCAGAGCCCGGGCCTGATTACTGCATTTCTTTATTTCTTATCCATAAATTATTGGTATGCCTATACGCATGACAGACGATCAGCCTGAAGCAGACGATAGTGGCGGCGGGTTTGAGGGCGGAGGATCTGGAGGCAGGGGAGGTGGATCCGGTGGCGGCGGTCTCTTTGGTCTACTTCCTCTGATATTCAGTCTCATTCGGGGTCCGAAAAGTCTTCTCCTTATCATTGGCCTGGGTATCGGTGCCTATTTCTTACTGGGGCGGGGTGGAGGTGGATGTAATATAGGTGGTATAACTCAACAAGTTCAGCAGCTGGCGACCGGGGGCATCCTGGATCCCCGTCAGTTCGATAAATCAAAGGTTTATGAATCCCTTTCTGACGATGACAATAAAAATCCCTTACCCGAATCCGCAAATCTTCAAAAATTTGCACCTGCAGTAGGTGATCAGGGAAAGCAGGGTAGTTGTGTAGCCTGGAGCAGTGCCTATGGCGCGCGTACCATCCTGGAATCAGCCAGGACCGGCGTTGATCCGAATGGATTGAAATTTAGTCCTGCTTTTTTATACAATCAGATCGGACTGGACGGATGTGAAGGATCTTATATCAACCGGGCGATGGATTTCATGAGTCAGAAAGGATCTGTTCCTTATGAATCATTTCCATATAGCGACCAGGATTGTTCCAAACAACCCAGCCAGCAATTACTTGACCAGGCAAAACAATTCCGCATGCGGGGCTCAAACCGGCTCACGGTTGGAGACAATACGTCTAAAATTGATCTGCGGGCGATAAAGGAAAATCTATCCCAGGGCGCACCGGTAGTAATTGGGATGATGGTCGGCGGCTCTTATATGCAGCCTATGATGGGTCAGGATGTATGGAATCCCACGCAGGATGATGAGAGCATGATGGGTTTTGGCGGTCATGCCCAATGCGTGGTAGGATATGACGATGCAAAATACGGAGGTGCTTTTCTGATCATGAACAGCTGGGGACCGCAATGGGGCAACAACGGATTCGCATGGGTCAGATATAAACATTTTCAATATTTTGTACGGGAAGCATACGGCCTTGAACCCATGCAGGCAACAGGCGCTGCAGCAAATAAGCCCTTCGAATGCGAGGTAGGCCTGATACAGGTAACATACAACGGAAAGAAAACGGTCCCGGGTGATTATATCCCGTTGAAAAAAACTTCAGAAAATGTATTTGAAACGACCGTGCCGGTGAAACCCGGCACCCGTTTCAAAATGGAGATCCGCAATGAGTCAGAATGTTATATCTATGTATTCGGAAAAGAAACAGACGGCAGCAGTTATACGCTATTTCCATATCCCAGGGCCGACGATCCCACCAAAACCAAGTATTCCCCGTTCTGCGGAATTGCAGGATACAGGTTATTTCCAAAAGATAAGAGTATGCAACCGGATAGTATCGGTACGAAGGACATGATGGCAGTAGTGGTCAGCAGGGATAGTCTGAACTGGAGTTCGCTCAATGAAAGGATCAGCCAGAATAAAACAGGGGATTATGCTGCCAGACTCAGGTCTGCGCTGGGTTCATCCATTCAGTCGATTCAGGCCGGTATTTCCCAAAAAGGGAATATTCATTTCAGTAGCAACGGGAATGATAATCGACTGGTGGCCTGTATAGTTGAGGTTAATAAATAAAAAAACAGCCACTCGAGAGTGGCTGTCAAAATCTGTTAAGAAGGGTCATCAAAATTTAGTTTTCCGTCAAGAAAAGGTACAGATTTACGTGTTTTTCATTACTGGATTTTCTGCGTTTTCAAAAGGATAAGGGTTCAGGGGTCGTATCAACATTTTTTCCAAGGATTCGGATTACAATTTCATAGGGTTTAATATTTTCAAATGTTCTGATCTGGTCGGTCGGTTTCAAAGGATTCGGTCGGTTTCAGAGGATTCGGTCGGTTTTCTCTTGTTTGGCTTTAAGCGTTGAACTTTCGGCTTTTCGAGCGCTTCAACAATACAAAGATGCAAAGCCCTTCACGCTTCCCATAGCTTATTCGACAGGCAGGGTAAAACCTTCGATTTTCGGGATATAAAGGGCGATAAACGTATTTTTTGTGAATGTATATAAGGGTAAAACGCTTAACGCTGAATAATTAAAGAATCAAATAACTAAAATGAATAATGCACTGTTAGCCTGTTCGCTATTGATCTGCTCAGAATTTTTGAAAGCGCAAAACGGCGTTCCTGAAAATTCTGGTTATAATCCACATGATTTTTTTACCCAGGGCTTTAATCCTCCTGCGGGTAACACTTACCGCTCAGCCAAAGGAACACCGGGACCCATGTACTGGCAAAACAGCGCCAGTTACCTGATCCATGCGACTTTAAGTGAGAAGGATACCAGCATTACCGGAGATGTAAGGATTTCATATATCAATAATAGCCCGGACCCATTGGAATATGTCTGGCTCCAGCTCGATCAAAATCTTTTTGATCCGAAATCTCGAGGAGCTGCCGCATCTCCGGCTATCAACGACAAGATGGGCGTAAAGGGTTTTGATCGTGGCGGATATCATATCGCGGATGTTACCGTAACATATGGAGGTTACACATATAAAATCGAGCCGCTAATCTCCGACACCCGGATGCAGATTCGATTAAACAAGCCGGTATTATCCAGGGGCGATAAAGTCTCCATTAAAATAAATTTCAGTTTTGCGATTCCTGCCGATGGATCTGACCGGATGGGAAGGTTATATACCGAAAAAGGAGTTGTTTATCAAATTGCCCAATGGTATCCGCGCATGTGTGTGTATGATGATGTGGAGGGATGGAACACATTGCCGTACATGGGACTCGGCGAGTTTTATTGCGATTATGGCGATTTTGATTACTATGTAACAGTACCGTCAGAAATGATAGTATATGGTTCAGGAGATTTGCAAAACGCATCGGAGGTATTAACAAATGAAGAAATTAAAAGACTTTCCGCTGCTTCAAAAAGTGATAAGACAGTTGCTATTATTAGTGCAGGTGAAATCGGGAAACCGTCTGTGAGACCGGATTCCAAGGGAACACTTACCTGGCATTTTATGATGAAGAACACACGAGATGTGGCATTTGCAGCTTCAAAGGCCTTGGTCTGGGATGCTTCAGCAATCAACCTGCCCTCTGGCCGCAAAGCGACTGCGATGTCTGCGTATCCCACCGAGAGCATGGGGGATACGGCGTGGACCAGATCGACTGAATACTTAAAAAACAGCATAGAAATATATTCAAAATTTTTTTTTGAATATCCCTGGAATAATGCTGTCAGTATTGGGGCATCCGTGAGTGGTATGGAATATCCTGGATTGATATTCAATGACTATAAACTTAGAAAAGGTCTTTTATGGTTTCTGATTGCGCATGAAATCGGACACAACTGGTATCCTATGATTGTGGGTTCGAATGAAAGAAAATATATGTGGCAGGATGAAGGATTCAATTCATATATCAATTATTATGCTGGCGATATTTTCAACCACGGCGAATATGCAAAAGATCCTTCATTATTCAATAAGGATCATTTTGCGTGGCTCGATAAGAGTTCACTTCCATATCTACGGGATCCACTGATGACCGTTTCTGAAGCAATGGATATGGATCAGCACTACCAATACTATAGTAAAACCGCTTACGGGCTCAAACTGCTTCGCGATGTGGTTGTTGGAAAAGATCGCTTTGACTTTGCATTCAGAAAGTATACAGAGGCCTGGGCGTTTAAACATCCGACACCTTATGATTTCTTCCATAGTATGAACAATGTAGCCGGCGAAGACTTAAACTGGTTTTGGAAAGAATGGTTTTTTACTGTCTGGACCCTGGATCAGGCGGTAACAGAGGTGAAATATGCGGACAATGATCCATCCAGGGGAGTCTACATTACGATTGAGAACAAAGGCAAAATGATCTTGCCGGTTATCCTTAAAATTGTTCAGGCCAGCGGTCAATCGGAGACCATTCAGTTGCCGGTGGAAATATGGCAGCGTGGTGCTGTTTGGACCTTGAAATATAATTCCACGGGAAAAATTAATAAAGTGATTCTCGATCCGGATTATGCATTGCCGGATGTTGATAGAAAAAATAATGTATGGAATGCGGTTAATTAGCGGACCATCGTAAAAAATACTTCCCGATAACTGTGATTTTTAAGGCCAAAGCGTTACTAATTAGTAGACGGCCACATATCAATGCTTAATCAAGAGGAGTTTATTCGCATCATCCGGGAAAATGAAGCCCTTATTTATAAGGTCTCCAGGGTATATGCCAACACGAAAGAAGATGAGCAGGATCTCCATCAGGAAATCGTTTACCAGCTTTGGAAATCCTTCAGTTCCTTCAGAAATGAATCGAAACTGAGCACCTGGATGTACCGGATCGCTTTGAATACCTCCATCGCCCACTTAAATAAAGAAAAGAGAAAGGGGAATTATGAGCCGATCAGTGAAATGATGTTAAATGAATCCGACATTAATAACTTTTTAGCAGAAGAACGGGTTGAAATATTATATGCGCATATTAGACAACTCAGCAAAATAGAAAAAGCCATCATATTACTTTTCCTGGAAGGAAAAACGTATGATGAAATAGCAGAAATAACTGGATTCACAGCAACTAATATCGGCACACGTCTGGGTAGAATAAAACAAAAACTGAAATCTCAAATTAAAAAATAATTGAACCATGGAATTTGAAGAATTAAAATCCCAATGGGCTGAAATGTCGGGAGAAATTAAAAATCAAAAAAAATTAACCGAATCTTTAATTATTAAAATGACAAAAATGAATTACAGGAATAAGCTGGGTAAAATTCTGATCCCTGAAGCGATCGGCGCATGCATCTGTTTTGCAGCAGCGATATACATACTTTTCAGCTTTCAAAATTTGGACGGCTGGTATTTGAAAACATGTGGCATCATTTCGGTTATTATATTATTTTTAATACCCATCCTGTCTTTTCATTCGATTCATAAAATCCGGTCTGTAAATATTCCGGATAACAATTACAAACAATTTTTACTGGAATACTCAAAAGGTAAACTGCAATTTGTGTTTATTCAGAAGCTGATTTTTTATTTGGGAGCTTTATTATTTTTGACTGCTCTGCCGATGATGGCTCGTCTGATTGCAGCGAAAGATCTTTTTACTGAAACCAGGTTATGGTTATGGTATGCCATTGGTTACCCCTTCTTTTATGGCTTTTCCCGGTGGGTGTTCAAAAAGTATATTAAAACAACTGTAGAGGCTGAGGACATTTTGAGGGAACTTGAAAATAGTTGACAGTTGGCAGTTGACAGACGAACGGAAAGGCCTTAAGCTTTGCGCTTTAAGCTTTAAACGATATTCAGTCTGCGAAATACATCAGCTTTATTAGCCTTGCTTACGGGGATTTCATTTCCCTTAATGAACAGGAGATTTTCACGCATATCGTCGATTTTGTGGAGGTTGACGATATAGGAACGATGCACTTTGAGAAAATGCTGTTTGCTGACTTTTTCTTCCAGGTTCTTGATGGTATTATGGGTGATATATTTCTTTCCGTCGATGGTCACAAACTTCACATAGTCACCCATGCTTTCAATATACAATATGGAATCGTTGTTTAGCCGGATTAATTTTCCATCTGTTTTAATGTAAATGTGATCCGAAGCACTATTGGTGGAAATCGTTTCTTTGGAAGGTTGTATTTTTTGAAGTGCTTCCATGAAGCGCTGATAAGTAAATGGCTTCATCAGGTAATCCGATACATTATACTGGAAAGCGTTGTACGCATATTCCTGTTTGGCTGTGGTGAGTATTACTTTGGGAGAAAAGGCAATCTGATCAAGCAATTCAAATCCATTGGCGCCGGGCATTTCAACATCCAGGAAAATCAAATCGACCGTGTTGCTGTTCAGGAAAGAAAGCGCATCAGTTACATTACTGAAATGACCCCTGACTTCCACCTGCCCGCTTTTTTCGCAACAATTCCTCAGGTAATTGGCGGCTACCTGTAAATCTTCTACAATAATACAGCTGAGACTCATGAACAATTGCTATTAAATATTTCCAATTTTTTCTTTTCTTCTTCTATAAGCTGTTTGCTATGGAATATTTTATTTTTTAGCGTTTCAA
>Ga0066788_10000043_pt1 | contig 19463 bp, 14 predicted proteins | sample OrgsoiDNA2013048_FD_70943 | JGI IMG/M metagenome (GOLD analysis project Ga0066788, IMG submission 70943) | Permafrost soil microbial communities from the Arctic, to analyse light accelerated degradation of dissolved organic matter (DOM) -... | ecosystem: Environmental > Terrestrial > Soil >... | reverse complement strand
GGGGATACTGTTAATAAATAATATAACCTGCTTGGAAATGTTAACGATTTATTTAGAAATTGTGCAAAGTCGTAAAAGCCCCCCTGATGTTGTCGTATACACACTTTCTCCAATTTTTTATCTTTTGTATTTTTGGTAACCTGTTTTAAACAAATTCTTCATCCATTTTCAAACACTAAAAATTAATCAAATGGCCAGAGTAAGCACTTATCTGAACTTTCCCCGTAATACGGAGGAGGCATTCAATTTTTATAAATCCGTTTTTGGCGGAGATTTCGGCGGAATGGGAATTGCCCGTTTTGGCGATATCCCGGCCCAGGAAGGAATGCCAGCTCTGCCTGAAAAAGATAAAAATCTCATTATGCACATAGAACTGGCAATTATCGGTGGGCATGTCCTGATGGGTACCGATGCTCCTGAATCCATGGGCTTTCACGTTAACGTTGGAAACAATGTTCATATAAGCCTGGAACCGGATTCCAGATCAGAAACAAAAAAATTGTTTCAGGCGCTTTCTGCCGGTGGAAAAATTACGATGGAACTTCAGGATATGTTCTGGGGCGCTTATTATGGAAGTGTCACAGATAAATATGGCGTACAGTGGATGGTAAATTGCACCGCTAAATAAGCCTTATTCCAATCTCGCCTTATCAATAAAAGTCATTTGTACCATTCTGGGGCTTTCAATCATTTTGAAGAATTCGTCCAGGAAGCCGATCATTTCCCTTTTGCTTTTCTGATTCAGGTAATTAAAATTATTGATCAGTGCATAAATAATTGGTTTCTGCTTTCTGAATGTATCCAATACTATCTGAATTTCCGTAATGGTTCTTGGATATCCCCGGTAAAGACGCTGGGTTACAGATTCGATTTCGAGTTTTGCATCCGGAGCCGAATAATATGTGTTTACCAGTCCGGAAAAATCAAAATCATAAGGCACAACAAAAGGTCTTCTGAAATTATCTTCTTTTGAAAATATCAGTCTTGTATTATGGTTATCCGATACAGTCCAATCGGTATTACCGATCATATATTCAAAAATAGACACCATGGTCATCTGCTTCCTGTCAGTTTGTTCAGTATTGATTTTTTTACTTTTCCATTCTGCACAACTATTCCGGGCCGCTACATCCTTTAAATCTTCAATGAGAAACCCATATTCGTTCATCGTCTTCTTCTTTTTCAAGGAATCCTCCCATTTCACATTAACCAACCTGACCCGGAAACTCATGTTGGTTAATAAATTATATATTTTATATGCCAGAAATTCCTTGAATAAAAACTGTTCGTGATCCTCCGACACTTTACATACGTTGACAAGTTTCATGGATTTTAACGAACACAATACCGCTGAATCGTTATAATTGAATATGAGTTTAACAGGGGGTACATAACAGAAATTACTTCTGAAATGCCCTCTTTTTTCAACCAAAATCCGGTCATTTACTTTTGTACCGTCAGGAAGCGTGGTATAAAAGTTGCCGGGAATATCGAAGCCCTTTTTATTATTGTGACTCAAAACTTTGGTCATATTCAGGACTAAGGTTGCATTTAGTAATGAGGTATCCTGAAAGAAAATCTCTCTTTCAATAGTCTGAGTTTGACCAGATGCTATTTGGAATGCTGATACAAATAATGCCCAGACTGCAATTAAAAACGGTTTCATGCCGATGAGGTTATGGCCATTTAAGATAAGGCAAAAACCCTGAGAATTGGTAGAGAAAAAGAAATATCATACATTTCAATATTTAACTCACCATTCATTTTGCACCGAAAGGACTGCCGCGGCAGACACCGTAATCTGAAATATGTATTATCCCGAATCATTAAAGAAAGTATCCGACCAGGCTGTCACGCTGTACCTGGCCAAATCCGACAACCGGCTGTTTTTTCACAATCTCGCCCATACTGCCCGTTTGCTTGACGCCATAGACAAGATCAACTCCCATTATCAGCTCGACGATAAAAATTATTTTATCATTTGCGCATCGGCCTGGCTTTACGACCTGGAAATGAAAGCCTCGGAATTCGGAGAAATAAGAGACAGTGACTTTACCGGAGAAATATTAAAAGGCCTTGGAATTGCCAGCGAAGAAACAGAAGAAATCAAAAAATGTATTTCAGCAGCTATGCTGCCACGAGATCCCTTAACACAGAACGAGAAAATTTTCTGCGATGCGATTTCATTTTATCTGGGGTCTTCGCATTTTATTGAATACAATAAACTCAGGCGAAAGGAAATTGAAGCCTTTGCAAACGAAAAATTCAAGGGTAATATATGGAGATCCCGAACTATTGATTTTCTTGAAAATCATCAATTTCATACGGAATATTGCCAAACCCAGCTGAACAAAATTAAAGAAGGAAACCTTCGGGCTCTTATCCTGATGCAGGAGGAAAAAAACCGGCAAAAGAATCAGAAAGGCAAAAACAAAAATCAAACGCAAACCCCATATAAATATTTGGATAGCCGTCCGGATAATATTTTGTTGGAAGCCCTAAATCGTCCACCGGATTGGAAACATAAATCCAAACATCATCTAAGCGGAGTGGAAACTGTTTTCAGGAACTCTTCCTCAAATCACCTTAGCCTGAGTGTAATGGCCGACAATAAGGCATTTATTATGATTTCTGTAAATTCTATTCTCATATCTCTGGGTATTGGATTGATCATCGGGAAATTTGTTTTAGTTCCCAAACTTTTTATTCCTACTGTTCTATTACTTTTCGTGAATGTATTCACCATTATTTATTCCGTTTTGGCTACCAGGCCAGGGCTTATGAGAGGGAAATTTACCATGGCGGATCTAAATAATAAGAAAGTGGATCTTTTATTCTTTGGAAATTTTTTCAAAATGCCCCTGGTTGATTTTGAATTTGGAATGAAGAAGATGATGGATGACAGTGATTTTCTATATGATAACCTGATCAGGGATATTTATGCACAGGGACAAATACTGGGACGCAAGTTCCGGCTATTGAGGTTTTCTTATAACATTTTCATGTACGGTACTGCAAGCACAGTCATTGCGTATATTATTTCCTTTTTTCTTTAAAAGATTATCTGTCTCCATCACCATTCGCCGGTTAAGGAATTAAATATTTATTTCCTGTCAGATCAATCTTATAATATAAATTCCCTTCGATCAGCAGCCCCTGCGAATTGTGTTCATGTTCGTTTACATCTATGCCGATCACTTTGCCCTGATAAAATGAAGTAACCGAATCGATGATATCGTGACCCACAATTATTTTTCTGCACTGATAAAAAGACAATGTACTATCAACCAGTTCCTGGGTGGCGCGCGGTTCCGTGAAATATCCGCGATACCAAAACGGTGAAAGATCCCCATCAAAAAAACTCCAGATATCCTTGTTTGGAAACTTTTCGGGTTGCATTCCCAGATCGTAATATTTCCGGCAATCAGAATTGATTTTATTCAGCGGCCATTGAAGGGCTAGAACTTCGGGGGCGATACCAGCATGCAAAAAGAGGCTGGCGTTTATTTTCTCGATCAGGTTTTTGCTACGGAGCCATCTGCCCAATTCGGTTTTCGAACCATATAGTTGCCGATACTCTGTTCCCATTCTTTTGGCGCGCTCAAAATATTTCGGCTGCACGTAACGGAAATCACCACTTAGGTTCATAATATCGTGATTGCCCAGTATTGTATGAACATAGCCACCACTATCCTTCGCTTCTCCTTCCAGTTTATATAATAGCCATAACTCCGCCGCGACATCATTTCCCCGGTCGAAAAGATCACCGCAAATGACCAGGTGTCCCTGACTAAATATCCATTGATATTTTTCATCCATGACTTTGTTGGCAATTAACAGTCCCCGAAACGAATCGAATTCACCTTCTATATCTGAAAAAGCCATAATCCGGTCTGAATTATCCCAGCTGAATGGTTCTATCGTTATTTTTTTCTGAAAGGGCACTGTAAAATCCCAGCCACTATGATTGGAAAAATGAACAGTCACAGGATGCCCTTCTTTTTCTGAAACAGGGAAAGAATCTAAAACGACTTTATTGTTTACATCAATGGATCGAATAATCACCTGGTTTTTCCAATATTCTACATAGGGTCCCTCGCATTGATTGAGTGACTGCGCGGAACAAGCGACAATAAATAAATGAGCAACGCACAAAGGCAACAACTTCTTCATGAATCAGGAGATTAAACGGGAAGTAGTGTGGAGCGGAAATACGATACTAAGTTATTTGTTTATTCTGTAGAAAATAACCAGGTTTTCATAATAAAACATCCTGCAATGAATGTCGGGATCAATTAATTTCCGAACCTTTCCTTATCTCTTCATTTGCGTTTACAACCAGGCTATCGCCCGCAGATAAATTTCCATATATTTCAACCCGGCCCTGCTCAGCCCTGCCTTTTTTTACGGTCACCCATTCAGCCTTCCCCCTATTCGCCCGGATGATATAAATCCCTTCTGCAGAATTGATGATGGCGGTTGAAGGTACCAGGAAACTGCTATCCTGACCCGGTAAAGAAATCGTGATCTCGGCAACCATTCCAGGCAACAATTTTTTATCTTTATTGATCACATCCATTTCAATACGCTGCGACCGCAACTTATAATCCAGGGCACCTGCCATACGCTGTATACTGGCCGTAAAAGTATTGTCAGGCAAAGACTTCACCGTAAACCGGACTTCATTTTTATTTTTCAGAAATGAAGTATAAGCTTCGGGCACATCAACTACCAGCCTTAATTTTTTCTGTTCCTGTAAAGTAAACAGGGGTAGCTCAGAACCTTTTCCTGAGGGGCCGACGTATGCCCCAACACTCACATTCCTGGTCGTAACAACTCCTGCAAAAGGGGCTCTTATTTCAAGATAATTTTTTGTATCCGTTATTTCGCGGGAAGCTGATTTTGCGGCTTGCAATTGTGCAAGGTCAGATTGCTCCTTCGCATAGGCCAGGTCGAGTTCATTGGGCGAAATAGTGCCCGGCGTTTTACTGGTTTCCAGCAACCGGTTATAATTAGCTTTACTGCCGTTATAGGTAGCTTCCAGCGAACTGATCCGGGAATCTGCAGTTGACAACTGCGAATTAATTTCCGGTGCTTCCATTACCGCCAGCACTTGACCTAGCTGCACTTCCGAACCCACGTCCACATTCAGTTTTTTTACAAAGCTGTTTACTTTTGCGTATAAATCTACCTGCTGAAAGGCAATTAATTCGCCCGGCATAGTTATGGCAGAAGAAAGTTTTTCTTTTTGTAAAATAAATATTGCCGGCTTTGCTTTTTCGGCCACCACCTCATCGGGTTTATTTCCCTGAGATGATTGACATCCCGAAGAAAATATCAGGATGAGAAATGAAAACAATATAGTGGTGGCGGTTGACCGCCTGATGTTTTCAATAAATTTATTTGCTGATATCATATTAATATATCGGTTTAGCTTTTTGAGTGAATCGCAGAGGGTACATAAAACCTGCTTTTTTTATCGTCCGGATCAAGTGATACGGATTGAGTAGTTGTTTTCCCCTGAACCCAGGAAAATACGAGGGGTAGAACGATCAACACTGCAAAAGTGGAGCCGATTAAACCGCCAATCACGGCTCGTCCCAGTGGTGATACCTGGTCACCGCCTTCACCCTCGCCTATCGCCATAGGCAACATGCCAGCAATCATGGCGAGACTTGTCATGATGATAGGCCTGAGCCTGAGTGCAACGGCTTCTTTCGCTGATTTCAATGCATCCCCATTGTGTAGTCTCAGCGTCTCGGCATTTGAAATTAATAACACCGCGTTGGCGATCGACACACCAACCGACATGATGATTCCCATATAAGACTGAAGGTTGAGTGTTGACCCGGTTAAAAATAATAAGGTCAGTGCCCCCAGTACAACCGATGGAATGGCGGCCAGGATGACAAGCGGTACTTTGAATGATTGGAAATTTGCTGAAAGCATTAAAAATATCACAACAATAGCCACCAGTAAACCAGTCTGCAGACTGCTTAATGTTTCTGAAAGCACCTTTCCCAATCCAATTTGTTCCACGAATAAGCCCCGCGGCAGAGTTCCAAGAGATGCGATCGTTTTTTGCACATCCGTACTGGCATCCCCGAGGTCCTTTTTGTATAGATTAGCTGTCACAGATACATAGGGCATCGCTCCCAGATCATCATTTTCACCATAGGTCGTATCGGTTGTGATGCTGGCGACATCCCCCAGCACGGGCCGCGACGTATTCCTCAATAATGGAATTTCTTCTACCTGCGACCTGCTGCTCATTTCGTTTAACGGTACCTGCACCTGGACATTATACGACAAGCCAATTACTTCATCGATCCAGATATTTTTTTCAGTGTATCGTGAGGAAGAAGTGGCAGCGATCAACGATCTTGAAATATCGTTCATATCAACTCCTACCTGCGCAGCTTTTATCCTGTCGATATTTATATCGAGAGCGGGATATTTTAATGATTGCGCAATCTGCACATCCCGCATATAATTCAATCCTTTTAATTTTTGAACAATCTTATCCGCATATTCTTCATTGAGTTTTTTATTCTTACCGGATACCCTGATTTCAACAGGCGTGGGCGATCCCTGACTCAGCACTTTATCAGTCAGGTCGATGGGTTCGAAAGAAAGTTTCACACCCGGAAGTATTGACTGGATCCTCTTTCTCATCCTGTCCTTAAACTCATCCATATTCACTGGATAATCTTTAAGGCTCACCTGGAAAACGGCTTCCTGGGGACCTGCCATGAATAAATAAATCGGGCTCACTGAAAACAGGGAAGGATGTTGCCCGACGTAGGCGGATGTAATGGCGATATGATCAGGACCGACCTCCTTTTTCAGATCATCCAGTAAAGCAATGGACATTTCTTCCGTTCTTTCAATACGGGTACCCTCGGGTGCACGCATCCGTAACTGAAACTGGCTCCCGTTCGTTTTAGGGAGAACATCCCTACCAATCGTGTTCAGCAAAATATATGCAGTCCCTGTAATCAATATACTGTACCCGATGACGACCGCTTTTCGATAAGGCAGGATCCTGGTGATGAACCGTAGGAAACGATTGCGGAATCTTTCAAAGCGGGAGATTTTTCCGTCATTGTTGAAATCCATTCTTTCTGCCAAGATCTCTTTCTGATCGGATGTATCGTTGTCTGATTCCCGGATATACTTATTTGTTTCTTCATGAGTCTTCATCAGCCAGTTTGCCATTACCGGCACAAATGTCTGCGATAACAAAAATGAAATAATCATGGAGAAACCAATAGCAAGCGCCAATGGCAGGAACAAGGCGCCCGGAATACCATTCATCGTAAATGCCGGAGCAAATACGGAGAGAATACAAAACAGGATGAGCAATTTTGGAAAAGCAATTTCCTTACAGGCGTCCCATATCGCCAAAGCCTTTGGTTTGCCCATGGCAAAATGCTGATGAATATTTTCAATGGTCACCGTGCTTTCATCCACTAATATTCCGATGGCCAATGCCAGTCCGCTCAGGGACATGATATTAATGGTTTGCCCGGCCAGTTTCAGGAATAAGACGCCGGAAATAATTGAGATGGGAATCGTAAGTATTACAATCAGGGCTCCCCTCTTATCACCCAGAAATAACAGAACCATCAAGCCGGTCAATAAGGCTCCCATAATACCTTCTTTAACCAGGCTCTTCACTGCATTGATTACATAGACAGACTGGTCAAATTCATAGGAAAGTTTTACATCTTCCGGCAAGGTACTCTGAATGGCAGGCAATGCGGCTTTGAGATTTTTAACTACATCCCATGTAGACGCATCGGCCGATTTCGCTATACTCACGTAAACAGAGCGTTTGCCATTCACGAGTGCATAACCGGAAGTAACATCGGCGCCGTCTTTTACGGTCGCCACATCACGCAGATATAGATTCTGTACCCCTCCTTTAAATAAGGGTATGTCCTCGAAATCCTTAACCAGTTTAATCGTATTATTTGTCGGGGTTATATACTGGATATTACCAATTCTTATATTACCGGAGGGTGCCGTTTGATTATTCAGACGTATGGCTTCCACCACCTGATCGGGAGTCAGGTTATGACTTCTCAATGCTTCAGGACTCACATTGATCTCGATGGTTCTGCTGTTACCTCCAAAAGGAGAAGGTGCTAATAATCCGGGGATCGAAGTAAAAGACGCGCGTACATAAACGTTGGCGAGATCCTGCAATTCATTGTTGGATCGCGTCGGACTACTCAAAACGAGTTGCCCTACTGGTAAGGAAGAAGCATCAAAACGTATTACGAAAGGCGGATTTGTTCCCGGGGGAAAGATGGCCTGGATCCTGTTCGATAGTGCGCTCAGTTCCGATGCTGCCTGCGCCATGTTGGTTCCTTCGTAGTAGGTCAGTTTCATCAGGGTAAGGCCCTGAATATTTTTTGTCTCAATACTTTTTACCCCGTTGGCAAAAAGAAGAATATTTACATATTGTTTTGCGAAATAGGATTCCATTTGGTTCGGTGTATATCCCCCGAAAGGGTGAGCGATATAAATCACCGGCAAATTCATCTTGGGCAGGATATCGATCTTGATATCCGTTAAGGAACTGATCCCGAAAAATAATAACCCTGCCACCAATACAAGTATGGATATAGGTTTTCGAAGTGCTGCCTTAATTAAGTTCATTGTATACTTCTATTCTTTTTCGCTTCCCGCAATTAAAATAATGCTCATACACTTATACTTCCGTACTTCACCTGACCGCTTTGATAAACAAATCAAAATCCCCCGTGGATGCCGCTTTCAACAAGAGGGACTGCCATACATTGCTGTATGCAATATCCCGGTTTGTTTCAGCCCGGTTCAGTGTGTAAAGTGTCTGGGTCACATCGATGATGTCTGTCAACCCGTTTTTGTAGAGAACTGATTTCTGGTTGAAAGCATCCGATGCCGCCCGGACCTGGATGGGCGCTTCCTTATAGTTTGAAATGGCATTGATAATTTTTTTCTCCGCCAGCAATTGCTGTGATTTCAACTGCAGACTGACCAGGTCATACTCATCCATCAGTGCTTTTGAAATATAGGACTGGGACAAAGCCTGTTGCTTTACCCTTGCCAGTGAAGTTATATTCCAGGTCAATCCCACGCCAATTAAATAGTTAACCCGGTCGGGGCTAATACCATCCAAATAACTTTTATTGTAACCCGAATGATTCGTGATATAGTCAAATGAAAATCCGGATCCTCTGGTCTGAAAAACACCGAATAGGGAAAAAACGGGATATTTCAGCGTATTAATATATTTCAGTTCAGCATCGCTTACACTGATCCGGCTATTATAATATTTCAAAAGCGGATGAATGGCGGTTATTGTGTCACTGAACGCTGAAGGCATTTTTGTTATAAAAACGGTGTCCAAAGTAAAATGACCTTCCGGTATGCCCATCAGTTGTGCCAGCTGACTCTCTCTCTCCTGCTCCGCATCTTTCGCATTGGTAAGGGCCGTTTTTGCATTCGAAACTTCTGCATTGGCCAGTGAGGAATCGACACCTGCAATCAATCCGTTCTTTGCACGAACGGTTACCACATTTTTTAATGTATCTGTCCTGTCCAGATTGAATTGTTCCGAGCGTGTTAACCTTTGCGCCGCCAGCAGATTCAGATATGCCGATGCGACCCTTACCTGCTGTTCAAATAATTCCTGCTCCCTGTCCAGGACATCCCTGTTTAAGTATGATTCAGCGGCTTTTACCCGCTGCCTTGCTTTCCCGAACGCGAAAAAATCCCAGTTTATATTTGTCAGGTACAGGGCACCGAAAGCAGCCTGCCAGTTTTGCGAATTCTGGGGAATACCAGATGATGCCACAGCATAGCCAAAACTATAAAGCGGTCCATTCTGACCATTCACCGTGCCATAATCCTGCTGCCCGGAAACTACAAGATTCGGAAGCGCTTCTCTTTTTGCCTCCCGGGTTGAAGCAGCGGAGGCTTTGATATAATTAGTCTTCGCCTTAATGGAAGGATAATTGTTCAAAGCCGTTTCCAGCGCCTGTCTCAGAGTTAGTGGCTGTTGAGCAAAACCTGCGACACACGATAAAAGAAATAAAAAAAGATAGCCAGGATGCTTCAATCTCATTACAAAGGACTTTATTTCCTCTACAAAGGGAAAAAATCATCTTGAAGCAATTTTGAAGAAGATATTTTAGAGAAAACTGCCTGTTTAACCGCAGGTTACAGCGAGAGGGATGGCGCGGAAATCTCCGGGAAGCCGGGCTCCGTTTGAGGAGCTGTAGAAGAAAGTCGGGAATTTGCGTTGATTTCTTTAAATCCAACCCTTAAAATATGCATACCTTTTTGAAAGGTATAATCAATATCGAAATGATGAATTTCGCAGATCTGTTTAACAATTGCGAGCCCGATACCAATGGATTTATCACTTTGGTTCCCCTTTTTGAAGCGCCGGAATAGTTCGGTGGTGGAAACATTGGGTTCAGCGCCTGTATTCTGAATGATCAGGGCTTCATGGGTCAGTTCGACCCGGATCTTTCCTTCCCGTGTATTATGCCGGATGGCATTACTCAACAGGTTATTCAGGAGTAATTGTCCAAGCATTGGATTAAGAGATACGTTTACGTCTGTAGCCACATTTTTAGTCAGGGAAATAGATTTCATCTCCATTAGCTCCCTATAGAAATCCAGTGTTTCATTGATCAGCTTGCAAAAACGAAGCGGTTCATGGGTTGCATATTCGTGGTTTTCCAGCCTGGTTAATAATGCCAGGGAACTATTAATTCGTGACAGTTTTTCGAGTGACTCCTGCACCTCGGTAATTATCAGGGCCTGCTCGTCCGTGATCGCCGACTCAGCCAGCAATTCCAATTTCATTTTCATCACAGCTACAGGTGTTTGTAATTCATGAGATGCATTTTCTGTAAACTCTTTCAGTGAAATGTATTCGTCCACCGCCTTATCGGTCATCGATTTTACAAAACAATTCAGCTCCTTAAACTCCCTGGTATTCGTGTGGGGTAACTGTATTTTTTCCTTGTTCCGGATATTAAAAAGATCGATCGCCTTAAGCGTTTCTTTAAAAGGAGAAAGAATGATCCTGGATACGAGCCTTGCCGAAATAGCGATCAGGGATAAAATCAGTATCCATTTCCAAATAATAGTCCCTTCTATGCCGGATAATAAATGTTCAGATTGAATGACATATCCAAAGGATGTAATATTATAATTTTTGTTATTTATTGATGTAAAGGAACTTACGGCTATCCTGTATTCTTTTTTTTGAGAGCCGGGATAAGATGATTCGGATTTTGAAATAGTCGTTTTCTTCGCAGGCAACGGGTTGGTCAATTCCTGGACCAGAACTTTTCTTCCCAGTACAGATGAATCCCACTCGATACCTGAGCGTATTTTTTCCGCCGCAATTTGATTGATGGTCAGCAACCGGTCGATCGCCGCATTATCCATTTTGCTCTTAATACTGTAAAATGTGATGACGGTACTGAAGACCGTGCAGGTCAGAGCAATGCAGAGATACCACAGTGTGAACTTATTAATCAGTTTCATGTAGCTGAGGTATTGAATTTGTAACCAATCCCATACACAGTGCCGATATAATCAATTCCCCGGGCAGCCCCGATTTTTTTCCGGAGGTTTTTAACATGCTGATACACGAAATCAAAGTTAGCCAGGTCATCCGTATAATCTCCCCAAAGATGTGCGGCAATCGATTGGCGTGACAAGACCCTATCTTTATTAACGATAAAATACAATAACAGATCGAATTCCTTTCTCGTCACCTCCATATTCCGTCCGTTAACCGTAACTCCCAATGTGTTGGTATTCAAGCTAATTTCATTAAACTGAACAAGGTTGCTGCCATTCAGATTCTTACGCCGGTATATCGCCCGTATCCTTGCGTGTAACTCAGGGAGATAAAACGGCTTTGTAATATAATCATCCGCCCCTTCTTCGAGTCCGGTTACTTTATCTTCGAGCCCGTTTTTGGCTGAAATAACCAATACGTTTGCCTGTTGCTGTTCGGATTTGATCTGTTTCAATAATTTCAACCCGTTTCCGCCGGGCAACATGATATCCAATAAGATACAATCATACTGAAAACGAAACAGCTTCTCTTCCGCTTCTTTATAATCAGAGGCTATTTCGCATATATAATTTTCCCTCAACAGGAAATCCCTCAGGCTGGAAGCCATTTCCCTGCTGTCTTCTATTATCAGGACTTTCATTCCATGCAAAAATAAACTAAGATTTTGAAGTAAAATTGAAGTCTGTCCGGCCCTTAAACCGTAAGAAAATGTTAGCCTTTTTTATTTATTGAAGTATTTCGATAAATAGATTTATATTTGCGTTGTAACTCATTTTATATGGATGCGAAAAAAGCAGAAAAGATTTCTAAAGCGCTGGCGGACCCCAACCGGCTGACCATCCTGAAGGAAATCAAAAAGAGTAAACAATGTCTGTACTGTGTTGATCTGAACAATACGCTCAACCTGGCCCAGCCTTCGATTGCCCATCACCTGAAATTATTGATTGATAGTGAACTGGTTACCTCTGATAAGGAAGGCCGGAATGTGCGTTATTACCTGAACAATAAATTGATGGATGAGTATATCCGTTTTATAGAAGGATTAAAGATTTAAAAAAAAATTTATCTTATTTATCGAAAAACTTAAATAAATCTATAACTTTATGTCCTCTTTTTTGTTATTTCTATGGAGACGTCGGTTTATTTATATTGAATTATTTGAATATATCTATTAATAATCATCATCATGACAACACAAACCATTACCAGAAACCTAATCAGCAGCCCATTGCTGGCTGCGCTTGCATATTTCTCTATCATGTTCATTGGCGGCTGTTATGCCAAGGCTGAAGACAAGGCTGCCACCGTTACCCCGGCTTCGACAGTGGCCCCAGGCATCCCGGTGGATGGCTTTATTGTTAAGCCAGCCGTTTTAAAGGATGAACTGGAAATCACCGGAACCCTGGAACCCAATCAGGAAGTAGATATTGTCAGCGAACTCCCACGAAAGATCATACGGATCAGTGTAAGAGATGGAGCAACTGTACAGGCAGGGCAACTACTTTTTGAAATGGATAATGCCGACCTGCTCGCCCAGTTGGAAAAATTTCATCAGCAGGAAAAACTGGCGAAACTTAACGAAGAACGTTTACGCGATCTCATTCAGCATGAAGCCGTTGTGCAACAGGATTACGATCAGGCCTTTACCAACCTGAAAGTTCTGGAAGCACAGATTGTAGAGTTGCAGGTCATGCTGAATAAAACCCGGATCAGGGCGCCATTCAGTGGTCAGCTAGGAATTGTTCACGTTTATCCTGGAGCAGTGGTTTCAGTCAATACTGTTCTGACCCATATTCAGGATAACAGTCAGGTTAAAGTGGACTTCCATGTACCGGAAAAATATGCACAAACCATTACCCAGGGTAGTGTGCAGAAATTCACTGTAGCATCTGATACCCGGCAGTATAACGCCAAAGTAATTGCACGTGAAGCCGGTGTGGATCAGAGTACCAGAACACTTCTGATCCGTGCAGTCAGCCAGAATCCAGGCAGGATTCTGCTATCCGGACAAAGTGCCAGAATGCAATTGTCACTGCACTCCTCTGCTGATGCCCTGATGGTTTCCTCACAGGCATTAATTCCTTCTTCGCAAGGCTATAGTGTCTATACAGTGAAAAACAGCCAGGTGCAATTAAACGCAATTGAGATCGGACAGCGCGGACCGTATTCTGTAGAAGTTTTACATGGATTAAATAAAGGAGATACTGTAGTGACCAGTAATCTATTACGGTTAATGCCCGGCGCAACCGTAAGATTTGCCAGTTTGAAATAACATTCCTGCCGCGTTAACAATTAACAATTAGCAATTGACAATTATATGAGCGCTATATCACAAGTAAGTATATCCCGGCCTGTACTTGCCGGCGTATTGTCGGTGCTGCTGATTCTCTTCGGCATCGTAGGTTATACATTTTTAGGCACACGTGAATATCCTGTGACCGATTCACCTATTGTGACCATCACAACCGTATACCCGGGAGCCAGTGCAGACATCATCGCATCGCAGGTGACCAAACCCCTGGAAGAAGCAGTAGCCGAAGCCAATGGCATCCGCGCGATGAATTCAGTATCCCGTGAACAGGTAAGTGTAATCTCAGTGGAATTCAATCTGAATGCCGATTTGGAAGCAGCGGCCAATGACGTTCGTGATAAGGTCTCAAAATCCCGGCAGCAATTGCCAACGGATATTGAACCCACCATCGTTGAAAAATCCGGTCCGCCTGATTTCCTGGTATTCTTAACCGTTCAAAGTGATACCAGAAGCCTGGAAGACATCACAGATTTTGTAAATATTAATATCAAGGAAAGACTGCAATCTATTCCTGGTGTCCGTCTTGTAGATTCCTATGCCGGCCGCAAAAGATCCATGCGTTTACGGATGGATCCGATTAAACTCGCAGCTTATCAGTTGACACCCGCCGACGTGCAGGCTGCTTTGCAAAGAGAGAATGTGGATTTGCCCAGCGGAAGAATTGAAGGACAAAATACAGAAGTGACCCTGCGCACCGAAGGAAGATTGGTTACTGAAGATGATTTCAATAATATGATCCTCCGGCAGCAGGACGGCGCAATTGTTCGCTTTAAAGATATCGGGACTGCAATTATGTCTTCACAAAATGAGCGCACAGCCATGATCGTTAGTGAAGGCAATACCGCAAGATATGGCGTGGGCACCGGTGTACAACCCCAGCGAGGCGCCAATTCACTGGCTATCGTGGATGAATTTAAAAAACGCTTTGCTGATATCCAGAAAACAGCGCCAAAAGATTTTATTATTTCACTCGGAAAAGATTTTACGGTTCCCGTACGTAACTCATTGTCTGAAGTTGGTGAAACCCTACTACTGGCATTCGTGCTTGTGGCATTAATTATATTTATTTTTCTACGCGACTGGAGAAGTACAATCATTCCGTTAGTAGCCATACCGGTCTCCATCATCTCGGCGTTTTTTATCATGTATATTGGAAATTTTTCCATCAACGTATTAACCCTGCTTGGGCTGGTATTGGCTATTGGTCTCGTGGTGGATGATGCCATCGTGGTGCTGGAAAATATTTATAGCAAAGTGGAACAGGGAATGACACCAATACAGGCGGCAAGGAAGGGATCAGATGAAATTTATTTTGCCGTCATTTCTACTACAATAACTCTCGCCGCCGTATTCCTGCCGATATTGTTTTTAGGAGGTATCACAGGTAGATTATTCCGGGAATTTGCAATCGTGGTCTCCGGATCTGTCCTGATTTCAGCTTTTGTGGCTCTCACGCTGTCTCCGATGATGAGTGCATACTTACTGAAAGCCGGCTCCCAGCACAACTGGCTATACAAAAAGACCGAACCATTCTTTATCAAAATGAACGATGGGTATGAAAAATCTTTAAGGTTTTTCTTTAAGGCAAGATGGGTAGCATTTGGTTTGTTAGTTCTTTCTTTCGGAATTGCTGCCCTGCTTGCACCTAAGCTGCCATCCGAACTCGCTCCGCTGGAAGACAGGTCCATGGTGGGTTTAGCAGTAATCGCTCCCGAAGGAACTTCTTATGAGAGCATGGAAGAAACCATGAAAGCCATTAGCAACTATGTTTCCGATTCAATTCCTGATCTGAACGAAAACAGGACTTACGCAGGAATCGCGGCATCAATCGGTACCCTGGTGCAACCGGTAAACGGCGGATTTCAATGGATCTTTCTGAAGGAACCGAAGGATCGCAAAAGCGGGCTAACACAAAACCAGGTTTATCAGAAATTAATTGTTGCTTCACAGAAATTCCGGAATGTTATTGTCATCCCGATTCAGATTCCAACTATTGGGGGGTTTTCCAGCGAGCAGCCATTGGAATATGTAGTTCAGGCACCCGATCTGAAAAGCCTGGAAGCAGTGATTCCTAAATTGATGGGAGAAGTATATAAATCCGGAAAACTCGTATTCCAAAATCCTGACTTTAAAATCGACAGGCCCGAAATCGGTATCAGCATTGACCGGCAACGTGCGGCCCAGTTAGGCATTTCCACCCAGGAAATAGGTCGCACTTTGCAACTAGCCCTGAGTGGAAGAAGGTATGGATATTTTATTTACAACGACCGTCAGTACGAAGTGATCGGGCAGTTAGACAGGCAGGAACGCTCTGCGCCGGATGACCTTCGGTCCCTGTTCTTAAAGGCAGGTAATGGTGAAATGATTTCACTGGACAACCTGGTCAAAATGAATGAGAGTGTAAGTCCGCCAGCGTTATACCGTTATAATCAATCTTACAGTGCGACCATTTCCGCAACGCCGGCGCCAGGAGTTAGTCTGGGTGATGCGATCAAAGAAATGAATACCATTACGAAAAAAGTATTACCTGCCGGATTCAGAACAGCGCTCGCCGGCCAGAGTCGTGACTTTGCTGAAAGCAGCTCCAGTCTGATCTTTGCTTTCGTCTTCGCGATCCTATTGATCTATCTCGTACTGGCTGCTCAATTTGAAAGCCTGATCGATCCTTTTATTATCCTGCTCACCGTACCGATGGCTGTAACGGGTGCCTTACTCAGTCTCTGGATTACAGGGCAGTCTATTAACATATTCAGTGAGATTGGCATCATCATGCTCATTGGGCTGATCACCAAAAATGGAATCCTGATTGTCGAATTTGCCAACCAGCGGAAAGCAGAAGGCATGACTGTGCGGGATGCGGTATTAGCGGCAGCTGCTTCCAGGTTCCGTCCCATTTTAATGACAACCCTGGCTATGATTTTTGGAACTCTTCCCATTGCATTATCACTCGGTACGTCTTCCGGAAGCCGGACTTCACTGGGAATCGTGGTAGTCGGTGGATTATTATTTGCCGGAATCCTGACTCTGTATGTGATACCGGCCGTGTATTCTTATTTCTCCAGGCCTTACCGGGCAAAAGAGGAAAACAGAGCCAGCGTTATTACAGTTCCCGGAAGCATTGTTCCAGCATAAATTATCATGCATTCAAAAATAAATATTATGTCACTCAGAAAAGCATTCATCTATACGACAACCGTTTTTGCAATTATCTGCTTAGTGTCTTTTTTGGCAAGCAGGTAACTTTATTTTGAACTCAAGAAACTATTTTTTTATGACACTCAGGAAAGCCTTTATATATACGACCATCGTTTTTACACTCATCACGCTTTTTTCGTATGCGGTCAATGCGCAACCCAGACAGTTATCACTCAAAGAAGCGCTATCATTAGCGCTCAATAACAACCGAGAGATAAGGATCAGTTCATTGGATGTGGATCGTTCAGCGCAGCAGACTCAGGTCGCAAAAAGTGCTTCATTGCCAACTGCCGGGATCAGTGCTCAGGTAAACCATTATTTTTACGAAGCACCTTTTTTTGGGATTGGGGGCAACGGAAGCGGCAGCGACAAAATTTCTTATGACCGTTTCGGCGGCAGGGATCAGGCAGGAGCAACAGCCTGGATAACGCAACCCGTGTACAACGCGGCTACAAAGCCTGGAATTATCAACGCCAAACTTCAGGAACGTCAAAGCCGTCTATCAGTATTAGATAAGCAAACGGATATCGCGGCCCTGCTCAAACAAACTTATATCCGGATTCTTGTACTTCACGAACGGATTAAACTCCAAAATGAAAGTCTGGCAAGAAATGAGAAAGCTCTACAGGATGCAAAATCCTTGTTGGCTCAGGGAAGAGCGTTACGTGTGGACACACTTCGTGCCTATACTTCGGTAAAAAACCTGGAGCCGGATCTGTTGAAATTATCCTACGCCATTGAAGTGGGTAAACAACAAATCAGAACTTTAACTGGTTTGGATAGCCTGCAGGAAATAGAATTGACCGATTCACTGATACTACCGGAAGCCGTACCAGTTTTCTACAAGGAAGAAGAAGTGTATAGTGAAGCAAGGCTTCACCGCGCGGACTTACAATCTCTGGACCTGCAACAGCAACAGTCTGATCAACAGATCAGGATCGCAGCCGCGGCGATGAAACCATCCGTCTCATTAACCGCACAATACCTGATCCAAACACAAACAAACAAATTCGATTATTTTAATGCTTTTTATCCTTCCACTCCATTTGTGGGGGCGCAGTTTACGGTACCCGTCTTTAATGGCAACAGCAATAAAGCGAAAGTAAAAAAAGCACAAATAGAAAAGGAACAGTCTGTCATCCGCTCGCGGCAGGCCTATGAGGAACTCCGCACTTCCGTTAAACAGGCTGTGGCAAACGTACGCGAAACTGCTGCCCGCATAAAAACCAGTGATAACGTAAAGAATACGGCCAGGCTGAGTTATGAAATAACTCAATACCGGTACGCAAAGGCAGTAGCCTCCAGGCTGGAGCTGACAGACGCGGAACTGGCATATACCCAGGCCCAATCGAATTATCTGGAAGCTGTTTATGACTATCTGTCTGCAAACATTGAAGTAGAAAGAACAATGGGAATCGTGGGAAATTAGATGGAGCTGTATTTCACCAAAAAACGGATTTTATTAAGGCAATTTATCGCCCGGGAAACTTCTGCAAGGATGAACCTCATACAGGAATATTCCCTGTTTCACTCCCGGGTCTTCATCCATTATTTTTTTTACTTCATTCAGGTCCGCATTGAATATTCCAACTCCGGCAACGCCGCTTCCATCATTAACCGGTTGTTGTCCTCATCTGTTGCATGAAATCGTCAGTAATTTCCGGTAACATATTATTATATTATTTTTAAAATAAAATCTAATTTACGCCAATGTTGCCAACAAAAGATATGAGCTATTCCGTAAAAAATTCTAATGAACTTTCTGATGACGAAATAAAGATTATTCTTGAAAACTGGGATGTAGTGGAATGGAAAGAAATGGGCCCAGATGAATTTAGAAACAGGTTTACAAAGTCTGAATTTCATTTATTAACCGATTCCCTTTTAAATATTCTGAGTATCGCCAGGATCAATTTTAACTTCAAAGTGAAGATTGATGAAACCGAACATCAGATTGCAGAGCTGGTAGGATTTGTGACTGTTGAAGCACTGAAAGGATACGGTAAAGTTCTGCTGGTTCATCTGGTTGATAATTTAAAAAACAGGAAAATTGAAGCGATTGGCTTTTGTAAGAATAAGAACAGTGCCTATTATGAAAGTTGCAGTTTAAAAGTATTTTATAATACTGTAAAATTTTTAAAGGAAATGAAAGACGGCATATGGTTCACTCCAACCGAAGATGATGATATCTTCAGCCTGACATTATCAGACAGTTCCATTTTATTATTCGAAAAACTAAGTCATAACAATCCCGCTTATCTGATTTTTGATTAATCGCTCATAAAAACAGGTATAAAATTAAAATACCTGTTTTGTTCATATAGTTTAGATCGTACCGGTAACTATTGAAGCGCTTTCTTT
>Ga0066788_10000042_pt1 | contig 19489 bp, 20 predicted proteins | sample OrgsoiDNA2013048_FD_70943 | JGI IMG/M metagenome (GOLD analysis project Ga0066788, IMG submission 70943) | Permafrost soil microbial communities from the Arctic, to analyse light accelerated degradation of dissolved organic matter (DOM) -... | ecosystem: Environmental > Terrestrial > Soil >... | reverse complement strand
TCGGGGGGGATCAGGCGCGCTTGACTCTGGAATTGTTCGAGCAGCAGCGGTCGAGTCAGGCGACCTCGCAGCCGGCTTCGCGAGCCTCGCTGCCAACTTCCTGGCCGACCTCCCGGCAAGGATCCTCGGTCGTCCCGCTGTTGTGGGCGCTCGGGCGCGTCGGTGGAACCCGTGCGGTCGCCCTCGCGAAGCAGGAGATCGAGCGCAACACCCTGGGGGGAGCGGTCGTGGGCTGTCTGGCCCTGGGGCGGGCCGGGGGCGTCGAAAATGAGTGGCTTCTCCGGTCGGTGGCGGAGGATCCCCTGCGATCCGGGCTGGTGCGAGCGGCGGCGATCCTGGGCCTCGGTCTTGGCCCCGCAGGGTCGAAGGGGAGAGCGGTCCTGGAGCCGTTGCTGCAGCATTTCGTGGACACCGCCGATCCGGACTTGGCGGTGGCGGGCCGGACGGCGCTCGCGTGGATCCGTTACCCCACCATCAACCCGCCCGGGTCATCCGCCTCCATCTCCGCGCTCGCGCTCGAACCAGGGGCGGATGAGGCGGTCGCGATCGTCGGCGACCGGGTGGATCCGGAGGCCCTCCTGCGGGTTCTCGAAGCTCCCCCTTCACCCGCGGGCCTCATCCCGCCTTGACTTGGCTCGCGGTGCGACGAAGAATGCCGTGCCAACAGCCGCCGAAGACTCAATAGAGGCGATAGGATCAAATGTCGATGAACGGCGCTCGAACATGCCCCAGTTGCGGCAGTGAAATTCCGGTCGATTTCAGCTTCTGCGGAAAATGTGGAACCCGCGTGGATGGTGCAGGACCCACGCCCGGGGCCGGCGCCACCGCCAAGACCATGTACTTCGGCGGCGTTCAGCCCCCCGCCCGGGCCAAGCTCATCGTCATCAAGGGTGAGGGCGTCGACGGGGTCTCATACCAGCTTGCGGGCAGCGAGCACGTGGCGGGTCGGCTGGATGGCGCCATCCTGTTTCCCGATGATCCCTTGATGTCTCCTCGACACGCGAACTTCGTCTACCGGGAGGGCCACCTGTATGTCCGCGATGAGGGCTCCATCAATGGCGTGTTCACCCGCATCAAGGCGCCCACCCCCATCCCTTCGGGAGGCCTGTTTCTGATCGGAGAGCAGCTCCTGCAAGTCGAGCCATCGCCTCCTGATCTCGGGCCCCAGCCGGATGCCGAGGGAACGTACTTCTATGCCAGCCCCAAGCGCCCCTCGAAGATGAAGCTGATCCAGAGGTTGCGGGGTGGCGAGATCGGCATGATCTACCGGGCCCGCGGCGAGTCGATCACCATCGGACGGGAAGGGAACGACGTGAACTTCCTGGACGATCCCTTTATCTCGGGTCGTCACGCCCAGGTCGATATCACCGGCGACGGACAGATGACGGTCAAAGATCTCGGGTCAAAGAATGGCACCTTCGTTCGGATCGAAGAGGAAACCCAGCTGACCAACGGGGACTATGTCTTTCTCGGCCAGCAGTTGCTTCGGGTGGAGATTGCCGGAGCGTGAGCCCGCCGTCGCCGTACATGGCCGCGTTGACCGACTCCTCCCCCCGTGTTAGTTGCATCGGACCCTCGAGGGGGAGACTGTGACTACGTGCACCCGCTGCGGCAAGGAAAATCAGGACCACTATAAGTTCTGCCTGGGGTGTGGCAAAGAAATGAAGTCCGCTCCCAAGCTGGAGCAAAAGGGCGACAAGCTCGAGAAGGTGGACAAGGTGGAATTGAAGGCCCCCGTCCACGAGCCCGCCTCGAGCGACCTGGCCCGAACCGTGATTCCAGCCGAGGAATTGGCCCGCGCGGCAGGGCTCTCGGGCGTGGCGACCACCCCCCAGCCGCAGTCCCCGTCACCCATGACTCCCAGACCCCGAGGTGGAATTCCCTGGAACGATTCTCCCAGGATGCCCCCGGCCCGGGCCACGTCGACCGGTGTCGATCCGGGTCTGACCCCGCTGCCGACCTCGATGGGCGCTCCTCTCCGGGCTTATCCTGAAACCACGGCCACCGATGCGCCGCCCTCACCTTGGGCCGCGTCCCGACCTGTGGCTAGCAATGCCGCGTACCACGAGCCGGGCAGTGGGGGGCAGCTTGGTGGCGCACCGACCGGTCATCTAACCTCACCTGTCGGGGCTGGAGCGATCCTCCCGTCCGGTGCGACCGTTTGTCCCAACTGCGGCCGTACCGTCATTCAGGGATTCGCATTTTGCGGCTCTTGTGGCACGCGGATCGCCTCCGCGGGACCGGGGATCGGCGCCGGTGCCCAAAAAACCATGAGCATGCCAACGGGCGCGGTGGTTCCCCGAGGTCGCATCCTCTTGATCCGGCCCGACGGAACCGAAGGGGGGGCGCACCCTCTGCATGACGGCGAGAATCTGGTTGGACGTGGGCAGGGCTCCCTTTTCGAGGGTGACCTCTATCTTTCTCCCCGCCATGCCGAGTTCGTGCTCGGCTCGGATGGATTGGTGGTGCGTGATCTGCGCAGTCTCAATGGGGTCTTCGTCAAGATCGACTCCGAGGAGATGCTCGAATCCGGAGACGTGATCCGTGTCGGGCAGGAGTTGCTGCGGTTCGAGATAATCTCGGCGCCGGCGGCGCTCGAGGACGGCACCGAGGTGGCGGGCACTCCCAACCCGGGATTCTGGGGTCGCCTATCGGTCATCGTGGGAAGGGACGTGGATGGCTCGGCCTTCCCGCTCTTCGGTGACGCGATCGTCATGGGAAGGGAGCGCGGCGACATCTTGTTCCCCGAGGACGGCTACGTCTCTGGGACCCACGCCCGCATCTCCTTGCGCGACGGTCGGGTGTATCTGGTCGACGTGGGCTCGTCGAATGGCACCTTCCTACGGGTGCGCGGCGAGCGCCGGGTGGCTCCCGGGGCCTTCATCCTGATGGGCCAGCAGCTCTTTCGGGTCGACTACCGGGCCTGAAGCTACTTCTTCTCGAGCTCGATCTTGGGGGCGCCGGACTTGTTGCCCTGGAAGAAGGCATTGCGGGCATTTTGATTCTCGGCCGGCTCGACGTAGCGAAAACCGTTCGAAAGCCTGAACTCGCGACCGTCGTCGAACGCGACCGTCACGTCGACGGGCCCCTTGTCACCAACCGGGGTGACGACCTTGATCTTGGTCTGGGACGCGATCGTCACGATTTCGGACTTCTTGCGCCCGAAGCGCACCTCGGCCTGGGTCTTGCCCGGCTGAAACCCATCCCCCACGATCGTGATCTCCTCGCCCCCCGCGGTCGTCCCCTGCGGCGGCTCGATCTTGTCGATCTTGGTGGGTCCACCGCCCTGTTGACAGGCCACCGGGATGACGACGAAGCCGGCGCAGAGCACCAGCCCGAGGGCGCGCTTGATGGTCATGGGGCGCGACCTTACTGCCGGTGGCCGGGGCGGGTCAAGGCGAGTCGGGAATTTCACGTGTGTTGGCGCCATGTTTGACGACATACAGACAGCCAAGTGGTATCGTTGGCTACCTTTTTGCCGGATTTTTTGGCCCTTTGACCGGGAAGGACGATGGAAGGGACAGGCCTCAAGAAGAAAGACCTGAAGCGATTTCGGGACATCCTTCAATCGAGGAAGAAGGAGATCCTGCGCAACGCGCAGCGAACCTTGCACGAGGACATGGCGCTCGATTCGGATGACCTGCCCGACGAGATGGATCTGGCTTCCTCGGAGTACCTTCAATCTTTCACTTTCAGGTTGCGGGGTCGCGAGAAGGTCTTCCTCCAGAAGATCGATCGCGCGCTCGGCAAGATCGAGAGCGGCGAGTTCGGGATCTGCGAGACCTGCAGCGAGCCCATCTCCCTCAAGAGATTGGAGGCACGACTCGAGACCACGTTGTGCATCCGCTGCAAGGAAGATCAGGAGCGCCTCGAGAAAGCCTACGGCTGAGCGTGATGGATAGGCCTGCGAGGAGGAGCGCTCCTGATTCGCGCAAGCCCTCGGGGGACCGCCGCGGTCCGACCGACCGACCCCGGCCGGTCGGTTTGGTGGTGGTGGTGGCACTGATTTTCTCCTCGGGCTGTGCCGGGGTCTTCGGGTTCGACGGCACCAGCGATTCGGCGGGGTGGCACGCCAGGGGAACCCTGCGCCACCCGGCCGTGCTTCCTTTCGAGGGAGACGGGTATGTGGTTCCCCCGCCTTGGCGAACCCGACAGAGCAACTTCGGCTCCGACGAGCTGGTGGCCCTGATCGTGCGCGTCAGCCGGGAGGTGGCGAATGCCTATCCGGGGTCGGTGGCGGCCGTGGGCGATCTGTCGCGCCGGAACGGCGGAGAATCGATCGAGCACAAATCCCACCAGAGCGGTCGGGACGTCGACATCTTCTACTACGGCATGAACGCCACCGGGCGGCCCGAGATTCCACGCAACACCATGCTCCACTACGATAGGGCCGGACGGGCAATTCGTTGGTCCCCACCTCAAGGGGTGAGGGCGCCCGCGCTGCCGTTGCCCGAGATCAGGTTCGACCCGCGACGAAACTGGAGACTGGTGCGGGCGTTGCTGCGCGATCCAGATGTCGAGGTGCAATGGATCTTCGTGCAGCGAGATCTGGCGGCGTTGTTGCTGCAAGAGGGGCTCCTCGATGGCGATGACCCGGCGCTCCTGGCCCGGGCCTCACAGATCGTGCGCCAGCCATCCGACGCGGAACCGCATGACGATCACATGCACATCCGACTCTATTGCGATCCGACTGATCGGCCGCTCGGATGCGTGGACCATGGCCCCGACCGCTGGTGGAAGAAACGCTGGAAATACATGGCGCCGCCTTTCGATCACCCGAACGGTGTGAACGCCAGCTCCGCTCTGCTCCAGATCTTGCGCACGCGTCAGCCGCTGTCGCCCATCCGGCGAGCGGCTACGCCGCCGCAAGGGGCCTTGGAAGGCCCCCTGCGAGACCCCCACGGAGTTGATCGACGGCGTGGCCGGTCCAGCGAAGCTGGACCTCCCCGTGCTTGGATTGGCCACGCGGTCGTCGGAGATCAAAGCTTGCTTCAAACATCCTGAGGCGGGGGGATGCGTTCACGCTTTCATTTTCATGGGCCCGCCCCGCCGCCACCTGTCCCGGGCGCGCGGCCCGGGACAGGCTTCGATTCAGACGGAGAGCTGGGATCGTCGAGGGACAGACGGCTGGCCACGAAATCGAGCGCGGCGGTCCTGGCGGCGAAGGATCGGATCGGGGCGACCAGGGTCAGGATGATGGCCTGGTGCCCGAGCGGCACCTCCCTGACCAGATAAAGCTGGCGCAGCTTCTCTGAACGGCCGGTGGCGCCCAGATCCACCGCCAGCGATCCCCGGATCCCGGGGACGGCTGGCGCAGGCACCAGGCCCTGGGCGATCAGGCCGGGACGATTCTGGAGCAAGAGCGCGTCGGGGGTTGCCACCTCGGTAGGCGCGGCGGTCACCGAGATGCGACTGCCGTCGGGATGGATGAACAGGACCACGGTGTCCGCGTAGCCGGTGTGCTGTGACAGCGTCCATCCGCCCGGCGCCTCCACCGAGACACCGGTGCGGGAGCTCGTCAATCTGCGATCGTTGGGCCCGAGCGCGCTCAACCGGTCGCGCGGCGCCAACATCGTGAGGACGAGCGGCGCCCAGAAGAATCGCGCGGGGGCCGCCCATCGCGAGGTGCCGGTGGTTCGTCTCATGTCCACCAGTATAGGGCGCCATCCAGGGGGCCCGGACTCCGGGAAGCTGGTGTCGACGAGCGGATGCGCGCGCCGCGAGGGAGAGCGGTGCCGAGACTCCCGAGGAGGTCGCCGACATCAGCGACTCAAGGGAAGCAACTGAACAGATACACAGATAAATTTCCATTGCATGTAATCTATTGAATAGACTACATTCGATAACACCTGATGAGACGCGCGCCTGATACCTCCGGAGCCAAAGCGACTCTCTGGAAGGCGACGCCGCGGGTGTCGGGAGTGCTCGATGAACGGGAGGTGCAGGAGATCGAGCGGACCTGCCCCAACGGACTGACGTCACGTCAGATCGTCGACGTCTTCGAGACCAGGGGGATCCGATTCTCGGAGGCCACGCTGCGCAAGTACGTCCAGCTGGGATTGCTCCCGCGCTCGGTGCGGATCGGTCGCAAGGGAAAGCACCGGGGGTCGTGCGGCATCTATCCGTCGCATGTCGTGCGAAGGGTCAACGCCGTCAAGGGGATGATGGCCGAGAACCTGACCATCGAGGAGATCCAGCGCTCGTTCGTGCGGTTCAAGGACGAGATCGATGGGGTGGAGAAGGACCTGCGGGATCTCCTCTCCGGGTTCGAGCGAGAGGCCAAGGGACCGAGCTTGCACAGCCCCGAGAAGCGAAGGGATCTGGAACAGGAGATCGTGGAGGCCAGGCGGGCGGCAGGCGAGCTGGTCCGCCGCATCGCCAATCTCGAGCGCCACATCTCGGAACGGCAAGAGTCGGCGAATTCAGCAACAACCGCTGTCGGGGGCGGGAATGATCTTTACTGACCAGGGGGCTCGACCGCCCAGGGTCGCACGGGAGGGGGAACTCATGGACGAACGAGCAGGCGATGACGGGACCGCAGCGGGACCAACATCCACATCGGCAACCGCGGCCCAAGCGCCGATGACGGGCGAGGCTGAGGGGCGCGCCAGACAGAGCGCCAAGTCAGCCGAGCAGATCGAGGACGAGCTGCCGCAACCGGAGGTGGCCCGGATTCGCCGGAAGGTTCACTCGGCCGGCCGCGACGGCCGCGTTCGTTCCAAGACCATCGCGCCCAAGCGACTGACCCGCGAAGAGAAGCGACTGGCGGAGACCATGGTGTATCCGGTGGACGTGGTTCGGCCCGAGACGCGCAACGAGTGCATGTCGATGGCCCGGCCCTGTCCCTTCGTGAGCTGCTCTCACCACCTGTATCTGGATGTCAACCCGGAGAGCGGCGCCATCAAGCTGAACTTCCCGCACCTCGAGGTCTGGGAGATGGCCGAGACGTGCTCGCTGGACGTGGCGGATCGGGGCGGGATCACCCTGGAAGAGGTGGGCGCGATCCTGAATCTGACGCGAGAGCGGATCCGGCAGGTCGAGGTTCGCGGCCTCACAAAGATCAAGTTGCATACGGGGGACGAGCTGGGCCTGCCTCCGGACCGCGGCTGACGTTCGGGAGCGCACCGGCGCGTGGGCTCCGGGGCCCGTTGGGGTCGACCAAGCGTCGGCCAAGAGAGGCGACGAAGGGGCGACCAAGAGTCGGCCACCGAAACTGTGTCAAAGCACTGGCACGATCACCCGACCGTCGGTCATCATGAACGACATGGTAGGAGCGATCACGGAAGCCACCACGCCGCGGGCAGCGGGTTTGGTCCCGGCCAGTCCCCTGGAGCAGATCGATATGGTGCTGGCCCAGCGGCTGCTGAGCGCGGCCCTGGGATCGGGCGGCGACTACGCCGATCTGTATTTCGAGTATCGTTCCGGTGCTGATTTCTTGATGGAGGAGGGGAGGGTTCGCACGGTCGGCCGGGGTGTCACCGTCGGGCTGGGGGTGCGGGTGTTGCGCGGGGACGCGACCGGGTACGCCTACACCGAGGAGCTCTCCGAGGCGCGCATGCTGGACGCCGCGCGCACCGCGGCGCAGATTGCCACTGGCGGCGGCGCACCCGGGCCCATCGATGTTCAGGCCCTGAAGCTGCCGAGCTTCTATCCCATCGAGCGCTCGTCGCTCGAGCTGGCGGGCGCCGACAAGATTGCGCTCCTTCGTCGGGCCGACGCCGCCGCGCGCGCCTCCGATCCTCGGATCGTGCGGGTGGAGGCCTCGCTGGCCGAGGAGTGGCGCGAGGTGCTGGTGGTGTCCTCGGAGGGGGCGTTTGCCCACGATCGCCAGCCGATGATTCGGTTCGGGGTCAGCGTGGTGGCGGAAGAAGGCGGGGGCCAAAAGGGGGAAGGCGAGGGCCCGGGCAAGCAGCGGCAGGGGGGCCGCTCCGGTGGAGCGGGGCGATTCGGACTGGAGTACTTCCTGCGTCCCGGGCAAAGCCCCGAGGAACATGGACGAGAGGCCGCCCGGCTGGCCTTGGGGATGCTTCACGCGGTCGAGGCTCCCGCCGGAACCATGGAGGTGGTCCTCGCCGCCGGAGAGTCCGGGATCTTGCTGCACGAGGCGGTTGGTCACGGGCTGGAAGCCGACTTCAACCGCAAGAAGACCTCGAACTACACCGATCAGCTCGGGCAAAGTGTGGCCTCGCCGCTGTGCACGGTCGTGGATGACGGCACCGTCGATCACGCGCGAGGCTCGATCAACGTTGACGACGAGGGGAATCCGGGCCGGCGCAACGTCCTGATCGAGAACGGCGTCCTCGTGGGTTACATGCAGGACCGCATCTCGTCCCGGCACTTCAAGATTCCGGCCTCGGGCAACGGGCGGCGCCAGAGCTTCCGTCACGAGCCGTTCCCGCGCATGACCAACACCTTTCTGACCCCGGGTCAGGACGATCCCGAGGACATCATTCGATCGGTCAAGCGCGGGGTGTACGCCAAGCACTTCTCGGGAGGTCAGGTGAACATCTCCAACGGGGACTTCGTGTTCTCGCTGACCGAGAGCTATTTGATCGAGGACGGTCGGATCACGGCCCCCTTGAAGGGGGTGAACCTGATCGGCAACGGGCCGGACGTGCTGCGAAAGGTCACCATGCTGGGCCATGATTTTCGGATGTCGGATGGCACCTGGACCTGCGGCAAGGAGGGACAGTCGGTGCCGGTGGGAATCGGGACGCCGACCCTGAAGATCTCCGAGATCACCGTCGGTGGGACCCGCGCCGGATGAGCGTGTCGCCGGTGAGCCCGGGAGGAAGAGGGGGACGGGAGGCGAGGCCGCTTCCGGACCCCAGGGAGTGCCAGAGATTCGCCGAGCAGATGCTGTCGTTGACCTTGCGGGCGGGCGCGGATGGCGCCGAGGTCCTGGTGCGCGACGGTCGCGAGCTGGAGGTCAAGGTCCGACTGGGCGAGCCCGAGTTGGTCAAGGAAGCCGGCAGCCGGGGGCTGGGTCTGCGGGTCCTGAAGGATCACCGGGCGGCTGTCACCTATACGTCCGACTTCTCGGAGGCGGCCCTCGACCGACTGGCGCGCGAGACGGTGGAGCTGGCCCTGCTGTCGGAGCCGGAACCGCTGGCGGATCTGCCGGCACCCGCCGAGATGGCGCGCGAGCTGCCCGAGCTCGACCTGTGGGACGAAGCCGTCCTGGAGATGGGCGTGACCGAAGCGATCGCGCGGGCCCGGCTCGGCGAGTCGGCGGCCCTGAAGCTGGACAAGCGGGTCACCAATTCGGACGGTGCGGTCTTCGGCCGCACCATCGGCGCGTCGGCCTTCGCGAGCTCGGCGGGGTTCTCCGGATCCTATCGGGGCACCAACGTGTCGTTCGCGGTCGAGCCGATCTGCGACGACGCCGGAGGCAAGAAGCGCAACGGCGTGTACTGGACGGCTTCCCGCTTCGCGTCTGGTCTGGCCGACCCGGAGGCGGTCGGGCTCGAGGCGGCGCGGCGCACGCTCGCCAAGCTCGGCTCGCGGAAGATCGCGACCTGTGAAGTGCCGGTGGTCTTCTCCCCCGAGGCGGGTCGCGGCCTCCTGGGCCAGCTCGCTGGCGTGATGTCGGGCGGAGCCGTCTGGCGGCGTGGCACCTATCTGGCGGATCGCGAGGGGACGGCGGTGGCCTCGGCGCTGTGCGAGATCGTGGACGATCCGCTGTTGCCGCGCGGGCCCGGATCGCGACCCTACGATGGCGAGGGCCTGGCGACTCGAACCAACGTGCTGGTGGCGGGGGGCGTGTTGAAGACCTTTCTTTGCGATGTGTTCGCGGCGCGGAAGCTGGGCCGCCGGTCGACGGGATCGGCGGGGCGGGGCGTGGGGGGCGGGCCGCACGTCACGACGTCGAACTTGATCATGCGAGCGGGCTCCACCCGGGCGGCCGAGCTGGAGCGGCTGCCGCGCGGGCTCTATGTGACCGACTTGATGGGATTCGGCTTCAATGCCGTGACTGGCGACTACTCACAGGGGGCGGGGGGGTTCTGGATCGAGGGTGGGGCGCGCGCCTTTCCCATCAGCGAGATCACCATCTCCGCGAACTTCGACGATCTCTGGAAGGGCGTGGATGCGGTGGGCGACGATCTCGACACCCGATCTTCGGTGCAGGTGCCCACCTTCCGGGTCGGACGCATGACCATCGCGGGCACCTGAGGACCCGCGCGCCTGTTCGGCGGGTTAGTCGATGGAGGTGGTGGCCAGCAAGGGGGCCAGTGCGGCAATCACCACGTCGTGCAGGGGTCCGTTCGACGCGACGATGCCCCGGCGATTGTGAAGGTCGGGCGCGGTGTAGGCGAGCAAGCGTCCATCGACATCGGTCAAGCGGCCACCTGCCGCGGTCAGGATGGCCTCGGGTCCGCAGGTGTCCCATAGCTTGGTTCGACCACCCGTGTACACGTAGAGATCGCGGGCGCCCTCGGCGACCAGGCCGACCTTCAGTCCAACGCTGCCGATGTTCATCTCGTCGTCAATGCTCAGGGCCCGCCTCAGAGCATCGACCCGCGGCGTGCGGTGTGACTTCGAGGCCACCAGGCGGATTCCGGGTGGGCCGGCCAGCGTCGTGGTCCGGAGCGCGACGCGGGCGGCGGTGCCGATCTGGACCCAGGCGCCCTGGCCGACCACGCCCGCGTAGGTCTTGTCATTGGTGGGCTGGCTGACCACGCCCAGGGTGGGACGACCATCGACGCAGAGGCCGATCATCACAGCGAAGCCCGTGGCGCCCATGATGAAGTCGGTGGTGCCGTCGATCGGGTCGACCATCCACACGCGCGCGGCCCCGTGCCGCGAGCCATCGTCCGGGAGCTCCTCCGAAAGGATCACATCCTCCGGGAAATCGGCCGCCAATCGCGCGACGATCAACCGATTGGCGGCGTGATCGGCCTCGGTGACGGGCTCGTTCCCGGCCTTGCTCTGAACGTGAACCGGCCGACCGATATAGGACCTCACAACGGCCGCCGCCGCCAGCGCGATGTCGTGGGCCACCGAGAGCTCGCGGGCGTAGGGAGTCACGGCCGTATCACCGTTCGGTCCCCGTTCCCGCTCCGGATCCCGTTCCCGCTGCGCCCTGCAGATCGCGGGCGAGGGCCGCTCGACCGGCCAAAAGGACGATGCCGGAGAGGACGAGTGAAAGCCCCGTGACGAGCACCGGCAATCTCAGGCCGACCCTGGTCGAGATCAGACCGATGATGACGGGTGACAGTGCATCGCCGCCCAGGTGGATGGACAGCACGCTAAGACCGAACCCACGCGCGCGCAGATCCGCCGGAAGGACGTTGGCCATGACGGCGTTGAGCGGTCCGGTGTTGAAAAACAGGAAGGCCAGGGTCACGAACATGGCCGGCCAGAAGATAGCAGGCGTCGGCGAGAGTATCGCCAGGAACGTGAAGGGTGCCGAGGCGACCAGCGTCAGCCCCGATAACAAGAACGGAGCGGTGATGTCGCGCTTCGAGAGGGCATCGCTCAGCTGCCCGCCCACCAGGGTCCCCACGAACCCCGCCAGACAGACGATGGCGCCGAAGATGATGCTGGCCCGATCGAGCGGCAATCCGCGTACCCGCGAAAAATAAGTGGGCATCCAGGCGGCCAGCCCTCCCATGGCGAAGGTGTAGATGGTTTGCGCGATCACGTTGACCACGTAGCTGCGCCGTCGGGCCAGGGAGCGCCATCCCGTCTGGCTGTACCCGGCCGCCAGGGCAGGGGAACCAAGGTAGGCCGGGGCGGGCGTGGGCGTGGGCGTGGGCCTCGGGAGATCGAGGGTGCCGCGCGGGGGATCCCGGAAGGTGAGCATCAAGAGCGCCAGCGCGAAACCGGGAATCCCGGCCAGGTAGAAGGCCCAGCGCCAGCCCCAGTGCGTGCCAACCGCGCCTCCGAGCGCGAAACCGATCGCGGAGCCCACCGGAAGCGCGGCGTAGAATATCGAGAGCACCCGACCCCGCTCGGCTGGGGCGTAGTAGTCACCGAGCAGTGATGGCGTCACCACCGTGTAGCTGGCCTCGCCGACGCCAATCACGAGGCGCGCCACCAGCAGCATGGCGAAGGTGGGAGCCAGGCCCGAACCGAAGGTCGCGGCGCTCCACACGAGGACACCGGCGCCGGCGATCGCGAACCGTCGGGATCGGTCGCCCAGCGCCCCGGCCAGCGGCGAGACGAGCGCGTAGGGCAACATGAACATCGACTGCAACAGGCCTCCCTGGGCGTCCGATGCCCCGAACGCCACCAGGATCAGCGGCAGGGCCCCGGCGGGGATGTAGCGATCGACGTAGTTGAGCAGGTTGACCCCCGTCAGGACCGTCAGAGCGACGCGCGAAGAAGGTGGCTTCCTCATGCTCCTTCCGTAACACGGCCGGGCGCCGTTCACCGAACGCCAGGCGGATGCTAGAGTCCGCCGGCATGAGCACACTGAGCGAGGTCCTACTGGTTCCCGGCAACCGACCCAAGGTGATCGCCGATTGCGGTCGCCTGGTCGATGAAGAGGTCGATTCCAAGGGCGGTCTCTCCGGGTTGGCCATCAAAGGCGCGTACATGGTGGTCAAGGCCGTGAAGCCCGGCTTCATCACCGAGGCCATCGACCACATGCTGGACGACTTCGTGCGACGACTGGAACCGTTCGCGGCCGAGGCCCAGCAGAAGAACGAACCGCTCGGACCGTACCTGAACGCTCGGGCGGGCGCGGTCGCAGATGCGCTGCTGGCAACCAGCGACGAGCGCGCGGCCGGGGCCAAGAACCCGACGGTGAAGAAGGCCTACGAGAAGCTTCGGCCGACCGCCAAGAAGAACGTGGAGGCCGCGATCCCTCGGCTCGGCCGCCTGGTGGTCAAGTACGCCAGCGCCGCGCCGTCGGCTCCGCCTCCGGTGGCGTGACGGGCGGCGCTTCACCGGGTCGAGCGTGACGATTGACCCAGTTATCGCCAAGTTATCGTCGGCGCCGCCTTGACGAGACCAGTTCGATACGGCATCTTCACGCGCGGTTCGCAACCTGATGCGGGGTGGAGCAGCCTGGTAGCTCGTCGGGCTCATAACCCGAAGGTCGCGTGTTCAAATCACGCCCCCGCTACAGCCAGCCCCGTAAGTCGCAAGACTTACGGGGCTTTTCTTCATTCTGCGGTGCCGCCTTCCGGCTTGCTCCCATTTTGGGAACAAGGTAGCCTGGTGTGCAGTGAGGATCATCGCCCGCCGGACACTGCGGGAATTCGGGGAGGGCGCGGGCCATCAGGATTCTGAGCAGCCCCTTCGGGCGTGGTTCGCTGAGGCATCAAAGGCCGATTGGACCACACCGGCTGACATCAAACGGCAACACAGGAACGCGGGCTTCGTGGGCAGCTCTCGGGTCGTCTTCAACATCGGCGGAAGCAAGTACCGCTTGGTCGTCGCCATCGAATACGCACCGAGAATTCTGTTCGTCCGATTCGTCGGTACTCACGCCGATTACGATCGGATCGACGTGGAGACGGTGTAGCGATGGAAATCAAACCAGTGCGAAATTCGAAGGAGCACAAGGCCGCCCTGGCCGAGGTCGAGGGGCTTTGGGACGCGAAGCCCGGCAGCTCGGAGCACGATCGGCTCGACGTGCTGGTGACCTTGATCGAAGCCTACGAAGACAAGCACGAGCCGATCCCTCCGCCGGACCCAGTCGATGCGATTCTCTTCCGGATGGAACAACTCAAGCTCGACCGAAAGGCGCTCGAGCAGCTGATAGGGTCGAGGGCTCGGGTATCTGAGGTCCTTGGTCGACGGCGCGGTCTGAGTCTCGCCATGATTCGTCGGCTTCACGGCCGCCTCGGGATCCCTGCGGAGATCCTCATCCGTTCCAATACGCCGGGTCGAACCAAGCGCCCACTTTCGAACGCTCGGCGTCGCTCGCCCATCAAGCGAGCCAGCTGATCAGCACGGCCGCGCTCCAGGGATGTAGACTCCCCAAGATCCCCAATATGCAGTCGACAAGGCGGCGCTCGCCTCGTTGAGGAGGACGTACTCGTCGACATGTTCGAGCCGGTCTGCGATGACGACTGACTGACGGACGGGCCGGAGGCGGGCCCGTGGTCACGAGCAGAGAGCGTCGAGGCAGGACTGGCGGACTGCGCAATCGGAGGACAGCCGGCACTGGGGGGCAGCCTCACCCGAGCTCACGCAAAGACCGCTGACGCAGATCACGGCGTTCCCGCAGCGGCAACAATCGGCGCTGGAGGAGCAAGTGGTGCGGCACACGGCGTTGACGCAGATCTGGCCAGCAATGCAATCCGCGGTGGCATGGCACTCGGGCCGCGGTCGATGATCGGCCTGACAGATGCCGGAAGCGCACCGATCGAGGGGACCGCAGCCCGCGTCGCTGGTGCAGGTCGGAAGACAGCCGCCGTTCAGGCACGCATGATCCGGGGCCCCACACTCGACGTTGTAAACGCACTGACCCGCCGAGGCTGGATTCTCCTGGCAGAACCCGGCCACGCAGAGGTCCCCGCCGCCGCAGTCTCCGCTGCCAAGGCAGGCGCGCTGGCATTCGCCGTTCTTGCATCGACCCGAGCCACCGCATTCGCTGTCGAACCGGCAGATCGAGGTCGCGTCCTCCACCGGACGAGGCTGGCAGCTTCCCGAGACGCAACAGGCCGTGGCGCCGCAGTCGGCGTTGGCCGAGCAGGAGGACGAGCTCGCGGCGCCAGCCCCTGCGCCGCCCGCTGCGGCCGCGCCCGCGCCGCCCGCTGCGGCCGCGCCCGCCCCGCCCGCTGCGGCCGCGCCCGCCCCGCCCGTGCCTCCGCCTCGGCCTCCGCCCGCGCCCATCGCGGACGATGCCCCGCCCGGAGCCGCAGTTCCTGCCGCTCCGCCCATTCCGGCGCCCGTGGGCGACCCGCCAGCGGTCCCACCCAGGTTCCCGGCGGTGCCGGTGCCTATCCGGCCGCCCGCGCCCCCGCCAGAGCCACCATGATCTCCCCGGAGATCGCCGTTGCTGTCTCGGCCACCGGCATGGTTGCCGCCTTGATTCCCGTCTTGGCCGCTCCAGCCCCCGCCGCTACCCGTCCAGCGGCCGCTCGGCGCGCAGGTCCACCGCTCGTCACAGCGGAGTCCCGGCCCGCACTCCCAGCTGGTCTTGCAGCTCTTGGACGAGACGCACCAGCTTCCGTAGGGATCGCAGTAACATCCCGAGCCGCAGTCGGCGTCGGCGAAGCAGCTCATCGGTACCGGTGGATGGCCGTCGCAATGGGGCGAGCCCGCTTCGCAGTCGTCGCTCGAATGAAAGGTCTTGACCACGCATCCGGACATCGCCGCACAGGTCAGGACGATGCCGAGCGAGGCCGAGGTCTGCTTGAACATGGAATGAATCTCCTTGTGAGCCGATCACGAGACCGTTTGCCAGGGCTCGCGATGGTTCGGTACCTCGCAATCCACGCGCCAGGACACTCGCACGTGATCGCGGTAACGTGATCAGCGGGAGAGGCTGGCGTGGGTCGCATCAGCCGGGGTCGCCCCGTCCGGCCCCGTGGGGCGAGGACGGGTGATCGGGATTCCGGTGTGCCGGTCGTTCACGCGCACGCGTGTCGCCCCCTCACGCCGCTCGGACGCCATGGACCGGTGGCGGGCAGGCCGGCCTCGGACAGGACCGGCCGCGAACGGCATCTTGGGCGGATGAGCAGCGGGGCGCCGAGCCGATGGTGAGTGCGCATCGCATATAGTTGGCTCGCCGTGAGCCGCCTTCCCCCAGGGCCGAGCAATGCCCTTTTCACCACCGTCCACTACCTGCGGGATCCCTTCGGCAGTCTCCTGGATGCCGCCCGCAAGTATGGCGACCCTTTCACCTGGCCGACCTTCCTCGGCAAGATGGTCGTCACCGGCGATCCAACGGGGGTCAAGACGCTGCTTTCGGCTGATCCCGACATCTACCAGGCGCTGGGTGCCGATCTGCTTGCTCCGGTGATGGGTGAAAACAACCTCATCCTGCTGAGCGGCGAGCGCCATCGGGCCATGCGCAGGATGCAGAACCCACAATTCCATGGGGAGCGACTGCACGCCTACGGTCAGCTCATCCTGCGGATTGCCGAGGAGCACTCCGGGCGGTGGCAGCCGGACCAGGCCTTCTCGGTCCAGGAAACCATGCAGGCGATCTCGCTCGATGTGATCCTGCAGGCTGTGCTCGGCCTCGGCGAGCCGGCCGCTCGCGCGGCCTTCAAGCAGGCGGTGTTGTCGATCGTCGCGGCCCTCAAACCGTCGTTCATGTTCATCCGGGCCTTGCGCCGGCCGATGCTGGGGCTCAGCGCCTGGGCGCGCTTCCGGCGACGGCGGGCGACGATCGCGGCGCTGTTCGGGAAGGAGCTGGCGGCACGGAGGGCCAGCGCGGAGCCGCGCGAGGACATCCTCAGCCTCATGGTCGCCGCCCGAAAAGAGGACGGCAGCGCGTTCGGCGACGAGGAGCTGCTCGAACAGATGATTTCGCTGATCGGCGCCGGGCACGAGACGACGGCCAGCGCGCTGACCTGGGCCCTGTACCACGTCCACCGAGATCCGCCCGTGAGAGCTCGCCTGCTCGAGGAGCTGCGGAGCCTCACCGCGCCGCTCGACCCGCAGGCCGTCACGCGGCTGCCCTACCTGGACGCCGTCTGCTCGGAGGCGCTGCGTCTCGACCCCGTGGCCCCCATCGTCGGACGCACCCTGCGACGGGGTCTCACCCTGCGAGGGTATGAGCTGCCGCCGGGAATTTCCGTGGGGATCGGCATCGTCAACGTTCACCGCCGCGCGGATCTCTACCCGGAGCCGGAGCAATTTCGGCCCGAGCGGTTCCTCTCGCGGGAGTACGGCCCCTTCGAATACCTCCCGTTCGGGGGCGGCTCGCGGCGTTGCCTCGGCGCCGCCTTCGCGGTTTACGAGATGAAGCTGGTCCTCGCGACGATCCTTCGGAGCCACAGCCTGCGTTTGATCCGGGACGTTCCCGTGCGCGCGGCCCTCCGCAACACCACGGTGGGCCCGGCGGCGACGATCGAGATGGCCCGAGGCTGAGATCGAGGCCGTCACCTCGCTCGCGCGCGATGAGCGGCCGATTCGTCGCAGAGCCGAGCGCTCTCCAGAGAGCCAAGAAGGACTGCCCCGGATGGCTCTGGGTATAGTCTGGCGTGGTGGACTTGGCTCTTTTCGGAGGCTTGCTGCTCTTCGGTGCCCTCGGGTCCACCTCGGCTGTGAGCGTGCGTGGGTACAGCGGTTGCCCGACGTCAGAGCAAGTCGAGCGAGCGCTGGCCGGGATGCTTCCGCCGCTGGGCTCATCCGGGGCACGGGACGTCGTCCATCTGATTGGCGGCGGGTCCGCGGTGATTGTCAGATTGACCGGGGCCGCGGGAGAACCGATTGCCGAAAAGCGATTGCCAGAATCTCAGTCGTGCGCCGAGCGGGCGCGGACGGCGGCGGTGATGGTGGCGGCCTGGGAGGTGCGCCTGCACCCTGGCCTCGAGCCACCGTTGCCCGACGTCGGGGACGCTCCGGTGGCGCGCTCCCCGTCGATGTCGCCTGGCTCGGCGCCCCACCCGCGACCGCCAGCCCCGGCTGGGCTGTCTCCATCGCAGCCGAGCACCGCGTCTGCGGCGATCGCGACCAGGCCCGCCTTGGCCTCGGCACCACACCGTCAGTCGCCGGATCAGCAGCCGGGGACAAAGCAGGAGCGGTCGGCGCCGACGCAGATCCCGCCACCGCCAACCCCACTGCCAACCTCGACCCCATCCCCAACACCAACACCAACATCAGCCCCAGCCCCAGCCCCATCGCTCGTGACGGAGCGGCGATCGCCGTCGCAGTCAGAGTCGCCGCCGCCTCCCTTCCCGGTCCTACCGGTCGCGGTCGCCGCCCCCATCGTTCCGCCCGTCGTTCCCGCCCCGGCTCTTCCGAACCGTTCGGGGGCCGACCAGGCCCCTGTGATCACGGCGCCGCCGGTCGGATCCCCGTCGTCGAGCGCAACGGACCTCGAGACGGGGGTCGCAGCCCTGGCCTCCGTGGCGTCTGGAGCCGTCGCACCCGGCCTCATGGTGGAGGCGCGCATGTCCCGCCGTGGCTCCTCGTGGGGGCTCGGCGCAGGTGCCCTGGTCGTGGGCACCCACACCACGTCGGTCGGGCCGGGGCAGGGCGTCTGGCGAAGGCTCGGGGGGATCGTCGACTTGCGCTCGGTCGCGAAGTGGGGGCTCGCGGAGATTGAGATGCGTGGTGGCGTGGCCCTGAGCGCCGTCTCGGTGACAGGAAGGGCCTTGCCGGCGACGTCGGGGACGACCCTCTTTGACCCGGGCGTCCTGATCGGGCTGCGGGCCAGGCTCCGGCTTGGACGCATCTTCCCCTGGGTGGAGGCCACCGCGGTGGGCTGGCCCGGGACCCACACCCTGTTCGTCAGCGGAACCGACAGCGTCGCGGAGTTGCCGCCTTTCGAGCTGCTCGTGGGCCTGGGAGCAACCTTGATGCTGAATCCGTGAAACGTTCCCGCCGATGCCGACATGGGTCCCAAGGTGAGCTCTTTGACTGTCCCCGCGCCCGTGTCTCGTCCTCCGCCCGTCGAGCCGGCCGGGACTCGTCCGGAGCTGGATATCGGGGCCCTGTACCGGGCGCATGAGCGGACGGTCCTGCGCTGGGCCATGCGCCTCGGCGGCCCGGGCATCGACGCCGAGGATGTGGTTCAAGACGTCTTCTTGATCGCGAGGCGTCGCCTGAGGTCCTTCGACGGAACCGGCAAGATCACCACCTGGCTCTACCGAACGACCGAGCGGCTGGTCCAGGCAGCCCGCCGCAAGCAGCGGATGCGTCGATGGTTTTCCCGAGCGCCGGCGGCGCAGATCGCGTCGATGGGCCAGCCGGCCCTTGGCCCGGGAGAGAGCCTGCAGCGCGACCGGGACATCGCGGAGGTCTACCGGGTGCTCGACCGTCTTCCGGAACGCGAGCGCCGGTTGATGATCTTGTTCGAGCTCGAGGGCCTGTCCACCCAGGACATCGGGGAGCTCACGAGGACCGCAGTGGGAACCGTGCGGGTGCGGCTGTTTCGGGCACGGGCCCGCTTCGTGGAGGAGCACCGGCAGCTGTTTCAGGTCCCGGGGAGCAACAAGGCAAACCCATGACCAAACCCAGCTCTTCTGACGTGACCGGCTTGCTCGAGCCTGACCGCTGGAGCGACCAACCGCCCGGAGCTCCGACCCCCGAGCGCTCGCTGGGCGCGGCTCTGAGGTCGGTCCGAGACGCGACCGAGCCCTCTCAGGTACAGCTGCAGCGGCTGGCGGTGCGACGGAGCATCGTGAATCGGTCGAGGAACGATCACGCCCGGTGGCGCGTCGCCGTGGTGGCTGTCGTGATCCTGTGTGCGGGCAGCGCGGTGGGCGCCGCCGCTCTGATGGGATGGCGGTACATCTCAATCTCGCGGCCGCGAGGCCCAACGGACGGGAGGTCCGCGACGGGGGTCAGCGCTCGTGATAAACGCGGCCGCGGTCATCGGGAAAGGCCGGTCGGAACCGCATCGAGTGGCGCTCCG
>Ga0066788_10000041_pt1 | contig 19640 bp, 16 predicted proteins | sample OrgsoiDNA2013048_FD_70943 | JGI IMG/M metagenome (GOLD analysis project Ga0066788, IMG submission 70943) | Permafrost soil microbial communities from the Arctic, to analyse light accelerated degradation of dissolved organic matter (DOM) -... | ecosystem: Environmental > Terrestrial > Soil >... | reverse complement strand
CTCGTCCAGCTACATGATCTCGACCTCGAACGCCAGCGTCAAGGACGGCAAGCTCGTCTACATCGACGCCCTGACCGACCCCACCCCCGGCTCCAACTGACCCCCGCCCCACCTTCGTGTGTCCGTTATCACGTGCAGCTCGCCGCCGTCCGCGTTGGCGAAGGCAGACAAGGTCTTCGTGAGTTTTGCGGGCGCAATCTCACGGGCCTTGACGTCAGCGAAATGACCCTCAGTCGTAGCGACGATTCGAGCGCGCTGAGCCGGGGTGACTGGCCTGCTCAATCGTCCGCCTGCAACGCGTGGTTAGGCGTCGGCGTCATTTGTCGAGCTCGGCCACTAGACGCGCGACGAGCGCGTCGTAGGTCGTGTAGTCGCGGGGCGACGCCCAATAGGTCGGAGGTCCAGAGCCGCCGTCGAAGGACTTCTGGATCCTGGTTCGTCCCCATTCGGTGGCGATCGGGTAACGACCGACGGAGGTGGTGAACAGCGACAGACGCTTCAGCACGTCCCTTTCGTTCGGTCCGCACTGGAACGCCACCGTGTCAGCAAGCTGAAGCAAATCATGCGGCGCCGCCCCTTTTATCGGCTGCAGTTTTCCTCCTGACGCGAGCTGGTTCCCCTTCTTGACCCAAAGAGCCTTGAAGAAGCATTCGAGAGCAAAGCCTCTGATCATCAACTCCGAAGGCTGTGACTTCTCACCCTCGGAAACGGGATCGCCAACCTGGGGAGGCGCAGTCCCTGAGTTCTCTCGGGCGGCTCGGAGGAGGGACGCTGCCGCAAGCAGGGAGTCCGCGGACATCTCCCAAGCGGCAGGCAGGTTGCCAACCTGGTCGTACATGGCGATCTGTCTGGATTCGGACAACATGGTCGGGCCCGGACGCCTAACGTCGTGGTGTTCAGCGGCGGCCGCCGGCGGCGGCCGTGCGCTGCAACACCTTGTTCGGCGGCGGATTCAAGTTGGCCGTGATGATGAACGCATGGCAGATCGCGAGACCGAAGAATGTGCTGTTCGCGACCTCGGCAATGCCGTGCTCGAGCGACATCGCCGAAGCGACCGCCTTCAACGAGGGATCCGTTCGATCGACAACCACGACCCGAGAAATCTTTATGATCTCCTCAGCACCGAGCGAATCGCGCACACGCCGCGAGATGTCAGCGAGGGCTGCCGGGCTGTCCTCCTCAATCCACTTCGCGGCCACGACAAGATCCGACACGTCCGGTGCGTCCTCGCGAAGGAAGAGCGCAAAGAGATTGAACGGGCCCTTTTCCTCGGAGAGCACTCCTTCCAGTCGGCGTAGTTTCTCGGCGAGATGTTTCATAGCTTTGCCACGATCTTCTGAGCCGCGGATATCATGTTCTTGGCTGTCGCCTCGGTGACGGTTCCGACGGCTTGGTAGCGCGCTTCTGGATTCCACTGACTGACCACCGTCCACTCGGGAAACAGGTTCACCTTAATATACTGCTCACGTCCCGATAGACGAAGAAGTACATCCAAGTCGTGGGTCTTGAAGCTCTGCAACCCATCGGGTTCACTTCGCCTTTCTGGGAACCCCGGCCACTTCAGAGTCCGACATATCCGGGCCTTCAAGGCCACCTCGACGACGTACCCGCAGAGGTAGGCGGAGCCGTCAAGTCGGGCGGCGGAGAGCAAGGCCTTGGAGTCGGCTAAGCGAGCACGGGCGATGGCCTTGAGGTCTGATGCGCTGAGCACGAGAACAGGTTCCCACACGTCATCGTCCGGACGGCGTGAGAGTTGTCCGCCGAACGATACTGGCATTCAGCGGCGGACCCACGAGGGAGCGCAGCGACCGAGGCGTCCGTCCGACTGCAATGCCGGGTTAGCCATCGTCCGCTGCCGAGCGTTGCCGCCAAACGTTTGGGTCCCTTCTCGCGTGGAACACAGCGACGACGACTATGACGTTCGGGTAGATACGAAATAGGAGACCGTACGGAAACTGACGAAGCGGCGCCCGGCGAACGTCGCGATGGAGGACCTGGTAGGCCTCGGGGTGTTCGGAAATGAAACGAGCCGCTGCCGTCGCAGCGTCAAGGAACTGCTCACCCAGGCCTGGGCGTTGCTGGTTGTACCAATTGCGTGCTTCCGCGAGGTCAGCCTCGGCGGCTGGCCGCATGACTACGAGCTTCACCGGGAAGAACGAATCCGATGGATTGCTTCGTCCCAGGACGCTCCCGCCGGACCTTCTCGCTCAAGGTCGTCGAGTCGTCGGTCCAGTTCGTCGCGCTGCGAGTCGGTAAGGGGTATCGTACTTGCAGACGCGCCAAGGCTATCCCAAAGCCTTTCAATCAGATCGAGACGTTCCTCGGTCGTCAGCCGATTGAGGTCGATGGCCGGAAGCGACATGAACCCAGTATCCCACGTCTCGCGAATCCAGCCAATCTGCGCGCAGATGGCTAACGTTATCGCGTTCAGCGGCGGACGCGAAGCGGCCGGCCGCTGCAAAGCGTGGTTAGCCAGCCTCTTCAGGATGCCCGAGGAATTTCAAGAGCTCTTCTTGGGCCTTTGTCAGTAAGAGCTCGCAGTTCCGAAACGCTTCAACAGGGTCGGTCGAACCGCTACCAGAAACCGATCCAGGCATTCCACCGGCACGCTTCGCAGCGGCAGCTTGCCCAATCACACTGGCGTGCCCTGCGGCTACGTAGGCGTCGATAATGACGGTCTTAAGTTCGGGCAGAAGAAGGGACGGGGAACCACTGCGAATGGCGCGCGCGAACTGTTCGTCCCTGAGAGGGCAGCCCGAGCGATGTTCAGCACCGGCTCGCGCAGCAGCCCGGTTGAATTCAATTTCATCGATCATCGCCTGAATGGGTCCGACTTCCGCGTCGGAGCTTCTGTGCTCGGCCAGCAACTGGTCCGGCATCGTATCGCACACTTCGAGCCACTGTTTCTTGTGCAGGCGAAGTTCGTCGGCGGTGAATTTCCGGCCACGAGGATGCCTCTCGTTGTAGCTGTGAATCTCGGCGTGACAGTCGAAGCACACGGGGATCGCATTCGCAATGTCATCGTCACCCTCATCCGTCTTCGGCTCGATGTGGTCGGTTTCGATCTTCACGCCGCAGAAGCGATGGCATACACAACATCGCCGACGGCAGCGGGCAAGAAGCTCTGCAACACTGCTTCGATTGAATGCCATCTTCGTGCAATCCCTGTCTGGCTAACGATCTGGAAATCAGCGGCGGACAGCCGACCGAGCGAAGCGAGGGAGAGTGATCGTCCGCTGCATTTCCATGTTAGGCGCCGCGCGGTGACAGGACGATCCCTTGCTTTGTATTCTCCTCGATGGCGACGACGGCGTCGCCAACTTTGCCGAGTCTGAATGACAACTCTGGCGTGATGTCCACTCCGCTGGACGTCGCATCCTCGATCCAAGCTGGTACCGCCTCCCGCACCATCTCCTCGTATACCTGGAGACGCTCGATAAGCCGATCGCAATCAGAGACCACTGTGATGCTTGTTTGCGCTGTGCTGTAGCCGCCTCCAATAGGTGCATAAACCACCCCAGGCTCAACCTCGATGAAGGTGCTGAGCGCCGCCCGCTTCTTCTTCTCGCCCCCTATTTTAATGCTCCTCGCCTGGGCAATTTCTTCATCGGTCAGTTCCGGCGCAAGGCCAACGACGCCACGAAGGCGATACCGCGAGATGCTCTCCGGCCAGTTGCGATGAAGGATCCCAACGAAATCTTGCCACGCCCAGCTTCCATGCGGCAGGACTGTCAGTAGATACGCAACATCTTCGACAAAACGAGCAAAGAGAACGGGCCCGGTCCGTTCGACAAAGCCATCTGATCCAAGCGTGGTTCCAAGATGCAGATGGTGAATGCCCCAGTCGTTGAGGAGCATGTCGTGGCTGTCCAGATCGGTCAGCCCCTGACTCAAGTGCGGGCGAAGATCATGACCGGATTCGATCCTCTGTTGCACCTGCGACAGCCCCACCGCGAACTCGGGAGGACAGGTAAATTCCGCGGCCTTAAAGATGGTACGGGGTCGTCGTGCAACCAGACGACGCTGAAGATTCATATACCGGTGACAAAGCTCGTCGTGGCCGAGACCGGCGGGCACCGCGTACCCGGCAGCGGCCAGCGCCGAGCGGATGTTTCGCGCCCACTCCCCGACGAAGTCCATCTTGATGGTTGGCATGACTGTGCGCCTAACTTTCTATTAGGCAGCAGCTTCCCGCCACTCGCCGTTCTTCGCAAGCACTGGCGCGTGAGGTGCGTCACCGGGTGAAGGCAGGTCTGGGTTCTTCATCTCTGGAATATTCAAGGCAATTGTCGACTGCGGACTTCCCGACTCCACGAAGAACGGCTCCCACGCTGCTGTCTAAACCACCAAGGCCAGCAGGAAGCCTTGTTACGGAGGGCGGTGGAGCGGACTTTGAACACCCAGCGGGCCGCGGCGCAAGACGTGGGTGTAGATCATTGTGGTGGCGGCATGTGGCAGCTCGACACAACCCGCGTCGCCGCTGGCGAGGTCCCGCTGATGCTGGGCACGAACCGCGTCCACATGCGCACGCAAGGGGCCCCAGTAGCGATGCGGGCAGCAGGGTGATGCGGTCTTTGTTGCCTTTCCCTTCCCGAACGATCACCTGCCGTCCCCCCGAAGTCGAGGTCCTTAACGCGAAGACGCAGGCCCTCGAGCAGCCGCAGACCACTTCCGTACAATAGACCGGCGCACAGTTTCCCGACACCGTTCATCCTGTGGCCATCGTGACTCAGCTCGGGTGGCCCCGGGCGGCGAGCCAGCGGGCAGGCCCCGCCGGCCCCGGCGACGATCCCGGAATCGTGACGCTGGGCGGCCTCCCCCAACGCGCCGGGGCTGATGGTGGCGCTCGTCGCGACATGTGGCACACTGAAGACGTCAGTTGTCGCAGGAGGAGCCCGCCATGCAGTCAGCCGCCCGCATCAGAGCCGACCTGGCCGAGACCGAGTCCGCCCGCCGAGAGTCCATCACGCGGCGGACGATCGACCTGCTGGGCGGCGCCCACGTCCTTCGACGGCCCATCCGATCGGACCTGGATGCGCACGACGTCATTCGCGAGGGGATCTCGGGCAAAGCCCTGGCCTTCGTCGTTCGTCACGGCAAGGTGCTCGATCGCAGCGACGTCCTCAAGGCCGTCGGGGTCAGCTTTCGCACCGTCCAGCGCTTCGCGGAGACGTCGAAGGTGATGAGCCCCGAGCAAAGTGGGCGCATCTGGAAATTCGCACAGGTGCTGGCCAAGGCCATCGACGTGTTCGGAACCCGCGAGCAAGCGGAGATCTGGCTGGCCAGCCCCGCCATCGCCCTCGAGCAGCAGCGGCCTGTGGATCTGATGGAGTCGCCGGTGGGCATCGAGATGGTCGAAGTGTTGCTCGGCCGCTTGAAGTACGGCGTCTATACGTGAGCGTGATCCCTCCGATCGGGCCGCGCCCTACGCACCTCGGCGCCTGGCGTCTCGATCAAAAGCGGTTCGCGTCGACCTGGGACAGCGGTGAGGGCGCCCGCCAATACGGTGGACGGTGGAGCTCGGCCGGCAGGAGGGTCGTCTACTGTTCGGTCGATCCGGCCACCGCGATCCTCGAAGTGGCGGTCCACCAGGGCTTCAGGACTCTCGACATCGAGCCTCACGTGTTGACGTCGGCCGTCATCATCGACGCTGCCCGGGCGCACGTCGTCATGCCGGCCGACGTCCCAAACGCCAACTGGCTCCGCCCCTGTTACCCGAGCGCGGGCCAGCAGCGATTCGGAGACGTTCTTCTCGCCGCCCATCCATTCGTGCTGATTCCGAGCGCGGTCGCGACGCACAGCTGGAACATCCTGTTCGATCCCGCGGTCGCGACCGGTCTGTATACGCCGGGGATCCAGGAAGACTTCGCGCTCGACACCCGCCTGCATCCCGCGCGGCCCTGAAGGAGCCGGTTTATGAAAGCGGCCGCGCTCAGGGGGGGCGGCCTTCTCGAGACCGAAGGGCACAGCGGCTTCCGCGGCTGTGACAGGCAGCGGGGTTGAAGACTTACCAGTTTGGCAGCTCGACCAAGGTGTCAGGAATCGCCTACGAGCGTGGCTCGTCCAGCTACATGGACCTGCGCCATCGAAGGACCTCGCAGAGGCGATTGCTTTGCGGCGAGCCCTGGCCCGTTCAAGTGGGGCCCCGCCCTCTCCCCGCTGCCGCGGGGCGAGGGGATCGGAGGTGGGGGTGGCGGCTCGTCTTTCGTTCGCAGGGATCAGCCCACAAGGGGCCACGTCGTCTTCCAGACCTTGACCAGCAAACAACTCCTCGCCGTCGCACCGTTCCGAAAAACGACGAGGACGACCTTTGCCGAGCGAACGTAGGAAGCCCCAAAGCGTCGGGGGTGGGCAATGGTCCCGCGCGCAGTTCCGCAGCGCCCACCACGCCCGCCAAGCAGTCTCCGCCCCCGAGCGCGAGGACTGTTCTAGCACGGGACCATTGCCCGCCCCCGACGCCCCGCGACCGGAGCGAGCAATCCCGACCTGATGACCTGACCTGACCTGACCTGCGGCATCGAAGGACGCCCGCAGGGTCCCCCGCCTCAATCCTCTCAATAGTAAGCGGCGATGCCCAGGTCAGCGTGGATCATGTGATCGAGCGCTCCCCCAGCGATGTACGGATCACCCGGCATCGAGTTGAACGACGCCCAGAAGCGAACGTAGGTCAGCGTCAGGCGGGCCTCGAGGCCTTCCCTGAGCTTGAGGGCGGCCCCCACCTTGGCGTCCATTCCGGCGATCGAGGCGCGAGGGAAATGACCCTCGATGGTGCGCATGGAGCCGTCGGTCTTCCGCACGTTGCGATAGGCCAGCCCCACGATCACGTCGACCATACCGGTCGGGATCCGGCCGTCGGCCCCGACGCGAAAGTAGTGATAGTCGACCCCTGGCAAGATGTCGCTGAGCACGGCCGCGCCATTGAACTTGAAGACCTCCTGCCCGAGGCCCAACTCGAGCCCGACGCTGGGCGAGGCGCCCCGGGCGCCAAGGTGATATCGGCCGCGCAGGCTGGCCTCCCAGGCGTACCAGCTGGTGTCGAGCGTGGTCGTCCCGACCTTGGCCTTGGCGAGGTTGTACCTGCCACTGAACGCGACGCCCACGTCCCTGACCCAGTCGATCTGGTACCGGGCCAGCGGGTAGATCTCAACGGACAGGGCGCCACCGGGAGTGGCCGGAAGCAGGGCGCTTTCCGGCAGGTCGTAAGGCCGCAGGTTCGCCTCCGTGATTCGCTGGTTGTAGTGAAACTGCCGCCCTCCGAAGTCCAGCCCGAGAAAGCCCACCACCAGGGCGTCGGTGGGTGTGACGTTGCCTGCCGGCTGTGATTCCTCTGCTTCCGTTCCCTCTTCCGCGTCTCCCGAGGTCTCCGACGAATCGGCCGCGTCCTTGCCCGCACGCTTGCCGGCCTGCTTAGCTGCTTGCTTGCTTGCTTGCTCGCTCTCCGGTTTGTCCTGCGCCTCGGCAGGCTGGGCGTCCTCGGTCTTGGCCGCCGCCTCGTCCTCGGCCTTGGTCGCGGCCGCGGCTGCTTGCTCGGAGGAGGAGCCCAGATCCTCCAGGGCGCCGCCGAGCACGGTCCTCCAGCGATTGGCCCGACTCTCTCCCCTGGAGAATCGGATGGTCTCGTCGACGACCGCCCCCCTCTTGGCGGTACGCACCACGAGGAGTCGGAGCTCGAGGCCGCCCCGGCTCTTCCCGGCAGGGACCGCACCGACGACGATCGCGTTGGCACCGATGGCACGCGCCGCCCGGCGCAGCTTGGCGGTCAAGGCGGGGCGACGTCTGGCATTTGCCAGCTCCGCGGACAGATTGTGAATCCTCTGGCGGGACAGCGCCGGGGCCAGCTTGGCGTCGTCGATGACGTCGATGCCCCCCGGCAGCGCGGACACCAACTCGGTGCGCAGCCGATCACCGTTCGGACCTTCCACGGCGATCGCCACACGCCCGGTCGCGGTCGCGGTGGCAGTCGCCGAAAAGAAGGCGGCGGTGGCCCAGACCAGGGACCAGAGCATCCTGGCAATCAGGTATCGATATCTGGCTCCAACCCGTCTTGAATCCCGGGCCACGGCTTCGCAAGGCGGAACAATCCGGTCGGTCACGCTGCCTCCATTCGTCTCGGTTGCGTCTTCGGTTGCGTCTTCGGTTGCGTATTCGACTCGCTCGGCCAGGCGCCAGCTCGCTCCGGCCGGGCAGTACCTTAACCTCGATCCGCTCCCGGCCATCAGCGCGTGGGTACTTTTTTGGCTGGTCTTTGGACCTGGCGAGCCAGGACACCCGGTCAGGGCAGCGGCCAGACATCGACCAGACATCGACCAAACATCGGGTCAAGCAATGAGTCGGGGGCCTGATCGGAACCCTAACGGCGGGAGCGCGGTTTTCCCTCGAGGCTCAGGACTGGTATGTGCAGGGCCCATGTCGGCGATCATCTCCATCAGCAACCTGAGCAAGACCTATCCCTCCGGCCTGTCGGCGCTCAAGAACATCGATCTGGAGATCCGGAAGGGAGAGATCTTCGCGTTGCTAGGCCCCAACGGCGCCGGGAAGACCACGCTCATCAACATCGTCTGCGGCATCGTCACTGCAAGCACGGGCGTGGTGATCGCCGACGGCCACGACATCCGACGCGACTATCGGGCTGCGCGCTCGAAGATTGGCCTCGTGCCGCAGGAGCTGACCACCGACGCCTTCGAGGCGGTGTGGGCCACGGTCAGCTTCAGCCGCGGGCTCTTCGGACGCCCGCCCGATCCCGCTCACATCGAGAGGGTGCTGCGTGAGCTGTCCCTGTGGGACAAGCGCAAGGCTCGCATCATGACGCTGTCGGGCGGGATGAAGCGACGGGTCATGATCGCCAAGGCCCTCTCCCACGAGCCGGAGATCCTGTTCCTCGACGAGCCCACCGCCGGAGTGGACGTCGAGCTGCGCCGTGACATGTGGGGGCTCGTGCGACGGCTCCGAGAGGGGGGCGTCACCATCATCCTGACCACTCACTACATCGACGAGGCGGAAGAGATGGCAGATCGGATCGGCATCATCAGCAAGGGCGAGATCATCCTCGCCGAAGAGAAGGCCACCCTGATGCGGAAGCTGGGCAAGCGTCAGCTGACCTTGAACCTGCAGGACGCCATGACCTCGATCCCGTCGGCACTGGGGGACTGGCCCCTGGCGCTGAAGGCCGGGGGCCACGAGCTGGAGTACACGTTCGATGCCCACGAATCCGGGGGCGCGGGAGGGCACGACATCCCGCTGTTGCTCCGCCGCCTGGGCGATCTGGGGATCGCGTTCAAGGATCTGAACACGCGACAAAGCTCCCTCGAGGAGATCTTCGTGAATCTGGTCAGCGATCGCCCGGGCGCCGACTCGGGCGTGTCCCGATGAGCACCGTGCCCTTCAATCGATACGGGGTCTGGGCCATCTACCGGTTCGAGATGGCGAGGTTCGTCCGGACCATGCTCCAGAGCTTGGTCACGCCGGTCATCACGACCTCGCTCTATTTCGTGGTCTTCGGCTCGGCCATCGGGTCGCGCATGACCAAGATCGACGGGGTCTCCTACGGAGCCTTCATCGTCCCCGGCATGATCATGCTGTCGCTCTTCACGGCCAGCATCTCGAATGCATCGTTCGGCATCTACTTCCCCAAGTTCACCGGCACCATCTACGAGATCTTGTCGGCGCCCATATCCTTCGTGGAGATGATCCTCGGCTACGTGGGCGCGGCCGCGACCAAGTCCATCATCCTCGGCCTCATCATCCTGTCGACGGCGGCGGTGTTCGTGCCGCTGCAGATCCGGCATCCGTTCTGGATGGTGGCGTTCTTGATCCTGACCGCCACCAGCTTCAGCCTGTTTGGCTTCGTGATCGGCATCTGGGCCAAAGGCTTCGAGCAGCTGCAGTTCATTCCCATGCTGGTCGTGACGCCCCTGACCTTTCTGGGCGGCTCCTTCTACTCGATCGACATGCTGCCGCCCGCCTGGCGCACGGTCGCCCTCTTCAACCCCATCGTGTATCTGATCAGCGGGTTTCGCTGGAGCTTCTACGACACCGCCGACGTGGGCGTAGCCATGAGCCTGGCCATGACGTTGGCCTTCCTGCTCGGCTGCCTGGCGGTGGTGGCCTGGATCTTCAAGACCGGGTACCGCCTGAAAAGCTGACATACTCTCCGGCGGAGGATCACCATGACCCACGCCAAGCGCACGTCACAGCTACCGCCCGTCGGGCCCGGGGACCACCTCCGCGGGGCCGACGACGCGCCGGTGACGCTGCTCGAATACGGAGACTTCGAGTGTCCCCAGTGCGGGGCGGCTTATCCGATCGTCAAGGAGCTGCAGGAGCACTTTGGCGATCGCCTGCGGGTGGCCTTTCGCAACTTCCCGCTGACCAATGTTCATCCGCACGCGCAACGCGCGGCCGAGACAGCGGAATGGGCCGCCTCGTTCGAGGCCTTCTGGCCGATGCACGATGTCCTGTTCGAGAATCAAGCCAGGCTCAAGGATCGTCAGCTGCTGGACTACGCCAGCGGGCTGGGACTCACGCCGTCGTCGCTGGCGGATGCCTGGAACGCTCACACCTACTTCTCTCGCGTGAAGGAGCACTTCCTGGGAGGCATCCGGGCGGGGGTGAAGGGGACTCCGACGTTCTTCATCAACGGCGTCCTGCACGAGGGCGCGTGGGACGCAGGGAGCCTCGGCCGCGAGATCCGGGATGCCATGCCCGTCAACGATCGGGTTGGAGCGCCTCGAGGTCCAGGGCTTCCTGCACCCGGTGCAGAACCTCCTCGCTGATGATTCCCTGATTTCGGAGGGCCACCACCGCGCCGCGCTCGGCGTCGAGCGACTGGGTCCGCAGGCGCCGGTATGCAGCCGATTCACCCTCTGTCAGCCGGCACTCCGGATCCTCGCGTGCCTCGGCGGTCAGTCGGGCCAGGCGCTCCTGGTAGGGCGCGCGGACCCGCTCCAGCAACTGCGGGTGGATGATGACCGAGCTCTCGATCTCGTCGAGCCGGGCCAGCGCGGTCTGGGTGGCGCGAATCAGCGCCTCTCGCTCCTCGCGCAGATCGGCACCGTCGTCCTCCAGGTGCAGGATGCGAATGACCCAGGGCAGTGACAGTCCCTGCATCAAGAGGGTGGCGAGGATGACCCCGAAGGCCAGGATGATGACGGTCGCGCGCTGGGGGAACGGCTCGCCGGATGGCAAGGTCAGGGGAAGCGCCAGGGCCAGCGCCAGCGAAACGATGCCGCGCATGCCCGTCCACCCGACGAGCGCCACGTTTCGCCAGCTGGGTACCGGTGCCGCCTCGGAGCGACTGAAGAGACGCGGCAGGTACGTCCCGATCGGCACGTAGACCAGCCGTGCCACGATGGCCACCACGCTCACCAGGGCCGAGTGCCCGATCAGCGTCCACCAGGATAACCCGATGGCGATCTCGCGAATGGCCTCCAGTTGAAGTCCGATGAGCACGAAGACCAGCCCCTCGAACAGCATCAAGACCACGCGCCAGACGCCAATTCCCTGGAAACGGCTCAGCGCCGACAGCAGCTCCGGATTGCGCCACCCGAGGTATCCGCCCGCGGTGACGGTGGCCAGGACCCCCGACACCCCGGCGTGCTCGGCCGGGATATAGGCGGCGTAGGGCGTGAGCAGGGTGATGATGGTCTCGACCTCGAAGTTGTCCAGGCGCTTGTGCATCTGCGCCACGACCCAGCCTACGGCCAGCCCCACCGCCACCCCACCGATCACCACCGCCACGAACCGAGCGCTGGCCGCCGCCAGCGAAAATTGACTCGTCATCACGGCCGCCACGGCAAACTGATAGGCCACCAGCCCGGTGGCGTCGTTGACCAGACTCTCACCCTCGATGATGGTGACGATCCGCCGCGGCACCTTCAGGCGCTGGAAGACCGAGGTCGCCGCGACGGCGTCGGGCGGTGAGACGATCGCGCCCAGCACGAACGCGACCGGCCAGGCCATACCGGGGATCGCGTGGTGCGCCGCCCAGGCCACCGCGGTCATGGTGACGATCACCAGGCCCACCGCCAGCAGGGCGATCGGCCGGGTATTGGCGGCAAAGTCGCGCCACGAGGTGAACCAGGCCGCCGAGAACAGCAGCGGCGGCAGAAAGATGAGCAAGACCAGCTGGGGGTCGAGCGCGACCCGGGGCAGGTGCGGCACGAACGCAAGCGCCAATCCGCCGAGGACGAGCAGCACGGGGTAGGGCACGCGAAAGCGCTGCGCCGCCACCGCGAGGCCCGCCGCGACCACCAGCAGCAACAACACCAGCTCTAGCGAATTCATGGGCCTGGGGACCGTGCCTGGTTGGTCTCACGACGATCGGAGCGCGCTCACCCGGGGATCAGCCCTGCGGTGGGCAGGAGCCAATTGCCATCGATGGGGCCGTAACCGACGGGGAACCGACCGAACGTCCCGGCGTCGAACCAGACCGTGCCCTCGAGACGATAAGGGATGTTGAAGGTGATCTCGCGCCCCGCCTTGAGCTCGTTGACGGCCTGGCTGGCCACCTGCCGCAGGATTCCCAGCAACTCGCCCGGGCCGAACGCATACCGGACCGTGACCGCCAGCTCGGCGCCAGCCGCCAGCTGCGGCGCCTTGAAGGTCAGGGGCTGGCCCAGAGCGGTAGCCACCCCGCTCGAGATCAAGAGATTGGTGGTCGCGCCGGCGAAATCCGAGAGTGAACGGATGTCACGCGAGGAGTCCTGGCAAGAGGTCGGATCGGCCTGGCCCGTGCACCCTGCCTGATCGGTGGCGCACAGATGAATGCAGGTGGCACCGAGACTTCGGTTACTGCCCGTCGGAAACACGGTCACGGCGGCCAGCACGTCGGAGATCGGCACCGGGATCCGGTTGGGGTTGCGGATCTTGAACCTCAGATCGAAGGCCACCTTCATCTGCGCGGGCGCGGGCCGGGGGCCGAAAAATCCCTGGCACAGGAGCGCGGCGCCGCCCGAAAAGGGCGAAGGGATCGTCGCTGGCACCAACTCGGGGCAGTAGTAGGCCTCGAGAAGACGCTGCGTGGGCGCCTGGGCCAGGCTGGCCGACTCGAATTGCACCTGAGGCGGCGCGATGGCGACCCCGGTCGGCAGGTTCGCGAGCAGGGCACAAGACGGCGCGAGCCCGAGCAGCGCGAGAGCCCACGGGGCGTACGCCAACCGCGACGATGTGTCAGTCATCTGGAGGACCATAGGTCTATCGTGCCTCCCGCGCTCAGGAAAGAGGGATACAAAGGAGTAGACTCACTCCCTCACTTGCAGAAACACCTGGGACATCCGCAGGCAGGGGGCGGTCCGGCGCGCGTGCTCCTGGTCGATGCCAGGGAGTGGGCACACCGGCTGGTGGGATATCTGCGCGCGATACCGGAAGTCTCCCGGGCCGAGGTGGTGGGATCGATCAGACGCTGGGTCGAGACGGTGGGGGATGTCAACCTGCTGGCGGCCTCGGAACATCCGGAAGAGGTCGTGACGGCCTTCGCCGACAACCCTGCCCTCGGCCGGGTGGTCGGGCGCGACCATCGCTCGTGCCAGGCCCGCCTCACCAATGGAATGGCGGTGACCCTTACTGTCGAGGCGCCCGGTCAATTTGCTGCCGCCTTCGTGCTCTCGACAGGCTCGAGGGCGCACGGCGCTCGCCTCGAGGCACGCGCCCGCTCCCGCGGCCTCGACCTCGCCCACCTCGGTCTCGCGGAGGAAGCAGCGGTCTACGCGGCCCTCGACCTGCCGGAGATCCCGCCCGAGCTTCGCGAGGACGCCGGCGAGATCGAGGCCGCCGAGGCGGGCGACAGCTTCGACGACTTGCTCACCCGGGATGACATCCGCGGGATGGTTCACTGCCACACTGTCTACTCCGATGGTCACGGCACCGTGGCCGAGATGGCCGAGGCGGCCCGGAAGATGGGAATGGAGTACATCACCATCACGGATCACTCGCCCACGGCCTCTTACGCGGGCGGACTGAGGCGGGACCAGCTCCCGCCTCAGTGGTCCGAGATCGCGGAGGCCCAATCCCGGTTGGGTATCCGGGTGCTACGCGGGACCGAATCGGACATCCTGGGGGATGGCTCGCTCGACTATCCGGACGAGGTTCTGGGAGCGCTCGAGGTGGTGATTGCGAGCATCCACGACCGGCTCAGGATGGATTCGGACTCCATGACCGCCCGGTTGGTGGCCGCCATGCGGCAGCCGGTCTTCAAGATCTGGGGCCACGCCCTGGGACGGCTCTTGCTGAAGAGGGATCCGATCGCCTGCGATCTGGAAAAGGTGCTGGACGCCATCGCAGAATCCAGGGCGGCCATCGAGCTCAATGGAAGCCCTCACCGCATGGATCTGCCCGTCGAGGGCATCCGGGCGGCCCGAAGCCGCGGGATCAAGTTCGTGGTGTCCACCGACGCGCACTCCACGGCGGAGCTCGCGAACCTGACCTTCGCTGTTGCGCTGGCCCGCCGGGCCGGTGTGCGGCGGAACGAGGTTCTCAACACGTTGCCGGCCGACGAGTTTGCGGAGCGCGTCCGTCCCACGCCGACGAGCCCTGGCACGGCGCCGTTCATGCTGCCCTGACATGACCAGGAAGCCGGCCAAAGAGCCAACCAAGGCCAAGGCCAAGGCCAAAACAAGCCGCGCCTCCTTGCCCATCCAGCCGGTCGTGCCCTTCGTCATACCCTTCGTCGTACCCTTCGTGGAACCTCAGCTCGCCACCCTGGTGGACACGGCCCCCGACGGGGATCGGTGGTTCCACGAGCTGAAGCTCGACGGCTTTCGCATCCTGTGTCGAATACAGAACGGCGTCGTCACGCTCTTCACACGCACGGGGCAGGACTGGACGGCCCGCTTCGCCGAGGTTGCGGAAGCGGCCGCGCACGTGGGAGTCGAGGGTGCCTTGCTCGATGGCGAGATCGCCATCCTGCGCCCCGATGGCATCACCGACTTTCAGATGCTTCAGAACCACATGCAGGGTGCCGGCCAAGGCCAGCTGACCTACTTCGTCTTCGATGTCCTGTTCCTGGACGGCGTCGATCTGCGGGGCCGACCCCTCGAGGAGCGCAAAGCGCGACTGGCCAGCCTCCTGTCGCGCGCCCCGTCAAAGGACTGGTCGCCCACCATTCGTTACACCGACCACGTGATCGGACAGGGAAAGGCCTTCTTCGAGAAGGCCCGGGCGGCGGGGCTGGAAGGCATCGTGTCGAAGCGTCGCGACCAGCCGTACCACGGCGGGCGGGGGCCGAGCTGGCTCAAGATCAAGGCGCTCAAACACCAGGAGCTCGTGGTCGGCGGCTTCACCGAGCCCGAGGGTACGCGAGCCGGCATCGGCGCGTTGCTGGTGGGATTTTTCCCCGAACGCGCGGGCGAAGGTGCTGGCAAGAACGCGCACGGAGGCCGGCACGGAGGCCCTCACGAAGGCCAGGGAAACGGGCGACTCTCCTATGCCGGCAAGGTCGGAACTGGTTTTGACCAAAAGATGGCTGCCGAGCTTCGCCACCGGCTCGACCGGCTGGTGACCGACAAGTCCCCCTTTCAAGAGACGGTGCCGAGGGCCGGTCGTGAGATCCAGTGGGTGCAGCCGGAGCTGGTGGTGGAGATCGCATACAGCGAGATGACCTCGGACGGCAAGCTTCGCCATCCGTCTTTTCAAGGCTTGAGGGAGGACAAGCCCGCCCGGGACGTCACGCAGGAGGTGCCGCGAGCCGTCGAGACGAACAGCGAGGCGGAGATCGAAGCGAGACCATCGACCACCCGCCGCATGAGCGGCTCGGGCGTCGCCGAGGTCAATGGTGTGAAGCTGAGCCACCCCGATCGAATGCTCGAGCCGGAGGCCGGGCTCACCAAGCGCGACGTGGCCCTGTACGTGGCGGCCATTGCTCCTCACATGCTGCCGCATCTGGTCGGTCGCCCTTTGTCGCTGGTGCGCTGCCCGGAAGGCATGGCCGGGAAGTGTTTCTTCATGAAGCATGCGACCTTCGCAACCCCGGCGTTGCGTCGGGTCATGATCCGCGAGAAGGACGCGGAAGCTGAGTATTTGATCGCCGACTCTGCCTCCGGGCTGATCCAGTTGGCGCAGATGAGCGTCCTCGAGATCCACACCTGGAACTCGGTCGAGGATTCCCTGGAGATGCCGGATCGGGTCGTGTTCGACTTCGATCCGGGACCCGAGGCGCGCTGGCAGGACGTGGTCGACGGCGCCACTCTGGTCAAAGAGCGGCTGGACCAGATCGGTTGTGCCTCCTTCGTGAAGACAACCGGTGGCAAGGGGCTGCACGTCGTGGTCCCGCTCATGCCCCGGGCCAGCTGGGACGAGTGCAAGGTTTTCAGTCAACTGGTGTCCGAATCGGTCGTCGCCCAGCATCCCGATCGTTTCACGACCGCCATGCGCAAGGCGGGACGCGAGGGAAAGGTCCTCATCGACTACTTTCGCAACAATCGCGGTTCGACCTCGGTCGCAGCCTATTCCACCCGGGCCCGACCGGGCCTGCCCATCTCGCTCCCCGTTGCCTGGGACGAGCTCGCATCGTTCTCGCCCGCGCGCCCCTTCACCATGGCCTCGGCCCTCGAGCGGGTGCAGAACCAGCAGCGTGATCCCTGGACCGCCTACGCCACCAGCCGCGTCGACTTGAAGAACGTCATCCTGAAGAGCAAGGCTCCCCGCACCGCGAGTCGGTCTCGAGGTCGAACGACGTCTTGAGCGTCAGATCAGTAAGCGTTGTGGCTCTTCTTTCGACCGAGCACCGTCAGCAGGATTATCTTGAGATCCCAGAAGAAGCTCCAGTTGTTGATGTACTCGAGGTCGTGCTCGACCCGCTTCTTCATCCATCGGACCGTGGGAGTCTCGCCCCGCCACCCGTTGACCTGGGCCCAGCCCGTGATGCCCGGCTTGACCTTGTGGCGCAACATGTATCCGGGGATGATGGACCGATATTGCTCGTTGTGGGCGACCGCGTGGGGCCTCGGACCCACGATTGACATCTCGCCGGTCAGCACCTGAAAGAACTGCGGGAGCTCATCCAGCGAGGTGCGGCGCAGGATTCGTCCCAGGGGCGTGACCCGGGGATCGTTCTTCTGGGCCTGGGCGATCTTCGGACCGTCCTCGCACACCGTCATGGTCCGAAATTTCAGGATGCGAATCTCCTTGCCATTCAAGCCGTAGCGGCGCTGCCGGAAGAAGATCGGCCCGGGGGACGTCAGCTTCACCAGCAAGGCGATCACGGCCACGGGGATGGAGATCAGCACCAAGATGACGAAGCCGGCGCAGACGTCCTCCACCCTCTTGAGCCAGCGCGAAACACCCCGGAACGGCGTGTCGTGAATGCTGATGAGCGGGGAGTTTCCGATGGCGCTCCACCGCGCGGACAGGAGATCGTACGAAAGGAAGTCCGCGACCAGGTAGACCGTGGCGGTGGTGTTGGCCAGGGCGCGCAGGAGATCCCCGATTCGCTCCTCGGCCTGCAGGGGCAGCGCAACATACACCACGTCGATCCGGCCGGTGCGGCAAGCCTCGATGAGATCGGCGGAGGTTCCCACGTGCTGGCATGGATTCTCGGCGAAGACGTGCCTCCGATCCTCCCCGCGATCGTCGTAGAGCCCCACGATCTTCATGCCCAGCCAGGGACGCTCGTGGATTTGCTTGCACAGCCGCTCGGCGCTGGGCGTGGCGCCAGCAATGGCCACCGTTCTCAGATTCTTCCCGGTCGCCCACAGGGTCCGCAGGACCGTCCGACCCAGCACGCGCCATCCACAGAGGGCCACCGGCGCTCCGATGAACCAACCGAACGAGATCACGCGCGAGAAGTGGGTGGAGGTCTTGGTGGCGAATAGGAAGAACGCCAGTGACGCCGCCGTGATCATCCATGAGAAAAGCACGGGTCTGGCCTCGGCCACGAAATGCTCCGCCCGGCGCGGTCGATAGACACCCAGCAGCTCGGCGGCGATGCTGTAGACGACGATCGCGACCACCGTGGCATTGCCCATCTCCCTGCGCCAGGGCTCGCCGTACAGAGAACAGGCGGCTCCATGCGCCATCACGATGAGGACAATGTCCACCACCCTCTGAAAGGCATGAATCACATCTTCATAGGCTCTTAATTTTCTTGAACTCACGGTCAACCCCCTCTACTTTTCGGACCTACCCGTCGCCCCAACCATGGCGCGCTGGCTGGCGCCAGCCGCGAAGTCGTGCTCATCCCCCGCCGCGCTCCCGGCGCGCTTGCTTCCACCTTTTTTCTTCGTCATGGGAGCCTCCACGACGTGCAGATAAGCCAAAGGCGTGCCAGCCGTCCTCGTGGGGCGGATCTTCCAAACGTCAGCCCAAAGTGCGAGCTTGCGCCGCTTGGCCGGCCCCGGCGCGACGACTTGCCCTTCACCCAAGCCGGATGTCTCCCGGATTTCCGAGCTCAGGTTTCCCATCGCGTTTCGCGGTCACCCAGGGGTAACGCGGTCCTGCCAGCCGCGTGTGGGACATTCTCGTCGATTCCTCTCGACTTCCGAGCGAATCGGACACACACGTCAACGGTTACCCCCGCCAGGGGCCGATTAACCCGAGCGCCTGGGTGCGGCAAGGTTGATGGGGGCTCGCAAACGTCAAGACATCCATGACCGCCACAGCGGGAATCATCGCAGACAATGAAGGCTCTTCGCCGGTTGACCTGGCGGGGGCCGTTCCACTCGAGGGACGCTTCGTCCAGCTTCCCACCGATAATCCGCGGTCGGCAGCGATCTCGCATGTCGCAGCTTATCTGGCCTGCGACGCTCCCGCGCTCCGGGCCGCCTTCTTCGACCCCGCGGACGAGGCCCGCCTGCTCGACTCCGCGGGCCAGGCCCACCTGCTGACCGCCCTCCTGGCGGTCGCTCATCGCTACGCCCAGCAGGAGGCGGTAGCCGTGGACGTGTACCTGGATCTCGGGAGCGCTGCCTCCCCGGTCTCCCGGGTGGGTGTCTGCGTCGTGCACGCCGCGATCTCCGAGGAGGCTCCCTCTGCCCTGACCCTCGAGGAGGTCGCCAGGCAGCTCAAGGTCGCCCGGATGACCTTGCAGACGGAAGGCTCGCAGCTCGCCCCCCGCCCCATGGTGTCGAACATCGCCATCACGTTTTCACACCGCGACCCCAGCCTGACGACGGGAGTGCTGGAGAACGCTCCCACTTACGATCTCCATGTCTTCGTCAACGTTTTCGTGGATGACTCCTTGGGGCCAGAAGCGGCGCGGACGCCGGGCGGGTCGCTGGTCTTCGTCTACAATGCCGGCCTCTTCGAGCGGGCCACGATCGCTCGCATGGCCGGCAGCTTCGCGAGGCTCTTCCAGGCGATCCTCGAGGATCCCACGGTTCCCATTCACCGTCTGCCCATGATGAGCCCAGGGGAGGTTCGTGAGGTCACCCTCGACTGGTCGAGCGGTCACGCCACCTATCCACCGGAGCCGATGCATCGTTTATTCGAGGCATGGGCTCGCGCGCGACCAAACGCGATCGCCGCCGATTTTCAGGGCGTCTCGCTCACGTATTCGGAGCTGGATCGCCGGGCCAACCAGCTGGCGCACTTTCTGCTGGCCAATGGCGCCCAGAGGAACACACGGGTGGCCGTCTGCGTACTGCCGTCCTTCGATGTGCTGGTGGCGATGTTGGCCATTTTCAAGGCAGGCGCCATCTATCTTCCCCTCG
>Ga0066788_10000039_pt1 | contig 19817 bp, 15 predicted proteins | sample OrgsoiDNA2013048_FD_70943 | JGI IMG/M metagenome (GOLD analysis project Ga0066788, IMG submission 70943) | Permafrost soil microbial communities from the Arctic, to analyse light accelerated degradation of dissolved organic matter (DOM) -... | ecosystem: Environmental > Terrestrial > Soil >... | reverse complement strand
GGTGTATTGCCATTCGATGTAGCTGGCGCCCGGGACGCGGGGCTTGCCGTGAAGCTGGATTCCCGACGGGGCGTCCGACGGTTTGAAACCGGGGCCGTTGTTGGAATCCGTCACGGTGGGAGTGGGCGGACCCCAGCTGAAGCGCATGGGCCCGCGCATGTAGCCATGAAACGTGAACTTCCATTCGTCGACGCCAGCCGCCGAGGTGGTGGGCACCAGATCTTGCGCCTCCTGAGCCGTGATATTGGCGCCCGCCAGGACCTGCGGCGCGTTGGGCGACAGGCCCAGGCCCGCACCAACCGACCGGGCCTTACCGGGCTGATCTCCTTCGGTCGGGAGCACGTTGGGCGGAGACGACGCAGCCGATGGAGTGGCCACCAGGGAATCCCCTCCGGACTTCTCGGCCATGGCGACCCGCCCTCCCAGCGAGGCCAGCGCGAGCAATGAGACCGAGACGATCCGCGCGGACGCTGCCGTGAACGCGCACTTTGACTGGCAACGGTACGCGTCCGGTGCGGCGAGGATGTCCATGCGTGACTTTTTCATTCGGGCCTCTCGAGAGCAATGGTTTGCAGGCTTAACGGCGGTCCACCCCACGGTGGGAATCGGCGCTTTTTGTCGTCTTCAGTCTGCTCCCGACCATCCCGGCCATGGGGAGAACGCGGTTGGTCGAGCAATCGTTCCGGCGTCGACCGGCGTCGACGAAAATCCGGCATCCGAGCGGGACGCAAGTTCCCGCAATACCATGGTGATGTCAAGGGTTCCCAAGCTCGCCGAGAGATCGCCGCGGCCTCGCGCCGGCCTGTAATTCCTCGGCTGTGAATCCGCGACCGGGGCTGGCACCCGCCGCCGGCCCCATGTATGAATCGCCGCCATGGCGACCGAATCCAGCCCCCCGAAGAGTAGTGGCTCGAATCCCTGGCCCTGGGCCCTGGCAGTGGGTCTGCTGGCCGGATACCTGGTGGGACGCGAGATCGGTCCGCGCGGCGGCGGTGCCGCGGCCGGTGGCTCCGACCGCGCTGAAAAGGCCGCTGATTCCGCCAAGGGCCAGAGCGACGAGGCCGCGGGTCCCGCCAAGGTTTACAAGAACGAAGGCGAATTCCCGGCCGGATGGATGAAGTCGGCCGACCTGGTCGGTGTGGCGGGGATCACCTTCGATGGGATCAGCGACTCGCAGAAGACCGCGGCGATGCAGGCTCTCAACGAGCGTGACTGCCAGTGCGGTTGCGGGATGGGCCACATCGCCGCCTGCGCCAAGAAGGATCCCAACTGTCCGCGCAGCCCCAGGATCGCCAAGCAGGTGGTCGACATGGCCAAGCAGGGCAAGAACCTGACCAGCCTGCTCGCGTACATCGACCAGGAAAACCCGCAAAAGGGGGCGGCCCCCGCGGCAGCAGAGGCCCCGCCCGGCTCCAAGAAGGTGGAGATCCCTGCTCACAGTCCCCGGCAGGGCGCCAGGCACGCCAAGGTCACAATCGTCGAGTTCAGCGATTTCCAGTGCCCGTTTTGCGGCCGCGTCATACCGACCGTCAAGGACATCTTGCAGAAGTATCCAAAGGACGTGGAGCTGGTCTTCGTGAACCAGCCGCTGCCGTTCCACGAGAACGCCAAGGGCGCCGCCAGGGCCTTCATGGCCGCCCACAAGCAGAACAAGGCCTGGCCGCTACACGACAAGATGTTCGCGAGCCAGCAGGCCCTGACCGCGCCCGACCTGGAGAAATATGCCCAGGAGGTCGGCCTGAACGTCGCCAGGTGGAAGAAGGACATGGACGATCCGGCGACTGAGAAGCTGGTGGCCGATGATCAGGCCCTTGCGAGCGCCGTGGGCGCCAATGGGACGCCCACCTTCTTCATCAACGGGCGGGAGCTGTCGGGCGCCCAGCCGTTGCCCGCGTTCACAGCGATGATCGACGAGGAGATCAAGAAGGCCGACGTGCTCTTGAAGGGGGGCACCAAGCCCGAGCAGCTCTACGCCAAGCTGATGGCGAGCAACATCGCGGCCGCCCCGGCGGCGCCCGCGGGCGGGGGCGCGGCAGCTGCACCCCCTGCCCCTTCGGGGCCGGTCAAGATCGACCTCGGCAAGGCGCCGGTCAAGGGCTCGAGCTCGGCCAAGGTGACCATCGTGGCCTTCTCGGATTTTCAGTGTCCGTTCTGTTCGCGGGCCGTGCCGACCTTGAAGCAGGTCGAGGACACATACAAGGACAAGGTGCGCATCGTCTTCAAGCAGCTCCCCCTGCCCTTTCACGACAAGGCCGAGCTGGCGGCCGAGGCGTCGCTGGCGGCCCACGACCAGGGCAAGTTCTGGGAGTATCACGACAAGCTGTTCGCCAACCAGCAGGCGCTGGACCGGCCGGCGCTCGAGAAATACGCGGAGGACATTGGGCTCAACATGGGCAAGTTCAAGGCCGCTCTCGATTCCGGCAAGTTCAAGCAGCAGGTGGCGGACGACTCCAAGCAGGGGGGATCGGTCGGGGCCACGGGGACGCCCACCTTCTTCGTCAACGGTCATTCCCTGGTGGGCGCCCAGCCCTTCGAGAAGTTCAAGGAGATGATCGACCAGGAATTGAAATAGGAGCCAACCGAGCGAGCCATAGACTCGGATCATCCGAGAGCATTCTGCTCACTTGACGCCCTCTGGCGGTCGGGGCGTGTCTTGACGGGCTGCCTGCCGACCGGATATCTACGGCCCGCGGTTCAACCTCCTTCGTTTACGCCCGTGCTGGGAGAAGCCAATGACGACCACCCGAGATCCTCGCTTCATGGTTTGTTTTCTGTTGTTGACAAGCGGCGCCGTGACGGCCGCCGGCTGCATCGCTCCCGGCGCGCAGCCGACCAATGCCGCGGGAGGAGCCCTCAAGGAGTGCGGTGCCGAAGGCGTGATCGACGACTTCGAGGACAACAACAACCAGAACACCGTCATGGATGGCCGCGGCGGCTACTGGTACACCTACGTCGACAAGGTAGGGTCGACGGTGTGGCCGGAGGCCGGTGAGCAAGGTGGCACCTTCACCCCGTCGGAGCCCGGGTACAATTCGAAGTTCGCCGGCGAGGTCAAGGGCAAGATTGGCACCGCCAGCATCGTCTTCGGGGCCCTGGGAATGAACTTCGTGGATCCGAAGGGGCCCTTCGATGCCTCCAAGTACGTGGGCATCACGTTCTTCGCCAAGCGCGCGCCCAACAGCACCGGGAAGGTCCGCCTGAAGGTGCCGGACGCCAGTACCGATCCGGAGGGCGGCATGTGCGGCGAGTGCTTCAACGATTTCGGAATGGATCTGAACCTGACCGAGCAATGGCAACGGTTTACCTTCCCGTTCCACGACATGCGTCAGATGGAGGGTTGGGGCGCGCCGCGCAAACCTCACATCGATCCCTCCAAGCTGTTCGGCCTGCAATGGCAGACGCAGGTGCAAGGAGCTGACTATGACTTCGCGGTCGACAACGTCGCCTTCATCTGCAAAGGGTGATCGCGGCAAGGACTGATCGCGGCACGAGGCGACTGCCGCACGAATGGCCTGGGTGCCCTCCGGGGCTGGCGCGGCTGATCTGCGCGGCATGGGCCGGGGTGGCGACAGTGGCGACTGTGGGATGCCTGCCGAGGCATGGGTTGCCGCCTCAGGCTCGCGTGGTGCCGGAACGGACGCCGATCGAGGCGGCCGCGCCGCCTGTCGACGCCGATATGGATTCGGGGCCGCGGCCGCCGCCGCCCTATCGACCGTTTGGTACGAACAGCGGGAACCCCTATCTGGATCGGTTCGCCTCGCTGTGGAACACGATTCATGACCCCTCGAGCGGGTTCTTCAGCGTCGACGGGGTGCCCTATCACGCGGTCGAGACTCTCGATGTCGACGCGCCGCCAAGCCACCTGGACTACGGCCACGAGACCACCGCCGAGACTTACAGCTACTACGTCTGGCTGGAGGCCATGTGCGGCAAGCTGGAGGGAGACTGGTCGTACCTGGAGGAGGCGTGGTCGAGCCTCGAGCGGAACCTGGTTCCCCATCACGCCGATCAGCCGACCGCCGAGCGCTACGACGCCCACCACCCGGCCGCGTTCGCGCCCGAGCTCGACCTGCCGGGCGCGTACCCCGCGGTCGTCGATCCCAAGGTGACTGTGGGCATCGATCCCCTCGATCAGGAGTTGCGCCACACCTACGGCACGGCCGACATCTACGGCATGCACGCGGTCCTCGACGTCGACAACTGGTTCGGGTTTGGCAATCACGCCGACGGGGTGAGCAAGCCCTCGTGCGTCAATGTCTTCGGGCGCGGTCCGGAGGAGTCCGGGTTCGAGACCATCCCGCACCCGTGCTGGGACGAGCTCACCGTCGGAGGCAAGTCCGGGTATCTGGATCTGTTCGTTCGCGGCGCCGACGGCGTACCGCCGACCAAACAATGGACATACACGGCCGCGCCCGACGCCGCGGCCCGCGCCATTCAAGCGGCATTCTGGGCCAAGGTGTGGTTCGACCAGGGAGCCGAGCAACAGACTGCCGCGGGTATCGCCGGTGCCACCGGCGAGGGAGGCGCAAGGACGGCAGGAGACGGCCCTGCGGCGGATGGTGGCGCCGCCGCCGTGATCGCCAGGGTGGTTCGAAAGGCCGCCCGCCTGGGTGATTACCTCCGCTACGCGCTCTTCGACAAGCACTTCAAGTCGCAAGGTTGCGTGACGCCGGAATGCCCGGCGGCGACGGATGAAAGAGGCGGCGCGCACTATCTTCTCGGGTCGAGCTATGCCTGGGGCGGAGCCGTCGGAACGGTCTTGGCCGGTGGAGGATCGTGGCGCATCGGATCATCGACTGCCCAGGGCGGTCACCAGAATCCGCTGGCGGCCTATGCTCTCGCCCGGGTACCCGACTTCAAGCCGGCGTCACCGACCGGCGCCGCAGACTGGGGAGTCAGCCTCGATCGTCAGATCGAGCTCCTGCGCTGGCTTCAGTCATCGGAAGGAGCGATCGGCGGGGGAGCGACCAACGGGTGGGCCGGTCGCTACGGGCCCTACCCGAGCGGCATGCGCACCTTCTATGGTCTCGGGTACGACGAGCAGCCCGTCCACCACGATCCCCCGAGCAACGCCTGGTTCGGCTTTCAGGCATGGTCGATGGACCGACTGGCGGAGCTCTACTTCGTGACCGGCGACGAGCGGGCCAAGGTGATCCTCGATCGCTGGGTGCCGTGGGTGTTGGCCTCGGTCAAGCTCCCGGGGGCCGACTATGCCGTCCCGAGCACGCTGGCCTGGTCCGGTCAGCCCCAGCTCGACTGGAGCCAGAAGACCCAGAACTTCACGCCCGGCGATCAGGCCTACAACTTCGGGCTGCACGTGCGCATCAAGAGCTGGAGCAACGACGCGGCCCTGGCCTCGGCGACCGCCCGCGCCCTGGCGTATTACGCGGCCAGGTGCGGCGACCGGAAGGCGCAACAGCTCGCCAGGGAGCTGCTCGACCGCATGTGGGCCAGGTATCGCGATCCGAGGGGCGTGGCGACGCCGGAGCTGCGCGTCGACTACAAGCGATTCAATGATCGCGTTGGGGTTCCCCCCGGCTGGATCGGAAAGATGCCCAACGGGGAGATCATCGACGGCGCGTCCACCTTCGCGAGCCTTCGCTCGAAGCTCCAGCAAGATCCGGATTGGCCCAAGGTCGCGAAGCTCCTGCGGGGTGCGCCCGCTGCCAAGATGATCACTCACCGGTTCTGGGAGCAAGCTGACATTGCCATCGCAAATGGAGCCTATGGCATGCTATTCCCCCAGAGCGGATCAGACGGCCCAAACGGCAAGCGTGGCCGCGCAGACGCCAGGGACAAGAAGAAAGGCGGACAGTGATGGCCGGATCTTCGACCGAAACAATCAAGCCCTTCCCCGAGGTCTCGTCGCCGGCGCTGGGGACTGGGCAAAATGTTCCTTACAAAAATCCATTCCTGTGGGTTCCGAGCAGCTACCTGACGATGGGTCTCATCTACGTCACGGTCACCAGCGCGGCCAACGTCATGTTCAAGAACCTGGGGATGGACAACCAGCGGGCGACCTTCTGGTCCAGCCTGCTCGGGCTGCCTTACACCATCAAGCCGCTGTGGGCGCCCCTTTTGGAGCTGTACCGGACCAAGAAGTTCTTCGTGGTGTTGATGCAGGTGGTGATCGCGGCCCTGGTGGCGGCGACGGCCTTCGGGTTGAAGCTGCCAGGGACCTCCTGGATGGCGCCGGCGATCTTCTTGCTCGGGATGACCGGATTGGCAGGCGCCACCCAGGACATCGGCTCCGACGGCGTCTACGTGACCACGCTCGCCCCCAAGGATCAGGCGAAGTACACCGGGTTTCAGAGCATGTGCTGGAACCTGGGGTTCTTGCTGGCCACCAGCCTGTTCGTGGGCCTCTCGGGGATGCTGCACGATCAGACCGGAAGCTGGGCAACGGCCTGGATGATCGTCATGCTGGTCATCGCAGCCTTCACGCTGCTCATGGCCTTCTATCACGCTCGGGTCCTGCCACCGGGCGCCAAGGCGGTGGACGCGCCCCGGGGAGGGGCGGAGGCCATGAAGGTCTTCGGCAAGGCCTTCCAGACCTTCTTCCAGAAGAAGGGCATCGGCAGGATGATCGGGTTCGCGTTCTTTTATCGGTTCGGGCTGGGGCTGCTCGACAAGATGGGGCCGCTGTTCATCATCGATTCGCGCGCCAACGGCGGTCTGGGATTGACCAACCAGGGGTTGAGCTACGTCAACGGATTTGGCACCGTGGCCTTCATCGTCGCGTCGGTGCTGGGAGGATTGTTCGTGGCGCGGCTGGGGCTCAAGAGATCGCTGTTGATCTTGTGCCTCTGCGTGAACATCCCCAACGCAACCTTTCTGTACCTCAACCAGACCATGACCACCGACCTCCGGGTGATCACGGCCGTGGTGATGATCGAGAAATTCGGATGGGGCTTTGGCGCCGTCGGTCACATGATCTACATGATGCAACAGATCGCGCCGGGTCCCTACAAGACCGCGCACTATGCCTTCGCCACGGCCTTCATGGGCCTGTGCATGATGATCACCGGCATGCTGAGCGGCGTGATTCAAGCCGCCGTCGGGTATCACTGGTTCTTCATCATCGTGCTGGTGGCCGCCACTCCTTCGCTGCTCGCCACCCTCCTCGCCCCCTTCGCCTCTGACCAGCGTTGATGCAAGATCGCCGCATCATGCTCGGCTGAGGCCACGAAAAAAGCGCCGCCGGATCCTTCGATCCGACGGCGCCCTGGGCTGCCCTTGGTGGGCCCTTCCCTCTTGAGGCCCGAGGCCCGAGGCCTCCTCCTGCCGGTCGCTACTCGAGCTCGTTGGTGATGATCGGGGCCTTGCTGCCCGAGATGTCGCCGTTGAGGTCGACGGCGCCGAGGCGCTTGAAGTCCGAGGAGGTTCCGTTGCAGTCGAGATCGCCGGTCGCCTCAGCGGTGAAGGTCGAGGCGTTACCCACGCCGGCGCTGGTGTACTTGGGCTTGTAGACGAAGGGATCGGGAATCGAGAATTGCAGGGCGACCCAGCTGGCGTTCTGCCACTCGACGCCACCGCCCGGGCACTTGCCCGAGGCCTGACACGAGCACTCACCGGCCGGGAGATTGTTCACCGAGGCGGGAAATTGATGGGGCAGGGAGGCGCCCGCGGCGTCCACGTGGTCGGTCTCGAAGTAGGTCACGGAGCCGGCCCACATCTTGTTCAGGTGACCGGCCGCCTCGGCGGTCTTGGCCCGCTTGACGTACTTGCTGAAGGCCGGGATGGCGACGGCGGCCAGGATGCCGATGATCGCGACGACGATCATCAACTCGACCAGGGTGAATCCGGAGCTGCGTTTGCGAGAGCGAAACATGAAATCCTCCATTTTAGAGACGTGAGCTGAGACGCCGACCATCGGCGGAAGGGCAAAATGCTTGAGACAGCTTGTTGTCCTCGACCACCGATCAGTGCACCCGGCGTGCCATGGCCTCCGCGGTCGCAATCCCGGGCTCCTTCGTCGAGAGCACCTTCGAAAAGCGCCCAAGAACGTCACTCCCACTGCCCCAGAAAGGCAGGCACCCGTGACCATCAGGAGCGACGCAGGTGGTCCCGTCTGCCCCCAGCGACCAGCTCTCTGCACGAGTGGACATGTGTCTCCGTCTGACCACCTTGTGGGCCAGGCTGGCCGGGTTCACTTGCCTTCGTTGAAGGCCCGGAGCGTGGGGGAGGTGCTCGAGAGACCGAACACCGTCACGTCGGCGGGATAGCCGGCCGGACCATTCATGTTGCAGGCAGCCAGGCCGTAGAACCAGGGCGCCGCCACGCCGGTCACCAGGGCCGCGCCGTAGGTCGCCGCGGCCGGGACGGCCTGCCCGGCGCCTCCCGCGTTGGTCATGTACGTACAATAGAGGGATGTGTCCCGGGGGCTCACACCGATGGCCTTCCAGGACGCTGGCCATCCGGCGCTGTTGGCCACGCTGACGGGAGATCGCACCGAGTCGAAGCTCGCCACGCCGGGTGAGATCGGAAAGAAGGCGGTCGCCGGCTCGTCGGGGCTGGGGGACGTGACGTCACCATCGGCGCGCAAGGGAAGAAAAGTGCCGAATTCCATGCGGTAGGTCTGCTCCTTGCTGTTCATCTCGGCCAGCATCGAGACCGCCTCGGTGGTGCGGGCCCGGGCGATCCAGCGGCGAAATCCCACGGTGGCCAGCGCCGCGAGGATGGCGATGATCACAACGACGATCATCAACTCGACCAAGGTGAACCCGGCGCGGGCGTGTCGCATATCGTCGTCATCGGCGGGTTCTTCGGCAACCTGATTGAGCCTGCGTCGGCCCGACCCCTGGCGGTCGCTATCGCTTCTCGAAGGTGGCGACGATCTCGACGTGAAACGTATGGGGCATCAGGTCGAGCGCCACCGCACCGACCAGAGCGAACCCAGCCTGCGCCAGACGTTTGACATCACGTCCCAGGGTCTGCGGATCGCATGACACGTACACGATGCGGCGACGGGCCTGGATGGCGGCCCCAAGGTTTTCTGCGTCGAGCCCCTCGCGCGGCGGATCCGCCACCACCGTGTCGGCCTCCACGGAGGCGGGTGGGTGCCGAGACCACGCCGCCGCGCCCACGTTCCGCTGGCCCCTCTGCAGGGCGTCGCGATTGGCGTCGCAGGCCAGCACCCGCGAGGCGCACCTCACCAGGCCACGGGTGAGGTTGCCCGAACCGGCGTAAAGCTCGAGGACCACGCCTGGGTCCGCCCCCACTCCGCGCAGCACGGCAGCGACCAGAGCGCGGTTGGCGGCTCGACCGACCTGGGCAAAAGCACCGGCCGGGATCCGCAGGGGCGCATCGATCGGGCCGGGGCCTTCGGCGCCCTGCCCCGGTGGCGACTCGGAGATATCCACATCCCGAGCACCGAGGTACACGTCAGGCTCATTGCCGCCGCCGGCGCTCGTGACCTGCAGCCCCACGACACCTGCGCCTCGCCACGACTCGAACAGACTGGTAGCCGTGGCCTCCGTGAGGGACGCTCCCCGCGCGTCCGGACCACCGCGGCCCGTGGGGTTCAGTGACGCGCGCCGCAGCGCCACGTGGACCCCTTCTCGGCCAGCCTGGAGCGCGATCTCGGTGCCGGCCCCCAGCCGGTGCCCTGAGGCGCGGATCTCCCGGAGCGCGGTCTCCAGGACCGGCGACAGCAGGAGACAGCGATCGTGCCCGACCACCTGGTGGCTTCGGCGCGCGTGAAAACCGATCTGGCCCCGCGGCCCGACCATCAGGTGCGCTCGATCGCGATAGCCGAGCCCATCCCCAGCGGGGGCGATCAGCTCGACGTCGGACTGTGACACCGACAACGCCCGCGCCACGATCGCTCGCTTGGCGGCGCGTTGAGCTCGCAGGTCGACGTGCTGCCACTGACAGCCGCCGCACTCCCCGAAGAACCGACAGGGCGGGGTCACGCGGTCCGGGGAGGGCTGCTCGATCGAGATCAGCTCCGCCCATGCGACCCGGGCGCGCCGACGCAGAACCCGCGCCTTGACCTTCTCGCCGGGAGCGGCCAGAGCCACGAAGGTCGCCCGGCCATCCGCGGTTCCGCCCTCCTGGCGTCCCACCGCATCCCCACCCACCGCCAACCCGTCGACGCGGACGTCGATGAGCTCGGTGCCTGGTCTTGCCGAGGCCCCTTGCGGCGTTGTTGGCGCTCGGGCGCTGGCCACGGTACATATGATGAGAGAGGCGGAACGCATGGACAAGACCGTTTCCTCCGCCGATGACGCCGTGGCCGATATTCCCGATGGCGCTACCTTGATGGCGGGGGGCTTTGGGTTGTGTGGCATTCCCGAGAACCTGATCGCGGCGCTTCACCGGCGGGGCACCCGCGACCTGCGGATCATCTCCAACAACTGCGGCATCGATGGCAAGGGCCTGGGTCTGCTGCTCGAGAATGGTCAGGTCAGGAAGATCACCGCCAGCTACGTCGGCGAGAACAAGACCTTCGAGCGTCTCTACCTCGATGGGAAGCTGGAGGTCGAGCTCTGCCCCCAAGGCTCGCTGGCGGAGCGGATCCGCGCCGGGGGCGCAGGGATCCCGGCGTTCTTCACGCCGGCCGGCTTCGGCACCATGGTGGCCGACGGCAAGGAATCCCGGACCTTCGATGGCAAGAGCTACATTCTGGAAACCGCGCTGCACGCGGATTTCGCCTTCGTCAAGGCGTGGAAGGGCGATCGCTTCGGCAACCTCGTCTATAGAAAGACCGCCCGGAACTTCAATCCGATGATGGCCGCCGCGGCACGGATCACCGTGGCCGAGGTCGAGCACCTGGTGGAGCCGGGCGCGCTCGATCCCGACCTGGTCCACACGCCCGGGATCTACGTGAAGCGGATCTTCGAGGGCCTGCGCTACGAAAAGCCCATCGAACAGCGAACCACCCGCAAACGAAGAGGGGAGGCCTCGTAACATGCCGGCCCTCACCCGCGAGCAGATCGCCATGTGCGCGGCGCGCGAGTTGCGCGACGGCATGTGCGTGAACCTGGGCATCGGGATGCCCACCCTGGTGGCGAACTACGTCCCGCCCGGGATCAACATCATGCTGCAGTCAGAAAATGGCATGCTGGGGATTGGCCCCTTCCCGTTCGAAGGCGACGAGGATCCCGACCTGATCAACGCCGGGAAGCAGACGATCACGGAGCTGGCCGGGAGCTCGTATTTCTCGTCCGCCGACTCCTTCGCCATGATTCGCGGCGGCCACATCGATTGCGCGTTCCTGGGCGCCATGCAGGTCGCGGAAAATGGCGATCTCGCCAACTGGATGATCCCCGGCAAGATGGTCAAGGGGATGGGCGGGGCCATGGATCTGGTGGCGGCGGCCAGACGCGTGGTGGTCATGATGGAGCACGTCGCCAAGGCCAGGCCCTCCCCTGCAGGGGCTTCAGCTTCGGCGTCGGTATCGGTCGCGAATCAACGTGCGGCGAATTTCTCGGGGGAGGAAAAGAAGATCCTGAAGGCCTGCACGCTGCCCCTGACGGCGGTCCGCGCCGTGCACCGCGTGATCACGGATCTGGCCGTCCTCGACGTGGGGCCGCTGGGGCTGACGCTGGTGGAGCGGGCGCCCGGCATCTCCGTCGACGAGATCCAGAGCAAGACCGAGCCCACGCTCATCGTGAACGGCCCCGTCCCTGAAATCACCTTCCGGACCTGATATGCCCAACCGTCTGACGGAGGCCGGCATCCCGTTGGCGCCCGTGTACGAGGACGGCGATCTGGCCCGCGCGAATCCACCCTTCGACGCCGAGCGGGATCTGGGCCGACCCGGTCAGTTTCCCTTCACTCGCGGCATCCATCCCGACATGTACCGGGGTCGGCCCTGGACCATGCGCCAGTACGCGGGGTTCGGATCGGCCGAGGAATCCAACCGTCGCTACAAGTTCCTCCTGGCCTCGGGACAGACGGGGCTCTCGGTGGCGTTCGACCTTCCCACCCAGATGGGCCTCGACTCGGACCACCCGCTGGCGCTCGGCGAGGTGGGCCGGACCGGTGTCGCGATCTGCAGCATCGACGACATGGAGGTCTTGCTCGGCGATCTCCCCCTCGACCAGATCACCACCTCGATGACCATCAACGCCACGGCCGCCATCCTGCTGGCGCTCTACGTGTCGGTGGCCGACCGCCGCGGCTTGGCGCGCCACACGCTGGGGGGGACGGTTCAGAACGACATCCTCAAGGAATACATCGCCCGCGGCACCTACATTTACCCGCCCGGGCCGTCCATGCGACTGGTCGCCGACTCGTTCGCCTTCTGCCAGCAGGAGCTGCCGCGATGGAACACCATCAGCATCAGCGGCTACCATCTGCGCGAGGCCGGGAGCGACGCCGTGCAGGAGGTTGCGTTCACGCTGGCGGATGGCATCGCGTACGTCGAGGCGGCGCTCGGCGCCGGTCTGGCACTGGATGAGCTCGCGCCGCGCCTTTCGTTCTTCTTCAACTCCCACTCAAATCTGCTGGAGGAGATCGCCAAGTTTCGCGCCGCCCGTCGACTCTGGGCGCGGATCATGCGCGAACGATTTGGAACCACCAATCCGCGATCGCAGATGCTGCGGTTTCACGCCCAGACCGCCGGATCGACGCTGACCGCCCAGCAGCCGCTCAACAACGTGGTGCGCACCACGATCGAGGCGCTGGCCGCCATCCTGGGGGGCGCCCAATCCATCCACACGAATGGCTTCGACGAGGCGCTGGCGCTGCCCACCGAGGCCTCCGCGCGACTGGCCCTGAGGACGCAGCAGATCCTGGCCTTCGAGTCGGGGGTGAGCGACGTTGCCGACCCCCTGGGGGGCTCGTACGCGATCGAGTCACTCACGAGTGAGATCGAAGGTCGCGCGGCCGAGATCATTGCCCGCATCGATCGGATGGGCGGGATGATCGCCGCCATCGAGGCCGGGTTTCCGCAGCGCGAGATCGAGGCGCGGGCTTTCGAGCATCAGCGCGCGCTGGAGAGCGGTGAGCGGGTGATAGTCGGACAGAATCGTTTTGGCGAGGCCGCCAGCCCCACCGACCCCGGCCCGTCGTTGGCCCTGCATCACCTGGATCCGGCGATCGAACAGGGGCAGCGGCGACGTCTGGAGGTGGTCCGTCGAACCCGCGATCGGGATGCCGCGGCGCGCGCACTGGCGGACGTCGAGGCCGCCGCCCGCGGATCGAGCAACCTGATGCCTCCGATTCTCGCTGCCGTGAAGCAGCGCTCCACCCTGGGAGAAATCTCGGATGTCCTGCGGGCCGTGTTTGGCGTGTATCGGCCAACATAGCTCACGGCGACCTCCTGGCACGAAGACACGAAGGAATCGAGCCGCGAGCACCCTGTACGCGGATGCAGTGCAAATGTAGACAAACGTGCGTCCGGTACGCGTCGAAGGGCATTGCGTCGAACCATCTCTCGGAGTTAACTTTGCACCGGGCACGGGGGCGAATACGATGACGAAGTCGGATCTGATTTATCGAATGTGTGAAACGCTCCGGGTCCCGATAGGCCGGGCGGAGGACACCGTCAACGCCATCTTCGGCGCCATCGAGCAGGCTCTGGATCGAGGGGAGCGCATCGAGATTCGCGGCTTCGGAAGCTTCGAGGTACGCGACTATCGTGGCTACACCGGCCGCAATCCACGCACGGGTAGCACGGTGGAGGTAAAACCCAAGCGACTGGCCTTCTTCAAGGTGGGAAAGGAGCTCAAGGATCGTGTTCAACGCTCCGCTCGGCCCACCGTGAGCCCGGACCGGCTCTCGACCGGGTCCCATGTCGACGACGCCCCAGGAGCCAAGGAGCGTGCCAGCCGGCAGGAAAAAATGGTCCACGGCGGCGCGGGACGTGAGGCAACTCCGGTGGGCGTCGAGGGGGCGATGGGCCAGGCGGGAGCAGAACCGCGAGGGACAGGTGAGCGCCCCGGCGCGGTCTCTTCGCTCCATCAGCAAGCGATGGTGGCCAAGCCCATCCCTTACGCATCGGCAGCGATCATCCGGCCCTCCCACGGTTGAAGGGCTTTCCCGGCCGTCCCCGGGTCGACCGACGCGACGCCTATTCGAGCAGCAGCTGGTCCGCGGTCTTCTCTTGACCGGGTGCGGGCGCGGTCTCGGTGGGGGCGGTGCCGTCGAGGAAGACCTCGTCGAAGCTGTCGGCGCTGATCTCCTTTCCGGCGGGCGGCAAAAGCCCGGTGGCCTTGTCGATACGTTGCACCACCACCCCCGGCGGCTGGACGAAGTCCCGGATGGGCTGCCCGACGACGGCCTTGGCCATGAACTCGGTCCAGATGGGCAGGGCCGTCTTGGCGCCCGCCTCGCCGTGGCCGAGCGATCTCTGATCGTCGAACCCCACCCACACCGCCGCCAGCAGGTCGGGCGTGAACCCCACGAACCAGGCATCCCGGAGACCATTCGAGGTTCCGGTCTTGCCAGCGGCCGGGCGGCGCATGCGCGCGCCCGCCGACGCCGCCGTGCCCTCCTGCAGCACGCTGCGCATCAGCGAGACGATCACGTAAGCCACGTCTGGTTGCAGGCCTGCAACGGCTGGCGCGACCTCGATCGCCTGATCACCGAGGCGCGTGACCAGCTGCGGAGCGGCCCGCAGGCCCCCCGCCGCGAAGGTCGCGTAGGCATTGGCCAGCTCCAGGGGATGGACCGTCGTCGCTCCCAGGGCCAGCGCCAGCCCCACGTCATCGGCTATCGGTGAAGTGATGCCGACCCGCGTGGCCAGGTCCTTGACGGCCGGAATTCCCACCTGTTCGAGCACCTTGATGGCGACGGTGTTGATTGACTGCGCCATCGCAGTGCGCAGGCGCACGGGTCCCCGGAACTCCTCCTTCTCGTAGTTCTGGGGCTTCCAGCGATCGTAGACATCCGGCGCATCGTTCACGATCGACGCCGCGGTGAACCGGCGCGACTCGATGGCGGCGGCGTACACGATGGGCTTGAACGCCGAGCCCGGCACGCGCGCCGCGCGCTGCGAGCGGTCGAACCCGCCGGGGCGATAGTCGTAGCCCCCCACGAGGGCCAAGATTTGCCGGGTGCCGGGGATCATCACGACCATGGCCGCCTGCGGTCCCATCTCGAGGGCCAGCGGGACCTCCGTTCCCGGGCCCGCGGAGATCGCCGCGCTCGTGCTGCTCGGGCTGGCCGTGGCGGCCACTTCATCTCCAGGGCTCGCCCCCTTATCGCCGGCCGGCTCGTCGACCTTCTCGGCGGCGACGGAGGCGTGCTTGATCTCGATCCGAGCCCGCTCGGGCGCGAAGCGCACCCGCACCAGATCCCCGGGGACCAGCCGCTCTGTCAGCGGCCTCGTCCCCTTCGCGTAGCGCGGCTCCTGCGTGAGATCGACGACCCCGCGCACCCCTCCCAGATCCATCACCAGCCGTCCGCCCCGGGGATCCGCGGCGTCCTTTTCGATGGCTGTGACGATTCCCTCGTAGATCTGGGGTGGGTTCTTGAGCTTGCGCAACGCCGCCAGGGCGGCGGCGTGCTTGGCCAGCGCCTTTCCTTGTACGTGCCCCACCGGTCCTCGATAGCCCTGGCGAACGTCCAGCTCCTCGAGCCCTCGCTCCAGCGCTTGACGCGCCGCCGTCTGCAGCTTGCCATCGATGGTCGTCTGGACGACCAGGCCCAGCTGCGCCGCCGACGTGCCGGGAAATCGCTCCGCAAGCAAGCGATACACCGAATCGATGGCCTCCGCGGCCAGCTCGGGCGAGGGCGCGTTGTCGCGGGCGATCCGGATCGGCTGCGCCGCCAGCCGATCGGCGGTGGTCCGGTCCAGGTATCCGCGCTGAACCATCTGACCCAGCACATATCGCTGGCGGGTCTTGGCGGCTTCGGGATGCTTGCGAGGAGACAGCCGCTCGGGACTTTGGGGAAGTCCGGCCAGGAGGGCCGCCTCCGCGACGTCGATGTCCCGCACCGACTTGCCGAAGTAGTATCGCGAGGCCTCCTCGCAGCCGTACCGCCCGTGCCCGTAGTAGATCTGGTTCAAGTAGAGCTCGAGGATCTGCTGCTTGGACAACCTGGTGGACAGCTGCCGCGCCAGGATGATCTCCTGCACCTTGCGGCGCAGGGTCCGCTCGGGCGAGAGCAGGAAGGTCTTGACCACCTGCTGGGTGATCGTCGAGCCGCCCTGGGCCTTCCGCCCGCGCAGCACGTTCTCGACGAACGCGCGCAGCATGCCCCGGTAGTCGAAACCGGCGTGGTTCCAGTAGTCGGCATCCTCGGCCGCCACCACCGCGTTCACCAGCACCTTCGGGAGCTGCTCGTACGGCACGAAGGTCCGCTTCTCGGCTCCCAGCTCGGCTATCACGACGCCGTTGCGATCGAGCACGCGACTCACCTGTTTGGGCCGGTAGTCCTGCAGCTTGTCGATGGTGGGCAACCTGGGATCATTGCCGTAGTAGACGAAGAGCCCCACCAACCCGGCGCCCCCCAGCAGCGCCCCCAGCACGGCGAGCCCGAGCAGGGTTCGGCCTGCCCGCCACGCGAGCCCATGCCCGGCCCCGCGCGCGCGGCTACCGCCTCCCGTCGACTTCGACACCGCGCTTCCGCCCCGCCCCCGCGGTGGTGGTGTTCGCGGCGCCCGCATACGCGTCGCCATGTGACGTCAGTCTAGCCGTCCCACCGATCCATTCAAAGAAAGCCGGTGACTGGATGGCTTGCGAGATCGCCGGCGTCGAGACTATCGTGGCGCGATTCGTGGGAGGCGCGACCGAAAAAGCTGGACACCGGACGGTCGCCGCCCAAAACCCGGAGCCTCTGTTGGTGACGCGCGCCCTCGAGGTCGGGTACGACGGCGAGGCCATCCTTCCCGCGATCGATCTTCGGATCGGACGCAAGGAATTCTGGTCGGTCATCGGACCGAACGGCGCCGGCAAGTCCACCTTTGTGCGCACGTTGCTCGGTCTCGATCGCCCGGTGCGCGGGAGCGTGACGCGCGCGCCGGATCTGCGGCCCTGCTACGTGCCCCAGCAGGCCACGCTGGATCCCATCTTTCCCATTAAGGTCCTGGATTTCGTGTTGATGGGAGCACTCGAGCGCGGCAAGCTGCTGGGGCCTGCGGGACAGGTGGAGATCGAGGCGGCGCTGCAGGCTCTTGCAGAGGTGCGCGCCGCCGATCTGCGGCGCAGGTTGTTGCGTGACCTGTCTGGTGGGCAGCGTCAGCGAGTCCTGCTGGCGCGGGCGCTGGCCGCGCGCGCCAACCTCTACGTGCTCGACGAGCCCACCGCTGCTCTGGACGTCGCGTCCGAGCGTGAGGTGCTGGAGCTGGTGGGAGCGCTGACGGCAGGGCGCGGCGCGACGGTCGTGATGATCACCCACATGCTGGAGGACGCCCTGCAGCGAGCGGATCAGATCCTCTTTCTCGATCGAGAGCACGGCCTGGCGCTGGCAGGTCCGCCGCGCGAGATCGTCAAGTCGCCCGGCCTGCAGCGGCTGTACGGCCCGGTCATGAGCCCAAAACCCAACCCGAATGCAACCGGATGAACAGCGGCCCCGCGCCTTCCCTCGGCGAGTTCATCGCCAACTGGTCCATCTTTCGGGACGCCGTGATCACGGGCTCCCTCGCCGGGGCGTTGCTCGGATTCCTGGGAGTTCAGATCATCCTGCGACGCATGGTCTTCGCCTCGTCGGCGATCGCGCAGGCCGCGGCGCTGGGCGTGGCGCTGTCGTTCTGGGTGCCGGCGGCCATCGACCCCATCGGGCACGCCGCGCGCCACGCCGCCGATCCCAGCGCGCACATCGTGCCGCTGTTGTTCGAGCCGGTGATATGGGCGCTGGCCGCCGCCTTGCTGGCGACCCTGGCTTTCATCGCCAATCCGGTCAAGCTGCACCTGACCCGCGAGAGCGTGCTCGGGGTGGTGTTCCTGGTCGGTGCCTCGGGGGCGGTCATCATCGGTGATCGCATCACCCAGGAGTCGCACGATCTGGCGGCCATCCTGTTCGGCAGCGCCGTGGTGGTGGAGCGCTCCGATCTGGTGCTGGTGAGCATCGCCACCGTGGTGATCCTGGGGATCCACGTCTTGCTCTGGAGGCCCCTGATCTTCGTGGCCTACGATCCGACCGGTGCGCAGGTTCAGGATCTCCCGGTTCGCAAGCTGAACCTCTTCGTCTTTCTGGCCATCGGCGTCGCAGTGGCCCTGTGCACGCGGGCGCTCGGCGCCTTGCCGGTCTTCGCGTTCAGTGTCCTGCCGGCCATGGCGGCGCTGACCTTGACCGACGATCTGGCCATCGCCTTCGCGCTGGCCACCGGGATCGGAGCGCTGTCGGGCGGCGCCGGCTACGTGGTCTCGTTCCGGGGCGAGTTGCCGGTGGGGGCCACTCAGGCCGCCGTGGCGCTGGGCGTCCTGGCGGCGGCGCTGGTTCGCCGGGTCATCCAGGGGTTATCACGAAGGCGCGATCGCGCGGCGCGCTAGACGCCGGTCATCGGCACCAGCGTCGGGACCACCAGGTCGAACACGCCGTCGCTGAGCGTGTGACCGCCGTCGACGGTTGCCGAAAATGTGCCGCGCAGTCGATCTCCCGGCTTGGTGCCGAAATCCTCGAGAGTCGCCGTGCATGGTCCGCCCGAAGCGGACGTCGAGTAGTCGCGTCGGGTGTAGGCATCGATGTGATTGAACGACCAGGCCACCACGAGGGACGGCGCCGCCGCCGGATCAGCCCCGGCTGGTGGGCAGGCATAGCTGCCCGGCACCGCTGTGGCTCCCGTCGTGATGACGAGCCAAACCTCACTGTAGAATTCTCCGGGCGTGGCCTCGCTGCCGAGGTCGCGAACCCCGGTCGAAAATTCAATCCTGACCCCGCCCGGGATGATTGAATCCATCGAGTACAAGCCGGACAAACGGTACCTCTTCGGGACGCCATCGATGGTCACGAACATCGTCGGGATGAACGATTCCGGCGCGCCATCGGCGGCCCCATCTCGAGCGCTCTGCATCGTGGTCTCCGGGGAGGAATCCGGGGCAGCGTCCCCCAGGCTGGTGGCTGCGGCGTCGAGTCCGCGCTCGAGCGTCACCCCGGTGTGAAGGTCCAGATTGCAGCCGCCGAAGCCCAAACCGACACCGGCCATGACAACGAGGCATCGTCTGTTCATGAACCCTCGTGTCGCGAGGGCGATGAACCTTACCGCCCGGATCACGGAATGATCACGTTCATCCCGATCGCTATCTGAATGTCTGCCGAAGGAAGCCGGGCCAGGCTGGGGCCCGTGTCGCTCGTGGTATCGGTCCGCAGCCGGGGCGGGTATGGCCAGGCCACCCCACGAAGGTCGATCCACGGTTGAAACGGGCGCCCGCGTGCCAGCAGGCGGAGATCACCGCACAGACCCCAGACGACGGCCGTGTCGCTGCTATTGACGTCGTATCCCGCACCCCAACCGATCGCCAGGCCCACCAGGGGTCCCCCGTCCAGCTCCAGATCGACCCATCCGACCGGTCGGCGCGCCTTGAGGACAGGCGCCACCGAGATGACGCTCCAGCGAGACACGCCCGCATCCAGGGTCACCTGCCGCGGTGTCGTCGCGACCACGCTGGCACCCCATCCGAATCCGCCTTCGATGGGCGTGCGGGCGAGATCCACGCGAAGGCCCGAGGCCCACCCACCACCGGCCGACGCCAGCACGCCGACGCCCAGGGTGGTTTGACGCCGAGGCGGGAGCCTGACGGGCGGGACGCTCGACAGGATCTCCGGAGGAGATCTCACGGCCTCGAACACGGGCCCAGCCAGCCGCTCGACGGGTGGATCGCCCAGCCACGCGGCGACGATCAGCGCGACCTGCTCGGCTCGGATCTGGCAGTCGGTGCCAACGGACAACTCCCGCGTGTCGGGTTGGGACTGGCCAGGCCAGT
>Ga0066788_10000038_pt1 | contig 19950 bp, 12 predicted proteins | sample OrgsoiDNA2013048_FD_70943 | JGI IMG/M metagenome (GOLD analysis project Ga0066788, IMG submission 70943) | Permafrost soil microbial communities from the Arctic, to analyse light accelerated degradation of dissolved organic matter (DOM) -... | ecosystem: Environmental > Terrestrial > Soil >... | reverse complement strand
AACGCCCTGTCCGCCGACACCGCCGGCAACCTGTACATCACCGGGAGCACCTACCAGCTGGCGAGCTTCGATTTCGACCCGGGCGCCGGCGTCAGCGATCAGGCGGTGGGCGACACCTCGTCGTTCCTCATGAAGGTGAACGCGATGGGTGGGCTCGCGTGGGCTGATGTCATCTGGGGTACCGGCTGCAACAGCGGCATCGGCAAGGTGGCGGTCAACGCAGGCGGAACGGTATGGGCGACGGGATCGTTCGACGGGATCTGCGATCTCGATCCGGGCAGCGGCGTGGTGTCGCGAACGCTCTCGGTGGCCATGGGGGTCATCCTGGAGCTCTCGACGACGGGAGCCTATCTGGGCGACTCGATGATTGGCGGTGGCACCGGCACCGTCCAGCTCAATGACATCGCAGCGAGCTCCCAGGGAGCCCTGTACGTCGGCGGGGCCTTCACCGGAACCGTTGACTTCGACCCCGGCGCAGGGATTGCCACTCGCACCGGCAGCCAGGCCGGATTCCTGCTCGAGCTCACGCCCGACGGGAAGTTTGCCTGGGTGAAGAAGCTCGCGGACGGGGCGGCCAATGCGGTCTTCGGGGGCCCCGGCGGGGGCGTCGTCTATTCGGGCGCTCCGCTCGACGCGACAACCGGCGAATACATATCCACCGTCACCATGCTGAGCGCCGACGGAGGAGCGGTGTGGACCCTGGCACCGGGCAGCTCGATCACCTCGGTCACAGGCGTGGCCCTGGGTCCGATGGGATTCGTGATCGCGGGCTCGGACCCCTCCGGCTCCGACCTCGATCCAGGTCCCGCCGTCTATACCTTGCCTGGTCCGGCCTCGTTCGCCTCGCGTTACGAATTCTAGCTATAGCTAGAGCGGCTTCGCCGCCGAGAATGGTCAGAGCCGACTGAGCAGGTCGGCCTTCTTGGAGCGGAATTCGTCTTCAGAGAGGATGCCCTTTTGGTGCAGGTCGCTCAGACGTTCGAGGGTCGCCAGGATCTCGTCGTGAGACTGATTCCCCGCTTGACGACCGCCACCGCCGCCGCCCCCATCGCCACCCGATGACAGCGAATATGCCTCCCGGGGCGGGCTGGACGGCGAGACGGGAGGCGTTTGCCAGGCCAATGGCGCCTGGTTCTGTAAACCCGGGAGCGGGTCCGCAGCTTGGTTCGTCGCTGGGCCGACCACGGGCAAGCTGTCGACGGTGAACGTTCCGAACTGACTGGTGAAGGAGAGCGATCCGTGGGATCCCCCCTGCTGCTGCTGGACGCCGCCGATCTGATGATCGAGCGTGTCGTAGATCGTGACCCGGCCATTGCTCTGGATGGCCAGGCGCCGACCTCGAGGAAAGACCGCGTAGCGAGCGTCGTTCTGGCCTCCGCTCGCGCTCGGGTTTCCCAGCTCGGCGGGCCACCAGGAATTGCCCAGGGAGCCGGGCCCGTTTCCAAAATCGGAGGACGAGGATGAAGGCAAGGGCAAAGGTAGTGGGGCGAAGACCTGCTCCGAGCCGAGCAGGGTAGACAGGTCAGAACACAGACCCGCCACGGTGGCCTGGAGTCCGCGGTTGAACATATCGCCGACCATCGTCATTCCCCCCCGCATCCACTGGCCGCCGCCGCCGAGCTCGGGATGGTAGAACTGCGCCATCGAACCTCCGCCCGCAGAGACCGCAAAAAGCAGGGTGGTCACCGCATCGATGCTCACGCCGTAGCGCTGGGCAAGGCTCTGGATGGCGCTGTTCCCCGCTGGCGTCAGTTGCTGCTGCATAAGGTCCTTAAGTTCGCGGGCAAGTCCGAGCTCATGGGACGCAGACTAACGCGCCTTCGGCGCTCGCGGGAAGGGTGGATTGTCGCGGCCCCTCCCCGCGGACCCGTCCCGACGGATCCGTAGGCCGTCGCGGCCGGTGCGGCAAAGCCACACCTCTCGGTGCTGGAAAAGCTAGCGCCATTCGCCATCGGAAAACCTGCCTCATTCGTTCACACTTCGATCGGGTAATGTATCTAGCTCGATTCAGTGGCTGACGCCCCTGTCATGGGCCGGCGGCCCACCGGATTCCGCTCACCGCCCCCCCGGACGTCAGCGTCGGCGCCGCAGGCGGCGGGAGGTGGACGACACCGGGCGCCCCCAACGGCGACCAGCCGCCAGTCATCTCGTGCCGATCTCTCGCCGATCTTGCCGATCTCCTGCCGATCTCCTGCCGATATTGCCTCATCTTCCCGATTTTCCTCATCTTCGATCAGGTTCTCGGTCAAGAAACACAGTCGCGTGCCCTTGACCCTGGCGGGGTCCCCCCTTTTCCGATGTCATTCCCACTCCAGTTACCACCTGACGGCGACCGTGCCCAGGGATCCCATCTCGCGATTGGCTCGAAAATGTCGCGGGGCGGGGCGCCGAGCGGGGATATCATCGCGTCATCCGCTCGCGGTTCCCAAGAGCGACACTCGGAGGAAATGCCAGATGCCACGAACACCATTGCTGAGAGCCATTCGAAAGCTGTTTCATGACGCCCACCTCGCGCGTCGCGCGGGCCTTGCGCTGTCAGACCTGCCAGAGCTCCGGGACGAGGGGCTGAACCCAAGGAACGCAAGGTACCTCGGTGGTGCTGGTGCCAATGCGAGCGAGAGCGGAACGCGGACGCGAAGGCAAAGGCAGGGGCAGGGAATCGATCGCCGCACGGTGCTGGCCGCCGCCGGCGCCGGGATCGGTGCGGGCGCGCTGGCTCTCGGCGCCCCGCGCGTCGCGCACGCCAAGGGGCAGCCGACCATCGCCATCGTGGGCGGCGGGATCTCCGGTCTGTCCTGCGCGCTGACGCTCGCAGATCACGGGTACGCGTCGACGGTGTACGAGACCTCGGGACGAATCGGAGGTCGCATGTTCTCGAACACGACGACCTGGGACCAGAGTCAGGTCAGCGAGTGGTGCGGCGAGCTGATCGACACGGCCCACACCACCATCCTGGGCCTCGCCAAGCGGTTTCATCTGCCCATCGACAACTTGCACAAGGCCGAGCCGCGGAGATCCGAGGACACCTATCGGTTCTTCGGACACTACTACCGGCAGAGCCGGGCAACCGCGGACTTCCTCGGCAAGGTGGCGAGCAGGGTGTACCACGAAGCCAACGACACCCCGTATCCCACGACGTTCGATTCGGAGTACAACAAGCTGACGTCGGAGCTCAACAGCATGAGCGTCTTCGACTGGATCGAGACCCGCGTTCCGGGCGGCCACCGATCGGACCTCGGACAGCTCCTCGACGTGGCGTACAACATCGAGTACGGCGCCGATACGACCGATCAGGCGGCCCTGAACCTGGTGTACCTGCTCGGGTTCCAGCCTGATGACGTCAGCCTCTCGATCTTTGGCGCATCCGACGAGACGTTCCACATACGAGGCGGCAACCAGCGCCTGCCGGTGGCCATCGCGAACAAGCTCCAGAACGTCGAGTACGGCTACGCGATGCAAAAGCTGGCCGCGACCCCGGGCGGGCGTTATCAGCTCACGTTCGGCACGTCCGGGGGCGCCGTCGATGTGACGGCGGATTTCGTGGTCCTGGCCTTGCCGTTTGCCGTGCTGCGCGGGCTCGACACCTCGGGCGCCGGGTTTGACAAGCTCAAGGAGAAGGCGATCGACGAGCTCGGGCGAGGCCGGAACGGCAAGACTCAGCTCCAGTTCACGAGCCGGCTGTGGAACCAGCATGGTGCCTGGTACGGCGTCAGCAATGGGTCGAGCTACTCCGACACCGGCTATCAGGCAGGCTGGGACGTCACACGCGCACAGCCGGGCAGTGCGGGCATCATGGTCTTCTATTCGGGGGGATCCACCACCGGCGCGATGGAGGCGACGCAGGCGTACTCCGCCATCACGGCACCAGGCGTGCTGGCGGACGCCACGACGGCGCTGCAGCGGGCCGAGCCCGTCTTCCCGGGCCTGACGGCGCTGTGGAACGGAAAGGCGACCCAGTCACTGCCGCACAAGAGCCCACAGTTCGGGGCGTCGTATTCGTACTGGAGGGTGGGTCAATACCGCGAGTTCGCCGGCTACGAGGGAGTCGCTCAGGGACGGGTGCTCTTCTGTGGTGAGCACACCTCCCAGGACTTTCAGGGCTTCATGGAAGGGGGCGCCTCGGAAGGCGTGCGAGCGGCCGGCGATCTGATCCATATGATACGCGGATGATTACCAGCGCTTGTCGGCCTAACCTGGCCGGCGCGCGACCCGATGGCAGCTTGTTCGGGACCGGTCGACGGTTTAGGTTGAAAAGACTTTGCCTTCCCCCCTGCCCCTGCAAGCCGAATCCCGCGTCATCCCCCACCCGGTTTCGTTCCAGCCCTGGCTGGCGATGGCCCTCGGCGCGGGGTTGTTGCTCGGCTGCTCGTCGTCGACGGGCGGAGATTCGGTTTCCACCGGGGGTGCACCAGGAAATCAGGGCACGGGGGGGGCCGGAACCGGCGGATTCCAGGCCACGTCGACGGGAGGAAGCACCAACATCGGCACTGGTGGGTTGGCCGATGCGCTCGGGACCGGAGGCGGCCCGGGGACGGGCGGTGCAACGGGGACCGGAGGCGTGACGGAAACCGGCGGCGCGGTGGCCAGTGGGGGCAAGTCCGGCGGGGCCGCCGGCGGGGTCGGGGGCAGGGCAATGGGATCGACGGGGACCGGTGGCATGGCGACGATGGGCAACGGAGGCGCCGGGACGGGGAGCGGTAGCGGAGGAAGCGCCCCCAACAACTGCAACCTTCCATCGCCGGTGAGCTTCAAGAACGACGTTCAGCCGATCCTGACCGCCTCGTGCGGCAAGAACACCAGCAACGGGTGTCATGTCGTGGACGGCTCGTCCACGCTGGGTTCTGCCTGTCCCGACGGGACCAAGACCTGCGGCGCCACGCACGCCTACGACTGGATCACCGCTGGCGCACACGCCTCGTCGTGTCCCGAGACCCCCACCCCGAAGCGCTTCGAGGTGACGATTGCCGTCATCAACGGCGCCAATCCTCCCACCTGCTCGAAGTCCCGCAAGATGCCCCCGCCCGGCATGGGTACCGCGCTGACGACCTGCCAGGTCGCCACGTTGCAAGCGTGGATCGACGAGCCGAAGGTGACTCAGTTGCACCGCACCGACGACTCGTCCCCCACCACGCCCTACGCGATGCCCCCGTTTAATTGAACGAGGCGATCCGCGCCTTCACCGCGCCCACATGAGCCATCGGGCCGAGTCGTGGTGGCGGCAGCACCTCGGCGACGGTCCGTCCAGCGCTTCATCGGTTAGCGGCGCGCTTCCGGGGGCAACAGTCGTTGTGCCCCAGGCAACGGATCGCCGCGTCCAGAAAGGCGGTGCGGAGCGGACGGCTCGGGGCTGCCCAGAGATAACCCATTGAAACTATTAATAACTACATTATTTACGTCAGCTAGCATACGAAATGCATTAGGAGCTCAAAACAACTTTCCGTTGGAGCCCCCATGCTGACTGACCTGACCTCGAAGCCCTTGTTCGGATCCTTTGGCGCCGCCGCACCAGCGTCTGCTCTGGCCTTGCTCGCGACCATGTCGTTCAGTTGCGCCCAGTCGTCCGGGGGGCTCGAGGTGGACGAAAGCGCCTCGCTTGGAGTCGACAATGGGCTGCGGGCTCACAACGGGCTGCGAGCCCACAATGGCTTGACCCTGGTGACGGGCCTGGCCCAGGCCAGCGGTCTCGCGCCCTCATCGGAGCTGATGTCGACCGCCGACGGGAGACTTCAGGTCGCGTACCTCGTCAAGTGCGCGCTGCCCGCCAACCGCACGCTGGTGAAGACCGACAAGAACGGGGCCAGGTACAGCTTCCCCGGCGAGATTGGCCTCGCGCCGGAATGGGAGACAGGTTCATGCGATCAGACGTGTCAGGAATGGGTCACGGCCTGCCTGCTGGCGTTCGAGAACACGACTGGCGTCCACGTTCCCATCTGGATGGCGGCCGAGAACCCCGCGATCGGGTTTGGCCTCAGCCCCGACTACCCGCACCAGGAGGGGTCCTTCTTCGGGAACATCTTCGCGTCGAACCCGCTCGAATACTACTGCGGAGGGCGTGACTACTCGGTGGCGCCCGTGTCCGGACGGATTGGCTCCGCCAACGCGGACACCTCCTACAGCGATCTCTACGGGTCGGGCGGCCTCTGCAAGCCCCACTGCACGGGCTCCGATTACCCCCACGTCGGCGACGGCTACAAGGCCTGCTCGGGCTGGAACCACGTGATCACGATCTGGAGGAAGTAGCGTTCAGCCTGGGGCCCCGGGCATCGGCCCGGGGCGAACACGGCAATCACAAGGGGCTGCTTCTGAATCGTCCCGCCATCCGGGACCCGTGTCTCGCCTCGGACTGATGCCCGGCCAGCCACTCGGTGGCCTCTCGCTGGATGTCCTTGTCCTGAGTCGCCCACGCGCCGCGCAGACTTGCCTCTTCGTCGGCGGGCACCGACGACGAAGCCAGGCGGCCCACCTCGACCGCACGAACGCGATCGCGACCCTCCTGCCAGAGGGCGCGGGCCAGGTCGAACCTCAACCTCCGGATCTCGGGCCGGACATCGTATCGTTCGGCGACCGCGAGGGCCCGCTCCAACGGGGCGACGGCCTCACCCGATTCCCCGAGGCCCATTCGCGCCTCGCCGAGCGGCGTCAGGAAGTAAAGCAGCTCCGCGTTGTCAGGACCCAGCTCTCTTTGCCAGACCGTCAGACCTCGCTCAGCGTCACGGCGCGCCTCCCCGTACCGCCCGAGGCGGTTCAGGATGTCGGCCCGATTGGCCCACTGGGTTGCGGTCTCTGGATGCTCGACACCCAGCACTCCTTCCATGTTCCGGACACCCCTGTCGCTGAACGCGAGCGCCTCCTCGGGTCGGCCCAGCGCCATCAGAACCCCCGCGAGGTTGGTCAAGGAAAGGGCCACCTCGCGACGGTCGCCACCGGGAAGCCCTTCCTTGATGGCCACGGCCTTGCCGTAGCCCTCCGCCGCTCCTTGCAGGTCGCCCTCGGTTTCGAGAACGGTGCCGAAATTGTTCTGCATCCACGCGTCCAAGCGCTGGTTCCCACCCATGCGGGTCAGCAAGGCCGTCGATTGCCGGAACCAGCGCCGCGCGGCGACGGTGTCCCGCTTCAGATAGCCGGCCACGTATATCTGCTCGATCGAAGCCGTCGCCGCGATCTCGTCGTCGTGCGCGCCGACCGCGGTCCAGATGGCATCGTCGAAGCTCGAGCCGGCCTCGCTCGCGAGGGCCTGGCTGAGCTGAGCCTCGCCCAGGCGGTAATACGCGTCGGCCAGAGTCGGCGCGTGGCCCAGGGCCTGAGCCTCCGAAACCAGCAACTGCGCGGCGCTCGACGCCGCGGCGAACCGACCGGCGTCGAGGAGCGCCTTGGCGGTCGCCAGCTTGATCCGCAGGGCCTCGACCTGCTTTCGGATCACGGGATCGCTGGGCGGCGGCATGGCGGCTCGTAACGCATTGAGGTCGGCGCACCGGTCGACCGGCGTCAACGCCGCGGCCGCCTTGACCGCGTTGGCCACCACCTCACCCTTTGGATCGGCGAGCACATCCGACAGCGCACGCATTTCATTCCAGCGGTCGCGCAAGCAACTCATGCGCAGATCCAGAACCTCGGCGGATTGTTCACCCCGCACGCTGGTCGCCTCGCAGCTGTCCCGGTACATGGATGACCACGCGCTGACGTAGCCGTCGAGCAACCGACTGGTCCCGGCCAGAACATCGGCCGCGTAAGGGTGCCCATCCTTCCGGAAGGCGCTCGAGATCGCCGATCTTCTATTGCCCGGAGCCACGGCCGGCTCCCAGACGTTGGCGAACCGATCCGCAGGGATCTGACAGGTCGGACGACTCTCTCGGGCGCCCTGTCTCCCCGCCACCACGCCAACTCCCACGATCCCGGCCACCGAAGCGGCCACCATCGCCCAGCGCCTCCGAACGATTCCCGGATCTTTCTGAAGCTCATCGAGGAGCGCTTCCATCGATGGCCAACGGTGGGAGGGCTCGGGACGCAGCCCGCGTAAGAGGGTCCGTCTCAACCAGCCTGGAACGCGGGCCTGGAGCTCCGGCGGCAACGACACCCGGCCCCGCCGAACGTTGTCGGACAGGTCGGCGATCGTGCTCCCGGCAAACGGGCGCTGGCCGTACAGAGCCTCGAAGAGCGCCACACAGAAGCTGAATTGATCACTGCGTTCGTCGGCTGACTTGCCTTCGAACTGCTCGGGAGCCATGTACGCCGGGGTTCCCAGGATCGCCCCGGTGTGGGTGAGGTCCAGGGACAAATTGCCGGGGGGCGTCTCTCCGAGGGGCGCCGACCCTCGCGCCACCACCGCGGGGGCAATCAACCGCTCGCGCGTGGTTCTTCTGGCGAAGCTCTCCGCATTTCCCGATCCTGCTGGCCCCGCCGGGGCCGAGTTGACGATGCGGGTCGCCATGACGTCGCCTGGCACGGAGGCCACGATGAGTGGCGGTCCGCCGTTGGGACTGGCCGGGGTCCGCAGGACGCGCCCGGCGCCGTCGTCGGCGTTGCCTGCCGGGGCCGCGATCATGCGCGCCAATCCAAAGTCCATGACGCGGACCTGGCCATCGAGACCAATCATCACGTTTTCCAGCTTGAAGTCGCGGTGGACCAACCCGGATGCGTGGGCCGCCGCCAGTCCCCGGCCCGCGGCCATGAACACCGACAGGACCTCTGTCCAGGATCGCGTTGCCGCGAGCAGCCAGTAACTGACGGTGTGACCGTCGACGAACTCCATGGCGACGAACACCTGTTCACCGAAGCTGCCCACGTCGTGAACGACGATGACATTCGGGTGCGACAAGCGAGCGATCGCCTGAGCCTCTCGCAACAAGCGAGATTTGGCCTCCTCGGCGCCGCCATCCTGCGCGCCGCCCTGGGTTCGGAGCAACTTGACGGCGACCTTGCGATCCAGCTCCGGATCGTAGGCCGCGTAGACTTCGCCCATCGCTCCCCGCCCGACCAGGCCCAGAACCACGTACCGCCCGATGGCGGCACCACGACCCATGCTGGGGACGTGGCTCGGGACATTTGACGGTTCGGGCATGAGGGCGGCCTCAGGCCTTTCATCGACGAGTCAAGAGCGTAGGTTGAGGTGGCAGTCGACTGTGCGACGCACAAAGTCACAGGCGGGGCAGGGTCGCCTGACCCAGAGGTGAAGCTCCACAGCCGGCCCTGCCGGCCCTGCCGGCCCCGTGCTTGTCAGCGAGCCGGCTTGCCCAAGGTTCGCTTGAAGAATCCGGTCACGCTGGCCCGCAGATGTGACCCCGCGGCAACGCTGACCTTGGCGATCTTGTGGGGGAGCCCGCCCCGGATGACCACCAACCGATTCGACCTCGGCATGACAAACGATCCGACGCCCGGGACCAGCAAGGTCTCGCTGGCGTGGTGGTTCTCCAGGTGGCTGTTCAACCAGGAGGCCCCATCGTCCTGCAGCTCCGGCGGGGCGGGATTGAAGAACGGGCCGTGTGAAGGCGGAATCGCCAGCTGCGACGGGTCGCCCAGGAGCAGCTCGCCCCCCATTCCACATTCCAGCGTGGATGGACGTAGTAGACGAAGCTGCCCGCGTTGGTTTCCGCGTCGCGATGCCAGCTGAGCCCTGTTCCACTCGGATAGAGCGCCGGCGAGGCGGAGAAATCATCCCAGTCGGGGCCGTGCTTCCCCAGCACCGGCCGCAGTCGTTCCTCCTGCCGCACGATTGTCTCCACGAGAGCGTCCAGCGCTGTACCGGTCGGGTACTTGGCGTGCCACTTGGTCTTGTATCCGATGGTCGGACCGCGGAGCGCGGCGCCATCGTGCCATGACCATTGACCCGTCGGAGTCGACACATCCACGCGAGCAAAGTTCTCGACCTGAAAATACAACCAGATGTGTTGCTGAATCTCCGGGGACAGAAAGTCATCGATGACGATGAACGGCTGCCCGGGTGATGATGCATCGGTAGGCATGGCCAGGACGAGTTTAGCTCCCAGGCCCCTTGCGCCGGCGAAACCGCCCTAGGCCATCAAGTCGGGCAAGAGTCCGGGGTATCCGGTCCCGAAGCTCGTCCCCGGCACTCCCAGCGCGCTGGCGATCGTGGCGAGCATCATGTTGTGCGCTATTCCCGAATCCGCCTTCCAGTAGGTGCCGGTCTTGCCAACCCAGGTTCCCAGCCGCACCACGCGTCCCGTCTTGATGGCTCCTCCCGCGCTGCCGATGAGGACGAAGGGCAAGCGGCCGACGTAGTGCTCTGCGCCCTCGTCCATATCGTTGGTCACGCCAATGATGCTGTGGTCGAGCGCGGTTCCCCCCGTCTCCATGGTGGCGTCGAGCTGTTGAGCCAGATAGGCCACCTGGGAATAGTAGTAGCTGTCAACCTTGGTCTTCTGGGCGTAACCACCCGGGCCTTGATGGGCGAGTCCATGATAGTCACCAATTCCCAGGGCCGGCCACGATCCGGGGCCGCTGCCACCGTCTGCACCCCAGACCATCGACACCGAACGGGTCAGATCGCAACGCAAGGCGATGGCGGTCAGATCCAGGAACGCCTTGAGCTTGCCCTCGAAAGCGGTGGCTCCCGCGGGGGCGGTCGCCTTGCAGGACACCGCTGTCCCGCTCCCGGTCCCGGTCCCGGTCGTAGCCGTCAACTGCAACTCGAGCTGCCGGACGGATTCCAGGTGAGCGGCCACCTTGGCCTGATCGACCATGCCCAGCCGGGTGGTGAAGGTCTGCAGGTCATCCTTGACGAAGTCCAGGATGCTCTTGCGGCGTAGCTGAGGGGACACCCCATTCGCAGCCGGCGCGGCAGTCGAGCCACCCGACGACGAAAATGCCTGCGTGAAGAGCCGGGTAGGATCGGTCTCCGCGCTGTTGGCGACACCACCCGTGCGGTAACTGGTCCCCTTCCCGCCGACCATCGAAATGGCCAGCAGTGGCTTGGGCAGGTTCACGGTCTGCGCGACATAGTCCGAGTAGACCTGATCCAGCGACGGTCCGGTCGCCGCGGCGTTCTGACCCCCCGTGTTCTTGTAGGTTCCGGTCCACAAGACAGGGTAGGTGAAGTGGCCGTCGTACTTGTGCCCACCATCGAGCATGATCTTGCAGTCAACCGCCGCCGCCACCGTGACCTTGGAGGCGAGCGACGAAAGCGGCTGGAGGACGGTGCTCGAGGTCGGATCGGTGTCCGTCGAGGGCCAGAAACCCGTGGACGGCATCCCGTTGGTCCAGGTGATGGTGACCAGCCGTTTCACAACCCCGTCAGCCGTCGCGCCCAGCGCGGGCTCCGCCTCGAGGAGCGGCAGGAACGCACCGCTGACGCCCATGCCCTTGAGCAACGCGCGCCGCGAGAAACGCAACCTGGTCGTCGATGTTCGAATCCCGATCATTGCAACACCTCTCCATTGGCCGGAGTCCTGTAACGGAAGGTTCGTGACGTCGATAGACCGACCACGAGCTCGCGGATATCACCGGTAGCTGTCTTGAACGTCCGACCCGCGGTGTTCACCGAGCTCGCGTCATCGGTTGAATCCAGACGGCCCAGCGCGTAACGGAACCACTGCCTCGTGAAGCAGGCCTGCGTCTCGTCGCTGGTGGCGAGGAGTCCCAGCAAGCCCCTCGCGTCGGCAACCGTCTGCGACGCTCCGTCCAGGGTCAGTGTCACGGAGGCGTCGACGGGCAAGGAATTGTCCGTGGTCCGGTATTGACCGATGCCATCGTAATTCTCGAAGGCGAACCCCAAGGGATCGAGCAACATGTGACAGGCTCCGGCACAGGGGTTCTGCGAATGTTCCTCGAACCTCTGACGGGTCGTGAGTCCAGGGGTTATCGGCTTGGGGTTCGGAACATCGGGAGGCGGGGCGGGGAGGGTCTTGCAAAGAAGCTTGTTCAGCACGACCTTTCCGCGTCGGGGTGGGTTCGAACCCGAAGCGCTGCCCGTGAGGCTCATGAAGGCCCCGGTAGTCAGCAGCCCGGATCGCTGCGCGGGGTTCAGGGAGACCGGTTTCAGCGTGGTGCCGGTGATGCCTGGGAGACCATACAAGGTGGCGAGATCCTGGTTCGCGAACGAATTGGTCCCGGTCATGATGTCGGAGAAACGACCGGTCCCGCTCATGATCGTCGTGCTGACGAAGCTCCGAACCTCGTCCAGCATCGAGTTTGCGAGGTCGGGCGTGAACTGACTGTAGATCGTTGGGTCCTTGGGTACGTCCGGCAACGTGTCCAGGTCCAGCCAATCCACGAAGAAGTCGCTGAACATCGCTCCCGCCCGGGTGGTGTCCTTCAGCATCCGTCGCGCCTGCGCCTCGACCACGGTCGGATCCGTCAGCTGACCCTGAGCGGCCAGGTCGAACAACATCTGATCCGGCATAGTCCCCCACAGGAAATAAGAGAGCCGGTTGGCCATCTCGTAGTTTCCCAGGCGGACGACGGTGATCCCTTGCGCGAGCGCCGTCGGATCGATATCGGCCTTACCGGAGTCGACCTCCCAGTGATAGAGGAACTCGGATGACTGCAGGATCCCTTCGAGGACAAAGCCGATCGCGGCGCCGAAATTCAGGCCCAATCCGGTCGGGGCCGGTGCCTTGGCGACATTGTAAAGGCCCATCAACTTGGTCTTGTCAGCGGCCTGCAAGGGGCGTCGATACGCTCTTTGGGCCAGCGTCGTCATGAACGTGCTCAGGCACGCTGAGTCGTTCGCGGTGGTGGCCGAGGCCGCGCAAGGCAGGAGCGTGTTCATGCGCGAAACCGCGGCGGTCGCGAGGGTCTCTGCGGACTGCTGGTAGAGGGTCGCGTCGAGGGTTGCGACGTCGCTGGTGGTGTGGAACGTGTACTCGGCCGCCGGATCGGTGTCTTCTCCCGGCAAGCTGTCTGCCGTCACAGTCGAGGAGTCGAGGAGCAGGTCTCGGACCGTATTCAGGTACTCATGACGGGTGAGGAGTCGGAGAGGTCGAATGCCGGCGGTGTTGGGATCCCCTGCGCCCGCACCCGCCGTCACCCCGACGCCACCGTTCCCGGCGGCCACGTTGGCACCCGTACCTCCGCCTCCCACGGGAGTCGTCGTCACCCCGCCAGGGCTCCCCGTCACGCCACCGGAGCCCTTTGCTGGATTTCCAGCGCCAACCGCGGACGCGGGTTGCCCCGGTTGCACCTGGCCAGTGCAGCCCGCGGCCAAGCACAGCGCCACGAAGCTCGAAGCCGATCTGAGGGATGGTACGAATCTGCTCATAGCGCGTCCTCCGAGGACAAAAGGGCACCGGCCGATGGAATTCTTTCGGGCAGTAGCACCTCGGATCAAAAACGGTACATCGGTGGAGCGCGCATGATCTGGCGAATGGACAGTAAGTTGACTTACTGAATACAATCGCCGTCATCAACGCGACGTAGCATGCGCGCTGGGCATCCCCACCTCTGTGGAGGCCCCGGGGCTCGGGCCTCTTAACCAAACCGCATTTGGGGGCTAAAGATGGTCTACCCTATCCGCCGATGCTCCGCGCACCCAACGACACATGAACGTCTCCCGATCTTACCTGCACGGCGACTACCTGGAACCGGCTGACCGGAGACCCGACAGCGTCGTCTATTGCGGTTTTTGCGATGGCTTTTGTCTGCCGGAGCACCTTTACGACGAGCACGAGATCGACCAGAACTTCGCTCGACTCAATGCTGGACGGAGGGCGTTGGTCCGGACCCGCCGGGCGGCAGACCGTCCCGGCAACGCGCCCAATTACCTCGACGGTACGCCGGATCCCGTCCGGCCCGGGCCGCCCCCACCGGAATGAGCGTTCAGGGGGCGAACCCGAGCGCTTGCTTGACAGCGTCGTTTGCTACGGAACGAACGCCATCCCGATCGAGTCGCCACTTATCCATGTACTGACGGGGCGTGAGCAGGGTGATACCTGAGCCGGCCAGGAACGCAGCCAGGCTGGCATCGGTGAACGGCCTCGCCACACCCGCCAGGAAGGCTCCCGAGAGTCCGTCCCAGTGAATTGGCAGATATGTTTTTGGATTGATGACCGGGACCACCAGTCGGGCCACCGCTGCGCCGCCCGTGCCTATCCACAAGTCGACCCGGTCCAGTCCCGCGTCCACCATCGCGCTCTGCAAATTGGCGAGGGGCGCGCCGTAGTCGACGCCATCCTCCACGATGGGGACCGTGAGGTCGGTCGGTCCCGCCGAGTTCTGGTAGAACCAGCTGAACGGCCCGTCCCGCCCATCCACCCGGAACAAGAAACCCCGCCCGCCACCGCCGTTGGGAAAGTCCTCGGCGACGCCGGCCCGCAGACCACCGGTGATCGGATCGGGCGCTGGCGGCGCGGCCAGCTCAGCGGCCGGGTGTTGATCGGGGTTCGTGACTGGATCGCCGCTGTGATTCCAGCGGACGACCCGCATCGTGATGCCGTCGGCCAGCACGATGGTCTCCGCGCCCACGACGATCCGGCAGCGGTCGGCGGGAATGCCCTGCGCCACGGTTTGAAAGCAGGTGGTCCGGGAGCCAATGATGGGAGCGTTGGTGAGGCTGGACCACGTGGCGGTGTCGAAGGAGTGATCGAAGTGGCTGTGCCCGGTCAGCAGGAGGTTCACCCTGGCCCCGCCGCCGAGCGAGTCGAGGACTTGCTTCACGGCCGCCCGGTCAGGGACGCTGCGGGAATGCGTGAACGCCAGGCCCTGCGAGCCGCCGAAGAAGTTGCCGGCCGGGATGCGGGTGATGTACCCGTCGGTGAGGACGCCGAGCGAACCCATCTCGTAATAGATATTCGCTATGGACATCCAGGTGAGGTCCACGAACGCGGGCCCATATCGGGGCGGACCGGCGTCGATCGCCCTCGGGGGCTCCGGCGCCGCGTCCCCGGCATCCCCCACCGAGGCAACTCCCCCCCCGACGTCCATGGGAGCTGACGCCTCCAGCAGGGCGTCCGCTCGCGCGGAATGATCGGGATCGGGACCGGGACCGGGACCGGGACCGCCCCCATCATCGACGACGATGGCGTCCGAAACGACGGTGGCGGCGTTCGAATCGATGGGAGCATCCGCGTCGGCTCCGTCGAGAAAGGTCGCAGCGGTGGCGTCGTCGCTGCCGCCGTCGAGATCACCGACGGCGAGCGCCAGCGACCGTTCGATGAGTGGAGCCCGCGTTGCTCGGCCGCACCCCAGGGTCAAGGCGACGGCCAACAACCATCGCATCCCCCGTCGAGCTGTCGCCAGCGATCGCATCATCGCATCCTCGTGCGCGGCGCCGTCGTCCCGGCGCCGCCCATCACCAATATCAGAGAGGCGACGCCCAAGTCCTAACAAGCGGAAGCGGTCGATATCAACCACATCGGCATACAGATTCTAATGAGACGACCACGAGCACAGGTGACCATCACCTCCGGCGAGGATGTGGCCCTTGACCGCGATGGGCGAAGTCCACTGGCGGACTCCGGCGCAGGTTTCGGTGCCCCCCGCGAAGATCACATCGCCGGTGTCGCCGTCCACCCCGTTCAGCTTTCCATTGTTCATGAACCACACCATGGCCTCGTTCTTGCCGTCGGTGGTGGTCGCGATGGGCGCGGTCACGACCCCCGCCAGTGCCGCGCACCATTCGACTTGCGGCACGGGAGGGTTGCCGGCCGGAATCAAGACCGACATGACCACCTGGCCGCTGGGGCCGCCGGCCGGGCACAGCGCCCCGCTGTCCGTCGAGAAGGTGACGTGGACTCCCTGCGCGGTGGTGTAGGCCGCCGGAGCGGTGTGAATCGACATCGCGCCCTTGGCCACCGTGAAGTCCACCACGTGACCGCCCATTCCGCCCAGGTTCTTGCTGTCGAGCAGGTACAGGTGTCCATCCTTGGAGATCGCCACCACGAAGGCGGAGGGGGTCGCGCCCGGGACCTGGACGTACACGGGACTGTTCGCGGCAAAGTCGGCGTCCGCGCTGTCCATGGTTCGCCAGGTGGCCGGAAAATACACATTGGCGTCGGAACGTGCCAGCGTCCCGAGACCCGTGATGCGAACGACCTCCTCGCTGTCGAGATGGGTCGCTGTGCCCACGGTGCTGTTGCCCGTCACCGCGAACACGCCCGAGCCGTCCGAGGCCATCCCGCCCGCGGCCCAGATCCCTTCGCCCTGGCCCCCCGAGGCCCACGCCCCGACCATGGTCGGATTCTTGGCGTTGATGCCCACCACCCAACCGTGATATGGGCCACAGTCTCCGACGTGGCCGCCATAGGCCACGTACAGGATCCCATCAACCAGCGACAGGGCGCTCCTCTGATTGTGAGGCGGGGGACTGAAGGCGAGAGTGCCCGCGCTCAGCTTGGAAACGTCGACCGGCCAGCCCGCCTGCAGGCTCCCATCGTCGACGGACAGGGCGTGGACCTCGTGGCGGGCTATGGTCTGCGCGCCGATGGCGCCGGCGACGTAGATCACTCGGGCCTTGGCATCGATGACCGGGGTGCTCAGGATCCCGATCGGATGAATGCTCCCGCAACCGGCCCCGGAGCTCACGGGCGATGGGCCGATGTTGTGGGTCCAGACGACGGCGCCCGTGGTTTCGTCCAGCGCGATCACGTCGTTTCCGGTGGTCACGACGAAGAACACGCCCTTCCCTGCGGGACCGCTCTCCAGATAGAGCGGAGAGGCCCACATGTTGCCTGTGAACGATCCCGTGAAGGCAACGTCGCGCGCCAGGCTGGCCGCCGCGGCCTTGGTCAGAGTGGGCTGAACGAAGTGACCATCGCGAGAGGGGTGGTTGTTGCGCTCCAGGACCGAGCTCCCCATGGAGGCGACGCCAGGGCCAGGGCGGCTCGACGTGGAGCACCCGTCCTGCGTGAGCGCCGACATCGCCAACATCGGGATCAGGGTGGCTGTTCTTGGCAACAAGCGATTCGTCATGGCTAGCTAGACCTCCCGTGAGACCCGGACGAGTGTGACACGATCGCCGTGACAGTGGTTCTTTGTTGCCGACGGTGGCGGTCGTCGCCGCGGTCTATCCTGGGCGCGCGGCGCCTTCGCGCCTGGGCGCGCGCGCCTTCGCGCCCGGATATCATGCGCCATCTCGGCCGGATCGTTCGGGCTTCCTTGTCGCGCGAGGCTTGTTAAGCTCGCCCACCAGCGTCATGGGAAGTCCGAGATGGTGTCTCTGGGGCGTGGCCGCCGCGATGAGCTTCGCGGGGTGTGGGAAATGGGCGGACCGGCTCGCCTGCGGCGATCAGGGCTGCGAGTTCACAAAAGACGAGTGGTCGCGTGTGCAATCGCTGGCCAACGTGACCGCCAGGCCCGCGCCGCCCGATCCCTCCAACAAGTATCTTCCGATCGCAGACCCGTCCGACGGGACACTAAAGACTGATGCCGGAATGGATCCGGTCGTCCAGCTCGGCTGGCAACTCTATTACGAACCGCTGCTGTCCGGCAGCGTCTATAACCGGGACAACACGGGCGCGTTCGCACCGACGACGCGCGAGGCGCCGTGTGGACAGGTGCAGCTCTTCTGCGCCAGTTGCCACGATCCGCTGCACGCAGGCTCGGACGTCACCTCGCAGCCCCGCCACGTCTCGATCGGCGCCGGCTGGTACGACGTCAACGCTCAGCAGACCTTGAACGTGGCCCGCTTCCCGGTGCTGTACTGGAACGGGCGCACCGACACGCTGTGGGCTCAGGCGGCGCAGGTGATTGAGAGCAAGGTGTCGATGAACGGCTGGCGCATGAAGACGTTCTGGCTGGTCGTCAGTCCTCGTTACCGCGCTGCCTACGATGCCGCGGGTTTCACCGAGCCGGCCGCCGCCGACATCGACGCGCTCGCGGCACGCCTCTCGGCACTCAGCCTGACGACGGCGCCCACCCAGGCCTTCCGCGATCAATATGATGATCGCATACTGCTCAGCGATTACGAGCGCACGGTTGTGACTCGCGTTCACGTGAACGTGGCCAAGGCCATCGCGGCCTACGAGTGGCTGCTGTCGAGCGACGGGTCCGAGTTCGACAGGTTTGCCATGGAAGGGATCGATTCGGACGCCCTGCAGCCGGCGGCCCGGCGCGGCCTCAAGCTGTTCATTGGGCGCGCGGGTTGCACCGATTGCCACAACACCCCGATGTTCTCGGACGGCAAATTTCATAACATCGGTATCGCGCAGACGGGCACGCACGTCCCCACGACCGAGGATTGCCCCAAGGGGGCGCTTTGCGATTGCAGCTCCGAAGCGAATCTGACGTGCCTGCCCTCCGGCGCGTTCGGTGGCCATGAGAAGCTCGTCGCCTTCCATCAGGGCAACGACTATGACGACGCCGAAGGGACGCCACCGCAGCCCGCACCGACCCCGGCCGCCGAACCGGACATGCGACTGATGGGCGCCTGGCGCACACCCAGCCTGCGCGACGTCGCACGGACCGCGCCTTACATGCACGACGGTAGCCTCGCGACGCTATCCGACGTCGTCTGGCACTACACCGAGGCGCAGGGCACCGGGGGTCTCGGCCAATCCGAGCTGGCGCCGCTGACCCTCGACCCGCAGGACCGTGACGATCTGGTCGCCTTTCTGCAGAGCTTGAACGGCACGGCCGGACCGGCCGAGCTCGTCGGCCCGCCGCCGGATGCTGGGACGGGCTCGATCGCCGCGTCCAGCTGCGCCTCGCCCGACGGCGGCCTGCCAGACGCACCGTGAGCGGCTCTCGCGAGTCTCGAGGGAGCCTCGCTCGCGGTCGCGACACAGCGGATCTCTGCGGGACTAAGAAGCGAGGGACCCAAGGTGGCGTGCAGCAGGGCTTCAGGCCACCGCCCACCTTGACGGACTTTCGCATACATAAGGGGGTCTCGATGGAGCGCCAGGGCCGCTGAACGCGCGAAGACCGGGAAGAAAAGCGCGGCCCTTGCCCTAAGGTATCCAAGATGTCCGCAATCGGCCGCCTCGCCCCTTTCAGAGGCCACAATCACGGGGCCATGCGGGTGGCGCCGTCCCGGGTGTCTCGAGTGGTCCTGCCGAGCAATCAAGGAGCCATCCCCGAATGATCCCGAACCCATCGAGACCCTCCCCGATCTCGTGTGTGCGGTCTACGTCGCATTTGCAATCACGCGACGCCATACGCCGACGCGGGACGTCCCTGCCGCGGGGAGCGTGGTGGGTCGGGGGGGTCGCCCTCTGGATGCTGTGCGCGACGGGCGGTGTTGGCTGTGGACAAAGCTCCGATCAGGGACAGGCCGGCGCGGACGCTGGGGTCACGACTCCGGGGTCTGGCGGGGCCACCATCGGGACTGGCGGGAGCGGGTTCGGGAGCGGCGGCAGCTCCGCACCGGGCAGTGGATCGGGAGGCGTCACTGTCGCCGGCACGGGCGGTACGCCCACGGGAACTGGGGGCGCGGCGAGGTCGGCCAGCGGTGGGGTAACCGCCTCGGCCACCGGCGGCGTGTCGGCGGCGTCTGGAGGTGCGGGTGGTGGTGGCGCCCCCGGCGGCGGCGGGAACAGCTCAGGTGCGGGCGCTGGCGGGGCCGCTCCTCCGGGAGCCGATGGACCCGCGTGCGGCACGGCCAAGATCTGCGACGACTTCGAGAGCTACACGACGCCAACCAACCTTGCTCCCTGGACCACCACCGTTCAGGCCGGCTCGGTGACGGCGGACGGCACCCACGCCTACAGTGGCAAGCAGTCGGTCCTGATTCACGCCAACGCCGGCGCCAACAGCCGCGCACAGATCAACCGCACCGGGTCCCCCCTCTTTCCGGCCAACCCCAACCTCTTTTGGGGTCGCATGATGGTCTACATGACTGCCCTACCCGCGAGCAGCGTCCACTACGACAACGTCCAGGGGGACGGCCAGGGCACGGGGCAATACCGGATCGGTGGCATGGGAGGAATCCTCCTCAACTACGAGCCCCACGATTGTTACGACCACATCGCGCCGATGCTGCCGCAGAACAAATGGTCGTGCTGGCAGTGGCTGTACGATGGCACCAAGAACACCATCGAGTTCTACGTGGACGGCAAGCTACAG
>Ga0066788_10000037_pt1 | contig 20259 bp, 19 predicted proteins | sample OrgsoiDNA2013048_FD_70943 | JGI IMG/M metagenome (GOLD analysis project Ga0066788, IMG submission 70943) | Permafrost soil microbial communities from the Arctic, to analyse light accelerated degradation of dissolved organic matter (DOM) -... | ecosystem: Environmental > Terrestrial > Soil >... | reverse complement strand
ACGATTTCCGGTATTACCGGCGCGAGTTTCTCGACAGCATCGGCGTATATAGCCGATATCAGTACGGCAGAAACCAGGGCAAAAAATTTTGGGTTGATCGGCGCGGCATTCGGTTTGGGGTTTATCATCGGTCCGGCTATCGGCGGACTGCTAACGGGATGGGGTATACGCGCACCGTTTTACGCAGCAGCGATTCTCACATTTCTAAACTGGCTTTACGGATACTTTGTTCTTCCCGAATCCCTGTCAAAAGAACATCGTAGAAAATTTGAATGGAAAAGGGCCCTCCCCTGGAATTCCCTGCTGAACCTGAAAAATTATCCTGCTGTCGGCGGACTAATTCTCGCGTTGACCCTGGTGTACTTAGGCTCTCATGCTGTCCAGAGTAACTGGAGTTATTTTACAGCATATCGTTTTCAATGGACCCCCAAAACAATTGGCATATCCCTGGCAGTTGTGGGCGCCCTGGTAGCATTTGTTCAGGCCGGACTCATACGCGTGATCACGCCGAAAATCGGCAACGAACGATGTATTTATATTGGCCTGCTTTTATATGCCATTGGGATGTTTTTGTTTTCCATGGCGAACCAAAGCTGGATGATGTTTGTATTTCTGATTCCTTATTGCCTCGGCGGTATTGCAGGTCCGGCTTTGCAGGCAACGATTTCCGGACATGTTCCGCCGAACGCGCAGGGTGAACTGCAGGGATCACTCACCAGCCTGTTGAGCGTAACCTCTATAGTCGGCCCCCTGGTAATGCTGAATCTTTTCGCTTACTTCACATCTGTTAAAGCACCAGTAATTTTTCCGGGTGCGCCCTTTGTTTTAGGGGGAATTCTCATGTTGTCCAGCAGCATCGTCGCATATAAATCTTTAAAACGAAGTGGATAATTGGATTTATTGCTGTATCTTTGCGAAGTCTTAAGTTGATCAGCATTTAGTAAGTGAACAAACATTCTGCTACGCAATCTTCAGTACGGTTAGTTAGTCGCCTTTACTTCAGCTTTCAGTCAGCTTGTATTTTTATCATTTAATTTTTTATTTAAGTATGAACATTTATGTTTCAAATTTAAGCTTCAACGTAACCGACGAAGACTTAAACGAGTATTTTGCAGAGTACGGAGAAGTTTCATCTGCTAAAGTTATTCTTGACAAATTCACTCAGAAATCACGTGGATTTGCATTCGTTGAAATGGCAGACGATGAAGCTGCTAAGAAAGCAATCGCAGAACTGGACGGTGCTTCAGTTGATGGAAGGACCATTAACGTATCGATAGCTAAACCCCGCGAAGAACGCACTGGCGGAGCTGGTGGTGGTGGTAACAGAAGCGGTGGCGGTGGTAATTTCCAGAAAAGAAATAACTACAGTAACAGCAGATATTAATCGCTTTTAAATTGAAATAGCCCCGCCTCAGGCGGGGCTATTCTTTTAACTGGTCACCAGGATATTACTTCTGCCAGCCCCCCTTTTGCCATCTGTAACCTTTGCTGCTATTTTCCCAACGCCCTGATTTCCAGGTATGACCTTCTTTGGCATGTTGCCATGAGCCTTCACGCCAGTGATAGTTTCCACCGGTATATTCCCATTCGCCGTTGGTCCAGATATAACCAGGTCCCGGCGATACAGGTCTTGCATAGGTTACATCGACTGGTCGGGTAGATACGTATCCGGCTGAACATCCTGCCAGGACAAAGCAGGATAAAATGCTTAATGCCAATAGATAATTTTTCATTTTTAACTGTTTATACCATAAGAAGGCAAAAGCCGTTCCAGCGAACGGCCTGTTATTTTGTAATTTGCAGTAATATTATTTTCAATGATAAGCGAAGCCCCTATTGCCGCCCCATTGACGGCGAAAGATTTTGTAACTGACCAGGAAGTTCGATGGTGCCCCGGATGCGGAGATTATATTATCCTTGCCCAGGTACAGAAAGTAATGCCATTGATTGGAGTACCCCGGGAAAATATCGTCATTATCTCGGGAATCGGATGTAACAGCCGTTTTCCCTATTATATGAATACCTACGGGATGCATTCCATTCACGGAAGGGCAACGGCCATCGCTTCAGGGCTGAAGGCAACCCGGCCAGAACTCAGTGTCTGGATAGTTACGGGTGATGGTGATTCACTCAGTATTGGCGGTAACCATACCATCCATTTACTCCGTAGAAACTTCGACGTTAACATATTATTATTTAATAACCAGATTTACGGACTTACTAAGGGTCAGTATTCCCCAACTTCTGAAACGGATAAAGTGACCAAGTCGACGCCCATGGGCAGTATTGATCACCCTTTTAATCCGCTGGCACTTGCCATGGGAGCTGATGCCAGTTTTATAGCGCGGACTATGGATCGTGATCCAAAACATCTGCAGCAAATGTTGATGCGCAGTCACCAGCATAAAGGCTCTTCTTTCCTGGAAATATACCAGAACTGCAACATTTTTAATGATGGCGCATTTGAAATATTTACGGAAAAAGGCTCAAAACCTGACGAAACGATTTTTATCGAACAAGGTAAACCTCTGATTTTCGGAGCCCTGCAAAATAAAGGAATCCGTCTTGACGGACTTAAACCGGTTATTGTGGAATTAGGAAACGGATATTCTCCCGAAGATTTATGGATACACGATGAGACAGATTTGTATAAAGCCCAGTCGCTTATTCGCATGTTTGATGATCCGAACCTGGAATCGCATTTTCCCCGTCCTTTCGGTGTTTTCTATGAAACTGCACGTCCATGTTACGAAGAAATGTTGAACAACCAGATTGATGATGTGATAAAAACAAAAGGGAAAGGAAATCTTAATAAATTGTTAAGCGGACGCGAGACCTGGACGATTAACGCATAACGCTTAACGCTTTTAAGTGTGGGAGTTTGAAACGGCGGATATGCGAAAATTAAATGTGGGAAAGCCAACTGTTACCTGTTTACCGTCAACCGTAGTTCTTTCTTTGCGTCGGCAAAAGTTTTTTCTCTTTTATAATTATACCACCAGGCAGGCGCAGTTTTTTTCATCAATGTATCCAGGTGACGCATGCCGAACAGATTCCAGGCGCCTTTGATTTTTCCATTAATACCGGGTTGGAGGGCTCTCAGGCTCATAGCCAGTCCGCTTTCGATATATTCCATATGATGCCAGTATCCGGCAGGCATGAAGAGGGTTTCGCCGTGATCCAGGATGAGATCATAACCCTTTGCCAGCCGCAGGGCGGGAAAGCGATCGTAATCTATCTGGTTTTTTTTGCTGTCATAATATTTCTCAAAATTTACCAAACTCAATACCTCCCATGGTTTTCTGTATAATTTGTGCTGTTCTTCATGTGGAAACAACAGGATGCGTTTTTTGCCGAGAAATTGAGTATGGAAAATATGGGAAAGATCGATGTCGAAATGCATATGGGTTACTGAACCCTGCCCGCCGGTAAATAACATGGGGAATTTTTTTACAAATGCCTTACTGTATTCTTCCGGCCAGGTGAAATCCTGAATGATAGAGGGGGCATGCTCAAAAATATTGAATAGAAAAATCCGCCATTCTGCAGGCCCTTTGCGGATCATGTCGATATAAGAACTGAATTTCATGTAGTCGTCCGCTGTATTAATCGGAGTATAAGCATCGCTTTTTGCGTTATTATAAACACCCACTTCCTGATCTCCTATAGCGGCTTTTAAAAAATCCCAGTTCCACTTGGTAAATGCCGGCCATTTTTTTGCAAGGCCGCTGATCACCAACGGCTTCAGTGGTTCATAATAATCCTTTCTGAAACTCTCCGGCGAAATACTTTCTACACGGTCTACCGACCTTAACTTCATAAAGGAAGTTTTTATAAAATTACTGTAATCAAGTTAAAGGATTTAAAGTTGCGGGATTGCATTCTTACATTGTGTCATGTTTTTAACAGTTCATCCGGAAAATCCACAGGAAAGAAATATTCAGACAATTACAGATTGTCTGTTATCCGGGGGCATCATTATTTATCCGACAGATACCATTTATGGCCTTGGTTGCGATATTTTTCAGCATAAGGCCATCGAAAGGATCTGCCGGATCAAACAAATTGATCCGGCAAAGGCCCAATTATCTTTTGTTTGTTATGACCTGAGTGATTTAAGCACGTACACAAAAAGCATTTCCACACCCTTATACCGGATACTTAAAAATCATCTACCGGGCCCCTACACTTTTATTCTGCCGGCGAGTAAGGAGGTGCCAAAAATTCTTAAGAGCCGGAAGAACAGCATTGGCTTAAGGGTTCCGGACAATCTGATTGCCCGGACAATCGTGCAAAGACTGGGCCATCCGGTATTAAGTACTTCCCTGCCTGGTGAGTTGGTGGAAGAATATACAGACCCGGAAATTATTTATGAGCATTTCAAAAACCTCGTGGATATCGTAATTGACGGAGGACCCGGAAATATCGTACCATCTACCATTGTCGATTTTACATCCGGAGAGGCGGTGGTTACGCGCATCGGGGCAGGGGCGTGGGAGGAAGCTTAACACAAGTATGGAAGCATGGAAATGGAATGTCAACCGTCAACGGATCTTCTTTTGAAGATTCGATTTAACAATATCATACCACTCTTCTTTCAGAATGGATAAAACGATTGAAGTTCTTCTTCCGCCTCCTGGAAGCGGCATATTACTTCTTAGTAACCCTTCAACTGTACAACCGATGTTTTTCATAGCATTGATGGACCGCTCATTTCTATGGTCCGCACGGAATTCAACTCTTTCCATACCCCATTGTTCAAAGGCATATGTCAGCATCAGCATTTTGCAATGCCGGTTTAATCCGCTGCGTTGAAATTTTTTTCCATACCAGGTATATCCAAGTTGTGTGGTTACAAAAAAAAGATTAATGTCATAAAACCGGCTGCTTCCCGCGCAGCTGCGAGTCTGCTTGTCGAAAACGATAAATGGATATTCTTTTTTCAAATCCCTTGCCTGTATAGCCTCATCAATATAATTTCTCATTCCTTCTTCACCTGCTACACTGACCGAAGAATAGGTCCATAGCTCAGGTTCCTGTTCTGCAAAAGGCAGAAGGGAACTCAGATCGTCCTTTAGCAAAGGTCTCATCATAACGCGATCGTCTTCCAGAACAATGTTCCCGGGAAAAAGCATGAAAGTTTTGGTTTTTTATTCAGTTCCGAAAATATCCATCTGGGCGGATAAGATGTTAAAGCTTTTTCTATGATAAGGACATAAGCCATGCGTCTCAATACCTTTGCGGTGTTCAGCGGTTCCATATCCCTTATTATTGAACCAGCCATAATGTGGATATTCGTAGTGCAATTGCCGCATATAATCATCACGATAGGTTTTTGCCAGAATACTGGCTGCAGCTATAGAAGCATAAATTCCATCTCCCCTGATCACACATTGATGTGGCACCCTTTTATATTTATAAAACATATGTCCGTCAATAAGCAGGAGCTGGGGTCTTTTTTTTAGTTTTTCGATAGCCAAATGCATGGCTTTAAAAGAAGCTTTCAGAATATTGATTTCATCTATTTCTTCATTACTCACCTGTTCCACGGCATAATCTACGGCGTGAGTTTCAATATAAGTCCGCAATTCGTATCTTATTTCAACCGGCACCTGTTTGGAATCATTCAGTTGCGGGTGATGGAAATCCCTTGGCAGTACTACTGCAGCCGCGAAAACGGGCCCCGCAAAACATCCTCTTCCGGCTTCATCGCAGCCGGCCTCCATTAAATAATCCTGATGATACGATTTGAGCAACGAAAATCTTTCGTCAAAAATAGAGTAATGCATGATTTAATAAACAGTCCTGGATAAATAGTTATCTACAGTGGGGATGAATTAATTTTGCTTGATGGTCATCTGGAAAACGAACTCTGCCAACCGCGCAGTGGCATATTGGGTGCTTGCTGGCACCGGAATGTTGTTTATTCAGGTTTTACTCGGAGGAATAACAAGATTAACCGGCTCCGGACTCTCCATCACCGAATGGAATGTGATTACCGGTTTCATTCCGCCGGTCACCAACCAGCAATGGATGGAAGAATTCGCCAAGTATAAGCAAACACCCCAGTTTCATCTGCTGAACCTGGATTTTACATTATCAGATTTCAAGTATATTTTTTTCTGGGAATGGTTTCATCGTTTGTGGGCGCGTCTGGTGGGGGTTGTTTTTATAGTTGGATTTATTTTACTTCTATACAAGAGAAAATTGAAAAGTGAAATGATCCCGCCCCTGCTGATTTTGTTTTTTCTCGGACTGCTGCAGGCGGCAATTGGTTGGATCATGGTTGCCAGTGGTTTAACAGGTGATGCCCTGTATGTCAAGCCAACAAGGCTGGCCCTGCATTTTATTTTTGCAATCGGTTTGATCTCCTATGCATTCTGGTTTTCATTAAAACTCTTATTACCGGTTACACGCATCCGCAATGCCCGATGGATCCGGGGATTTTCGATCGGTTTGATGGTGCTCGTTTTTTTCCAGCTACTATATGGTGCCCTGATGGCGGGCAATAAAGCGGCGGCTGTCGCTCCTGACTGGCCCGCTATCAACGGAGATTGGATTCCCGATCATATGTTCAGCAGATCTCCCATACTGCTCAATTTTATCGGCAATAAAATTACCATACATTTCATTCATAGAAACCTGGCATATCTGATCTTTCTGGGGATAAGCATTTGGACCCTCCGGCTTTTCAGATCCGGCATCATAAGAACCCAACGTACCCGGCTGCTGTTACCTCTGGGCCTGGTAGCATTTCAAATCCTCCTGGGCATTCTGGCATTATTGGCGAGCCCGGGAATTATACCGAATCGCTGGGTGGCATTTGATTGGCTGGCATTAATGCATCAACTAAATGGAATGTTGCTTCTTTTGAGCCTGATTTATGCGATCTACGTGTTAAGACCTGTTATAAAGTAATTTTAATCCTGTCTTTCCGTTAGGTTTATCAGATGCGAATGAAGACTGGCTCATTTTTCAACAATGTTTAAGATCCTGCCGGTATGATGCGATACCTTAAAGCTGTTTACTATTCATTTCCTGTTCAGCTGATATTGCTGTACCTGAAAAAATATCAGCTGCTTCTGCTTTTTTGGGGAATCCTTTTTTCCACGATTCACGGCGGTTTTATGCATTCATTTGGTGCAGATGCCCTGTTTTTGGCGCCTGAATACCTGGATAATGTGAATGCACTGAGCGGCGCTATCGTAGGGGCAGCGGCTGGTGCGTTTATCATGAGCTGGAATGTGACCACCTTTATACTTTACAGCCGTCATTTCCGGTTTCTCGCCACTACAACCAGGCCGTTCCTGAAATATTGCACCAATAATTTTATACTGCCCGGTAGTCTCCTGATATATTATTTTTTCAAAGCTATTGAATTCGACAGCTCGAAAGAATTGATGACAAATGGCGAAATTGCCTGGCTGATCGCGGGATTCCTGACGGGATTCTTTTTGGTTATCGGATTATCCCTGCTTTATTTTTTTGGGGCGGATTTCACGATAAAACGGCAGATGACGCCCCTGATTGCGAATCCAAAACTCTTCAAATCGCAGTTTAAATCAAAAGATGTTCAGCTCAACAGCAGCCGTCTGATCCGGGTGAACTGGTATATGAACGGACCCTTTTCAGTTAAGCAGGTCCGGGATGTTTCTCATTACAGTAAGGAATTCATTGAAAGAATTTTCAGCCGGCATCACTTTGCGGCCATCCTTTCTATATGTATCGCATTTTTATTTTTAGTTGTTGTTGGTTTTTTTATGGATGAACCTGCGTTTCAGTTACCTGCTGCAGCGAGCATATTCCTTTTTTTTTCCATCCTGCTGTCTGTTTCGGGCGCTTTTTCCTACTTCCTCGAAAGTTGGAGCATTCCTTTTCTGGTGTTACTTTTTTTCGTGCTGAATATTTTGTATCGTTTCGAAGTTATTGATCCTACCAATAAAGCCTATGGATTGAATTATACTAACCGGGCCGAAAGACCGGTATACAACAGGGATCATTTACTGGCCATGTGTTCATTGGATAAAGTAACAGAGGATAAGACGAAAATGTTACGGATACTGGAAAGCTGGAAGAAAAAGCAAAAAGAAAATAAACCGTTGCTTTTAATTATCAATACCAGCGGGGGTGGCAGCCGCAGCGCTGCTTTTACTATGAATGTATTACAGAAACTCGACCGGCAGAATAACGGTCATCTCATGGATAAAACTTTTATGATCACGGGTGCTTCCGGTGGAATGTTTGGCGCAGCTTATTTTCGCGAATTATCACGTTTGAAAACAAATAAGGGATCTACTATTAATCCGGATGACCGAGGGTTCACAGACGCCATTTCCGGAGATCTTCTAAATCCGCTTTTTTCTTCTTTTGTCGCACGTGACCTTTTTTCTCCCGCACAGAAATTTAAAGTAGGCGATTATGAATATATTAAAGACCGGGGTTATTCTTTCGAACAAAAATTAAATAAAAATACGGCGGGTGTCCTCGACAGACAGCTGCGGGACATTGAACCTGAAGAGGCGGCTGCCCGGATTCCGCTCATGTTATTCAGTTCGGTAATAACCCGCGACAGTCGCACCATGCTGATCAGCACTCAGCCCATCAGTTTTTTAATGCGGCCTGTTTTTGACAGCAGCCGCATCAAAACAATCGATCCAGATGCCGTGGATTTCGGAAGTTTTTTTTACAAACAGGATCCCATGAACATGCGCATGCTAACGGCGTTGCGCATGAATGCAACGTTTCCTTATGTTTTGCCGAATGTATGGCTACCTTCTGAACCGGTGATCGATGTGATGGACGCAGGATTCCGGGATAATTTCGGTGAGCAGGTGGGTCTTCGGTTTATACACGTATTCCGTGACTGGATTATTCAAAATACAAGAGGCGTACTGTTGATTCAGATCCGTGACAGGAAAACAGGAGGGTGGGATTATCCTTTTGAATCGAAAGATATAACAGAAATAATTACCAAGCCTCTCTTATTGCTTCAGTATAACTGGTACAAAATGCAGGAATATAATCAGAATGATCTGCTCAGTGTGATGGAAGGGTATATGGGGAATAATTTTTATAAAATGACTTTTCAATATGAGCCCAAAACAGTCAACGAAGGTGCAGCACTGAATTTTCATTTGAGCCGGCAGGAGAAACTCGATCTGGCCAATGCGGTAAACAACCAGCTTAACCAGCAGATTTTTAAAAACGTAAATGATTTACTCAATCCATAATAAAGCTTAAGGCGTAAAGCGCAAAGCTTAAAGCTCTCAATTCACAAGGCGAAAATAATTTATTAGATTCTTATCTGCTGTCACTTATCACAAACGAAAATTCAATTTAATTTAACTAAGCAACAATAGGCTTTACGCTTTAAGCTTTAAGTTTGCTGAGGTTGTATAAGGTTGAAACAATTTGGAATGATGCGGATTTTGAATTCAGCGCTGGTATCCGTCGGTTCGCCATCAATATGCATCGGGGCATGCGCCGGATTACGGATAATGATCTTGTCCGTTTGTACATAAATAATATTCTTTTCTTCAAAATATTCTATCCCCTGCATTAGCCTGTTGTTTCCGGCAACCTGCAGTAAAACGGAAAAGGGCAGAATCATTTTATTCATTTTTTTAACAATAACAATGTCCAGCAAACCATCTGACATGCTGGCTTTCGGAGCGATCGTCACATTATTTCCAAACTGGTTACTATTGGCGATACTGATAAAATAAGCATCAGTTTTGATTACCCTGTCATCTACTTTTATTTCAAAGGGATATGGTTTTGACCTGAAGAATTTCATGGTAGAAATTCGGAGATAGGTCTGCAATCCCCTGGTTTTCTGTTTTGCAAATTCGTGAGCCACCTCAGCATCGAATCCGATACCGCAAAGCGCGCAGGAAAATTTTTCGTTAATATGGAATGCATCGACCGGGTATGCGTTTCCTTTGAAAATGACATCGAGTGCGAGCCCGGTTTGTTTGGGAATTTTAGCCGCTAAAGCAAGGCTGTTTCCTGATCCGATGGGTATGATACCGATGTTCACATGTACGCCCTGTAATGCATTAGCAACGGCATTCAGGGTTCCATCCCCTCCGCAAATCACGACATCCGTGACAGCATCTTTTTTGATAATCCCGCGCAGATCCTCATAATTGCCGTCGGCCCTGGAAGGAAGAATTTCAAAATCGATTCCGCGGGCACGGGTTTTACGAATGATCAAATCTTTTATCTTTTCCTTTTTTTGAGTTCCGGAAATAGGATTGATCAGGAAAATAATTTTGCGGACCATGCACGCAAGTTCTGCTAAAAGCCGAATTTCAAAAAAGAAATCAGTATTCTTTCTTTACCCATTGGTTTTAGTTTCCGAACTTGGAGTTCCCAACCGATATATAAATAATCAACAATGACGATTGCACCAAAACAACGATTCCTGGCATTGGATGTTTTCAGAGGGATGACGATCTGTTTTATGATCATAGTCAATACTTCCGGCAGCAGGTTCACGTATTCCCCCCTTGAACATGCCCACTGGCATGGATTCACGCCAACTGATCTCGTATTTCCTTCCTTTCTTTTCGCAGTTGGTAACGCCATGAGTTTTGCAATGGCTAAATGGAATTCCCTGAGCCAGGCTGAAGTGCTGGGAAAAATCTTTAAAAGAACGGCCATCATTTTTCTCTGCGGATTTCTGTTGTATTGGTTTCCGTTTTATTATATAGATCATACTACCCATAATATGGTCTTTGCCCCCATTACACATACAAGGATTCTGGGTGTGCTTCAGAGAATTGCACTCGCCTATTGTATTGCCTCTTTGTTGATTTACTATTTCAAACCGGGCACGGTTATCAGTATCTCCATATCAATCCTTCTGCTGTACTGGGCATTAATGTTATGGGGCGGTGATGCTCCTGATCCGCTGACAATGACTGGAAATCTGGGGTATAAACTGGATATCTTGTTGATGGGACCTAATCATTTGTATCATGGAGAGGGCGTTGCTTTCGATCCGGAAGGCTGGCTCTCAACGCTGCCCTCGGTAGTGAATGTTACATTTGGTTATATGGTCGGGAAGTTTATCCAGGAAAAGGGAAAGACTTTTGAAGGACTGACCAAATTGCTGCTGCTGGGCGCCTCCCTGATCGTAATTGGCTATTTCTGGGACCTTTCGTTCCCCATTAACAAAAAATTATGGAGCAGCTCTTTTGTGGTATACACTGTTGGAATTGATTGCGTAATTATTGCTGCGATTATCTACGTTGTAGATTTCCTGGGAAAGACCGGCTGGACTAAATTTTTTACTGTTTTTGGAAAAAACCCCCTTTTCATTTATCTGGTATCTGAAGTGGGTGTAACCGTTATGGAAATGATTCACCCGCAGGCTGGCGTCAGTCTGCCCGCCTGGCTATATCAGAATATTTATAAACATACCGGTCTCTATCTCGGCTCACTGCTCTTTGCCGTTTCGTGGATGTTATTCTGCTGGTTAGTTGGTCTTTATCTCGATAAAAAGAAGATTTACGTCAGGGTATAGAGCCAATGTGCAGATGGGCAAATATGCAAATGGGCAAATAATCGGATAAGAAATACTATGCCTTACGAATCCTAATAACTCCAATTTGCTCATTTGCAAATCTGCACATATGCACATTTAGGCGCAACCCCTTCATAATACCAGGTAAAATGACTACCTTTGCGCGTCCAAAAACAGGGATTGACCCTGCTAAAAGCAAAGGAATATTATGGAGATCAGGAACATTGCGATCATTGCACACGTCGATCATGGTAAAACAACGCTTGTTGATAAGATTTTACACGCCACCAAAGTATTCCGGGACAACCAGGAAACAGGTGAGCTGATTATGGACAGCAACGATCTTGAAAAAGAAAGAGGGATTACTATTTTCAGTAAGAATGCATCCGTTGTGTACAAGGGTGTAAAAATAAATGTCATCGATACGCCGGGTCACGCCGACTTTGGTGGAGAAGTAGAACGTGTCCTTAAAATGGCAGATGGTGTCTTGTTGCTGGTCGATGCATTTGAAGGCCCTATGCCACAGACGCGTTTCGTCTTACAGAAGGCGCTGCATCTTGGGCTCAAGCCAATGGTAATAATCAATAAGGTTGATAAACCCAATTGCCGCCCGGAAGAAGTACATGAGGCCGTTTTTGAATTGTTTTTTAACCTGGATGCAACCGAAGCACAGCTTGATTTTCCAACGTTTTACGGTTCAGGGAAAAACGGCTGGTTCAATGATTCTCTTACACCAACAACGGATATCTTTCCTTTACTGGATGGTATCCTTAAATATGTTCCTGCTCCGGTTGTGAATGAAGGCCCCACCCAGATGCAGATCACCTCATTGGATTATTCATCATTCCTGGGAAGAATTGCCGTTGGCAAAGTTGCCCGCGGAACAGTTCGGGAAGGACAGAATATTGTTCTGATGCAGGCAGATGGTTCGGTTAAAAAATCCAAGGTCAAAGAATTGTATGTTTTTGAATCTCTTGGTAAGAAAAAAGCCACAGAAGTTTTTTGCGGTGACATATGCGCGGTCGTAGGATTGGAGAATTTCAATATCGGGGATACTATTTGTGATCCGGAAGCGCCGGAAGCATTACCATTGATCAGTGTCGATGAGCCCACGATGAGTATGATGTTTGGGATTAACAACTCTCCTTTCTTTGGCAAGGACGGGAAGTTTGTAACCTCACGCCACTTGCGTGATCGTTTGATAAAAGAAACTGAAAAAAACCTGGCTCTTCGCGTAGAAGATACAGGAAGTGCAGATAGTTTTTTAGTTTTTGGTCGAGGTATTCTTCATCTGGGAATACTAATCGAAACTATGAGAAGGGAAGGATACGAACTGACGGTTGGTCAGCCACAGGTTATAGTCAAGGAAATTGGTGGAAAAAAATCAGAACCTTTTGAAATACTCGTGGTAGACGTTCCCGAAGCTTTTAGTGGAAAAGTAATTGACATGGTAACCCGGCGGAAAGGGGAATTGCTGGTAATGGAAACAAAGGGCGATATGCAACATCTGGAATTTGAAATTCCTTCGCGTGGTTTAATTGGTCTTCGTTCAAGCATGCTTACCAATACGGCAGGCGAAGCGGTGATGGCTCACCGGTTCCTGGAATACAAACCCTGGAAAGGTCCGATTCCCGCCAGGAGTAATGGAGTTCTGATCGCAAAGAACCAGGCAACAACAACCGGATATTCGATTGATAAGCTCCAGGATCGCGGATCATTTTTTGTGGATCCGGGAGAAGAAGTTTATGTTGGTCAGATTATCGCTGAACACATCAAACCGGGAGATCTGATTGTAAATGCTACAGAAGGCAAACAACTTACCAATATGCGTGCCAGTGGAAGTGATGATTCTGTACGAATCATTCCGAAGATACAGATGACCCTCGAAGAATGTATGGAGTATATCCAGCAGGATGAGTGTATTGAAGTAACTCCGAAAATTATCCGCCTCCGTAAGACGATTCTGGATGAAGATACCCGGAAGAAATTTCAAAAGATGTTGAAAACGGAGGAAGTCTCTTAAGCTTAAAGCTTAAAGCGTAAAACTTTTCTGATTCGTTTCCGGCAATTCAACATATGCAAAGAGCATTGGTATGGTAATGACTATATAAATGCTCTTTTTTTATTTGGTTATTGACTGTGAGCCTTGGGCTTTAGCCAAAAATAGGTTTTAGGCTTTAAGCGTTAAGCTTTTGGCTTAAAAGGCCTTGGGCTTTAGGCTTACAAGACGTAATTTTGTTCAAAATCAGGGTTTATGAAAAAAATACTTGGTTTATTGGCACTGATCTTCACGCTCAGCATGGGTTCAACAAAAAGCTATTCCCAATGCTCCATTTGTTCAAGGTCAGTCCAACAGATGGGAGAAAAACCCGGTAAGGCTTTTAATGCCGGTATCATATATCTTGCTTTTACACCGCTCGCCATTGGGGGAATAATAGGTTACAGATGGTGGAAGCAAAACCGGTAACTACAGCATCCGCAAAACATGCATGATCAAAACTTTCTGATCCGGGAATCCAAATCTGTATTCATTGATTCTCCTGTTTTTTCCATTTTCATTCCAACCTGGAATAATTTATCCTACCTCAAGATATGTATTGAGAGTTTGCGGAAGCATTCCTCTTTACCGCATCAGATTATTGTTCATATCAACGAGGGAAAAGATGGAACCAGTGAATGGGTGAAGTCGCAGGCAGACCTGAATTTTACATTTTCAGAATTGAATATTGGCGTGTGTTATGCTCTGAATCAATGCCGGACTCTGGCAAAGGGAGATTATTTTTTATATCTTAATGATGATATGTATGTGTGTCCGGGTTGGGACCGGCATTTATTTGATGAAATAAAGACGATTGGTCACGATGCTTTTTTTCTATCCGCAACAGCCATCGAACCGGTTGAAACGGGCAACCATTGCGTAATTGTACAGAATTTTGGAACTGATCCGGATTCTTTCAGGGAAGAAGATTTATTGAATCACTTTCAGGCGCCGTTAAAAAAAGATTGGCAGGGCGCTACCTGGCCGCCTAATGTAGTACATAAAAGGATCTGGGACCTGGTCGGAGGATATAGTATAGAATTCTCACCGGGACTATATTCCGATCCTGATTTTTCCATGAAACTCTGGCGGGCCGGATTGCGTATGTTCAAGGGCGTTAGTTCGAGCCGGGTGTATCATTTTGGCGGGAAATCAACTGCGCGCATGGTTAAAAATTCAGGCTACTATACGTTTATTTCCAAATGGGGCATGACTGCACGTACTTTTACAAAAAAATTCCTGAGAAGCGGGGAGTCCTTTAATGGTCCGCTTTCTGAACCGGTTCTGTCTTTTTCAGTAAGCATAAAAAATGGGTTCAAGCGATTGCAGGGACTGCTTCATACAGACAGGAGGTGATTTAAAAAGATTCAGCGAATCGATACAGATTAAAATCGGGTTCTCCCATGGCTTTTTCAAGAGAGAGCGCCAATTCATTCTTTTTTATATCGCTCATGCGATTTTCAGCGATCAGGTGCCACGCTTTTTGAGTAAGCATTTTCAGGGATCTGTGGGGCGAGAGACGATGGATATTTTCTTTTATTGCATTGTATAATTCCGCAATTCCTTTCTCTTCAGTTGCGACCGTTTGAATAAAACTAATTTCATCCGGGGGTTTTGCTGTTTGATAATGGATGGAAGATTTTAATGACATTAAAAATTGTTCTGCCCCGGGCCGGTCGGATTTATTTACCACAAAAATATCCCCGATTTCCATGATTCCAGATTTCATGGTTTGAATATCATCGCCCGATTCCGGGACAAGTACAAGTACAACGAGGTCGGCCAGACGGGTGATATCGACTTCGGTTTGACCAACTCCAACCGTTTCAATCACGATATAGTCAAAACCTGCATGAGCCAGCAGGTCACTGATTTGGAAAACGCGCGGATTGAGACCGCCAATGGCACCACGACTCGCCAGGGAACGGATAAAAACCCGTGGATCATTAAACCAGCGGTTCATCCGGATCCTGTCTCCCAATATTGCGCCTGAATGAAAGGAGGAAGAAGGGTCTACGCATAGAATGGCAAGTTTCTTGCCGTCACCGGTAAATTGTTTGATGAGCGCGTCAACAACGGTGGATTTCCCAGCTCCCGGCGGACCAGTAACGCCAATCACGGGCACATGTTTATGTTGCATATTTTTCAACAATTCATCTGCTTCCGGATTTGAATTTTCTACCAGGGAGATTGCACGGGCAACCACTTGAAAATTGCCGTTTTTAAGTGCATCGGCTGTTATGGCGCGCTTTAGATCACCCCTTGTTGGCATGGGTCAAAAATAAGTTAAAACGGGGTGCCGGGCAGGAAGGGGACTAAAAGAAATTTTCAAATAAAGCAGAATCTGCGGTTAAATTTGTCGGCTGATTTAAAGAAGTATTATATAACTGATAACCCATGACGAATTTCATTCCCATATTCCCGTTAAATGTTATTGTATATCCGGGAGAAATACTGAACCTCCATATTTTTGAGCCCCGGTATAAAGAATTGGTCAAAGAATGTTTTGAAAATAAAAAGCCATTTGGAATTCCGGCTGTGATCAATGGAAATGTGACCGAATATGGAACACTGGTTTCAATTGATCAGATTGCAAAGGAATACGATAATGGGGAGATGGACATTGTCACAAACGGAACTATTGTTTTCAGAATATTGGAGATCATTAAAAAGATTCCGGATAAACTATTTAGTGGTGCGATCGTAAACTATCCTGAAAATGCTGAAGTATACGCCAGGAAAGACTTGATGCAGGTAGTCATCAAAGCGATTCGCGAGCTTCATAGGATATTGAATATCAGTAAAGACTTCCGGAAACCAGATGATGATTTAAATGCCTATGACCTGGCTCATCACGCAGGTTTGTCGATGGAAGAAGAATATGAGTTGCTGGGATTATTCCGGGAAGAACAACGCCAGGAATATCTGAAAAGACATTTGGGCAAAGTATTGCCAGTAGTCGCAGAGATGGAAGTTTTAAAGGAAAGGATTATGCTGAATGGTCATTTTAAAAATTTATCTTCCTTCCGATTTGAATAGGAATGGTTTAATGAACCGAATCGCCAGCAATCATGTTCACCACCCTTTGTTTAGATTTAGGAAATACGAGATTTAAATGGGCTGTTTTTTCCAACGGGGAAATCCAGCACCAGGGTGTATTGCTGGCAGACGGGGTAGAGGATCTGCAGAAATGTATAGAAACATATAAGCCGGATAAAAGTATTCTTTCATCTGTCGTGGATCACCCCGCCAAATTCGAGGAATTATTGAATGCCAGCACGCGTTTTCACAAACTGGATCATCATTCAAAAGTTCCGATCACAACACCGGTTGGAAAACCTGAAACAATCGGGGCAGACAGGCTGGCACTCGTTGTAGCAGCCGCTCATTACTTTCCGGAAAAAAATAACCTGGTGATCGGACTGGGATCTGCAGTCACTTTTAATTATATCAACCGTTTTCATCAATTCATTGGAGGTAGTATCTCACCTGGTTTGGAAATGCGTTTCAAAGCCCTGGAAGTATTTACAGCAAAACTTCCCTTGGTAAAACCTCATTGGAATTTTCCATTGCTGGGTTATGATACCAAGACGAATATTCAATCAGGCGTCATATTCGGAATGGCAAAGGAAATTGACGGGGTGATCGAAGCATATGAAGAACGATATGACAACCTGCACGTACTAATGACAGGTGGCGATGCGCACTATTTCATGCCCTTTCTGAAAAAAAAGATTACGGAAGATCCGGATCTGATTTTTAAGGGACTTTATGTAATCAGCGAATACAATTTTTCAATTTGAAATCATTCCGGAAATATAAGACCTGGACATTTTATTTTCTCCTTTGTGGGTTCTTTAGCGCTTGCGAAAATAATGTGAAGGATCTGCCGAATTATCGTCAAAAACAAATCAGTGTTGATGAGGGCAAAAAAATAACTGCCTACATGAGCGAAAACTCCAAAGTAAAGGCTAAACTAACAGCGCCATACATGCGAAGGTCTGAGGTCGACACCCCTTATGTTGAATTTCCCAATTCCTTGCATGTTGATTTTTACAATGATTCCCTGAAAATTGAAAGTATAATGAATGCACATTATGGTAAATGGCGCGAGCAGGATGGGAAAGTTTTTTTGCGGGACAGTGTAGTAGTCATGAATATTCTAAGAGGGGACACATTGTATTGTAAAGAACTCCTGTGGGATCAAAAGTTGGAAAAGTTTTTTACTGACAAACCCGTACAGATCCATAAGTCCGGTGGAACCATATTGTACGGCACCGGCCTGGAAGCACCGCAGGACTTCAGCGGATATACCATTTTCCAAATTACGGGTCCGTTTGCTTTTCCCGCTGGCGGAATGCCTAAAAATTAAGCTTAAAGAATAAAGCGCAAAGCCTAAAGATGAATACATTATAACGGGAACAGATTAATTAAAAATTATCAATTAATAATTGACAATTAAAAAAAAGCCCTGGAATACTCCAGGGCCTAAATGTGTTTGTACTTAACCTAACCGTTACCAAGTTGGTCATTCAATAGGGTACAAATTTACACTTCGTAGGATTTGGTCTTCTCGTGGAATTTGGATTTTAACTGTCCGTGACCGGACTCTGCTAAATGGTTTTGGTTGGTTTCATAGTTAGCTTTTCGAAGGAATTGGATATGGTACCATTTAACCGAGCATCAATCACTATGACGATATAAACATACAAATTACGTATGCCGTTACAAGCGGATTTGCGCTCGATCTAAGATTTACAGTATATACTGCGGGAAATCGTAAAACTACGTTTTAAGCTCAAAGCATAACGCGTAAAGCCTAAAGCATGGTTCTGAATCTTAACGACTAACGTTGTATATTATCGAGAAATTTCGGGAACTTTACTAATAGTAATTAAAAGCAATCGGGATGTATAAAGAATCAGAAAAAAATATAGAGTTGGAGAAACAGATTTTGGAGCTGAAAGCTGAATTAAAAAATGAACAGGAAAGGGCTGAAATATTGAACAAAATGCTTGAACTCGCAAAGATTAACCCTACAGCATTGACCATTTTCCCCGATTCTCCATCTGAACGGGAATAACAATCAAAGCCACTCCCATATTCCCATACTCTCATACTTGGTTCTCCGGCCTCATTTGCGGGAAAAGCAACACATCCTGAATAGAAGGCTGATTCGTCAGTAACATCGTTAAACGGTCGATACCAATGCCGATACCTGCGGTGGGCGGCATGCCATATTCCAGCGCTCTCAGGAAGTCGTTGTCGATGAACATGGCTTCTTCATCACCTCTTTCCATGAGTTTTACCTGTTCTTCGAATCGTTCCCGCTGGTCAACGGGATCATTCAGTTCCGAATATGCATTTGCTATTTCTTTGCCATTGATGATGAGCTCAAATCTTTCTACCAGTCCGTTTTTTGCACGATGTTTTTTGGTCAGCGGGCTCATTTCCACCGGATAGTCTATGATAAATGTGGGTTGTATAAAGCGATGCTCGCTCGCAGCTCCGAATAGTTCATCAATCAATTTTCCTTTGCCCATACTGTTATCTATAGAAATATGCAGTTTTTTGCAGAGTTCCCGTAGCCCCTCTTCATCCAGAACAGAAACATCAGTTCCGGTAGCTTCGCTGATCGCATCGTAAATGCTGATCCTTTTATATGGTGCTTTAAAATCAATTTCTTTTTCACCTACTTTGGCGATGGTACTTCCGTTAACCGCCATTGCAGCCGTTTCCAGCATGGATTCTGTCGTTTCCATCATCCAGAAATAGTCCTTGTATGCAACATAAAATTCAAGAATAGTAAATTCCGGATTATGTGTCCGGTCCATCCCTTCATTCCTGAAATTCCTGCTGAATTCATATACCCAGTCGAAGCCACCCACAATAAGGCGTTTCAGGTATAATTCGTTGGCGATACGGAGATAAAAAGGAATATCGAGCGCATTATGGTGTGTAATGAAAGGCCTGGCAGCCGCTCCGCCCGGAATAGATTGCAGTACCGGAGTATCTACTTCCAAAGCTCCTGCCCCGTTCAGGAATTCGCGCATGCTGTTGATCATCTTTGTCCTTTTGATAAAGACTTCCTTTACCTGGGGATTGACGATCAAATCAGCGTAACGTTGACGGTAACGGAATTCCGGATCAGTAACTGCATCAAAGGTTTCTCCCTCTTTTTCTTTAATGATGGGGATGGGTCGGAGGGCTTTCGATAAAAGGGTTAGTTGCCTTACATGCACAGATATTTCACCCGTTTTGGTTATAAAAACATAACCTTTAACGCCAATAATGTCACCCAGATCTACGAGGCGTTTCCAAAGTTTATCATAGGCAGTTTTATCCTCTCCCGGAGCTATATCATCCCTTTTAATATATAATTGTATACGGCCACTGCTATCCTGGATCACGGCAAAGGAAGCCTTTCCCATATCGCGGATACTCATGATACGGCCGGCCAGGCATACGGATTCGAACGCGGTTTTATTCTCTTCGTTGTAATTGGACTTGATATAAGCCGCATGGATATTTACCGGGTAAGCGGCAGCCGGATAGGCATCAATGCCCATTTCAGCCAGCGATTTCAACTTTTCGCGGCGGATGACTTCCTGTTCTGACAATGACGAGTGAGACATAATTGGGGATCGGTTTCGAAATTCCCGCAAATGTACATTTTAAGCTTAAAGCCTAA
>Ga0066788_10000036_pt1 | contig 20276 bp, 13 predicted proteins | sample OrgsoiDNA2013048_FD_70943 | JGI IMG/M metagenome (GOLD analysis project Ga0066788, IMG submission 70943) | Permafrost soil microbial communities from the Arctic, to analyse light accelerated degradation of dissolved organic matter (DOM) -... | ecosystem: Environmental > Terrestrial > Soil >... | reverse complement strand
GGGCCAGCGCATCCGCCCCGTCCCGCACCGCCTCCACCCGGACGTCGGCGGGGATTCGGGTCCGCAACCAGGACAAGGCCTCCCCCTCCCGCTCGGCGCCCGCGGGCAGGATCAGATCGATGCGGGACAGGTGTCCGACGCGCGCGAGGAGCTCCTGCGCCGTGGCGATGTCGACCAGCGCGACTCGATCCAGCGCCCGCCGCTGATCGCGGTCAGTCACAGTCTGGACGTGGACCACGAGGAGCACCAGGCGCCGACCACCCACGCGGACGGCCAGCGGCTGTCCGCGCGCCACGACCAGCGCCTCGGCCGTCTCGGCCGACAGGACCACCGCGCCGGGTTGGGTCAGCAACGTCGCCAGCGTACCTGGCGTCGAGGCCGTGGTGGTGGCGCCGAGGTCCCGGAAAGGAGGCTCGGCGAAAGGATCGACTCCCAGGACGCGCATGACCCCCCCGCCCTGCTCGGGAGCCACGACGCCATCGACCAAGGGGGCCAGCTGCAGCCCCGCCGGCAGGTCGGGTGCCAGCCTGAGCTGCCGGTAGAGTTCCTCGGGCACGCCGGACGGGCCCCCCACGATGTGATGCGTGGCCCTCCCGGTGATCGCCTGGCTGGACAGCGCGAACGCGCGCCGGACGCTGGCCGTGCCGACGTCGATCCCCACCGCGAGCGCGACCCCGAGCGCGATCCCCAGCGCCGCCAGTCCCATCTGCCAGGGGTGGCGTACAAAGTGACGGGTGCTGGCGCGAGCGACGACGCCCATCATGAGGCTGCCGGCCCGCGGCCGACACCGATCTCGCCGGGCGCCTCGACCACCCGGCCTCCCTCCACCGCCAGCGTACGATCGGCGGCCCGGGCCACCTCGGCGCTGTGGGTGACGAGCAGCACCGTGGTCCCGCGCTGGCGCGCCAGCCCGAGCAGCATCCCCAGGATCCGCCCTCCAATCTCGGCGTCGAGGGCCCCGGTGGGCTCGTCGGCCAGGAGCACCGCCGGCGCATGCACCAGCGCCCGGGCGATCGCCACCCGCTGCTGCTCGCCGCCCGACAGGTGCTCGGGGAATTCCTGGGCGCGATCGCCCAGCCCGACCGCCTCCAGCAGCCGGCGCGCCTCCGCTCGTCCGGCGCCGCGCTGACCGCGCCCGAGCTCGAGCGGCAGGCGCACATTTTCCTCGACGGTCAGCGTGGCGATGAGGTTGAAGAACTGAAAGACGAACCCCACCGAGGACCGCCGGAACAAGGTCCGGGCGCGCTCATCGAGCGTCGACAGATCTGTGTTCCCGATCCGGACGGTGCCGCCCGACGGCCGATCGATGCCGGCGATGAGGTTCAGCAAGGTGGACTTTCCGGAGCCGCTGCGTCCAACGATGGCCACCCGCTCGCCGGAGCGCACCTCGAAGGACACGCCCCGCAAAACGTGGCGAAGCTGTCCGCCTTCGTCGAAGAATTTGCTCAGCTGCGAGACCACCACATCGGCCATGGCGGCGAAGACTGACACGCTCGGGCCCCGGCAACCGTCAAACGTCAATCGTGCTGACTGGATTGTCGACCGGGCCCGCTCCGAATCCGGGGTGATCGAGGCGAATCGACAGGGCGGAAGGCGCCCATGTCTCCCGTCGTCCCGCGGCGGCTGCGGGTGCGTTGGCAGCTTCGGCAAGCTCGGCTCGTCCAGCGGACCATCCCGCGTGTGGTGCCAGATCGTTGGGCCCATTCGGGCAGAACAGAGCGGCGAGCTGCCGGGCCTGGGCTCGACCCACCCCAACCTCGAACATGCCACCGAGGTAGGCCCAGACCCGGGGACCCTGGGTGAAGGCTGGCGCCGCGGCTGCCAGCGACAGAGCCCGCAGGACTTGCAACGGCCCGCCCATGCGCGGGGCCTTGAGGTTGACCGCCTCACCTCGGGCCAGTGCGCCGGCCACCGCGTCGCAATTCACGAGCGGGGCGTCCCGGGAAATGCGCGCCGGGCCGTCCTCCGACGCGTCCCCCGTATCGGGAGGCGGGTCCTCGAAGATCGCGTCGGGGATTTGCCCCGCCAGCTCGCGAACCAGCCTCTGATCGCCACGGCCCTTGAAGTCCAGGATGGCGATCTCGTCTCGCCGCAACCCAAGCTCCCGGCAGGTCTCGGGCCCCCACGCGGGATCGACATCGACCTTCATCTCACCCCGGTATCCCGCCGCGCGTAGGCGCCTTATGCGGCCGGCGGGAGCGGCGCCCGGCGCGAAGGACACCACCACCCGCAACCACGCCTCGTCGGTCCCGCCCAGATCCCCGAGGCCGAGGCCTGCCTGACGGAGGCCGAGATCGATGAGCGCCGCCTCGAGCGCGGCGCGCTCGTAACGGCTTGCCTCCGGGGGCAGCGCGCTCATCACCGCCCCAACCCCACAGGGGCCGCCGCCCATGCCGCCGGCGCGGACCAAGAAATCGCGCGCCCGGGCCACGAAAGCAGCGTGCTCGGACTCCTTGAAGGCGACGTTCTCACCGCGTCCGACGCGCCCGCCCCCAGACACGGTCACGGTGCTGGTCGGACGCGGTCCGCCTGGATAGTCATCGAGCGGGATCGCCCCCTGCTCGACCACGACGTCCGTGACCCGCACCGGCAAGCAAGTAAGGAAATCGACCAGGAAGTCGGCGAGCAAGTCGGCCCGCCCCCCCGATTCGCGGATGAGCTTCACACCGACCGGGCGCAACGAAAGCCCGCGAAGATCTGACGACGCTCCGGCAGATCCCAGTTTCGGAAGGTCGTTCGCGCGATCTCGACCCGGGTCGCGAAGGAGCCGCCCCGCAGCACGCGGTAGGTCTGGCCAAAGAAGATCTCGGAGTACTCGCGGTAGGGGAAGCTCTCGAAGCCGGGATAACCGTCGAACCACGTGTCCGTCCATTCCCAGACATCACCCAGCATCTGCAGACAGCCGTAGGCGCTCCGCCCCTCGGAGGTGGCACCGGCGGGCAGGGGCTCGAGGCGCCGCTGATCCAGGTTGGCGCGGGACGGGTCCCAGGCGGCGTCGCCCCACGGGACGGGCCGCGAGGTGCCGCGCGCGGGATCCCAGGCCGCCGCCTTCTCCCACTCCGGCTCGGTGGGCAGACGGGCTCCGGCCCAGCACGCGTAGGCGCTGGCCTCGTGAAAGCAGACATGAACCACGGGGCTGTCCGGTGTGAGCGGGACCAGACGTCCGAACACCAGCGCCTCCCATCCCCGCGCCCCATCGCGCGGGTGGTGACCGGTCGACCTCCAGTGCAAGGGCGCCTGCACGCGGGCCTCCTGCAGCCAGCTCCACCCCGCGCCCGACCAGAGCGCGCGGCGACTGTAGCCCCCGTCGGTCATGAAGGCCAGGTAGGCAGCGTTGCTGACGGGCTCCCGATCGAGCTTGAACGTTGGGACATCGACGGGGTGAGCCGGCCTCTCGTTGTCGTAGGCCCGAGCTCGATCGTTGGTTCCCATCATGAAGGGGCCACCCGGGATCAGCACGCTCTGGCCAGCGGCATTGACGCCGTTCGTGACGGGCGTATCGACCACGAAGGCCGGGCGGTAGTCCAGATCCTCCCGCAATGCGACGGCCTGAAGAATGGTCTCCTGATGCTGCGCCTCGTGTTGCGCGACCAGCTGCAACGCGAACCCGGGACTCAGGCCCGACCCGGGCCCGCTCCTACCCCGGCCGGACGCCGTCGACGAGACCGAAGTCTGGGAGACCACCGGCGAGATCGATCCCGGGATCTGCGACGTCATCATTTCTTCGACCCGCCGGCGCACCTCGTGCATTCGGCGCCGTACCGCGACGACCGAAGGCAGGATCAGCTCCGCCCGACGCGACCGCGGCGTCGCCAGCGGATCGTAAACGCGGTCTGGCACCCAATCTGCTGAGGCCGACTCGACCTCCGAGGCCAGCAAATGCTCGGCCGGACCGAGCAACCACTGCTCCTCGAAGTGGGCGATGTGTCCGAGGTCCCAGGCCACCGGGCTCATCAGAGGGCTGTGCTGGCGGCGCAGATCCTCCTCGCGGAGGGGAGCCACGAGCTGCAGGGTCCGGGTCCGCATCTCGGCCAGCAGCGCCAGACCTGCCAGGTGGTCCTGCCGCGGGCGCTCCGGACGGCCGGCGGGGCTCGCGAGCCGCTCGAAGAGGAACAACCCGAAGCGACCATCACCCACGTCCTTCCACGCCAGGCGAAACCCAAATCGTTCCACGGCGGCCACCACCGCCTCGGGTCGAAACTTGTGGCTGACCTCGGTCAGGATCCTCTCGCCGCGCGCAATCCTGAATTCGCGGCCGAGAGAGCTCAGGCGCAGGTGAAGCTCCCGACGGGCCTCGGCGAAGATCTCCACGCGCTCCCGCTCCACATCGTAGAAAGCCACGTGATCGATGTCGTCGCCAGGAATGTCGGTGGCAAGCTCGCGGTTCATGCGCGCGAACAGGTTGCGAGTGAAGGCCGCCGTGACACCGGCGGCGTCGTTGTAGGCCGCCTCGATCTCGGTCGGGTTCTTGACGAGATCGAGGCCGACGAGAAAATGGTCGCCAGACGACATCACGCTCGCGACCATCTCGCAGAACTCGGGATATTCGCGCCAGCCCAGATTTCCGAGGCTCGACCCGAGGAACACCACGGTCATGGGTGAGCAGCCGCCCAGCACCGACAGCGCCCGATCGTAGGTCGCGGCCACGCCTTCGATGCTCAGCGTCGGGTAAAGGCCGCGGAGGGTGCCGCAGGCCTGTTCCAACGCCCGCGCATCGACGTCAACCGGAACGTACCAGGCGGGGGCCGTGGCCGCGGCGGTGGTCCAGGCATCGAGCAAGCGTCGCGTCTTGGTCGATAGGCCCGACCCCAGCTCGACCAGAGCGCCGGGCCCCGCCACCGCGCGGATCGCCGGGGCATCCGCGGCCAGCATCCGGTCCTCGACGCGGGTCAGGTAGTATTCCGGCTGCAGGGTGATGCGTTCGAACAGGCTCGAGCCGGCGGCGTCATACAGGTAGCTCGCGTCGAGGCGACGGGGACGGCTGTCGAGGCCCGCCGCCACGGACAAGGCAAAGGCGAGGGGCGACTGTCGGCGAGGATCGACGTGGACGACGAAACCGTCCCCCGAGAGGGTTTTCCATTCGGCAGGAGACGAGAGTCGGGAACGCACCCGGGAGGGCGGGGTCATCTCGGAAGGTCTTGGGCTCGGCGTCGGCACGCCGCAAGAGACTGCAATACAAGATGCCCCGGCGCTATCGCTATGACGATCGGGGCAGCCGAAGTCCCCGGGGGACCACGATCCGCTCCACCAGCTCGAAGCCCCCCTGAACCGCCAGGGCCAGCAACGACGCGGGCACGGCGCCCTGCAGAATCAGCCCGACATCGTCCAGCCGGATGCCCGTGAAGATGGGCTGGCCGAAGCCGCCCGCCCCGATCAACGCGCCCAGGGTCGCGGTCCCGACGTTGATGACGGCGGCGCTCTTGATTCCGGCCAGGATCATCGGGCTTGCCAGAGGCAGGTCGATCCGGCGGACGATCGCGCCGGGCGGCAGACCCAGGGCCTCGGCCGCCTCGCGGAGCCCGGGCGAGATGCCGCGCAAACCGGCGTGGGTGTTTCGAACGATGGGCAAAAGGCTATAAAGGAACAGCGCCACGATGGCGGGACGGGCGCCGATCCCGAACAGCGGGATCATGAACACCAGCAGCGCCAGCGACGGAATGGTCTGGACGATGCCCACCGCCCCCAGCACGAGCTGGCCCAGGCGCGACCAGCGCGCGCCCATGACTCCGAGCGGCACCGCGACCAGGATGGCCGCGAGCAACGATACCGCGACCAGGACCAGGTGCTCGGCGGCGTGGCGTAACACGCTCGGGATCCACCCCGGTCGATCCAGCTTCGGGCGAATGATCCCCAGCGACGCACGCAGGAAATCCGCCGCCACCTCGCCCTCCGGCACGTGCTCTACCTTGGCGCGGACGTTCAAGGAGGCCATGGTTCCGGCGTCGATTCGGCCCCGCAACCGGGCCATGGCCGGGATGGCAAGACCGGTCTCGGGTGGGCAGTCGAGGCGATACAGAAACACGGCGTCGTATCGGGGAAATCCATGGCGGTCGTCCTCGAGTACGACCAGATCGTAAAGGGGTATCTCGGGATCGGTCGCGTACAGATCGGTCGCGTCCAGCTCACCGGCCCGCAGGCCCCGATAGGCGAGATCGTGGTCCAGGCCGTTCACCTCGACCTGAGGCAACTGGTAGCGGGCGCGCAGCGCCGGCCACCCGTCGCGGCGGCTCATGAACTCACTGCTGAAGCCGAACCGCAGGGAGGGGTGCCCTCGCAGATCGGAGATCTTGGCCAGCCCCAGCTCGCGGGAGCGCCGGGCCGTGACACCGATGGCGTACGTGTTATTGAAACCGAGCGGGCCTATCAGGCCGATCCCGCGCGCGGCCAGCGCTTCCTCGAGTCGAGCATCGAGTCCGGATTCCCCCTTCTCCAGGGTCCTGGGGATCAGCTCCTCCACGATCGTGCCCGTGTACTCGGGGTAAAGGTCGATGGCGCCGCTCGTGAGGGCATTCCAGAGCAGTCGGGTCCCTCCGAAGCCGGGACGATGCTGGGCCTCGGCGCCGACGGAGCGGGCAACCTGCACGGCGATCTCGCCCAGGATCACCGATTCCGTGAAGGTCTTGGAGGCGACGCGGAGGGCGCGGTGGGACGGGGACGGGGACGGGGACGGGGATGGGGACGGGGACGGGGACGAGAGCGAAGCCGCGAGGACAACCGACCAGATCCCGACCGCGGTCACGCGCTACCTTTCGCCGACTGTCCGGCCGTGGCACCGTCGAACCGACGTTGGGCCTGAACGAACCTCGTGACGAACGGATCGGCGGGGCGCTGCACCAGATCCTCGATGGAGCCACGCTGCACCACCTGGCCGTCCCGCAGAAGGACGATGACGTGGCCAAAGAACACGGCCTCCGCCAGATCGTGGGTCACGAGCACCACCGCCTTGGCGAGCGACGCAAAGATCCTCGCCAGATCGTCCTGCAGCTCGGCCCTCACGAGCGGGTCGAGCGCACCGAGTGGCTCGTCCAGCAGCAAGAGCTCCGGATCGAGCATCAGCGCCCGCATCAGACCCACGCGCTGCTTCTGGCCGCCCGAGATCTGGGCCGGGTAGCGGCCGAGCGTCGCTGCCGGAAGGCGCACCAGCTCGGCCAGTTGTTGCAACCGTTGTCGCACGCGCGTTTCCTGCCAATTCAGATGGCGGGCCATCAGACACACGTTCTCGGACGCCGTCAGGTGCGGAAAGAGCCCCCCTTCCTGCACCACGTAGCCCATACGGATGCGCATGGCGCGGATCCCTTCGACGCCGTGGACGACAGTATCGCGAAACCTCACCGTGCCGCCATCCGGTCGGGTCAGGCCCATCATCAGGCGCAGGGCGGTGGTCTTTCCGCAACCGCTCGGTCCGATCAGCGCGGTGGTCCGCCCGGCAGCGACGTCGAGACTGGTAGGGCCTAGCGCCACCACCTCTCCGTATCGCTTGCTCGCTCCGACGAGCTGCAAAATTGGAGTCCCCGGCAAAGTCGGCAAAGTCGGCAAGGTCGCCTCGGTCATCTGGCGCGCCGTCAGACCTACGCCTGATTCACCGGGTTGCCAAGTGGCGGAGCGGGAACGATTCGTGGGCAAGCGGTGAGCAATCGTGGAATAGTGTGCGGAATGCTCGATTCGCGTCTGACCCTGGCCATCGTCGGCTCCGGTACCATGGGGGAGGCCATCGTGAGGGGCCTGTTGCGTTCGGGAAAGCTGAAGCCCCGGCAGATCATCGCCACCGACCGCCGCGTCGAGGTGGCCACCGCCATGCGCGTGACCCACGACGTGCGCACCGGGACTGACAATCAGGACGCCTGCCGGGAGGCAGACGTGGTCGTGCTGGCGGTCAAGCCTCACGAGATCGCGGCGGTGGTGGACAACGACGCCATGCGAGACCTGCTGACGGGCAAGCTGGTGATCAGCATCGCCGCCGGCGTGCGCCTGGCGCAGCTCGCGTCCTGGCTCCCCGGCAGCGCGGTGATCCGGGCCATGCCCAACACCCCTTGTTTGATTGGTGAGGGGATGACCGTCATCGCCCGCGGCGCCTCGGTGGGGGACGCACAGGCCGCCGTGGCCATGGAGATCTTCCGCGCCGTGGGCCGATGCCTCGAGACCGAGGACAAGTTGATGGACGCCGTGACCAGCCTCAACGGCAGCGGCCCCGCCTTCGCCTATGTCTTTCTGGAGGCGATGTGCGACGGGGCGGTGCGCATGGGACTGCGACGTGATGCGGCCATGGAGATTGCAGCTCAGATGTTCCAGGGCGCCGCGCGCATGGTCCTTCAGACCGGTCAGCACCCGGCGGCCCTCAAGGATCAGGTGACCACCCCCGCGGGCTGCACCATCGCAGGCCTCTTGACCATGGAGGATGGCAGGATCCGCTCCGTCATCGCCCGGGCCGTCGAGGAGGCGGCGATCGTCGCGGGCCGGCTGGGCCAGAGCTGACGCGCGGGGTGCTTCGCCGGCGTGATGAGGTAATCTGCGAAGATGGAATTTTATTACGGCCGCGTCTCCGGCAATTCCGTGCGGGTGGCTTTCGGGCTGCACGAAGCAGGGGCCTCCTTCACGCCCCACCTGGTGGACACCACGCGGGGACAGAACCGGACCGCCGCCTATCTGGCATTGAATCCGATGGGCAAGGTCCCTGCCGTGCTGGATGGAGAGGTACGGCTCTGGGAGTCGAACGCGATCAACTGGTATCTGGCCGAGACCCACCCCGAGGCGGGCTTGCTCCCTGCTTCGGCCGCCGGACGCGCGGCGGTGCAGCGCTGGTTGTTCTTCCAGTCCGGGCACGTGAGCCCTGCCTGTGTGTCGATCATGATGGCGACCAACGAGCGCGTACGGAAGTTCTGGGGGGTCACGATCGATCCGCAGTCCGCGACTGCGTCCCGCAAGGAGCTGGCGCGCTACCTGCCGGTCCTCGAGCAGGCGCTGTCCGGGCGAGATTGGCTCGAGCACGAGCTCTCGCTGGCCGACCTGGCCTACACGCCCCACCTCTGGCTGATCGCGGAAGCCGGCTTCGACTTCAAGCCGTGGCCAGGCGTGCGGGCCTGGCTGGATCGCCTCCTGGCGCGTCCGGCCTGGCAAAAAGCCGCAGCCCTGATCTTCGGCTGAGATGTTCGACCTCCATCCGTTGTTCACGGCTGAAGGACTGATCGGCCTGACCAGCTTGACCGCGCTCGAGATCGTCCTCGGGATCGACAACATCGTGTTCATCGCCATCGTCTCCGAGCGCATCGACGTGGACCGGCGCTCCCTGCTGCGGCGCATGGGACTGAGCCTCGCCCTGGTGATGCGCCTGGGGCTGTTGTTCGGCCTGTCCTGGATCATGGGAATGACCACGGCGGTCCTCACCGTGCTGGGGCAAGAGTTTTCGGGGCGCGATCTGGTCCTGCTGGGGGGCGGCCTCTTCCTGATCGCCAAGTCGAGCCAGGAGCTCTTTCTTGGCTCGGAGAAGGCCGAGCCGTCGTCGTCGTCCTCCCCGGCGGCCCATCGAGACGGCCCGTCGGCCGAGGGATCGGCGATCGCGCCCGTCGGGCGGGGCCAGGCCGGCGGTGGCAACTTTGGGGTGATGCTGGCCCAGATCTTGGTCCTCGACATCGTATTCTCGCTGGACTCGGTGATCACGGCGGTGGGGATGGCGCGCCAGCTGTCCATCATGATGCTGGCGATGGTGATCGCGGTGGTGGTCATGCTGTTCGGCGCCAACGTGATCAGCGACTTCATCACCCGTCACCCCAGCATGAAGGTCCTGGCCCTGTCGTTCCTGATGATGGTGGGGGTGCTGCTGATCGCGGACGCGTTCGGTAAGCACATCAGCAAGGGCTATGTGTACTTCGCGATGGCCTATGCGCTGGTGGTCGATCTCATTAACATCCGTCGCCGGCGCGCCCACCCCTGAGTCGAACGTCCAACCGGGAACATCGCCGGGCAACCTCCACATTGCGCACCGCCATGGCCAGGGCCTTGCGCGCTCCCACCAGGACCACCAGCCGGCGCGCCCGGGTCACCGCCGTGTAGAGCAGGTTCCGCTGCAACATCACGAAGTGCTGCGTGTGCACAGGAATGACCACCGCCGGATACTCGGAGCCCTGCGACTTGTGCACTGTCGCCGCATAGGCGAGCTGCAGCTCGTCGAGCTCGTCGTAGTCGTAGGCGATCTCCCGATCGTCGAACCGGACAACTAGAGACTTGCTTGCCAGAGACTCGCCTCCGTCGCCGGGGCCGCCCGGCTCGCGTGAGGCGGAGTCCTCCGAGCTCCCGGCACGCGCCACCCGCTCCACCCGCCCGATGTCGCCGTTGAAGACGTCCTTGTCGTAGTCGTTGCGGATCTGCATGACCTTGTCACCGGCCCGGAAGGTCCGCCCACCCCGGGTCAGCCCGGGAGCGTCCGCGGTCAACGCCTGCTGCAGCAACTGATTCAGGTTCCCGGCGCCGAGATCTCCCCGGTGCATGGGGGACAGCACCTGAATGTCGTGCGCGGCCAACCCGTAGCGGCGGGGCAAGCGGGTGGTGACGAGATCGCGGATCAGCTGCGCGGCAGCCACCGGATCGTCTTCCTCCAGGAAGAAGAAGTCTCGTTTGTCCTCCCCGTGTGCCTCGGGGGGCGGCGGCGCGCCCAGTTCCGGCAACTGCCCGTCATGAATTCGATGGGCATTGACCACGATCAAGCTCTGGCCTGCTTGTCGGAAGATCTCGGTCAGGCGCACCGTGGGAACGACGCCGGAGGCGATCACGTCACGCAGCACGGTTCCCGGCCCCACCGACGGCAGCTGATCGACGTCACCAACCAGGACCAGGCGCGTCCCCGAGGCCAGCGCCGAGACCAGATCCGCGGCCAGCCGAACATCCAGCATGGACGCCTCGTCTACCACCAGCAGGTCCGCCTCGAGCGTACGGCCCGCGGCGCGCGCGAAGACCCCCTCGGCGGGCTTCCACTCGAGCAGCCGGTGCAAGGTCGTTGCCGGCTGTCCGGTCGCCTCGGAGAGTCGCTTGGCCGCGCGACCGGTCGGGGCCGCCAGCGCCACGCGCAGCCCCTTTCGCGCGAGTATAGACACGATGCCCCTCACGATCGTCGTCTTGCCCACCCCCGGGCCACCCGTCACGACCAGGACCCGTTCCGACAGGGCGCGGCGGACCGCCTCTGCTTGCTGGGCGGCGAGCGCGATGTGGGATTCCCCTTCGTACCAGGCCAGCGCGCGATCGACGTTGATGGGGGCCGTCTTGATCGGTGCCTCCAGCAAGCGCCGCAGCCCGCGCGCCACCGCCACCTCGGCGCGGTGCAAGGAGGTCACGTAGATCGCCTCGCCGCCCGATGGCCCGTCGACGGCGGCGTCCCCGCCCATGCCGGCTTCCGGGCGGGCCTCGATGACCACGTCGCCCGCCCGGCCCAGCCGCTCCACCGCCGGATCGACCAGCGCCTCGCCGATGCCGAGCAGCGCGACTCCATCACGCACCAGACGCTGGCGGGGCAAGAAGACGTGCCCCTCGGTCGAGGCCTGCTCGAGCACGTGGCGCACGCCTGCCTCGGCCCGACCGTCGGACTCACGGCCGATCCCCAGGGCAGAGGCCAGCTTGTCGGCCGACAGGAACCCGATCCCCCAGACATCGAAGGCCAGGCGATAGGGATTCTCGCGGACGAGCGCCATGGCGTGCCCGCCGTAGCGCTTGTAGATGCGGGCCGCGAACGCCGGTGAGACGCCGTAGCCCTGGAGGAAGACCATGACCTTGCGGACCTCTCGCTGGGCGCTCCACGCGTCGCGGATGGCCTTGGCCCGCGTCGGACCGATCCCCGGGACCTCGCTGATCCGGGCCGGATCACGATCGAGGAGCTCGAGCGTGTCGATCCCGAACCTGTCGACGATGCGGGCCGCGAATTCGGGCCCGATCCCCTTCACCAGGCCCGACCCCAGGTAACGCCGGATGCCCTCGACGGTCGCCGGAGAGATCTCCGTGTAGCCGGTGACCCGAAACTGGGTGCCGAAGCGGGGGTTGCTCTCCTTGCGGCCCGTGACCCGGAGGCGCGCGCCGACCGGTATGCCCAGCAAGCTGCCCACGATCGTCACGGGCTCGGGGCTTCCGTCCAACCGCAGACGCGCCACCGTGAACTCGCCCCCGTTGCTCGTGAAGACGATCCGGTCGACGGCTCCTTCCATGGTCTCGGTCTCGGTCAGGTCAGACCTCGTCGCTCTCGCCCGCCCGTTGCTCCTCCAACCTTCGATAGATGGTTCGGGTCGCGATGCCCAGCAACTGCGCGCAGACGCGCTTGTCACCACCGGTGTGGGCCAGGGTCGCGTGGATCACGCGCCTTTCGATCTCCTCGAGGGGAGTCCCCACGGCGAAGGTGAGGGACTTTCCGTCGCCCGCCGCGCTCCCGCCGGTACGGACCTCGGACGACAGATCGTCGAGCTCGATGGCGCTCCCGCGCGAAAGAACCACGGCCCGCTCGACGGTGTTCTCCAGCTCGCGCACGTTCCCCGGCCAGTCGTAGCGTTCGAGCGCCTCGGCCGCCGCTCGCGAAAATCCGGACAGATGACGGCCATTGCGGTCGCCGTAAATCTGGAGGAAGTGCGCGGCCAGCAAGGGCACGTCCTCGCGGCGATCGCGCAAGGGGGGAATCGGAACGTCGATCACGTTGAGGCGGTAGTAGAGGTCCTCCCGAAAACGCCCCTCGCGCACTGCCGCCCGCAGATCCTGGTTGGTCGCGGCGACCAGGCGCAGATCGACCTTGACGGTGCGCCCCCCCAGCCGCTCGATCTCGCCCTCCTGCAGGACGCGCAGCAGCTTGACCTGGACATGGGTCGGGATCTCGCCGATCTCATCCAGGAACAGAGTGCCGCCATCCGCCTGCAAGAACCGACCGTCGTGGCGCTGAACCGCGCCCGTGAACGCTCCCTTCTCGTAGCCGAAGAGCTCGGCCTCGAGGATGCTCTCGGGCAACGCTGCACAGTTGACCGGCACGAAGGGGCCGCGCACGCGCGGAGAGTAGTCATGAATGGCCCGCGCCAGCAGCTCCTTGCCGGTGCCGGATTCACCCAGCAACAACACGGTTGCCACCGAGGGGGCCGCCTGCATCACGATGTCCATGGTCCGCCGCCAGGGCAGGGACTGGCCGATCAGCGTCCGCTTCTTCTGCGCCACGAGCTGGGCCCGCAGGGATCGATTCTCCTGAACCAGCGATCGCTTCTCGAGCGCCTTGCCAACCACCCGCAGCAAATGCGCCCGCTTGAGGGGCTTGGTCACGAAATCGTAGGCACCTTGCTTCATGGCCTCGACGGCGTTCTCCACGGTGCCGTACGCGGTCATGAGGACCGTCTCGGTCTCCGGCGAGAGCGTGCGACTGGCCTTGAGCAGATCGATCCCGGACATGCCCGCCATCATCAGGTCCGTGACCAGCACCGACACCGGCTCGCGCCGGATGATCTCGAGGGCGTCGGCGCCGGATGTGGCCGTCAGCACGCGCAGGCGCTCCCGTTCGAAGATCTTCTGCAACGAGTCCACGATTCCCGGCTCGTCATCCACGACCAGCAGAGTCGGCGCCCCGGCGCTGCTGTTGAGCGCGGGGGATGCGGTGGTGTCGGAATCGCGGGCGGCGAGATCGGCCACGGTCACGACGTGATCTTAAGCCACTTTGACATCAGAACAAGGTTCGATGCCTCGATGTCAGCCGATTGCCATATTGACAAATACGACAACGGACCTGCCACGGAACCTGGGGCCATCAGGCGCCTCGCGCCTGCCGCCGGAGGAAGCTCAGACCAGGCCGGCCAGGGGACCGGTGGTCAGATCGGTGGTGGGCTGGGTCCCGAAGGTGTTGATGTTGACACCGAAGGCCTGGGCGATGGACACGAGGATGTGGTTGTTGGTCGAAGCCGTGAAGACCGCGTCGCCGGGAGCGCACCATAGGTTGCTGCTCGGACAGTCGGCCGGCATCTTCAACCGCCTGCCCATCCGGAATTTGCCATTGGCTCCCCCGGCCAGCACCGTCGGTACATTGCGCGTGCTGTGAAGGGCGGGGTTGCCCATGTCGCTGCTGGAGTAGATCAAGGTGTTGTCGAGCACACCCAGATCGCTCAGCTTCTGCATCAAGAGCGCGACCTTGGAGTAGGCATACCCGTTGAACTTGGCCAGCAAGGCCCAGGTGGCGGGATCGCCAGCCCCGCTGGGATGGCCGTCTTGACCCGCGGACGAGCCGTTGTAGGTGTGCGCCACCGAGCCGTGGTTGTCCGCCGGGAGCCCGAGGGGGTTACCGGCGTACGACAGATCGGCCATGAAGAGGGTGGCGAACCGGGTGATGTCACAGGCGAACGCCTGCGCGATCATCGTGATGTGGGCGTTGGTGATGACGTCAAAGTAAGGCTCGCCGCCGTTGTAGGCCTGCAGCTTGGGAAAGGTGGTGGCGTCGGGCTTGGTGGGCGCCGCGCAGGAGCTGCCCGTCGCCATCGGGGCGATCTGCTTCTCGAGATCCCGCAGCGAGGTCAGGTGCTGATCCAGCTTCTGTTGCTCGGCGGTGGCCAGGCGGGGCATCAGGCGGTTGATGTCTCCCCGCACGAAGTCGATGACGCTCTGGCCAAGCATGCGCTGGCGCGTGAGCGCCGCCTGCGCGACGGCGTCGTTGGGCGCCGCGAAGTTGGCGAAGAGCAGGTTGAAGGCCTGCACCGGATCGATGATCTTGGGCAAGGCCGTCCCGCCCGGTCCGAACGACAGGGTAGATCCCGACTTGGTGTCGGTGCTTCCCACTCCGAGCGCGACACTGGTGACCGGGGTCGCCGCTCCCAGCTTCTGCTCCACGGCCAGATATTGATCCAGCGACGAGTTGAGCGGCTTTTGCCCCGAGGCGTCGATCCGGCTTCCCGTCAGGATGGTGCCGGCGGTGTCATGCCCGTTGGCGTTGGAGAGCAGATCGATCCCCTCGAGGATCAGGACGTTGCTCTTCAGGGCTGGCGTATCGAAGGCACTGAGGGACGAGTTGGCGAAGCTCAGGTTGAAGGTCGTCTCGGTGTCCCCGGGTTGCATCCCGAAGTACTCCTGGGCGATGCCATGCGGGTGGTAAAGCGTCACGAACCGCAAGGGCAAGGTGTCGCCCGCGGCCTTGGCAAACCCATCTTCGAGCAGCTTGAAGAAGGGCAACGACGCGAATCCGGTGCCCACGCCCCGCAGGAAAGACCGGCGGGCCTTGCTGAGCTTCTTCACTGCGGCCTCCGCTGGATGAAGGTCGGGTTCTTCACGTATGCCACCAGGGTCTCGAGCACGCTGCCCTGCTGGGCTGCCGACAGCTGCTTCCAGAACTGAACGAACGCATCTTCGCTCCCCTTCACCGAATCATCGCTGCGGCCCGTGGATGAGCGGAACAACTGACGGGCCAGGCAGGTTCGCACCTGCGCGCTCTTGGACATGGCCAGGGCCAGGGCGTTGCTGTCGGCGTACGTGCCGTCGAAATCGGTCCCGCTGATGACCGCGGACGTATCCACCATCAGCCCATTTTCGGTGGGATGACCCGCCACCACCGGCCGCGCGTTACCCATCCCATCGTAGTCCTCGAAGGCAAACCCGAACGAGTCGATGCTGGCGTGACACGACGCGCACAGGGCGTCGGTCGCGTGGGCCGTGAAGCGCTGACGGGTGGTCTTGGTGGCGTCGAAGGCGGGTGGGGTCACGTCGATGTTGAGCTCGGTGGGGGAGCGCAGCGGCATGCAGGCGATCTGGCGCATGATGGCCACCCCTCGCAAGACGGGCCCGCTCTCGCTGGCGTGCGCGAACACCGAAAGAAAGGCCGCCTGGTTCATGACCCCCCGCCGCCCTGCCGCCGTGAGGGACGTGTGGCCGCCCGTCCCGGGCGTGCCGCCATACAAGGCGCTGAGGCTGCTGTCGGCGACGGTCCAATCGGCGCCGAGCAGCTCCTCGATGGTCCCGGTCGAATTGACCAGCACGGCTTTGACGAAGTCAGTGCTCTCCGCGACGATGGAATTCTTGATGCCCGAGAACTTGGGATAGGCCGTGGCGTCCTTGTCGGTGACGGCCATCTGATCGAGGCTGAACATCTCGCGGATCATCCGCACCATCACGTCTTGTCCGCTCTGTTGAGCCAGCAAGCGACGAGCCTGCTGCTCGCGCAGGTTGGGATCCGCCATGCCGCCCGCTTTGGAGACGGCCAGCAGCGCATCGTCGGGAGGGCCGGAGGTCAAGATGTACGAGAGCGCGCTCGACGATTCATCAGGCGTGAGCGTGATGTTTCCGTCGGAGCCCGGCGTGCCGCCGCCGATCTCGGTGACGTACAGGAAGCCGGCGGACTGCAGGATCGCACGGACCACCAGATCGATGCCGTCGTTGTACGTCGCGCTCGAGACCCCGATCCGGTACACGCCCACCAGGGCCGTGACCTCGTCCGGCGTGAGGGACCGTCGGTAGGCTTTGCTCCCGAAGGACTGAATGAACGTGTTGGCACAAGCCTCACCACCAGAAGTGCTGTTGGCGCAGGGGGCCATGTTGGTCAGCCGGCCCATCTGCCGTGCCTCGCTGACCAGGGCCACCGCCGCGTCGGAGAGCTGCGTGGCCAGGACAGGGTCCACGCGCTGGGCGTCGTTCAAGGTGTAGCCGCCCCGGGAGAAGATTCCCTGACGCGCGTCGGGGGGGAAGGAATCCGCGAAGGTCATGGAGGTTCCGAGCAGAGCCTTGACGGACGCGTCGTATTCGGCGTTGGTCAGCCGACGAATGCGGGCCGGCAACAGCGGACTGGTCGAGGCGACCGTGGCCCCGCCCGTGCTCGCGCTGCCGCCCGGCACCGCACCGGCGCCGCCGGCGACCTGTCCAGCCACATTGCCGGCCCCGGTCCCGCCGGAAGGAGCTCCCCCCCCTGTCCCTGTGCCGCCGATGGGCTTCGCGGGCGCGATGGGATCGCTCACGCAACCCACCACGACCGCCGCGCCGAGGGCGATTGTAAAGAGCACTGAAAAATGGCTGCGTGGGGGCATTCTTCGCTTTCTTAACGTAATAGAGTCGGTTTCGACCTGCCAGGTATCAAAAATGTCGCGTCAGGCCCGAAATTTTAGAGTCAAGAGCGAGAAGGCATCGGGTCTCGGCCTGAGTGCCTCTTCGGCGGCGTCGCTCATTTCGGAGCGAGTGCCAACCATCCTGATTTTGTCGGCGGTTCCGCCTAGAGGCTGGAGTCGGGCGTGCCCGAAATTTGGTCGAGCCGCGGACCCGTGCCATATCGAGGTAAGCGTACTCGAAAGGTGGTCCCGTGGCCGAGGGCGCTCTCCACGGCGACCTTACCGCCGTGGCGCTCGATGATCCCGTGAACGATGGACAGGCCAAGCCCGGAGCCCTCGCCGACATCCTTGGTCGTGAAGAAGGGATCGAAGATGCGCGGCAGCAGCTCGGGCGCGATGCCGGGGCCGTCGTCTGCCACGGTGAGCTCGACGACCTCGCCCTCCAGCCTGGCGGCGATGCGAACACTTCCTCCGCCTGCCCGCTGCCCGATGGCCTGGGCGGCGTTGGTGACCAGGTTCATCACCACCTGATCGATCTGACCCGCAAATCCCACCACGCGGAGCGCGGGATCGACCTCCTTCTCGATGCGCGTGTGCTGCAGGCGATGGCGGAGCAGGTCCAGCGTGTCATCGACGCTGCGGGAGAGGTTGACCTCGCGGGGTTGCTCGTCGTCCCCGCGCGAGTAGTTGTGGAGGGCCTGCACGATGGCTTTGCTGCGGGTGGCCCCCCGCTGGATGACCGCCAGCATCTCGGCCGCCTCCTTGCCGACCGAGGCCAGCGTCGTCAAGTCTTGAGCTCGTCCGAGCGAGCCGATCAGCTCCTGGAGCGGCCCAATGGAGTTGATCACCGCGTTCACCGGGTTGTTGATCTCGTGGGCGATCCCGGCGACCAGGCGGCCCATGGATGCCAGCTTCTCGCTGCGCACCAGATCATCCTGGGCCCGGCGCAGCTTCTCGAGGGCGTCGCGCAGCTCGGCGTTCCGTTGTTCCAGCACCTCGGTCCTCCGCCGCACCTCTCGCTCGAGATCGATGTTCAGCGACTCGGTGGATCGCAGCTTGTCGCGCAACGCCCGCCGCATCTCCTCGAACGCGAAGGTGAGCCGCCCGATCTCGTCGGCCTCGCCCGACGGGGGAACCGGCCGGGCCAGCTCTCCCCGGGCCATCTCCTCCGTTCGTTCCTCGAGCGCGCGGATGGGCGTGACGATGTCGCGCACGATGAGCAGCACCAGCCCGAGTGAAAGCGCCATGACCAGGGTCACGGACGCCACGAAGGTGGGGAGCTGTCGGGCCGGGGCCAGCGCGAACAGCACGACCAGGCCCGAGGTCAGCACGGTCACGCTCAGGAAGAAACCCACCAGCTTGAAGCGCAGCCCCGCCGCCGCCCGCACCTCCGCCACCGGCAAGTGGTGACGGGAGCCGAGCTGCCCGAGCAAGGGTCGCAGAACGTCGCGCAAGAGCAGCGTCTCGTAGAGGCCCATGGCCAGGACGATCAGGCAGACCGCCGCCAGCAAGCGGCCGGCGGTCGCGGTGTCGAACCCCACCAGCCTCCTGCCGAGCGCGATCACCGCCAGGGCCGCCAGCGTCGACCAGAGCGCCTGGTAGGCCGCCAGGCGATAGGGAATGGACTGGGCCGCCTTGAAGGCCTCCACGGCGCGCGGCTCGTCTCGCGACGGCCCGCGGGTGGCGGGAAAGCGCACCGCCAGATCCAGGTACCGTTCTATGGGCAGGGTCCGACGGTAGAGTGACCGACCACAGAAACCCAGGACGGGGAGCAGCGCCGGGGCCGTCAAGGCGGCCATCAGCGTCGCCGGCCGGGACGACAGATCGGTGAGCACGGCGGTCAGGGCCGCGATCACCGCGTGCGTCATGCCCAGGAGCGACAAGGCCGTGCGAGCCAGCCGCCGGCGATAAGTCGACGCGAACACCCGCAGCGGATCGATGTTGGGCAGAACGAAGCGGCGGGCCTGTTCGAGGAACCGCTGCCAGACGATGCTGCGCAGGGTCCCCGCCGCACCGGCATAGAGCAGAGCCATGGTCACGAGGCCGGCGCCCGATACCCAGGGCAGATCACCGTGGTGGGCCAGAACGACCGCCAGCAACACGGCGGTGACGGTCCAGACCGCCGTCCGCAGGCGCCCGGTCTCGATGGGTGCGCGCCGAATGGCCGCCAGCACCGACTCTGCGACCGCCGCGGTCATTACCTGCTGTCGTCGCTTGATCGCGAGCGCGGTCCAGATGGGACGTAACGCCGCCATGCTGCCCAGGATGGAGAGCAGCCACAGCCCTGCCAGCAAGGCCAGCAGCGCCGGCGCGGAGTGACTCGATCGGATCCCCTCTCGCACCAGGAGGACCACGGGAGTCCCGATCAGCCCGACCTCCAGCAATGTCAGCGACACCTCTGCCAGAATCAGCCGAACGGCCAGTGACCCCGCCGTCGTGAGACCGAGGCGCCTCTCGGGCCAGCCGAGCGACTCGGGGCCGGACGACGGCGACGACGGCGACGACGGCGACGACGGGGGCGGGGGCGAGAGCACGGGGGTGGCGGCGACCGGCATCCGTGCGGGATTCTAACCTCATTTCGAGGACCGAGCGCCCACCAGCGGAAATCGCGCTACAGTTGCCAGCCAGCCATGACCTGGGAAACCATCCGCAATCTGGTGCGCGACGAGTGGGTGATCTTGTCGCTCTTGCTCTTCTGGTCGCTGGCGGGACTGACCGTGATCTGCGAGCGTGTCTACGCGCTGTGGAACGTCCTCGCGAAGTCCGAGGCCTTCAAGGTCAAGGTGATCGCAGCGCTGGAGGGCGGCGATCTGGCCAAGGCCACGGCGCTGTGCGAGACCTCCTCGGCCCCGCTGGCGGAGGTCTACGAGCGCGGTCTGATCGTGTATCAGAAGACCCCTCAAAAGACCGCCGATGCCGTGGCGTCTCAGCGTGCGGCCGTGGTGCTGTCGTTCAAGCGCTACCTGTGGGCGCTGGGCACAGTGGGCTCCTCGGCGCCCTTCGTGGGCTTGTTCGGGACCGTGGTCGGAATCTTGAAAGCGTTCCAGTCGATGTCGGTGGCGGGAACGGGCGGTTTCAAGGTGGTCTCGCAAGGCATCGCCGCCGCCCTGGTGGCCACGGCGGCGGGATTGCTGGTCGCCATATACGCCGTCATTGCGTACAACTACTTCGTGTCCAAGGTCAACGGACTGGCGATGCAGTACAAGCTCTACACCGACGAGTTCCTTCTGGCGCTGGGCGACTACGCAAGGACCCGCAGCG
>Ga0066788_10000032_pt1 | contig 20866 bp, 15 predicted proteins | sample OrgsoiDNA2013048_FD_70943 | JGI IMG/M metagenome (GOLD analysis project Ga0066788, IMG submission 70943) | Permafrost soil microbial communities from the Arctic, to analyse light accelerated degradation of dissolved organic matter (DOM) -... | ecosystem: Environmental > Terrestrial > Soil >... | reverse complement strand
ACGAAGGGGGTCTGACCTTCGGGGACGAGATCGTGGCGGTGGACGGCGATCGGGTCAATGCGGCGACCTTCCTGCGGCGGTTGGCCGATCACGCCCCCGGCAGCCCGATCACGGTGACCTACTTTCGTCGCGAGCGCCTGCGCGAGGCCCGCTTCATGGTCGGCACCTCGCCGGAGCGACGCCTCGTCATCCAGCCGGCCCGGCGGGCATCCGGCCTGGCGCTCGCCGTTCGAAAAGGATGGCTGGGCGCGCCGGTCCGCCCGCCCAGACCCAGGCCAAGACCCAAGCCCACCCGAGCCCGGTGACCCTCGCCGCGCCCCTTCTGCGGGCCCCCCGTCCCCATCCTCTCCCCTCGGCTCGCGTCGATCGCAACACTTCTTCACACGAACGCGGGCAGTCCCTTAACGATCGGATCGCATGGTTACCTCCGAGCCAATCACGGCTCGAGGAGGAGACCAAGATGATCGGTTGCTTGCTTCTGGGAACGTTCGTCGCGATGGGTGCCGCCCGCTTGATCCGGCACCGGTGCGGCTGGGGAGGACCTTGCGGAGCGCACTGGCGGGGCGGCTTTGGGGGACCCTATCCGGGCGGCATGCGGGCCTTCCACCGGCATGGCTGGATGACGGGGCCTGGGCCCGATTGCGGACACGGGCCAGGGGGTGGCTATGGGCGCGGTTACGGGCCCGGCGATCCGCTGAACGAGGGGGAGCCATTCGGTGCGAGCTCCGGTCACGAGGACGACCCGGGCGACAGCCACGGAGAGCCAGGCTGGGAACGATTCGGCCGCGCCTCGTCGGGCCGACGCGCCCATTTCATCCTGCGCGCCATCCTCGGGCAGGTGCGCGCGACGGCCACCCAGGAGCGCGTGATCCGCGCCGCGGTCGATGAATTCCGCGATGAGCTCAAGGAGGCGGGCGGCGGGGAGGCCAAGAAGTCCCGGCAAGACATCGGAGGGGCGCTGCGGAAGCCCCACTTCGACGAGGTGTTCATGGGCGAGCTGTTCGCGCGCCAGGACACCGCCATCGAGCGCACGCGCAAGGCCTTCGTGGGGCTGATGGCCAAGGTGCACGAGACCCTCGACGAGGAGCAGCGGGGACGACTGGCCGAGCTGGTTGAGAAGGGGCCGCGATTCTGGCGCCGCGCGGTGGGCTGGTAAGGTTGGGGTAGGTCAATACCCCGTGGCGATCCGCGTCCTTTGCATCGACGACGATCAGCGACTGTTCGAGTTGCTGGCCAGTTACCTGGGGCCGAACGGCGTGGCTCTGACCCACGCGCCGGACGGACCCCGGGGACTGGCGGCCCTCAAGACCGGCCTTTACGACGCGGTCTTGCTGGACGTCATGATGCCGGGCGTGGATGGCCTCGAGGTGTGCCGGCGCATCCGTCAGACCAGCCGCGTTCCGGTGATCATGCTGACCGCCAAGGGCGACGAGGCGGATCGTGTGGTCGGCCTCGAGCTAGGTGCCGACGACTACGTGGCCAAGCCGTTCTCGCCGCGCGAGCTGCTGGCCCGGCTGCGGGCCGTGTTGCGTCGGGCACAGCCTTCCGCCCTGGTCAACGAGATCGTGGTGGGACGGGTGGAGATCGACGTGGGTGCCCGGAGGGTGCGGGTGGACAGCCAGACCGTGGACCTGACCGGGCTGGAGTTCGACATCCTGATGGCGCTCGCGCGCCGGCCCGGCCGCGTGGTGGCGCGGGACGCGTTGATGGCGGAGGCGGGACGTGAGGACGTGACGGTCGGCGATCGGGCGGTCGATGTTCACGTCTCCCATCTGCGGCGCAAGCTCGGCGACGACTCCCGCGTGCCCCGTCTGATCAAGACGGTGCGGGGTGTCGGCTATGTGCTGGCTCACGGTGACGATCCATGAGGAGGGGAAGTCGCGGATATCAGGCCGAAGAACGCGGACCTGCTTCTGGTCATGGTCATGGTGATTGTCGTGGCGAGGGTCATGATCATGCTCTTCCTCTTGCCGGAGTCGAGCACCGCGAAGCCGGGCGTCAGTGCTGGAACGGGCTCGGGTCCGGGCCCTGGGGGGGGCACAGTCATGGACCTTGGGAGCGCGTCCAGCAAGAGGTTCGCGGGAGGCACCCCGGATGGCGGCGGCGCATCCGCCACGAGGTGCGCCTCTATTACGGGGCGCACCTGCACCGCAGGATCTTCTTCTCCTTCGGTGGGGTCATCCTGTTCACCGTGCTCGAGATGGCGCTGCTCAACCACTTTCTGGGCGTCTCGGTGGCGGGCCGGCCCTGGCGGGCGGCCCTGCTCTTCGGCGTGCCCACCCTGCTGCTGTGGACAGCGTCCGGGCGAGTGGCACGGCGAATGTCGCGACCGCTCTACGAGCTGACCCGGGTGGCGCAGAAGATCGGGGCCGGCGATCTCTCGGCGCGGGCCGCCACCGGCTGGATGCCGTCCGGCGAGGTGGCGGTGCTGTCACGCGCCATCAACGACATGGCGGCGCGCATCGCGCATCAGCTCGCGGAGCAGCGCGAGCTGCTGGCGGCGGTCTCACACGAGCTGCGCACGCCGCTGGCGCGCATCCGGCTCCTCATCGAGATCGCGCGCGAGGGACAGCTCGGCCCCAAGACCCTCGACGAGATCGAGCGAGAGACGGTCGAGATCGACACGCTGGTGGGCGAGTTGCTGGCGAGCGCCCGCCTGGAGTTTCAGGCGCTGACCAGGCGCGACCTCGACGCCGTCGAGCTCGCGCGACGGGCCCTGGAGCGCGCCGGGCTCGGCGACGAGAAGCTCGCGCTCCGGAACGGCGAGAAATCGTGGCGCTTCACGGCCGATCCGACCCTGGTGGCGCGCGCGCTGGCCAACCTGATCGACAACGCCCGCAAGCACGCGGGGGGCCTCGACCAGCTGGTAGTCGGAGGTGCCGACGCCGGGTTCGTGATCTTCGAGGTGTCGGATCGCGGACCCGGCCTGGCAAAGGGTGACGAGGCGCGGATCTTCGCGTCGTTCTACCGGGGACGCGGCTCTGGATCGGGAACGGACCAACCGTTCGAACCAGGACGACGGGGAGGACGCGAGGGACCCGAAGGCGAGGCGGCCCTCCTGCAGGGATCCCTGGGACTGGGACTGGCCCTCGTCAAGCGAATCGCCGAGGCTCACGGCGGCACGATCACCGGGCAGAACCGCCCGGGCGGCGGCGCGACCTTTAGCTTGCGCTTCCCGGCCAACCCCCCGGGTGAGCAAGTCAGTTATTGAGCGCGCCGGCGGTGATCCAGGACTGGATCCGGGCCAGGTCGGCGGCCGGCATCGCGGGCCGTCCTCGCGGCATGGATCCCGACATCAACACTCTCACGAGCGAGCCCGCCGTGCTCGTCCCGGGAGTCACGAGCGACCGAATCGAGGTGTAGCCGCTGGCAGCGGTCGACAGCTTGACGTTGTGCGCAGTACCCGGATTGTGGCAGGCCGCGCCCGTGCAATTGGACGCGTACGAGGCGCTGTTGAGCATCATGGAATAGACCTCGGTCCAGGTGGTGGCCGGGCCTCCCGCGCCCGAGATCGCCGAGCCTCCGTCCGTTCCCACGCCACCATCGGGCGTCCCCGGCCGCCCAAATCCTCCCGTTCCGTCCATCCCTGCCCCGCCCGTGCTTGGCTGACTGCCGCCCGTGCTGGCTCCCCCCGTCGCCTCACCCCCTGTTCCCGAGCCTCCGGTGCCCGAGCCTCCGGTCGCCGCCCTGCCGCCCGTGGAGACCGCAAGAAAGGGCGATCCACCAGTCGCCTCACCGGTCAGGATGCCCGGGCCCGGGTCGGAGCCTGGCCCGGAACGCGGGTCGTCGACGACGCCGACGCACGCGGCAGGACCGGCCGCCATGAGCGTCAGGAGGGCCAAGGAGACAAGATTGTTTTCAGGGCGGGCACGGAGCACGAGGCGGGGAGTACGGGCCATTTCACTTCCCTTCGTTTCAGTTCACTTCGTCGAGAGATCCACAGAGTCGGGCGTGGACCTCCTCTCAGTACCCTGGGTTCTCCGAGATCAGGCAGATTTGTGTGCCGCTTTCGGAGGCGGCATCAATCTTCTCTCGGGAGGGGCCGTCAACCCCGGACCGAACCCTTACAGAACCTGCGCCCTCGGACCGCCAAGTCCCCCGCCCCGCAAGTTAAGGACCACTCGCCACGATCATTGCGGATGGCCACGCCGAGCCACGCGCCGCTCACGAGCGGCGAAGCTTGTCCAGGGAGGCGAAGGGGTTGTTGAAAGGCTTGGCGGCAGCGGTCCGCGGCGATCCCGGACTGGTGGTGCTGGGGGGAGTGTTGGGGGTGCGCGAGGCGGGACGAGCGGCGGTACCGGCAGGACGCGAGGTGGCGCGGTCTCCCGGGCGCTGCGCGTCGCGAGGACCAGGGCCGGAGCGAGGCTGCGGAGGCTCCCCGCCCGACACGCGCTCGGCCTTCAGCCTCATGGTGAGCGCGATCTGCTTCTTGTCGAGGTTCACGTCCAAGATCCGCACCGACACGCGGTCGCCCGCGTTCACGACCTGACGGGGATCCTTCACGAACGTATCCGCGAGCTGCGAGATGTGGGCCAGCCCATCCTGGTGCACGCCGATGTCGACGAAGGCCCCGAAGTTGGTGACGTTGGTGACGATGCCGGGACAGATCATTCCAGCGCGCAGATCTTGCAGCGTGTGGATGTCGGGCCGGTAGGCGAAGGCCACGAATCCCGCGCGCGGATCGCGCCCCGGCTTCTCCAGCTCGCGCACGATATCGTCGAACGTGAAGGCGCCCAGCTCCTCGCGCAGCTGCCGCGCCTCCTTGACCAGCTTCACGCCCGTGCCCAGCAGCCCCGCCACGGGGATGTCCAGCTGCGCGGCCAGTCGCTCGAGGACGCCGTATCGCTCGGGGTGCACCCCGGTGTTGTCGAGCGGATTGGCGCCTTCCGAGATGCGCAGAAAGCCCGCGGCCTGTTCGAAGATCTTCCGCGAGAACCGCGGCACCTCGAGCAGCTCGGCGCGGGAGCGAAAGAGGCCCTCCTTGGTCCGCCGTTCCACGATGGCGCGGGCCAGCCCGGGGCCGATGCCCGACACGTGGCTGAGCAGGTGGGTGGACGCCGTATTCAAGTTCACGCCGACCTGGTTCACGCACGAGTCCACGACGCCGTCGAGGCTCTTCTTGAGAGCGTGGGGAGACACGTCGTGCTGGTACTGCCCGACGCCGATGCTCTTGGGATCGATCTTGACCAGCTCGGCCAGGGGATCCTGCAGCCGCCGCGCGATGGAGATGGCCCCGCGGATGGTGACGTCGAGGTCGGGGAACTCTTCCCGCGCCACTTCGCTGGCGCTGTAGACGCTGGCCCCTGATTCGCTGACCATGGCCACCGGTACGTCCAGCGGGAGGTCGGCCAGCTTCAGCGCCTCGCGCACGAAGGTCTCGGTCTCGCGGCCCGCGGTCCCGTTGCCGACGGCGATGGCGCTGATGCCCCCCTTGCGCACCAACTCGCCCAGCACGGGCACGGCGCTGGCCTTGCCCGACGGAGACTCGAGGTGGATGACCCCGCTGCCGACGTACTTCCCCGACCCGTCGATCACCGCCAGCTTGCACCCGGTCCTGATCCCCGGATCGATGCCCAGCACCGCCTTGGGACCGAAGGGCGCCGAGAGCAGCAATTTGCGCACGTTCTCCGCGAAGACCCCGATGGCGGCCTCGTCGGCCACCGCGCGTAGCGCCCGGTGAACCTCGTTCTCGATGGCCGGCACCACATGACCGCGCAGGGCCAGCTTCGCGCAGCGCCTGAGCAGGGCGGCCCCCGCGAAGGCGGGCTGGGTGCACGCAAAGGCTTCGAACCGCGCCTGCAACGTCTCGAGCAGGGGATCCACGACGGGGCCGGGAGCCTTGCGCGCGCGCCCACCCGCGCCCGCCGGCGCTTCCGCCGGCACGCCGTGGTCATCCTGGTCATCGAGCGGCAAGGGGCCGCCGAGCGACAGGACCAGCTCCTCCTCCATCCATCCGCGCCGCATCGCCAGGTAGCGATGGGAGCTCTGCGGCTTGCGCAGCTCGGCCACACGCTCCTGATACGTGAAGTAGCTCTCGAAGCGGCTGTCCTTGCCGCTGTCCTTGCCGCTCCCCTCGCCCTTGGCGTTGGGCTTGGCCTTGGCCCGGCGCGTGCGCACGAAGCCCTCGTCCAAATAGGCCGCCCGGACCAGCTGTCGCAGGCCCAGATCCTCGGCGATGCGCTCGATGAGGATCTCCGCGGCCCCCTCCAGGGCTGCCGCCACATCAGGGACGCCCGATTCACCGCCACAGAATGAAAGCGCACGCACATCGGGAGTCTCGGCGGCCGCTGGCTGGGCCGTGCCGTGCCCACATTCCCACAACCAGGTCGCAAGCGGCTCGAGACCCACCTCGCGCGCCAGCGCGGCTTTGGTCTTACGCTTCTGCTTGTAGGGAAGATAAAGATCCTCGAGGACCGTCAGATCGAAGGTCCCGAGGAGCTGCTCCTTGAGCGCCGGCGTCAGCTTCTGCTGACGCTCGATCTCCTCGACGATGAACTTCTGCCGGGCCACGATCTCGTCCCACAGCTCCTTGCCCTCCAGCACCTGGCGGATGGCCACCTCGTCCAGGTTGCCGGTCTCCTCCTTGCGATAGCGGGCCATGAACGGGACGGTGGCGCCTGCCTCGGACAGTCGCAGCACCGCGGCGGCGGATGGCAGCGGGATACCGGGAGCTCGGGAGGCGAACCAGATCGGAAAGGTGAGGGAGGCCGACATCGGCACCGATACTATATGTTCTTGCGCGACCTTTTTGTTGCATCGTCGCGCGACCTCCGGGCATCCAACCGCGATGTCTCTATACGACCTCTCGACTCATTCACTCGACGGCCACCTGAAGAGCCTCTCCGATTTCAAGGGGAAGGTCACGCTGCTGGTCAACACCGCATCAGAATGCGGATACACGCCGCAGTATGATGGCCTCGAGAAGTTGCAACAGACTTACCGGGATCGGGGCTTCTCGGTGCTGGGCTTTCCCTCCAACGACTTCGGAGGCCAGGAGCCAGGAACCCCCGAGCAGATCGCGACCTTCTGCTCCACACGTTTTCACGTGGATTTTCCGCTGTTCGAGAAGGTGAAGACCAAGGGGGACGATCAGTCCCCGATCTTCAAGTTCGTGGCGGCCGCCGCCGGCGAGCCCAAGTGGAACTTCCACAAGTATCTGATCGGCAAGGACGGGCAGGTGATCAAGGGCTTCAGCAGCCGCGTCGAGCCCCTCTCCCCCGAGATAACCGGCGAGATCGAGGCCGCGCTCGCGGGCTGACCCAGCCGCGCGCCGCTCGCGTCACTTCTGTCGAACCGAGACCGCCAGGCGCGCCACGCTCTTGAGCACGTGGGGAACGCGCTTGAGCAGATTGATCGAGGGGGGACGCTTCTCTCGCACCGTGAAAGGAATCTCCAGGACCTTCTTGCCCTCCCGGTGGGCGCGGATCACGAATTCGCTGGCGAAGACGTCTCGATCGAGGACACAACGGCGCGCCGTCTCGGTGAGCGCATCGCGCCGGAAGGCCTTGAGCCCATGCGTGTCCGTGCCCGAATACTGGCAAACCGCGCGCAGCAGACCGTTGTAGACCCGCGTGGCCAGGCGCCGCACGACCGGGCGCTGATCGTTGGATCCGACCATGGCCTTCGAACCGACCACCAGCTCGGTGTCGCTGCGCTCCAGCAGGGCCAGGGCGCGGGCATAGAACTCGGTGTCGCACAGGTCGATCTCGTCGCAGATCACGAAGATCCCGCGCGCCTCCAGGATGCCGGTCCTCATGGCGAGCCCGTAGTTGGGTTGTCCGATCGACAGCATGCGCACGCGGGGGGCGTGATCGGCCTCCATCTGCTTGCCGATCTCGACGGTGCGATCGCGCGAGCCGTTCTCGCACAGCAAGATCTCGTAGCTCCAGCCGAACTTCTTCAGCTTGTCTTGTAGCTCGAGGACCGATCCCTGCAGGATGCCCTCCTCGTTGTAGACAGGAATCACGATGGACACGAGCGGCGCAGCGGCAAGGGAGGGGGCAAGGGGAGGGGCAAGGGAGGGGGGGGACAGGTCGGCGGCGGCCGGCGCCTGCGCGGTGGACGGTGAACCTCGATCGGACATTCAGCTCCTTTGTGGGCCCGCGGGCGGTATTTCTGTCAACCCGTCGATGGTTGCCGCGATCTCGCGGCCGGCGATCACGCAGTCCTCCATGGCGTTGTAGGTCCAGGCGCCGTAGCGCCCGCGCGGGTAGATCCCGTTCGCCTCCAGAAAGTGGAAGATCCGCGTCGTGCTGGCGTAATAGTGGTGGTCGAACACCACGTACGCGTACTGGATCTCTTTCGGCTCGACGAAGACCACGTCCTCCGGCGCGCGGATGGCCCCCGCCTCGGTCAACCCCGTCAGCGCATCGCGTATGCCGGCGTCCGTCACGGGTGCGCGATCGGCCAGCTCGACGTAGAGGGACGCGCCACCCACGGGCGCCATCGAGGCCATGGCGTTGGTGAAGATCCCCACCCGATAGAACGGGTAGCGCCGCTCGGGGACGTAGATCCAGTGCCAGTCGGCGGGTGGGGCCGAACGGGTGGCCACGTTCAGATAGCGCAGCGTCGTGCAGCGCAGACGCGTGGCCGCTTCCGCGATGTCCGCGGGCAACTCCGTCATGCGGCGCAAGAGCTCGGGCAATGGGATGGTCGCCACGACCGCGCGGTAGCGGAGGCGGTCCCCGCCCACCACGATCTCTCGTCGCCGCCAGTCGATCGCGTCGGTAACGGTCGCAGTCAGGACCTGCCCGGCCTCGGTCATGCGCGTCTGCAGCGCCCGCGTGAAGGTCTCGATGCCGCCCTGCTTGGGGTACAAGAAGCTCACGTTGTAGCCGAGCTCGGGAGGGCCAGCGCCCACCGCCCCCGCGATGACCTGCTCGAGATTGGGAAGCGGGACGAATCTCTGACACCAATCGGAGGTGATCTCGCGTGGGGGCACCCCCCAGAGCCGCTCGTTGTAGGGAATCATGAAGTGCCGCGAGATGCCCTCGCCAAAGTGCCGCAGGCAGTACTCCTCGAAGTTGTCGGGGGCTGCATCGCCCTCGGGCGGACCTCCGGCCCGCTGGGCCTGTTCGGCACGTCTGACCGCCGCCAGGCTTGCCTCGACCACGCCCACGAGACACTCCTTGATCACGTCGGGCGGCAAGCCGTGAAGGTTGGCCTGGAACGGATAGCGGGTGAGCACGCCGTGCGAGAAGATCCGCGCCCTGCGTGCCACCGGTTCCATCTGGTCGGGTAGCAGCTCGGCCACCAGCCTCTTGACGTCCGGATCGCGCAGATGCAGCCAGTGGCCGGTCTTGTCGAAGCGGTAACCTTCCCGCTCGTCGGTGCGCGCGTGGCCGCCCAGGCGGGCCTCCTTCTCGAGCAGCACCCACGGCGAACGCAGATGAACCGCGGTGGAGATGCCGGTCAGTCCACCCCCGAGGATCACGGTCTTGCGCGGTTCGCCTGTCACGTCGAGGTGACTGGCCTTTACCACGGAAGTCCGAACATCGGCCACGTCGCTCATTGGCGGGGCCGGCTCGGTCCCGGCACAATGGCGACTTGGATCGCGATCGCAAGCGCACCGACAGTTCTGCCGGCAGCATCGGTGGCGCCCCCGGCCCCGACGCGACCGCCCAGGCACAGGCCCATGCTCAAGCCAATGCCCAAGCCCAAGCCCAAGCCCAAGCTCAAGACGAGGCTCGCTTCCTCGAACGGACCAAGGAGCTGGACTTCGCGCATCGCTCCCACCTGTACGGCGTGGCGCGCGCCATCCTGTCGCTGGGCTTCCTGCGCAGGGCCTGCCGACGGCTGTGGACCCCCACCACCTCTCCGCCGACCGCCGGCTCGGTCCCCCATCCCGCCCCCGGAGCGCTCGGGCTCACCTTCGTGGGGCACGGCACGGTGATGATCACGACCCCGGCTGCGCGGTTGCTCACCGATCCGATCCTGGAGAATTCGCTGTGCGGACTGCGTCGGGTCCGTGGCGCCGCCATCGCTCCCGAGGATCTGAACGATGTGAGCCTGGTCCTCATCTCTCACGCCCACCGCGATCATCTGTCACGCCCGACCCTGCGGCGCCTGCCCCGCACGGCCACCGTGGTGGTGCCCTCCCGCTGCGGAGCTCTGCTGGCGGACCTGGGATTCGCCCGGGTGGTCGAGCTGGGAACTGGCCAGAGCTTCGCCTTCGGGGACGTCGAGGTCATCACCGTCCCGGCCCGCCACTCGGGGACACGCGGCCTCCTCGACCGGGGTCGACGCGGCAACAGCGGCTACGTGGTGCGGAGCCAGGGGCGCACCATCTATTTCGCTGGGGACACGGGTTACTTCTCTGGGTTCGCCGAGATCGGCAAGCGCTTCAGTCCCGACCTGGCCCTCTTGCCGATCTCCGGCTACCAGCCGGCGCCGTTTCGGCGCGAGCATCTCTCCCCGCTCGACGCGTTGTACGCCTTCGAGGATCTGGGCGCGCGGGTCCTCGTGCCCATCTGCCACGGCTCGTTCGAGCTCGCCTACGAGCCGATCGCCGAGCCGCTCGACTGGCTCCGGGCCCTTGGAGAGGAGCGCCAGCTCGGCCAGGCCCTGACCATCCTGGCGCACGGACAGACCTGCCTGCTCCGGTGATCTCGAGGCTCGCGAGCGCGGCGAACCCGCGCTACAGTGCCGGCTCCCGTGGACAAACTCCGTCGCGTACCGGCCTGGGCCTGGGCTCTGGCGTTCTCCGTGTTGCTGTGCCTGCCGCGTCTGGGAGGGTTCGGCCTGTGGGAGCCGTGGGAGCTGAACATCGCCGAGCGGGCGCGCCGCCTGGCCGAGGGCGAGCTATCCATCGGCACGGTGTGCGCGTCGGCGCTCCGGGGCGAGCTCAACCCGGCCCTGCAGGCCGTGGGCGTTCGAATCTTCGGCCCCAACGAGCTCGGCGCTCGCCTCTTCGGCGCCCTGGCGGGGGTGGGGGCGTTGATGGCGGTGTACTGGGCCGGGGTGGGTTTGTTTCGGCGGCGTGCCGCGCTCCTCGCGGTGCTGGCGCTCGGCACGATGCCGCTCTTCGCGCTGTCATCACGCCAGGTGACCTCCGACATGCCGCTCGTGGCCGCTCTGGCCCTGACCATCGGGGGATGGGGCCGCTGGACCTGGCCGCCGGAGGGTCGCCGCCGGGTGTCCGACCTGTGGGTGGGCGTCGCGGGCCTCGCCCTCGGCCATGCGACCGGAGGCGCCCTCCTGGGCATTGCCCTCCCGAGCCTCGCGCTGGTGCTGTCCGTCGCCATCTGCGGAGGTCTGCCGGTGCGACTCGGCGTCGTCGAGCCGGCCGACGGAACGGGACCGCTGTCTGCGGCGGGCATCGGTCCCAGCATCGAGGCGGGACGAACCTTTGGGGCCAACCTGGCAGCCCGCTCGGGCGGTGGCGTGATGGCGGTGGTGGTCATGATGGCTGCGGCTGGTCTGTTCATCGTGCTCGGAGTCTTGACCCAGCTGGTGGCCGGTCATCGCTCGGTGCTGCTCGGGGGAACTCCCCACGGCGGCGTTCCCAGCATCACCTTCGAGTACCTGGTGAGGCAGCTCGGGTTTGGACTGTTCCCCTGGAGCGCGGTGGCGTTCTTCGCCCTGGGACGACCGCTCATTCGGCTGGATGACGAGGGAACGGAGGACCAGCCGAGCACCTTCACGACCAACAGCCGCCTGGCGTTCGCACAGACCTTCCTGCTTCTGTTCGCCGGTCTCGGGCTGGCATTCTCGACCTACCAGGCCCTGGTGGTGGGCGAGGCCCGCTACGTCGCGCTGGCGGCCATCGCGCTGGCCGTGGGCGCATTCCTGGACGAGACGCTGGAGGGCAACCGGTCGGAGCCGGTGGCAGGCCTGCTCATCGCGACCGGCACGATGGTGGTGGCCCGGGACTTCTTCCTGGCGCCCGAGGAGCTGGCCTCTGTCCACCTGCTCGGAGAAAAGGTGAAATGGCCGGCGGCGCTCTCGATCGGCCATCTGATGCTGGGCCTGGGTTTGCTGGTGGCCTTCGGGATCTATACGGGACTGTCGACGCGCGGAAAGGCCCTCGGGAAGGTTCCCGGGCGCGATCTCTCCGCCGCCCGCTCCTGGCAGCGCAAGCTGGAACCGAAGATCGTCGAGGCCGGGCGATACGGCCTGCAGCTCTCGGTGGCCGCGGCGGTGATCTTCGGTTTCTGGCTGACCCAGGTGATGGTGCCGGCGCTCTCGACCCATCTGTCCTTCAAGCCCATGATCGAGACCTACGCCCGGTACGCCAAGCACGGCGAGAAATTTGGCCGCTACAGGATCGAAGGGAAAGGCACCTCGTTCTACAGCGGGCTGACCATGATCGACCTGCCCTCTCAGGACGCGGTGACGGCTTTCTTGCGGGGGCCGGATCGGGTCTTCACCCTGGTGTCCGCCGACGAGCTGGCGGCGGTGGATTCCGCTCTCAAGACCGCCGGCCTGCCCTACTTCGCGATTGACGCCTCGTCTTCGCGATTCCTGCTGCTCAGCAACCGCCTCGAGCCTGGCGAGCGGGACGACAATCCGCTGCGCAAGAACGTATGGATGGCCCCCACCGATCCGACCAAGAACGGCGGCCAGTGGAACGCCGCCGAGCACCCACCCTGGCAGTGGCGCATCCCGCTGGCCGCGACCTTCGCGGACGCCATCGAGCTCGTGGGAGCGCAATATCCTCAGGTCGTCCGCCGTCCTGGCAAGGTCCCGCTCGAGCTGTTCTTCCGGGTCAAGGCCCGACCGCCGGCCGGGTTCAAGATCTTCGTCCACTTCGACGGGCCAGCCACGCCGCGGGTCATCGGCGATCACGACCCAGTCGGCAAGACCTTCCCGACCGCCAACTGGCTTCCCGGTGAATACGTCCGCGACCTGTACGAGGTCGAGGTGCCCCTCATGACCACGCCCGCCGGGACCTACCAGATCTACATGGGCTTCTGGCCAGGCGGAGATGGCCGTCGCCTCAAGATCACCCAGGGCCCCAACGACGGCTCCGATCGCCTGCGCGTCGGCACCGTCGACATCAAGTAGCAACCCGTTAAGAAACGGCCTCCGCAGGCGCGTTAGGAGTTTCCCTTGGGCTCCTCGTCGTCGCTGAGGTAGGCGAAGGTGCGAACGAGCTGCACGATGTTCTCGCGCTGGGCGGGGCCCAGGTCCACGAACTGCACGCCCATCCCGGGGTTGATGTTGTCGTAGCTGCCGGGACGAAAGGGGTTGATCCACATGACCCGTCCCTCGAGGTTCAGCTTGGGGCCGCCGGGCGGCGTGAAGCTGAGGTTCAACAGGGTGCCCGGCGGCTCGGGGGCGTTGGTGCGGATGAAGATGCCCATCGCGCTGATGTCGGTGATGTAGGCAAACAGGAAGGTGTCGGAGCTCTTGTAGTCGACCTCGATGTCTACCGTGATACGGGTGTGGATCCGGCGATCGATGCCGGTACGGCGTCGGTCCGCTGGAACGTTGGTCTCACGGCGGCGCCGATCCCTGGGTCTCCTCGTCGACATCCCCGATCCCTCTTAGCCCAAACCAGGATGGCGAACAAGAGAGCGCCAGTTCAAGATCACACGCAGCGTTCCCGGCCTGACGTCGTGGCCCTTGTGAACCGGAATCACGCCGATTCGCGTCGGATCTTCGCGGTGGGCAACCGTCACATGGCTTCCCTGCGATGAACTTCGTCGAAACCAGCTCGAGACAGGGCGCGAAGAAGGCGATCACCGTTGACCTGCGGCAAGCCGCTCACGCAGCTTCGACCTGCACAGCCTCGACCGAGGTCCGGGGTTCCGGAATCTCCTGCCCCAATTTCACCAGCGCTTCCAGGTAGCTTTCGATGGCCTCGCGAATGTTTGCCACGGCCGCTTCGTGCGTATCACCTTGCGACGCGCACCCAGGCAGGTCGGGAACGTACACCGAGAAACCACCGTCTTCTTCCCGCTCGAACACGGCCATGTAGCTCCGGCTCATCACCCCAATATTAGCACTGGCGTGACCGCATCAGTTGGGGGTTAGGCAGGCGTGGCCGAAGGGTCCCGATCGCCGCGGTTAATATACCTCCCAACGGGGCAGCGATGCCCTCGTTAGCCGATCAGCGAAAGGAAACAATCATGACTGCGAAAGACGTCTTGGGGTTCCTCGCGACAATCTTGGCAGGGCCCGCCACTGCGATCTTCATCGACTTGCTGCGCGAAAGTTCCTCCCGTACGGCAAAGACTCGAACCTCCGCTCCTTTCGGAATCCGATCCTGAGTCTAGTTGCAATCCGGTTGTGTCGACGGTTGGACGACGGATTGGTTGGCGGTTGGAAGTTCGAGCGGCGCGGCCGAGGAATGCCAGCTAGACTGCCCGGCCGTGCCGCGCGCAGAACGATCACCGAAGAGCCAGGCCTCGATCTTGAGCAGCTCACGCAAGGCGGCCGACGAGCCCGACTTCATCGTCGTGCGCGGGGCGCGCGAGCACAACCTGTCCATCGACCACCTGAGAATACCCAAGCGCCAGCTCGTAGTGTTCACGGGGGTCTCGGGCTCGGGCAAGTCATCGCTGGCGTTCGACACGCTGTACGCCGAGGGGCAGCGGCGCTACGTGGAGTCGCTGTCGTCCTACGCCCGGCAGTTCCTGGGTCAGATGGAGAAGCCCAAGTACGATCAGCTGCGCGGGCTCTCCCCCACCATCGCCATCGAGCAGAAGTCGGCGTCATCCAACCCCCGTTCCACGGTGGGCACCGTCACCGAGATCTATGACTACCTGCGGGTGTTGTACGCGCGCGCCGGCGAGCAGCGCTGCCACCTGTGCGGGGGCGAGGTCACGGCGCGCTCGGCAGCCGAGATCGTGGCCGAGCTGATGACCCTGCCGCCCAAAACCAAGGCCGTGTTGATGGCGCGCAAGGCCGACAACCGCAAGGGCGAGTTTCGCGAGGTGTTCGAGGAGGCCCGCAAGTCCGGGTTCGTGCGGGTGCGCATCAACGGGTTGATCCAGCGCCTCGAGGACGTCAGCGCGCTCGACAAGAAGAAGAAGCACACAATCGAGATCGTCATCGATCGCGTGACCATCGAGCCCGCGGAACGTGCCCGGATCAGCGATTCGGTCGAGACCGCCGTCAAGGTGGGCGGCGGCTCGATCATCGTCGCCGTCGAGGGCGAGGCCCGCGAGCGAGCCTACAGCGAGGCGCGCGCCTGCCCGAGCTGTGGCGTGGGCCTGCCCGAGCTGTCGCCGCAATCGTTTTCGTTCAACAGCCCGCTCGGCATGTGCGTCGATTGCAACGGGCTCGGCTCCAGCATGGAGATCGATCCCGACCTGATCGTCCCCAACGCCGATCTCTCCATCGAGCAAGGTGCCATCGAGCCCTGGGGGGACCGCGCCGGGAAGGAGACCGGCTGGACCGCCAACATCGCCGCCGCCATCTCGCGAGAGTTCGGGATTCCGCTCGACAAGCCCTGGAAGAGCCTGACACCCCGCCAGCGCGAGGTGATGCTGTACGGCTCCGGAGAGAAGCGAGTGGCCGTGTCGTGGCGGGGCAAGCACGGAGCGGGCTCGTGGGCCATGCGCTTCGCGGGCGTGGTCAACACCGTCAAGAAGCGGATGCAGGAGACCAGCTCGGACGTCATGCGCCAGTGGTACGGCAAGTTCTTCCGGGAACAGCTCTGTCGCGCCTGCGCCGGCGCCCGCCTGCGACCCGAGTCGCGCGCGGTCCTGCTGGCCGGCAAGACCCTGGTGGAGGTCACTTCGATGACGGTGGCAGGCGCCAATGCCCACTTCGAGAAGCTGGGCTTGTCTGGCGCGCGGGCCCAGATCGCCGAGGAGATCTTGAAGGAGGTGAACGCTCGCCTGGGCTTCCTGCTGGATGTGGGCCTCGAATACTTGACCCTCGATCGGGCGGCGGCGACCCTGTCGGGAGGCGAGGCGCAGCGGATCCGCCTGGCCTCGCAGCTCGGGTCCGAGCTGTCGGGGGTGATGTATGTCCTCGATGAGCCGTCCATCGGGCTGCACCAGCGCGACAACCTGAGGCTCATCGCGACGCTGCGTCGGCTGCGGGACCTCGGCAACAGCGTGATCGTCGTCGAGCACGACGCCGAGACCATCGAGGCGGCGGACCACGTGGTCGACTTCGGTCCCGGCGCGGGCCGGCTGGGGGGCCACGTGGTGGCGGAGGGATCGCCCGCCGCCATCAAGGCCAACCCGGGCTCCCTGACCGGAAAGTTCCTGGCCGGCGTCGAGCGCATCGAGATCCCCGCCGAGCGCCGCAAGCCGAGCGGCTGGCTCAAGATCGAGGGCGCGCGGGAGCACAACCTGCGCAACGTCAACGTCGACGTTCCGCTCGGCGTGCTGGTGGCCATCACCGGGGTCTCCGGGGCGGGGAAATCGTCGCTGATCAACGGCATCCTGCACCCGGCCCTGCGGCGCAAGCTGCTCGGCAGCTACGACCAGGTGGGCCCCCACACGGCCATCCGCGGCGTCGAGCAAATCGACAAGGTCATCGACATCGATCAGCAGCCCATCGGACGCACCCCGCGCTCGAACCCGGCCACCTACACCAAGGCCTTCGACGGCATTCGCGAGATCTTCGCGCAGACACCGGAGGCGCGGGCGGCCGGCTACGAGCCCGGCCGGTTCTCGTTCAACGTTCGCGGAGGCCGTTGCGAGGCCTGCGAGGGCGATGGGGTGCGCAAGGTCGAAATGCACTTCCTGCCCGATGTCTACGTGACCTGCGAGGTCTGCCGGGGTCAGAGATACAACGAGCAGACCCTGCGGATCGAGTGGAAGGGCAAGAACATCGCCCAGGTGCTCGAGACCAGCGTCGCCGACGCCGTGGGACTGTTCGAGCACCACCGTCAGCTGCGCACCATCCTCAGGACGCTGCAGGACGTGGGTCTCGGGTACATCCATCTCGGGCAGAGCGCCACGACCCTTTCGGGCGGCGAGGCGCAGCGAATCAAGCTGTCCCGAGAGCTCGCCAAGCGGGACACCGGCCGGACGCTCTACCTGCTGGATGAGCCGACCACGGGTCTGCATTTCGAGGACGTGCGCCGCTTGATGGCGGTGCTGGGTCGGCTGACCGAAGCGGGCAACACCGTGCTGGTCATCGAGCACAACCTGGATGTCATCAAGACCGCCGACTACCTCATCGACGTGGGCCCGGAGGGCGGGTCGCGCGGGGGTGACATCGTGGCGGTGGGAACCCCTGAAGAGGTGGCGCGCGTGCCCGGCTCGTTCACCGGCCAGTATCTGGCTCCCATGCTGGGCATCAAGCGCGGCCGCGCCTCGGCGGCGTAGGGACCTCGGGAGTCCGGGCGTTGGCCGGGCGTTCTTGGTGTCGCGCCTGTAGGATGCGGCCGTGGCTATTTCGCTCTCCGCTCGCGCGCTGTCTCATTCTTTCGGGGCTCGCCCTCTTTTCGAAGGGGTCAGCTTCACGCTGGCCGATGGCGATCGGGTCGGGCTGATCGGTCCGAACGGCGCCGGCAAGTCCACGCTGCTCAAGATCCTGGCCGGGCAACTGGCCCCCGACCAGGGAGAGATCTCGCGCCGCGGGGGCTTGCGGGTCGCCTTCTTGCCACAGGTCCCCGAGTTGAACGGCGCCACGGTGCGCGAGGCGGTTCGCGCCGGGCTGCCCGATCCGGAGCACGCCCGCTGGGAGGACGAGGCGCGCGTGGACGAGTGGCTGAGCAAGATGGATCTCGATCCCGACGCCCTGACCGCCCACCTATCCGGCGGCTGGCGCAAGCGGGTGGCGCTGGCGCGCGCGCTGGTGGTCGATCCCGATCTGTTGCTCCTCGACGAGCCCACCAATCATCTGGACGTCGAGAGCATCCTGTGGCTGGAGCGGCTGCTGGGGAACGCGCGCTTCGCCACCGTGACGGTCACCCACGATCGCCTCTTCCTGCAACGGGTGACCAATCGGATCCTGGAGCTGGATCGCAGAAACGCGGGAGGAATTCTCGATGTGGCCGGCGACTACGCCACCTACGTCGAGCGCAAGGCCGAGGCGATGGCCAACCAGGAGCGACGCGAGGACACCCTGAAGAATACCCTGCGCCGCGAAACCGAATGGTTGCGCCGGGGCGCCAAGGCGCGTTCCACCAAGCAGGAGGCGCGTATCCAGCGAGCCGACGCGCTGGCCGTCGAGGTCGCCGGCCTGCAGACCCGTAACCGCGTGAGCACCGTCGACCTGGACTTTCAGGCGGCCGACGCCAGCGGAGGCGGTGGCGTGACTCGACCCAAGCGCCTGATCGAGGCGCGGGCGATCACCAAGCGGTTCGGCGATCGGACCATCTTCTCCGAGATAAACCTGTTCATAGGCCCCCGGACCCGGCTCGGTCTGCTCGGGCCCAATGGGTGCGGCAAATCCACGTTGCTTCGCGTCCTGACCGGCGAGGACACCCCAACCACCGGAACCGTGATCCGCGCCGACGGCCTGCGCGTGGCCTACTTCGATCAAAACCGGGACTCGCTGGATCCGACCCGCAGCGTGGCCGACACCGTCTGCCCCGACGGCGACTTCGTCCAGTTCCGCGGCGCGCGCCAGCACCGTGCCGGCTATCTGGAGCGTTTCTTGTTCCGCTCCGAACAGATCTCGCAGCCGGTCGGTCGCTTGTCGGGCGGTGAGCAGAGCCGCCTGGTCATCGCCCGTTTGATGCTACAGCCGGCCAACGTCCTCGTGCTGGACGAGCCCACCAACGATCTGGATCTGCAAACCCTGACGGTCCTCGAAGAGGCGCTGGTCGGGTTCGATGGAGCCGTGTTGCTGGTGACGCACGATCGATATTTCCTGGATCAGGTCACGACCCAGATCCTGGCCTTCCACACGCGACCGGGCGAAGAAGGCCGCGTGACCTCGATGGTGGGCCTGGCCCAGTGGGAGGCCTGGCACACAGGTCAGGTCGCCAGCAACCGAGCCTCGCAAAAGAAGTCGGTCGGGTCCTCGAGCGCTGCGACTGCGCCCAACAAGAAGAAAAAGCTGAGCTACAGGGATCAGCAGGATCTCGACACCATCGAAGCGCGCATCCTGTCGGCCGAGACCCGCGTGAGCACGCTCGAAGCCGAGATCGCCCGTCCGGAGGTGGTCACCGACGCGAACCGCCTGATGGAGCTGGCGGCCGAGATCTCCATCGGGCGAGCCGAGGTGGATCGTCTCTATGCGCGATGGGCCGAGCTGGAGGCACTCGGCTGACGCTTCGCCAGCGAGGCGAGGACCCCCGCCAGCGCCGCCAGACGCCGGCCAGCACGACCCCTCATACCCAGGGGAGCCACCGCGACGCCCATGGCGTCGGCACATTCGTCGACGGTCCGCAGCCGCCCCGTGCGCGGGTTGCGCAGGTCCCCGGGGCGTGACCAGCTCCGTTCCGGCGGCCGGGACACCGCCAGAGCCTCCTGCCGCAGGAGGCCCAGCGCCTCGCGCCGCAGGTCCAGCATGTCGGCCGCCAGCGGCAGCCGATCCTCGGCCGCCACCTGGCAGAAAAAGCTTCCCCAGCTGACGACGATGTCGTCGGGCCGCGCGAAGTCTCGCCAGGCCCGCAACCAGTCGCTCACGCCGCCGCCGGCTCGAATTGTCTCGGGGGAAAGCTCGACCTGTGCCGGGGTATGCGGCGCGAGAGGCCGGCGGGGCGCCACCACGACGTCGAACGTCTCCCCGGTCGCGGGACGGTGCGCGACCCAGTGAACGATCTCGGGATCTCGGCGCGCGGGATCTCGTCGCGGCCACGCATTCGCGTCGCCCTGCACGCACACCAGCCTCTCCCAGTCCCGGGACAGGCGGTCGCCCAGCCTGGCTCGGAGAGACTGTCGGCCCGGCCGGACGGGGCGGCGGTGGCGCCGGGCGCCGACTTCGACGACGAACCTCTCCTGGCGCTCGACCATCGCTCGAAAGGGATCGAGCAAGCGCCCGAACGGCCCGGCCTCCGGCTCCAGGAGGGACAGGACCTCGGCCAGCGCTTCGATGGTGGACAGACACATGTCCGAGGGCTGGCGCCGAATGCGATACTGGCTCGGCCGTTGCGGCGCGAAGGCCACGTGCGGCAGCGCCGCCAGCGCGGGATTCAGCCTCAGAAGCTTTCGCGCCAGCGACCAGGTCCCGTCCAGCACAACCAGCGTGACCGGTCGATCACGAGGCAGCGCGGCGACGTCCATTGCTCCCGACTTCGGAAATAGCACGCAGATCGGATCCGGGGTGGCGAGCGCGGCGCGCACCTCGGGATCCGCGCTGAAGTCGACGCCCACGCGGAGAATCGAGTTGGTAAGCCCCAGATGCGCCATTCGCGCCGTGCCGACCCCGACCTTCCGCTCCTTTGGATGCTGCAACAACACCACCCGGGTCCGCGTGGCAAGCGGATGAGCGCAGCTGCAGAAGCAGACCACCGGCGGGCGGCGGCAGCGATCGCACAGGGTACGGTCAGCCATGGCGGCTACGCCGCCGCAAGAGGCCTGGAAAGGCCCCCTGCGAGACCCCCACGGAGTTGCTCGACGGCGGGGCCGGTCCAGCAAAGCTGGACCTCCCCGTGCTTGGATTGACTGCGGGATCGTCGGAGATGAAGAATTGCTTCGAGCTCGAGATTTTGATCGAGTAAGGCATCTAGAGCAGCTCCACGCGCAGGTTCCGGGCCCGCCTGCACATGCGCGCCGACAGATCGACCCCCACCGCGTCCATCCCCATGGCGTTGGCCACGGCCAGGGCCGTCCCCCAGCCGCAGAAGGGATCCACGATCCTGCGCGTGGTGGTTTCGGTCAAGACGAACCGGCAGGCTTCGACACACGCCTTCACCCCCATCGCCTTGGCTCCGGGCTGGAAGCCGCCGTCCAGCAGCACGTCGGCGGTGGCCCGGCGCAGCGGCGGTCGCAACGACGACGCGAATCCCAGCAGGTGCGAATAGCTGGCCCTTCCGTAGGTCACCGTTCCGGGCGGTTTGCGGCAG
>Ga0066788_10000030_pt1 | contig 21210 bp, 18 predicted proteins | sample OrgsoiDNA2013048_FD_70943 | JGI IMG/M metagenome (GOLD analysis project Ga0066788, IMG submission 70943) | Permafrost soil microbial communities from the Arctic, to analyse light accelerated degradation of dissolved organic matter (DOM) -... | ecosystem: Environmental > Terrestrial > Soil >... | reverse complement strand
TCCATCGCCACCATCTTTCCCCGGGCCAGGAAGGTGGCAGTGGTGATCATGTGCGAATGGGTGGTGGCCCGCACGTTGTTGGTGATGATGTTGAGCAGCACGACCAGCGTCAGCGCCAGGATGGCCAGGGCCGCCATGACCTCGAGCAGCGTGAAACCCGCGTCTCCACCGCGCCTCCCCCGAAACGACCGACGCGATCGCCGCCCGAACCTCATGGGGTGGGGTTCCCCACGTCGTCCACCTGATCCTGGAATCGTGGCTTGACGTACTCGTTGTAGATGCGTACCCGCCCCGTGATGGGGTGAACCACCAGTGAGTAGATCGTATCTTCCGCCGGGTCGGACAGGTGAATGATGGCAGGCTCCGTCTGTCCGAGCGGGAAGAAGTAGATATAGGCGCGTCCCTTGGTCACGAGCGCCGCCAGCCGTGGCGTGTACACATCCATGACCTTGGTGTTCTTCATCTTGACGGGCTTGAGGGTGGTCTCCTTGAAGGCTCCGAAACGCACTTGCTTGGGCCGGAAATCCTGGGGCTTGAGCTTGGTCATGTCGAAGCCGCCCGACGCCTCGGACAGCTCGGCGTCGACCCGATCCTTTTCATCCTGCTTGGCTTGCAGCGCGGCCAGCTTCTTCTGCGAAGCCTCCGTCTCGGGCTCGCGCGGGAGGTAGAACCGATCGTCGGACACCTCGGCCCAGTACCGCCCCTCGTCCACATCGATCACCAGGCGGTGATACTTGCCGGTGGTGGAGGCGCGGTCGAACAGATACCGGATGGCCCCCGACATGCGCGAGGTGTTGCTGCGCAGATCGGTCTTGGCCAGCGAACGCAGGCCGCGGATCGCCATCCCCGAGATGAGCCCCACGATGACGAGCACGATCAGGATCTCGATCAGGGTGAAGCCGGTCCTCGACGAGCGCCGCGGCATGATCCGTTACTGGATCTCCCAGGAACGGATGTCGTCCGGGCTGCCGTCGACCTTGTCGGGGCCCCAGGACACGACGTCCACGCCTTCGGGATCCTGAGTGCCCGGGCAACGATAGATGTAGGGAACCCCCCACGGGTCCTTGACGTCGTTCTTGGACAGCTCCCCCTGCGAGACCAGCTCTTCGAGGCCCTTGGGGCAGCCGCTGCCCGGACCCGCCATGAACCGTCCCGAGGCGTCCACGATCTTCTTGACGCCGAGGCGGGCCGCCTGGACCTTGGCCTTCTTGAGCTGGCTGAAGACCTTGATCGAGACGCCGGTGACGATGAGTCCCATGATGGCGAGCACGATCATGATCTCGAGCAGGGTGAAGCCGCGCTGCACCGCCCGCAGTCCGCGCCCCAGGCGGGAGGTGGCGGGCACGGCCCGCCTTTCCAGGGACAACCATTCTCTGATGCGCTTCATTGGTATTTCCTTCCTTTGCAGGTCGATCTGTCGGTTCATCTGGTCAGCTCACGAAGTTTTGCATGTCCAGGATCGGCGTGAGGATCGAGAACACGATGAACACCACCACCACGGCCATGGTCACGATGATGGCCGGCGAGAGGATCGTGGTGAGACGCGCGACCTTGCCGTCCACTTCCCGCTCGTAGGCGGCGGCCACGTTTTCGAGCATGGTCTCGAGCTGGCCGGAGCGTTCCCCCACCGCGATCATGTGCACCATCATGGAGGGGAACTGGCCCGACTTCTTCAGGGTCGCGGCGATGGATTCGCCCTCCCGGATGGCATCGCGCGCCTCCTCGACCACCTTCTCGAGGACCGTGTTGTTGAGGACCTTCTTGGTGATCTCGAGCGCGGTCAAGACCGGCACGCCCGCCGACAGCATGGTCGCCAGGGTCCTGGCAAAGCGGGCGCTGGCCACGAACCGCACCAGAGGACCGATCAGCCACAACCGGAGCTTGGCCCGATCGAGGAGGCCCCGCCCGCGCGTCGTGCGGGCCCAGCGGCGAAAGCCCAGAGTCCCCCCGATCCCGGCCGGGATGAGCAGCCACCAGTATCCGCCCGCCACCTCCGAGACCGTGATGAGCAGGCGCGTATTCCAGGGCAGCGTCTTGCCCATGTCGTCGAACACCGACGTGATCTGAGGAACCACGACCACCAGGAGAACGCCCATCACCAGCGAGCCCAGCACCATCATGATGATGGGGTAGGTCAGCGCCCCCGACACCTTCGAGCGCAGGGCCAGCTGCGTGTCCAGGAACTCCGCCAGGCGCATCAGCACGGCGTCCAGATTGCCGGCCGCCTCACCCGAGCGGACCATGTTGACGTAGAGATCCGTGAACAGGGCCGGATGGGCCGACAGGGTCTCGGCCAAAGATGATCCCTCGTTGACCTTCTGACGAATGCCGGCCAACGCGCGCTCGAGCTTCTTGTTGTCGGACTGCTCGGCCAGCGCGCCCAGGGCCTCGGCCAGAGGAATGCCGGCCGTGATCAAGGTCCCGAGCTGCCTGGTGAAGACCGCGATCTCCTGGGGGCGGACCCGCTCCAGCATTTGCTGCAGGTTCACCTCGCGACGCAGCCGAGATCGCGAGGGCGCCCCCGAGCCGGACGAGGCCGAGGCCGACCCCCGCTTGGCACCACCCCCCAGCACCTCGGAGAGCTCGGTGATGAAGACACCGTCCCGGCGCAGAGACTGACGCAGGGCCTTGGGGCCATCGGCGTCACGGGTCCCGGCGACCGATTTGCCGCCCCCGTCCAACCCTTTCCAGGCGTAAAGAGACATGATCAGTCGACATCCTGGGTGGTGATCATCAGAACCTCGGCGGTGGTGGTCATCCCCGCCAGCACCTTCTGCGCGCCGTCGTCCCGCAGGGAGCGCATACCGCCCGCCGAGACCGCGTGGCGCTTGATAGTCTGAGCGTCGGTGTTCTTGATGGTGAGCTGTCGCGTGATCTCGTCGATGATCAGGAGCTCGTAGATGGCGGTCCGGCCCTTGTATCCGTTCCCCAGACAGACCGCACAACCGCCCTCTCGGGCGCGGAAGAGCTTGCCGGGCGGGGGAGCGCTGGCCTCGTCACCCTTGAAGCGCACGCGCCGGGCGCGCCCCGCGGCGAAGTCACGCGGATCGATGCCGATGCTGGCGATGTCCTCGTCGGTGGGCGTGTACAGCTCGCGGCAGTCCCGACAGACCCGGCGCACCAGGCGCTGAGCCAGCAACGCCATGAGCGAGGACGCCACCAGGAAGGGTTGAACCCCCAGATCCACGAGGCGGGTGATGGCGCCGGGCGCGTCGTTGGTGTGAATGGTCGACAGCACCAGGTGGCCGGTCAGCGAAGCCTGGATCGCGATCTCGGCGGTGGGCAGATCGCGGATCTCGCCCACCATGATCACGTCCGGATCGTGCCGCAGGAACGAGCGCAACCCGGCGGCGAAGGTCAGCTCGATCTTCTCGTTGACGGCGGTCTGCGAGATCCCGTCCAGCTGATATTCGACCGGATCTTCGATGGTGAGGATGTTGAGGTCGGGTGAATTGATCTTGGCCAGACAGGCGTACAGGGTGGTGGTCTTGCCCGAACCGGTTGGTCCCGTCACGAGCAGGACCCCGTGAGGGCGGTGAATGAGATCGTCCATGGCCCGCAGATGGTCGTCGCCGAACCCGATGTCGGCCAGATCATGCAACACGGATTCCCGATCGAGGAGGCGGATGGTGATGCGTTCGGAGGACACGCCCTTGACCGTGGGGATGGTGGCGACCCGCATGTCGATCTCCTTGCCGGCGATCTTGCGGCGGATGCGGCCGTCCTGAGGCAGCCGCTTCTCGGCGATGTTCAGGCCCGCCATGATCTTCACGCGCGAGACGATCGAGGGCATGAACTGCCGGTTGGCCCGCCGGGTCTCGTAGAGCACGCCGTCGATGCGGTAGCGGACCATGACCTCCTTCTCGCCCGGCTCGATGTGAATGTCGCTGGCGCGCTCCTTGACGGCGTTGAAGAGCAGCGAGTTCACCCAGCGGATGATGGGGGCTTCGTCGGTGACGTCCAGGATGTCGACCAGCTCCTCGCCGCCCCCCGCGCCATCCTCGTCTTCCTCGCCCTGTCCCAGACTCCCGCCGCTGTCGTGCTTGCGACCGTAGACCTGATTGATGAGATCCAGGATCTTCCCCGACGGGTGCAAGATGGGCTGGATGGCAACCTGAGTATCACCCCCGAGCTGTGAGCGCAGGTCATCCATGGCCCAGACATCCAGCGGATCGGCGGTGGCGACCAGGACCGTGCCCGCCTCCTCGCGCAGGGGCAGCAGGCGGTGCTGCTTGGCGAAGCCAATCGGTATCTTGGGCGCCAGCTCACCGTCCACGTCGTCGGGTTTCAGGTCGGCCAGGTAGGCGATCCCCAGCTGACGGCCGAGCGCCTGCAAGACATCTTCCTCGGTGGCGACCCGCATCTTGATCAGCAGCTCGCCGAGCCGGATACCGCCCTCCCGTCCGTAACCACCGTCCTTGCCGGATGGGCCATCTCGACCATCCTTGCCGCCGTCCTTGCTGGATGAGCCGTCTCGACCGTCCTTGCCGCCGTCTCGGCCGGATTGGGCTTGCTGCACCAGCGCCTGCTCGATGGAGTCGACGGTCACCCCGCCGGCTCCCATCTCCAGGAGAATCTGTCCTATGAGCTTGTGGCCCAAGAGCGTGCTCCTACGGTGTCCCCGGGGAAGGCGAGACCGGCGCGGTTTCGCCCGGGGTGGTTGCAGGGGGCGTCGAGAAGGGCGGAGGAGCGAGCGACGGAGGAGTGGCCCGCGAGGGACGAGGGGGAAAGAGGGTGGGAGCCGGCGCCGAGATCGGCGCGGCCCCGGCAGACGCGCTGGTGGCCGGCGCCGGCAGAGGCGAAGAGGCGTCGGAGCGAGGACCGATCGATGAATCGGAGCGCTGAGAAGGACCAGGCACGTCCTCGATGGGACCCGCCTCCTCGATGGCATCGTGCTCCGCCTGCTGCCGCATCTCGCCTTCCTCGATCTCGATCTCGCGGGCCGTGCGATTTATTTCTTCCAGCATGCCCCGCTTGCGCCGGTAGTCGATGTCGGCCTCGGGATTGACCACGTCCTGCGTCCCGAACCGCTCCACGAATTCGCGCCGTTCCTTCAATTTTTTCTCCAGGACCCGACGGAGATCGGACTGATCCGTGATCACGTAGGGCGTGAGCGCGATCAGGATGTTGGTCTTCTGGATGGTGCGCGTGGTGTTGCGAAAGAAGAACCCCAGTATGGGGATGTCGCCCAGAAAGGGAATCTTGGTGACCCGCTCGACGTTGCGATCGGACATCAAGCCACCGATGACGATGGTTTGCTGGTCGCGGGCCACCACGGTGGTCTTGGCGCTGCGCTTCGAGGTGGCGGGCCCGAGGCCGTTGAAGTTGGGTGAGAGGATGTCCTGGATCTCCTGATCCACCTCCAGCCGGATCATGTCGTGCTCGTTCACGTGAGGCGTGAGCTTCATCTTGAGCGCGACGTCCGTCCGCTGCACCGGCGTGGCAAACCCGCCCAGGAGCCCTCCTTGCCCCCCCACGCTGGCGCCCTGAAAGGGCAGATTCTGACCCACGCTGATCTCGCCATCCTCGTTGTTCATGATCAGGAGGTGCGGCGTCGACAGGACGTTGACGTCGTTGTTTTGTTGCAGCGCATGCACCAGGACCCCGAAGGCCGGGATGTCGGCCGCCGCCGTGGTGGTCGAACCCAGGGTCGCCGCCGATCCGGCCACCGGAGGGCCGATGATCCCGGCCGCCAGCCCCAGCAGGGTGTCACCCCCGCCCTGGAGAATGCTGGCCGGGAACAAGGTCTTGGAGGCATCAAGGCCACCGAGCAGCAGGCCGCTCTTTCCGAAGAGGGGCACGGCCGGCACCGCCCCGTGAAACGAAGCGCCCAGGGTGCGCGTCTTGTCGAGCGCCACCTCCATCACCATCGCCTCGACGAAGATTTGCTTGCGCGGGGAGTCCAGCTTCTCGATCACCCGGCGCAGCACCTGATAGTCCTTCAGCGAGGAGAGGATGATGAGGGAGTTGGTCGGTCGATCGAAGCTGACCCGCATGTCCCCATCAAACAGCAAGGGGAGCTGGCCCCCCGCCCCCTGCGCGGGGGCGGCCGCCGCGGGCGCCGCCGCACCAGCCCGCCGACCTCGGGTCTGTCCCCCGCCCGCCACGGAGACCCCGGTGATGGCCGCCAGGGTCTGACCCAGCTCGTCGCAATTGGCGTTCTCGCAATAGTAAACGTGGATGCGACCGTCGCCTCCCTCGATGGGCACGTCCAGCTTTCGAATCAAGGTCAACACCCGGGCGTAGGCGCGATCGCTGGCGATGATGATGAGCTGGTTCGAGCGCTCGTCGGGGATCATCTTCGAGATCGTCATCTCCGCGGCCAGATCCGGGGTGGCCCGCTTGTTGGCGTTGGGCGTACCGGCCGGAGCTGGCGCGGCTGCGCCCCGACGGCCGCCGAGTTGCTCGACCTTGAAGATCTCGGCCAGCTTCTGCGCCATCTCGGTGGCGGCGGTGTTCTTCATCCGGATGATCCACACCTTTTCACCCTGGGTTGGCTGATCCAGCTCCTCGAGAACCTTGGTCATGCGCTCGACGCTGGACGATACGTCGGTGATGATCAGGGCCCCCTGGGGGGGATAGGCGATGATGTCTCCTTGCTCGCTCTTGAGGCGGGTGAGCACCTGCGACATCTCGTTGGTATCGGCATGCTCGACGCGCACCAGGCGGGTGATGTATCGGTCGCCCGGGAGCATCTCGCCGTCGGGCCCGTTGAGGGGCGCGTTGCCGCGCGCCTTGACGGTCTCGATGATGCGATAGAACTTGCCGCTCTCCTGGACCGTCAGGCCGACCGAGTCCAGCGCCGCCAGAAACAGCCGGTAGGCCTCCTCGGGTGTGATGAGCTGGGGCGCGATGATGGTCACCTTCTTGCTGTTGGCAGGAATGGTGCCCGGCAGCAGGAATTGCTTGCAGGTGATGGACGAGATCCAGGAGATGAGATCGCCGAGCTCGGTGTCCGGCTTCATGTTCAGCTTCACGATGCGCTTGTTGGCTGGAAACTGGTGACACGAATTGAACTCGCGGTCGGCCGCCGAATCGCCGGGGGTGCCCGGCGCTCCCGCCGTACCCGGCGAGGTCGGGGTTGCCACAGGGACCACCGTCGTGGCTCCGGCCGGCACGGCCGTGTTTCGACCCGCTGCCCGGCGATCCCGCAGGGATCCCGCTGATCGGGACTTTCCACCCAGATTGCCACCCAGATTGCCATCAAGCTTGACAGCCCCGGGCGAAGGCGAGCCTGGCAGGTGCGCAGGGGAGCCGTTCACTCGCGGGATCACCGCCGGGGCCTGGGCCACCACGGTCTCTCCCCGCGCCGCATGGGACGCGAGGAGCCAGGGAGACGACGCTGCCGCGACCAAGAGGAACCAGAACGGTCGAGCCAGGGCGGGCTGACGGCATCGGCCGTGCCCTGGCGACATCAATCCATTTTTCGGCGTCATCGGATATTGTAGTCCTTGGTAATTTTCTGACCGTTTCGTTCCAGCGCCACCGCCAGGTGATTGGCGGACTTGAGCTTCGTGTAGATCTCCAGCGCCTTGTCGGGGCTGGTCATTTCGAGGCCATTGATGGCGTAAATGACGTCCCCGTTCTGCAGGCCAATCTTCCCGAACGGTCCATCGGGCCTGACGCTGAAGAGCCGGAAGCCGGCAGCCTTTCCATCGCGCACCTCGGGCACGATGCGGGCCGCCCGCGAGAGCACCGCCATGTTGCCGAGCAGCGAGTCGACCGTGCCGCGCTGGACCTCGTATTGATTCTCGCTGAGCTTCTTGATCCCCTTCTCCATCTCGGCGGCGAACGGATCCGAGCTCGGCGCCGGCGGAGCCACGGGTCCCGGTGGTGGGACATCGGTGTGAGGCTTCTCGATCAGATCGAGGTATTCAGGCTTTCCGGCGTTGTCGAGGTAGATGCGGGTCTCCTGGATATCCTGGACGGTGGCCTCTCGAATCTTCATCCCGATGGCGTACGGTCCGGCCGAGCTCTGCTCGGTGTCGCGAATGACCGCCATCGACCAGCGCGGGTCGTTGGGCGGTGGCGAGAACATGATCGCCATCAGCTTCAGCGGCAGGGTGGTCCGGGTCGGCTCGGGATCGGGCGCCGGCCCCTTTTCCTTTTCCGGCTCCTTTAGGATGGGCGGGCAGGTCGAACAGAAGACGTTCCGCTTGAGGATGTCCTCGACTTGCTTGCCGTAAAAGGTCGCGCTCGCGGCCGCCTCGCGCGCCGGGCGGCGCGTGCTGGTGAACGCCGGTGTGCCGCGGCTGATCACCGTTTCCACGAACACCCCGGTCGCGCGGGCCGCGAAGACGGCCGCCAGCGCGATCGCCAGGAGATCGATCGCCCACAGGTATTTGCGTATGAGGGTCTCCACCGGATCTCCGATGGAGGGACGACAGCAACGCCGGGGCCAGCGCTGGGAGAAAAAATTACTAAGCTATTCTATATAGTTAGATGCAATGAAGCGGCCGTCCACGCTGCCAATTTGGCACACCTTGGCGGTGGAGCTTGCCTGCTCGGCGCCAGGCAGTCGCCCGGGAGTCGGATATGTGGTGCAGGTGCGCACCAGTGAGAGGTTTTTCGGCGATGCTCGGCGACGGGCGATCAGAGGCCGAAGGTCGATGCCCACCGGTCTATTTCGGGGCCAAGCGCCAGTCCTTGTCGGGCCTCTTCGACGGCGAGCTGTCTCAGACGATCGAGGAGAGGGGCGGCCTCATCGCGACGTCCATCTGACAACAACTGCCGCAGCTCGTAGCGAAGGTGAACCAGTTCCCTCTCCCGAGCAAACTCCATGACCATCTCCTTCCGTAAGCGAGACCGCAGAAAGTGTTAATACAGTACGGACTCCAGGGCCCGCGTCAAAAAATTGAGTGGCGCGCTGTCTGACGGGCGGAGAGCTCCTGCGGCAACGACGTCATGGTCTTGCTGCGCTGAAGGTCGGTCGGCTACAGCTCCGCGAGGTCCTTACGGCGCCAGGTCCGGGACTGGTTCCTCCGTCGACGAGCCATCGGACGCCGGGCTGCTCGTCCCGGAGGCCTCGAGCTCGCCGATCCGTCGCTTGGCAGCAGGCGCATCCGCTCCGTCGGGAGCAACGTCCAGATACTCTCGATAGGCACCGAGAGCTCGGGCGGTGTCGCCCCGCGCGCGGTAAGCCTCGGCGATACCGAACAGGGCCGGCTCGAAATTCTGCTCGATCGCAAGCGCCCGACGGAATGTATCGATGGCCTTCAGCGGCCTCTGTCGTTGCAGTTGCGAGCGAGCCGCGCCGGTCAGTGCTGCCACTCCGTCGGGGCGCACGGCGAGGGCTTGCGCGTACAGCTTGTCTGCCCGACTGAACTTACCTTGCTGCAGAAGCCGGGACCCTTCAGCCACCAGCCGATCGTACGAGTAACCGGCGCCGAGCGAACTGGCGCCTCCGACGGAGGGGCTGTCTTGCTTGCTGGCGTCACCGCTGCTGTCATGTTTGCCGAGATCGGCAGTAGCGCGGCTGCCACTGCGCGCGGAGGCGCCGGCGTTCGTGACAGTCGACGTCCGACCGGCCGTAGGGGACCGACCGCCGCCTGGGGGAGCCACCGCAAGCGGACCCGTCGCGACACCCGAGGAACCGGCCGGCTTCGGGACCAGCGCGGCGCCTGGTCTCGGGACAAGCGCCAGAGCGTGGGGAGGCTCGGGGGCCGCGGCCGCCGGTGACGCCTTTGCCGCCAGTGGCGGACCGGCCGATGAGCCAGGAGCCGAAGCCTCGTGAGCTCGTTTGCCCGTCCACCACCAGTAGAAGCCTCCCCCGCCCGCCAGCAGGAGCACCATGAAGGTAAGGGTGACATTCCTGGCCTTGTTCCCATCGCCGGGAGTCGACCCGGGAGAATCCGACTCCAGCGTGTCGGTCTCGGTCGTGATGTTGGGTCTGACGCCGAGGTCGGCGCGGCTCAGCCTGGAGCTCGGGGTCAGACTTGCATGCGTGTCGGGGCTGACGATAGCCATGACCGAGGTCGCCGCTTGCAGGGACGGGTCGAGGACTGCGGCCGAGCTCGACGAGCTCGCGCCCGCAGCGGCTGGCGCGGAAACCGAGCGCAGATTCGGACGGCCGGACGAGGGCGTCCCGGATAGACGATTGGCCGTTCCCGTTCCCGGGCTGCGAATACCGGGCAGAGAGCTCGCGAACAGGGAGCTCGGAAGCTGACGGTTTGGCACCGTGGGGCCGTCCTCAGAGATGGGCCGACGCGCGTCCGCTGGCACGGGGGGCGGCACACTGCCGCTGCCGTGGGCCCTGAGCGGCTCGGAGGGCACACCGTCGGCTGATGCAGGGCCCCGCGAGCTGGAAGGAAAGCGGGGGGCCGTCGGCATCCCGCCCGAAAGTCCCGCGCTGGCGCGGGCGCGATCGGCCTCGTCGACCACGTTGAAGAACGGGGTGAGCTCGACCACGTCGCCCAGGGTCAGCCACGGGCCGCCGACCCGTGACATGCGATCGGTTCGGGCCACCTTCCGCTCCACGATCCATTTTTGCAGCGTATTCAGATCGCGAAACCGGTGAACCTTTCCCTCCTCGGTGCTGAGGGTCCACTCCGGAACCGCGGGCTCGTCGGCAACGGCGCCCTTGGGGGGCGTCGAGACGGGCGTCTGAGCCACGATCGGTGCAACGATCGTGGGCGGCCGGCGCGTGACCGTGAACGTGTGGCCGCAGGTGGTGCACTGAACCGACGCGCCCCCGTCCGCGACTATGGCGTCGTCGAGCTCGTACTCCGTTTCACAGCGATCGCAGCGAACATCCATATTGCCCGTTGGTTGTTTTGCAGTGAAAAACCCGCGAACCATACCACGCCCCGACCGGCCGGAGCAGGCGCCCGATGCACGAAATGCCCCCCCTTACAGCGATTCGGGGAACAAAGCATAGAGCTGGGAAGGAGGAAGCTCGATCGCACCGGAGACCATCAGGTTCCCGAGGTGGTCTACCCGAAAGCCCCGGTCGAGGGCGTGGGACAGCGCCACCGGGGACGCCGCCGACGCCCGCATGACCGCGGCGCGGCCAGGCAGGGCCTGGGTCGCCGCGTCGATGAGCGCGCAGATCGCCTGCTCCGAGGTCGCCACCGCCGGACCGATGATGGCGCGCGCGGGCAAGGAGCGCAGAAAAAGAAAACCCTCCAGCTCCCGCCGCTTTTCCAGCAAGAGGACCGTCCCGGTCGAGATCAGCAAGGCCAGGTCCGGCCCTCGATCGGAGCCCAGCAAGCGGCGATCGAGCTCCTTGAGTCGCGGCAAATCGTCGGGGACATAGGCGCGAACGTCCGGCACCCGCCCGGGAACCGGCTGGAGCTCCGTCGCCATGAGATAGGGCGCCACGTCACGGACCGAGTAACCGAGGCGCGCGTACAACCCGAACGAATCCGGATTGAAGCTGTCCTGAAAAAGGCGCACGCTCGAGCACCCGGCCGTCAGACGCATCACGTGAGCCATCAGGGCCCGACCGATACCCGGTGGCCCCCCCGGCATCGCGGCCAGCGGACCCACACTGGCGGCCGCGCCGCGCAGATGGACGAACCCCACGCCCACGAGCACGTCGCCGACCTCCGCCACGGCGCAACCATCCCGATCGAGCTCCAGATACGCGCGGCACAACCACACAGCGCTCTCGAGATTCGGAAACGGCGGCACGTGGCCCCGCAAGTGATAGATCTGGGCGAAGGCGGACACGAGGACTTGCGCGGCTCTCTCGGCGTCTTCATCGCGCATCTGGCGAACCTTGATCAAGGCAGCCCCACTCCGAGCACGAACAGGGCAAATCCCAGCACCGAGGCCTGCAGATCAGCCAGCGCCGGCCCCGAATGCGAGCGGCTCATACGAAGTCCTTCCGACGGAAGATCAACACCGCTAGCCCCAGCACCAGCGCCGAGTAGCAAAGCGCATAGACCGTGACGTTGCCGAGGTATGCCGGCCCCACGAACTGGCCATGGACCGAGACCCGCTCGGCACCCACGATGGTCCCCGACGGCGTGAACAGATGCAGGTTCGGCAAGACCCGCGCCGTGAACCCCAGCAGCTGACCAATCCCCCCACCCAGGTGCCCGGCGAGCTGCTGCAGATCCGGGACCTGACGGCCCACCACGAAGATCCCCAGGGTGAAGAGCCCCGACAAGAAGGGGCTCGTGAACGACGAGAAGAACATGGCCACGGAGGTGACTATGGTGACATTCATGAGGAAGAGCCAGAGCGCCTTGGGCAGCGCAGCGTCGACGGCCTGAAGGGCGTCACTCCCATGGTCGGTCGGGCCGCCGCCACCGGTATCGCGCCCGGCCACGAGCAGGGTCAGCGCGAGCACCGCTCCCATGACGACGATCTGAACGACCAAGGTCGCCATCACCCCCAACCACTTGCCGAGCACGAATTCCCAGCGAGCAATCGGCTTGGGCAAAATGGTGTAGACAGTCTTGAGGGACAGCTCCTTGTAGAGCAGGTTCACCCCCACGAAGATCGCGATCAACACGCTGAAGGCATCGATCCCGAACAGCCCCACGTCCCGGATCATGCGCCTCTCCTCGTGAACGGAGAGCTCGCCGAGCGCCAGCGCAGAGACGATCAGGATCATCGCGAAAAGCATCAGGCTGTACATGACCTTGTTTCGCACCGCCTCGCGGAAGGTATTTCGCGCCACGGCCAGGATCCGGCTCATGGTGACGCCCCCGGACCCTCGCGTGCGCCGGCCTCGCGCACGAACAGATCCTCCAGGGATTCCCGCCGCGGCGTGACTGACACGATGTTGGCCCCACGCGCCAGGGCGGCGCCCAGGAAGCGATCGACGTCGATGCCGGCTGGCATTTCCAGGACCACCCCGCCCGGTGCCCCCTCCGTTCCCGACAGGCGGCGGGTGCCTTCCGGCAAAGGTGGCAGTCCCGATCCCCGCTGGGCCGAGGCCGAGGCCGAGGTCGATGAGCCTTCGCCACCGCCGGATCGCAAGACCACCTCGGTCGCGAGGAGACGCGCGGACAGGAGCTCCGACAGCGGGCCAACGTTGCGCAGCCGACCAGCCACCACGATCGCCACCCGATCGCAGGTGGTCTCCACGTCGGGCAGGATGTGGGTGGAGAAGAAGACCGTCTTGCCCTCGGCGCGCAGCTCCAGGATGAGGTCGCGGATCTCCTTGCGTCCGATCGGATCGAGACCGGTCATGGGCTCGTCCAGCACCACCAGCTCCGGATCGCCCATCAGGGCCTGCGCGATGCCGATGCGCTGGAGCATGCCCTTCGAGAACTTCCTCAAGGGGCGTCCGCGCGCGTGCTCGAGACCCACCCGGCCGATCAGCCGATCGGCGCGCCGCCGCCGCTCGGGGTGTGGCACATCGCAGAGGGCACCGGCGAAGTCCAGGAACTCCTCCGGCGTCAGATACTCGTAGAAGTAGGGTGTCTCGGGCAAGTAGCCGAGCCTGCGCTTGGCGGCCCGGCTGCCCACGGGATGGCCGAGGACCTCGGCGCGTCCCCGGGTCGGAAAGATCAACCCCATCATCATCTTCATGGTGGTGGTCTTGCCGGCGCCGTTCGGACCGAGGAAGCCAAAGATCTCCCCCCTGCGCACCGCGAACGAAATTCCGCGCACGGCCTCCACGCGGCGCCGCCAGAATCCCAGGCGAAAGGTCTTGGCCAGATCCTCGGCGCGCAGCACCACGTCGCCTCCGCCACCGTGATCGCCTTTGCCGCCCCCCGGCACTCCGCTTTGGGTCGTTGACTCCGCCATGCTCGGCGCCATGTTACCGGTTGCACCCCAGGTGCGGGAACGGGGATTCGGGGAGCCGGGGAGCCGGGGAGCCGGGGACTACTGACCGGGAGGGCCCGGGTTTTCCGACGGCGTGGGCGGGGCGCCACCGCCGGCCAGGGTCGGATCGGCCACGTCGGGGGTGCCGCCCTGGTTCGAGCTGCCCGGATCGGTGCCGCCTGGCGCCTGGAGGGCGCTGACGGGCGGCATCGCGGCTATCCAGCCGGCCACCAGCGGGATATCCAGCTCGTCGACCAGATCGGTCGCGATGGGTGGCATCTGTGAGCCCGTGCCACGGTGGGAAATGAGCTGGTAGATCAGGCTCTGGTCGGGCGACCCTGGGACGATCCGGATCTGACCGCTCCAGTTCGGCGTTCCCACCACCACCCCCAGCGTGGTCTTCAGCGCCTCGAAGTCGTTCACGGGGCGGCCGTCGAGCTGGTTGGGATCGAGGCGCAGCAACATTCCCGCCGCGAAGGCGCTCGAGCCCGAGTTGGCGTTGTGACAGGTGGTCCCACAGTTGACGTGCAGCCAGCCGAGCGCAGCGGCGGCGGCCCCGGTTCCATCGTCGCCGATCGTCAGGCTCGTGCTGGCAGGTGGATCGCTGAGCTGACCTTGGGCCACGAGGGCCTCGAGGGTGAGGCCCACTGCCCCCGGCAGCCCCAGCAAGACCTGCTCGAAGCCGAGGATGCGATCGGTCCGGCCGCGGTGGCACTTTTGACACTCGTCGTTGGTCGGGACGTGGTACGTCGTCCCGTCAGCCAGCGTGATGTCGCCTCCCGACGAGAGGGTGGCGCCCGACTCGTCCGCGTCCCAGGCATAGGTCGCGTTGACCCAGTAGCCGTCGTGGATCTTCTGCCAGAGCCGAGTCTCCACGCGCTGCCCACCGCGGCTGAACTCCTTCCAGACCTTGGTGCCGACGGGGAAGCTCCATTCGCCGGGATCGGTGTTGTCGATCACGCCGCCCGCCGGGAGAAGGATCCAGCGTTGTTTCTCGGCGCCATCCGACCACAGCGGAATCGCTGGAGCATAGGGCGCCACCCCGGGAGCCGTCTGCTTGCCTTCGATGTCGGCATAAAGGCCGGTGCAAACCAGCTGGCGGGGAGGAGCGTCGGTATCCGAGTCGCAGCTCGGAGGCAGGACGAGGGGCGCCGGCGGGGCGTTCACCTCGACGGGTGAGGCACCGTCGTCGCCGGTGCCTGCCGTTTGGTCCGACGAGGTGTCGGCGGCGGCGGGACTTGGATCCACCCTGCTGCCGCCGCAGGCCGGTACGCCCGCGAGCAGCAGCGAGGCAAGCAATACCCTGAGGGTCACTTTGACTCCGGACCGGTCAAGGCTACCGGATCAAGGGCCCCCACCGGCGCCACCGGCCGCGTCGCCGCCAGCTCCGCCCAGGGTGCCGCCGCCAAGGCCACCGGCCCCGCCTGCACCTGCCATGCCTCCGCGGCCCCGTCCACGTCCGCCGCCGTCGGGCATGCCGCCATCAAATCGACCTCCAAAGTTCGCCGCCGAGCTGGTCCCAGTCTGGGCCTGCGGCGTCAGTGCTCGCAGATACACGATGATCCCCTTGGCCTCATCGTCAGTCATGTCCCATTTGTGGAAGCTCTGCCACGTCGAATACATGACGATGGACGGATCGAAGTAGCCGCCGTCCGGGATCATTCCGTTCCTGAAGATGTTCTGCAGCTGATCGTCGCTGAACCCGCCGGTCTGCTCGGGTGTGTGGGCGATGGTCTTGTACGTGAGGTTGGTGGCGGTATCGCCGTGGCAGTTCGTGCAGGCCGCCTGCTGAGGCGTGGCCGCATCGACTCCACCGTCGGCATCGTTGGCGGGCCCGCCCATGGGACCGCCGCGGCCTGGAACATTGCGCAACACGACCCCGTCGTTGTACCGGGCGTTGCCCGCCGACCAGTCGTCGGGGGTGGCGGCCGTGATCGTCAAGGTCGATGACCCGCACAGCGTGCCGGCCGACGCGATGATGTCCACGGTTCCCGACTTCTGGACGGTGATCAACGTCCCGCCCGTGCTGGGATCCGTCGCGAGATCGACCATCGTGCTGTCGGACGCGCTCCAGGTGATCACCGACGGGTCGAGCCCTTGTACCACCGCTGGTACCTGGAATTGATGGACGCCGTCGTACGCGGAGTACATGGGTGAAAACACGACTTCCAGCGCGCTCTTGGGACAGCTCGTCAGCGGGGCGCTGACGCCAGAACTTGAACCTCCCGTTCCCGCCGTGCCACTCGTGCCTCCGGTTGCCGAGCCGGGGGCTGCGGGATTCGAGCTGCTCGAGCAAGTCAGCCCTGCGCCTGTCGCGATCAAGGAACAACCTGCCAAAGCCACCCACGTTCGCCTGCGAGACATATGGAACCTCCGAATGAGAAAATGGACCCTCGAGAAATCCCTTCAGTGGCGGAAGGGCGTGTCTCCGTCAGTACGTCGAGGGGGGATTCTTCATCACACCGAATAATTTTCGTGATTGATTTTCCAGGCTCGCTCGACCCCTGCGGTGATCGCGGGCACGACGCAACTCGCGACCGGCGAGATCGTCCGGCCGGCATGTTTCGACCCGGTGACGTTCGGCCGCGCCACCGAACACAAGTCCTCGTCCCCGTCGGTAGGCGTGCCCTGCCAATCGGGATTTGCCAAGGGATCGCAGGCGGGAGCCGGGGGCGCCCCGGCGATATCGAGCCCGCGTCTCGGCGATCTCAAAAAGAAGGCCTGCGGCGGCTTACGCTATCCTCGTTCAGCTCGGCGATGCCCCGGGCCGGATCCGCTTCTCGGGGGGAGATCCCCGGATCGGCAGGATCGCGCTCCTCATCCTCGTCCTCGGGCTCGCCCTCCTTCTCTCCGGAGGGATCCTCGACGTCGGGTGTAGCCACCATGCCGGAGACGGCTCGCGGGAGCGCCTCGCGGGTGGCGTCGACCGGATTGTTGGCATCGACATCGTCTGCCATCTCGACGTCGGCGCTGGTCTCAACGAACGGCCCGCCGATCTCTTCGGGATACGAGGAGTCCAGCCTGTCTTGCTCGGGATCCTCCGAGGTCGTCGCGCCTTCCAGGAAGCTCTCCGTCATGCTCTCGGCCAGATCGTCGTCGACGCGAACGGGACCGTCGCCGGGATCCGGGATGAAGGCGTTGGCGTCGTCCGAGCGGCCGGTGGCCCCGTGCGGGTTGAAAGATGTCCTTGATTTTTTCTTGTGCGGGCTCATCGGTTGCAGACTCCTCGCCGCGTGAAGCTTGAGAGCGGCATCTCGGCCGAGCGTGAAGGAAGCTGGCAGAGATCTGATGCCATATGGCGCGAATTACAAGCGCCGGGCCAAGACGGCAACCAAGACGGCAACCAGGACGGTCTAGGGTCCACGCTGGGTCCACGCCTCCTGGGTCCCCCGTCGGGCGAAATCTCGCTATGATTGCGCTCATTTTGAAGTTTCATCCTCGACCATCCCGGCGGGCCGTGTTGGGCGGCGCCGCCGCGGCGGGGATCCTGTGCGGCCTGCGGGGCTTGCCAGGGCAGAGGCGGGCCGCGGCGGCGGACCATTCGCCGTTTCGGTTCGCGCGGCTGGTGCTTCCCGGGCTTTCCGATCCGCGCCCGAGCGCGCTGCGCCGGCTGGCCTGGGAGCTGGTGCGCCGGACCAGCATCGTGACCGCCTCGGATACGGCCGAGCTGCGCCCGTCGGATCCGCAGCTGTTCCGTTATCCCTTTCTGGTGCTGGCCGGTGATCGAGGATTCGCCCTGCCCACCGAGCCCGATCTCGTGCGGCTGCGGCGCTACCTGACCTACGGCGGCTTCCTGCTGATTGATTCATCGGAGGGACGAGCCGGCGGCGCTTTCGACGAATCGGTGCGCCGCCTGCTGGCACAGCTGCTGCCCGGCGAGCTCCCGGCACGCATCCCCGATGACCACGTTCTTTGGAAGTCGTTCTACGTTCTGTCCGGAGCGCCGGGGCGGATCCTGGCGGCGCCCTACGTCGAAGGTGTCGAACGGGATCGGCGCCTGGCCGTGGTGTACTCGCAGAACGATCTGGGTGGCGCCTGGGCCCGCGACGGCTTCGGACGCTGGGAGCACGAGGTCATCCCGGGAGGCGAGCTGCAGCGCGAAGCCGCCTTTCGCATGGGCGTCAACCTGGTCATGTACGCGCTCTGCCTCGACTACAAGACCGAGCAGGCGCACATCGATTACATCCTGCGAACGCGACGATTCCCGAGATGAAGCGGTTGCAAGATCTGTTCGGCGGGCTTTTCGGTGGGCTTTTCGGCGGTCCTTTCGGATTGACCCGCGGAGGTGACGGGGGCGATCCCTCGCGGGCCTTCAACGACTGGCAGATGATGGTGGGGGCCCGCCTGCCCCATGGCGCAGTGGCCGTGCTCATCGCGGCGGCGGCGCTGGCTCTGGTGCTGTCGGTGGCGACGGTGATCCGGGCGCGACGACGATACGCGGCGGGGCTGGTGCTGCTGCGAGCGGCGGCGCTCGGCGCCAGCCTGGCGGTGGCCCTGCAACCGACCCTGCAGCTCCGCCAGATCGTTCGGGTCCCAAACCGGGTGGCGGTGCTGGTGGACGCTTCGCGGTCGATGGACGTGCGTCCGCCCGATGGCGGGCCATCGCGCGCCGAACGCGCGCGCGCCTTGCTGACCGGACCGGCCTCGGCGCGCGCGGGCTGGGAGCGGGATGGGCACCGAGTGGACGTCTACACCTTCGGTGAGGGCCTCGTCCCCACCACCATCGACGCGCTCGCCGCGCGGCCCTCCACCGACTCCACCCGCACGGGCGAGGCGCTGGTCGAGCTGGCCGCGCGCTATGCCGGGCACGATCTCGGCGCCGTGGTGCTGATCTCCGATGGCATCGACACCGGGCGCCTGGGAAAGGGGCCGCTCGACGCCGAGACCCGCGCCGCGCTCACGGGCCTGGGCGCGCCGGTTCACGCGGTGGGCATCGGCGAGCCCGCGCTTCGCGATCTGTCAGTGGTGGCGGTGATGGCCGACGAGCTCGCGTTCGTACGAACACCCGTCACGATCGAAGCGGTGGTTCGGCAGAACGGCCTGCCGGATCGTCAAATCGACGTGACCTTGACCCGCGACGGAAAGCCCATGGCGACCCGGGCGGTGGTCCTGCGGGGCGCCTCGTCCGAGGAGCGGATCTCGTTCGACTGGGCTCCGGACCACCCCGGAACCTTCGTCTTCCAGATCGCGACCCCGGTCCTTCGCGGAGAGGCGCTCGGGAGCAACAACGCGCAGCTCTTCACGGTCAAGGTCATTCGCGATCGCGTGCGGGTGCTGCACGTGTGCGGGCGGCCTTCCTGGGACGAACGTTTCCTGCGCGCGATGCTGAGGCGGGATCCCAACGTCGATCTGGTTTCGTTTTTCATCATGCGCACCGAGACCGACGAGCGACCCTGGAACGGGAACGAGCTGTCATTGATCCCGTTCCCAACCTACGAAATCTTCGAAGATCAGTTGCATTCCTTCGATCTGGTCATCTTTCAGAACTTCAACTACGCGCCCTACGGCGTCGAGCCGTACCTGCCCGGCCTGCGCGAATACGTGGAGCAAGGCGGGGCCTTCGTGATGATCGGCGGGGATCTGTCCTTCGGCGCGGGCGGCTACGCCCAGACCCCCTTGCAAGAGATCCTGCCGGTCGATCTGCCACGCCAGGACACGGCGGCCGCGTCGATGACCAGCGACACATTCAAGCCTCGGTTGACCACGGAGGGACGCGGCCATCCCATCACCTCGTTGCTCCTCGACGCGCACGAGAACGAGGCGCGCTGGGCCAAGCTGCCGGCGCTCGAGGGGTTGAACCTGGTGCAGCGCTTGCGGCCGGGCGCGGTGCCCTTGCTGGTTCATCCCACGCTGCGTATCGAGGGTGGCAAGCCGGCGCCGGTCTTGATCGTGGCCGAGCCTGGAAAAGGACGCTCGCTGGCACTGCTGACGGACACCGCCTGGAACTGGGGGATCGTGGCCGCGGGCGAAGGCGACGACGGGCGGTCCTTTCAGAGATTCTGGGAGAATGCCATCCGCTGGCTGGTGCGGGACCCAGCCCTGACCTTGCTGCACATCGATCTGGATCGGGCGGAATACCGTCGCCATCAGGCGCCTTCCGTGCGCGTGCGGGCCGTTCACCCCGACTACACGCCGGCCCGCGACCTGAAGGTTTCAATTTCGGTCACCAGCGCGGATGCCAGCGCCGCCTCTGAAACCGCGCCGTCGACGCGCCAGCAGGACGTGGTCACCGATGCGCAGGGCGAAAGCCGGGTCGATGTCGGCGCCCTGCCGCCCGGCGCCTACCATCTCACCGGACGCGCCACGCTGGATGGTCGGGCGGTCACCGAGGAGAAGACCTTCGTGGTTCGGGCCGAAGGCAAGGAGCTCGAAGACATCATCTCGCGCGACGAGGTCATGCGAGAGATCGCCCAGTTGACCGGCGGCAGCTATCGCCACGGCTCCCTGGATGGGGTCACGATTCGCGCGCCCCGCGACGTGCGGGTAGGCAAACAAGAGAATATTCAGGTCTGGTCGCACCCGTTCTGGCTCGGCCTGGTGCTGGCGCTGCTCGCGACCGAATGGGGCCTTCGTCGACGCGCCGGTTACCGTTGAATGGGTGGGGCGTGCGTTCGGTCGAACAGCACCCGGTACTCTGCGTATCCCTGCGACACCAGCTTGTCGACGGGAACCAGGCGAATGGCCGCCGAATTGATGCAGTAGCGCAGGCCGGTCGGCGGCGGGCCGTCGTCGAACACGTGCCCGAGGTGTGAGTCGCCAGCCCGTGAGCGGACCTCGGTTCGCACCGTGCCGAAGCTCCGGTCGACGTGATCCACCACCCGTCCGGGCTCGACAGGGCGGGTGAAGCTCGGCCACCCGGTCCCCGATTCGAACTTGTCTGTCGAGCTGAACAGCGGCTCGCCCGTGACCACGTCCACGTAGAGGCCGGGAACGTGATTGTCGAAGTAGTCGTTGTGAAAAGGGGGCTCGGTCCCGTCCTTCTGCGTGACCTGATACTGCATGGGCGTGAGCGTGCGCCGCAGAGTGTCGTCAGCGGGTTTGGGGTAAGTCCGCTTGCTGGACAGGACCTGGGTGCGCAGACCTCTCGGTTGCATGTCCTGGCCCGATGAGGCGGCCGAGCTGTAGCGGCAACCCGCCAGCACGGCCAGCACGGCCACCCCGGCCACCAGCGCGAAGCCCCAGACCATCATTCCTGTGGCTTGATTGTTCTTCATGAAGGCTCTACGCGCGACGAGCTCGGGTGGTTACGGGGTCTGTCGGGCGTTGCCGGCCTTTGCCTGGCGCCATGCGGTTCGGTCAAGAGGCCTCGGACCTCGGGCCTCGGACTTTCACGGAAACTCTTACGCGCACTCCCAACTCGCGAGAGGCCGGAGGCCCGAGGTCCGAGGCCTTTCAACCGAACGGCGAACGGCATCGGGGCCTAGCCTAGCGGGCCCCGCCGGATGCTTGCTTGGCGACCGCCTCGGCGGCCCGCCTGGCGACCTCGGG
>Ga0066788_10000029_pt1 | contig 21225 bp, 19 predicted proteins | sample OrgsoiDNA2013048_FD_70943 | JGI IMG/M metagenome (GOLD analysis project Ga0066788, IMG submission 70943) | Permafrost soil microbial communities from the Arctic, to analyse light accelerated degradation of dissolved organic matter (DOM) -... | ecosystem: Environmental > Terrestrial > Soil >... | reverse complement strand
CGCCCATGGCGGCGATCGCATCGGAGACGACGGCCTCCGGAACACCCGCGTCCACCAGCGCGGCCACCGTCATATCACCCGCGATCCCCGAGACGGGATCCAGGTGCAAGTGAAGACCACGCAGCGTTCCCGCCGGCTTCTTCATGACTTGACGGGGCGCCGCCGAGTCAACAGGGCCGCCAGATGGCCCGCTCCGAAACCGTTGTCGATGTTCACGACGGCCACGCCACCCGAGCAAGAGTTCAGCATGGAGAGCAGCGCCGCCATGCCGCCCAGGTTCGCGCCATAGCCCACGCTGGTGGGGACCGCGATCACGGGCTTGGCGAAGAGGCCGGCGATCACGCCGGGCAACGCACCCTCCATGCCCGCAACAACCACCAGGATCTCGGCGGCCTCGATCCGGCCTCGCTGCGCGAGCAATCGATGAATCCCCGCCACGCCAACGTCGAACACCCTCTCGACACGGTTCCCGGCCAGCTCCGCGGTCATGGCCGCTTCTTCGGCCACGGGAATATCGGCGGTCCCGGCGCTGATGACGGCGATGGTGCCGCATGCCGGATCCCCAGGCGGGGTAGGCCCGACGACCACCATACGCGGCACCGGCACGTGACGGGCGGATAGGCCCGCGGCAGCAACCGCGGCCGCGATTCCGGGGCCCGCCTCGCCGGCCACGCGGGTCGCCATCACCGTGGACCCACCACGGGCCAGCTCGATCAGAATGGCCGCGATCTGGTCTGGGGTCTTGCCCTGACCGAGAACGACCTCCGGGAACCCCGTACGAAGGTGGCGATGCGTGTCGGCGCGCGCGAACCCGAGGTCACGAAATGGCAGCTCGCGGAGCTCGACCAGGGCGTCGTCGATCTGAACCTGCCCGCGACTGACATCCAGGAGCAGCTGTTTCAAGCGCACGGGATCCATTTGGCAAGACTACATCAGCCGGCGCAGGCAGCCGAGACTGAGAAGAATGTCGGACCGATTCGCTGTTGGAGTCTCTCGTCGCGTCGTATACAGAACGTGCTGGTCAGACGGGCCCCCATGACGCTTCAGGCGCGATACACCATCTTGAGAAAGATCGCGGACGGCGGGACGGCGGAGATCTTTCTGTCGACCCAGCATGGTGCGCACGGTTTCGAGAAGACCGTGGTTCTGAAGCGGATTTTCTCGTCGTTCTACGCCGATCCGCAGTTCCGGAACATGCTGATCGACGAGGCCCACATAGCGATGAGCCTCAACCACAGCAACATCGTTCAGGTGCTGGACCTGGGCGAAGCCGACGGCCAGTACGTGCTGGCGCTGGAGCTGGTGGACGGGTGGACCCTCGACACCGTGCTGCGCCGGGCGCGAACGCTCAAGACCTCGGTTCCTCCCGCGCTGGCTCTCTACATGACCGCCGAGGTCTGTCGCGCGCTGGCCTACGCGCATGCCAAGGTCGACGCCAGCGACAAGCCGCTCGGGATCGTGCACCGGGACCTCAGCCCTCACAACCTGCTCCTCAGCGAGCAGGGGGAGGTCAAGCTGACGGATTTCGGGATCGCCAAGGCTCACAACCGCCGCGAGAGCAGCCTGGGCAACGTCATCAAGGGAAAGATCGCGTACATGTCGCCCGAACAGGCGTCGGGAACGACGGTCGATGCGCGATCCGATCTGTTCTCGGTGGGAACCCTTCTCTATGTCATGGTCTGTCGTCGCTTTCCGTTCGATGCACCCACTGACCTCGAGGTCCTGCTCTTGGTCAGGGACGGCACCTATCAACCTCCCGAAATTGCGCTGCCGGGGCTGAATCCCGAGATCTATCGGGTCATCAAGCGCGCCCTGGCGAAATCCCCCGCCGATCGCTATCAGCGCGCGGAGGAGATGCTGATCGATGTCGAACAGGTCATGCGGGTGGCCTTTCGCGCCGTGGGTCAGACCGAGCTGAAGCGCTGGCTGCAGGACCTGTCGATGCGAGACGGCATTCTTCCGCTCACGCGGATGCCTCCCCTGCCCTCGGAGGCAACCGCGGACCACCGCGTCGATGGCGCGATGTTGGTGCTCAAGGGAGTCGAAGCGAGCCCGGAATCGGTGAGCTTGCCGCCGCCCATACCCAACCTCTTTCCGGGACGAGGCGCGGCGTCCTCCTCGCCTCGGGTGCCCGTTCCCCTAATGACCGCGACCCTGCTGGCGGTGGCACCGGCCCGGGTGCCCACCTCCAGTTCGGAATCGGCGGCGGGGGGAAAGTCTCGACCGCCACCCCTGCCCCCTGCCGCGATCCCGAGCCAGAAGAACCGCTCGGCGCGCCCGTCGACCAGCCCAGACGATGTCTCGCAGGTGGACGAAAAATCACCCGCGAGCCCATCCCGAGGTGCCGAGATCCCTCTGCCACTGCCGGCCCGACGCTCGGCTTCGTCCTGGGTCGCCGACGCGGTGCTGGCGGCGACCAAGAGGGCGGGCATCACGCCGTCGCCCCCGGTTGGCAACCAGGTTGTTCCCCCGCCCATTTCCATGGAACCTCCCCCCGCCGCTCTCGCGCCCACCTTGCAGGTGGCTGACGCGACCGAAGGGGTCCACGCGAGCGGAAAAAGGGTGCGGGCACTGGCCGTCCTGATGGGGATGGCCCTCCTCGGCGTCGCCATCGTCGGCATGTCGGTTCGAGCGTGCGGACGTGCTCATCGGGTCGAGATCCCTGACAACAGAGCCATTCCCGGTTCCAAGCCCAGCACCGCGCCGCCGCCGCCGTCGCCGCAGCTGATGGCTCCCGACGGAACGGTCGAATCAGCCACACCGCCATCTGCCAAGGCTCCCGCCGCGGCGACGGCCACAACGCTTCCGGGTGCCTCCCCCGAACCCGACCAGGCGAGCCAGCCTCCGGCAGCCGAGCCAAGCGCTCTCGTGCCAGGGCGAGCGGGCGTCGCCGGTACCGGCGGTGGCACCGGGTCCACAAGCAAGACGAGCGTCCCCACGGGGGCGACCACGGGCACGAACGCAGGTGAAGAGGCGGGTGTGGCTCCGGGAATCAGTGCCGCCAGCAAGGCTGTCGCCAGCCAGCCGGTCGCGAACCATTCCAACGATGGCCCCGGCGTCGGCCCCGGCATCGACGGAGGGACTTCGGCGGGTCGGCCGGGGCGCAACGGCCTTGCCGGATCTCCGCCGGTGCCGACGTATCCGGAACCGGTTAGCCCCGGCCCTGCCGACTCCACCTCAGCGGACGAAAAGGGCAGCACTCCACCCACCTTGGCCACCGCGGCCAAGGTACTGGTTCAGATGACCAGCACGCCTCCTGGTGCATCGGTTGAGGTGGCGAACAGGACCTTTGGCCAGACGCCCACCTCCTTGAAATTCAAGGTTGGCCGGGCCTACTCGGTGACATTCCGGCTCGACGGCTATCGCCCGATAACCAAGCGTTTTCGGGTTGATGACTCCACCGACCAGCAGGTGGCCGCCGTACTGCGTCGCGAAACGGCGCAGCCTGAGAGACCCGCTCCGGCGGCGACGCCTGCCCCTCCACCGCCGCAACCCGGCGTCCGGAACTGGTTCCAGCGCATGTTCACGCGTTGATTGACCGGCGCCACTCTCGGGCCACGGCGGGCTGCATTTGCCGGACGCGCGCTTCTGGATTGTCGCGACGCGACAATAAGCTCTGCCGCCTTCCTTCCGATGGATCATACTGAGAAGGTCGGATCGGGTCCGGCTGTCAGGAGGTCAGAATGTCGTTCGGTGGTCAAGTCGGTTCCTGTCCCGTGGCAGAGGTCATGGGAACGGAGATGTTCACGGTCACTCCCGAGACTGCCGTCTGGTCTGCGCGCCAGCTGGTCCTGGAGAACGACGTGCGGCACATGCTGGTCCTGGATCAGGGGACACTGGCGGGGATCGTGGGTATTGACGATCTGCGCTTCGCAGACCGCGACGCGCGCATCGGCGATTGCATGACCTCACCGGTCCTCTGCATCACCCCGGACACGACCCTGCAGGAAGCCGTCGACATCATGGGAGCCAACGACATCGACTGCCTCCCCGTCGTCACAGGACTGTTCCTGATCGGCATCGTGACTCTCGAGGCGCTGGCCACCGCCAATCTTTCTCCGGGCGAGGGCTGGAGTCTCGCGGCCCACCACGCGGAGCCCGAAGAATTTCCGTTCACGTCCGAGTCGTCGGTCCTTCCCGCCGTGACCGCCTGCGTGATCTGTGCGTCCGCCCATGACGTGACCGCATTCGGCTCCCCGGAGGATGCCAACGACGATCCCCTCATTCTGTGCGCGCGGTGCCGTCGATCGATGCGCGCCAGCCAATGCAGCTGACCGGGGGGCACCCCGGACCGAACGGCGTCCTTACCACGTCCGCGTGAAGTAGCCGATCTGACCCCGGGAGGGACACTAGAAGTGGTCCCCCTTGCGGGCCAGCCCCAACGCGACGCGCCAAGTCGGCGCGCCCAACATGAGGAAATCTCACATGCATCGTTCAGTCTCCGGGTTCGTGACCGTGGCCAGTGCTCTAGCCTTGGCGGGCGGCCTCCTATCGGGGGGATGTGGAAGCTCGAGCTCGAGTCCGGCGACACCGACGGGCTCGGTGGCGACAGGCGGTGCCACGGTATCGACCGGCGGCGCCGGCGAGACATTCCCTGGAACCGGAGGAGCGGTCGCCCCCTCGTCGGGCGGCGCCCCCGGCACCACCCCGCCCGCGGGCTCGCCGGGTCAGACGGGCGGGACGAGTGTGACCAGCGGCAGCTCTGGAGGCCGCGCGCAGGGTGACGGAACCGGTGGCAGCCCGGGCTCCGCGCGGGGCGGGACCAGTGCCAGCGGTGGCACCACGTCGACCGGCGTCGCCGGAGGAATGGGCACCGTCGGAACCGGTACGGACCCCGGCACCCTCGGAGACGGCGACTTCACGATCATGCCTCCGTATGCGGGCACCGTTCAGGTCACCAACGTCCCTCACAGCTCAAAGTACCAGTTCATGATGACGAGCAAAATCTATCCCGGAGGGAGCCGTCCGATCACGGTCTACATTCCCAAGCAGTACGTGGACGGCACCGACGCGCCCTTCATCATCATCACGGATGGCAACGCTCCGGCCACGGGCTCGCCGGAGATCGTGACGGCGGCCGAGAACCACTATCCCGACACCGACGCGACCACCCGCATCCCGCCCCTCGTCTTCGTATTCGTGCCGCCCGGGACCAACCGCAGTGGGGAGTACGACACCGTCTCCGACACGTACACTCAGTTCATCGACACCGAGGTTCTCCCCCTCGTGAATTCGAACGCCGATATCAAGGCGGCTTACCCGGGCTTCAAGCTGACGACCAACCCGGACGGCCGGGCGGCCTATGGGTGCAGCTCTGGCTCTCCCGCGGCCATGGGGCTCGGCTGGTTCGGCGACTTCCATCGCATCATCTCTTACTCGGGCACCTTCGTCGCGCTCCAGATGACCGCCGACCACCCGCTCGGCGCCTGGGAGTACCCCATGATGATCATGGCGCAGATGCCCCCCAATCCGTTGCGGATCTTTCTCGAGGTCGGTGAGATGGACAACGGCTACATGACCGCCGACACCGGACATCGCAACTGGGTCACCGGCAATCGCAACATGGCCGCCGCCCTCAAGATGATGGGCTACCACTATCGCTTCCTGTTCGCGATGGGCGCGGGCCACTGCGAGGGAGGGGTCAAGTCGAAGACCTATGCCGAAACCCTGGCCTGGGCCTGGCGGGGCTACGCCCCGAACTGACGCGCCTTCGGCTAGAGGAGCCTCCTAAAGCGGGGAAAACTCGCCCCCGGTGGTTCACATTTCGATCGGGTAGGGTGGAAATCTAGGGTAGGTATGCCGCGGCAGTGGATGGCAAGACTGAGTCCCCGGTTGGTCGCGGCGCGCTGAAGCTGCGGGCCGCGCTCGATTGTTTCGAGCTCGGCCCGGCGTTGCGAGGGGTGCGCGCCGTCGACGTGGGGGCGTCCACGGGAGGATTCACGGAGGTGATGCTGGAGCACGGCGCCAGCCACGTGCTGTGCGTCGACGTGGGCCAGAACCAGCTTCACGAGCGCTTGCGAGGCGATCCGCGGGTCCGAAATCTCGAGAGCACGGACTGGAAGCGCCTGTCGTTGTCGCACGAAGCAGCGGTGGGACCATTCGATTTCTTCACCGTCGACGTGAGCTTCGTGGCGGGGCGAAACATGTTGCGGGGGCTGGCCTTTCGCCTGCGGCCGGGGGCCCACGGGGTGGTGCTGGTCAAGCCTCAGTTCGAGCTGCCGGATCACCTGGTGAAACGCGGCGACGTGAACGATCCCGCGCTTCGGCGCCAGGCTCTGGCCAGGTTCTCACGGAAGGCGGAGGGGCTGGGCTTTCAGGTGGTGGCGCACGTCGATTCGCCGGTGACCGGTGGCGAGGGTACGGTCGAGATCCTGGCGCACCTGGTGTTCGCGGGCCGTTCCGACAAGTTGCCCCTGCCAGGGGAGCGACTGTCGGAGCGCCCGGCGTCAGCGTCAGCACCCCCTGTGGAGCCGCCGAGAACGACGAAGGAGAGGTCAGCCGGATCGGCGGGCACACTGCCGTCGCCTTCATCGTCGCCGTCGTCACCATCATGGACGTCGTCGTCGCGTGCGGACGAGTCGTGGTCGTCGCTGTCTCGGACCCTGGACTGGTTCGCGATCGTCGCTCCCGGCGTCGAGGCGGTCGCCGCCCAGGAGGCGAAGGCGGTCCTGGGGGAGGGTGCCAGCCTCCGGTCCGTGGCGGGCGGCCTCGAGCTGCGCGGCGGATTGGAGGTCGGGATGAGGGCGAACCTGCACTTGCGCATCCCGACCCGGGTTCTGTTACGCATGGGCTCGCTGCGCGCCCGGGAGTTCGGAAAGCTGCGCCATCAAGCCGCGCGCCTGCCCTGGGGCGCCTTCATTCCGGCAGGCACACCCGTGCGCCTGACCGTGAGCGCGACCCATTGCCGCCTGTATCACACGGGGGCGGTGGAGGAGGCCGTGAGGGCCGCGATGGGCGATCAGATGGGGCGATCTCCCGACAAGCCGGATCCGTCGGCGGGTGACGCACCTCTGGTGCTGGTTCGCGGCGTCGACGACGTCTGGACCCTGAGCGTGGACAGCTCCGGCCAACGATTGCACAGGCGGGGCTGGCGAACCGCGGGAGGCGAGGCCCCCATGCGGGAGTCCCTGGCGGCGGCCGCCTTGGCTCTGGCCAGCTGGAGCACCAACGAGGCGCTGGTCGATCCCATGTGCGGCGCGGGGACCATTCCGATCGAGGCCTGCACCGTGGCGCTGGACATGGCTCCTGGCTCGGCGCGAGCCTTCGCCTTCGAGCGCTGGCCCGCCCTCGCCCGGTTGGGCGGCGCGCGCGATCGATGGGCCGAGTTGCAGGCCGAGGCTCACCGAGCGCGACGGGAGGTGCTACGCGCGCCGATCTACGCCAGCGATCACGATCCGACCAGCGTCGCGACCACCCGGGAAAATGCGGCGCGGGCGGGGGTCGCAGCCCACCTCGTCATCGACCGGCGCCCGCTGGCCGATCTCGAGCCACCCGAGGCGCGCGGGCTGTTCATCGCCAATCCACCCTACGGGGAGCGGCTGGGGCAGCGGCGCGATCTTCCCAGCCTCTACCGGGAGATCGGCCGGGTCATGAGGCAACGACTCCCCGGATGGCGAGCCGCGGTGGTGGTGCCCGACGTCAGACTGGCGTCTGCGTTCCGTTTGACCCTGGTCTCGTCGCACGCCCTGGTCCACGGCGGACTGCGCATCGCGCTCCTTCAGTTCGCCTCGCACGCCGACTCTCCCGCCTGAGCCCCCACCGACGACCGGAAATGGGAGAGGCGGCCCCGGCGACGTCAGCGCCTCAGGCGAGCGGACCGCGCGCGTCGGGTTCGTTCGAGCCGCCCCAGGCTCCGAACACGGCCATCAGCCACACCCGGATGCGCTGGCGATCCATGCGGGAAAAGGAAGCCGAGGCGAAGGCTGGGTTGTGGACCGCTGCCCAGAAGCTGGCGTCGTGACGGTCGATCTTCTGCATCACCGAGGGATTGAGCTCCGGCAGCTCGACGATCATGCCGCCCAGGGCGTCGACCTTCTGCCGGGTGGGGGAGGCGTCGAACAACGAGAAGTCCTTGCCGCGCCCCAGGTTCTTGACGATGCAATAGCGCGCGGCCTTCTGGTACCGCTCGAGCAGGCGATCAAGGGTCAAGACGGCGTCCTTGCCGTCGTCCATGACGTGCCAGAACACCACCTCGACCGCGCTCTCGCGCGCCAGCTCCAGAATTCCGCCCTCCGCAATCCAGGCCGACAGCAGGCGATCGCTCTGCGCCGGCAAGTCGACGACCACCCGGCGCTCGGCGTCGGTGGCCAGCCCCATGATCTGGTCGGCGCTCTCCACGTTGGTCAGATCGATCGCGCGCGCGTAGTCCCGGTAAAACCGCAACAAAGCCCCGTGCGAACCGTCGGCGTCCAGCGCCACGAAAGGCAAGGCGCGATCGATGAAATTTTGAGTGATCAGGCGCGCCACGACGGACTTGCCGACGCCGCCCTTCTCGCCCCCCACGAAGTGAATTGAGCTGCTCATGCGCCACACATACCATAGGACCCCGCGCCTGCGATGTTTCGGTCAGGTCTTGTTTCATCCACATCCGACGCGCAGCCCGAGCCGGGAGGCAGTGGCCAGAAACAAGCTCCGGATGGTGGTCGCATACTGGCCCTCTCCTTGACCCCGGATCCCGAACCGCGCGTCGTATAGCTGGCCACCGCGGGTCTCCCGAATCCGATGCAGGATCCGTTCGACCCGCAAGGGCATCGCCGCCCGCATCCGCTCCTCGAAGACCTGCGCCACCGGCCCGGGCAGTCGCAGCAACACGTAGTTGGCGCTGGTCGCGCCGGCGTCCCGCGCCGCGGTCAGGATCTTGGGGATCTCTTCGTCGCCCAGCCCCGGAATGACGGGCGCCACGTTCACGCTGACCGAGATCCCCGCGTCGGCCAAGGCCCGCACGATTCGCATGCGGCGTAAAGGCGTGGCCACGTAGGGCTCGACCGCCCGTGCCTTCTCCGGATCCCACAGCGGCACGCTGACCGTCACGTGCGCGGCGGCCACACGCCCGATCTCCTGCAAGACATCGATGTCCCGCTCGATGAGAGGGGCCTTGGTGATCACCCCGACCGGATTCTTTTCCTCGGCACAGACCTGCAGGCATCCCCGGGTGAGGCGATACGAGGCTTCGAGTGGTTGATAGCAGTCGGTGACCCCGCTCATGACCACCAACTCCCGCTTCCACTTCTTCTTTCGAAATTCCGCGCGCAGCAGCGCTGGCGCGTCCACCTTGACGACGATCTTGCGATCGAAATCGGTGCCCGCCCCGAAGCTCAGGTACTCGTGCCCCGGACGGGCATAGCAGTAGGCGCAGGCATGAAAGCACCCCCGGTAAGGATTGACGCTGTAGGTGAATCCGACGTCCGGACTGTCGTTCCTGGACAGGATGGTGCGGGTGCGATCCTCGTAGACGTCCAGCTTGATCTCCGGGGCGCCTTCCAGATATTCGACGAACGTCGTGGACCACGGGTTGGGAGGGTTGGAGATGGGCACCGGACGCATCTCGAAAGATTGAAGCTAAACGTATGTTCAGTCAATCGTCGCCGGCACGAATTTCCCGTCCCACAGGGGCTGGTGCACCGATTGCGGAGGCCGGCATGACCCACTAAGGTGAGCGCCCCAAACATGGCAGGAAGTCCAACCAGCCCCTCAAGCATTCGTGGTTCGGGACGTCTGGCGGCGCTCCCCCCGTACGTCCTGGCCAGGGTCGACGAATTGAAGTCTCGGCTGCGCGCCGCAGGTCAGGACGTCTTCGATTTCGGTCTCGGTAATCCCGACGGGCCAAGCCCGGAGGCGGCGATCGCCCGCCTGATCCTGGAGGCCCGCCGCCCCGGCAACCAGCGGTACATGCCTTCCAAGGGATTGCCCGAGACGCGCCAGGCGATCTGCGACTGGTACCGCCGGCGCTTCGGACAGGCCTTCGATCCCGAGACCGAGGCGGTCGTCACCATCGGCTCCAAGGAAGGCATCGCACATCTGTTGCTGGCGCTGGTGTCGCCGGGTGATTGCGTGCTGGCGCCGGACCCCTGTTATCCGATTCACCGGTTCGGAGTGATCATCGCGGGAGGTGAGCCGATCCCGGTGGCCTGCCATCCCGAGGTCGATCACTTCGTGGAGCTCGAGAGGGCCCTGGCGGGGGCGACGCGCCCACCGGTGGGGTTGATCGTCAACTTCCCGCACAATCCGACCTCGGCCACCGTCGACCTCGAATACTACGAGAAGGTGGTGAAGCTGGCCCTTCGCGAGAAGCTCTGGGTGATCTCCGATCTGGCCTACGCCGATCTGGCCTTCGAGCCGGCGGCTCGTACACGCAGCATCTTCGAGGTGGCGGACGCCCGGAAGGTGGCCGTGGAGTTCTTCACGGTGTCGAAGAGCTACTCCATGCCCGGTTGGCGCGTGGGGTTTTGCGTGGGCAACCCGAACATCATCGGCCAGCTGGCCGCCATCAAGGGCTACCTGGACTATGGAATCTTCGCTCCGGCGCAGCTGGGCGCCGCGACGGCGCTCGGCCAGTGCGACGAGGACGTCGTCAAGAACCGGGAGCGCTACCGACGACGGGCCGAGCTCCTCGTGCGGGGTCTTGCCACGGCCGGATGGAAGGTCGTCCCACCCAGAGCGTCCATGTTCGTGTGGGCTCCCTTGCCGCCCGCTCACCGGGCGTCCGGCTCCATCGCGTTTGCCTCCGGGCTGCTCCAGGAAGCGCGGGTGGCCGTATCGCCAGGGGTGGGATTCGGCCCGGGGGGCGAGGGATTCGTGCGTTTCTCGCTGGTCGAGGACGACGACCGGATCGGACAGGCCTGCGTCGCCATCGGGAAGTTCTTGCGGGCGGGCCAAGCGGCTGACCAAGAGCCGGCACCCTCCGTTGACAGCCGACCTCTGGTCGAGTAGAAATCCCGCCTTTCATGCCTGCCTCAGCCCCCCCCTCAAGCTCCCACCGCTCCACCTTCCAGGCGAAGACTGGCCTGGTCCACGGCTGGTTTGTCGTGGACGTCGAAGGCAAGACTCTGGGTCGAGCCGCCACCAAGATCGCCGACGTGCTGCGCGGAAAGCACCGCCCCACTTTCACCCGCCACGCGGACGCCGGTGATTTCGTGGTGGTGGTGAACGCCGAGAAGGTCAAGCTGACCAAGGACAAGTGGCAGACCAAGCTCTACCGCGACCACTCGCTGTTTCCGGGCGGGCTGCGGACCCAGACCGCGGAAGAGCTGAACAAGCGTCACCCCGGTGATCTCGTCAAGCGCGCGGTCTGGGGAATGTTGCCCAAGGGACCGCTCGGCCGTCGCATCTACAAGAAGTTGAAGGTGTACGCGGGCGCCAGCCATCCCCACGCCGCCCAGTTGCCCCAGATCTTGAAGCTGGACTGACGTTCGACTCACGACAGTCTGACTGGACTCGACCCACTCGGAGCCCCCTACGATGCCTGATCCACAGAAGTCCGTGTATGCCACTGGCCGACGCAAGGAAGCCGTGGCGCGTGTTTGGTTGCAGCCTGGCAGCGGCAAAGTGGAGATTAACCGGCGCTCGCTCGAAGATTACTTCGGTCGCGAGACCTCTCGCATGGTTTTCCGACAGGCGCTCGAGCTGACCGAGACCACCGGCGCCTACGACGTGTTCTGTACGGTCATGGGCGGCGGACTTTCGGGTCAGGCCGCGGCGATTCGACATGGCATCTCCCGGGTGTTGATCAAGATTGACCCTGCCTTTCGGCCGCCCTTGAAAAAAGCCGGCTATCTCACGCGTGACGCCCGCGCCAAAGAGCGCAAGAAGTACGGACAGCGAGGCGCTCGCGCCCGCTTCCAGTTCTCGAAGCGATAGCCTGCCTCCCGCGCGGGCGGTGGACCCGATTTGCAACCCGGCTTGCGGGCCTGCTTGCCTTGCCTGCCAAGGGATGGACAGGCGTTAGACTGAAGCAGATGCGCGCCGCTCCGACTGGTCGATTGTTGACGCGGCTGTTGCTGGGGACGCTCTTCCCGACGGTCCTGGCGCTGGGGGCCTTCGGGCTCCTCGCTCATGAGGTCGCGCGCCGGGTCCTCGACGACGAGCTGGGGCGCAGGCTGGCGCTGGCGGCCGCCGGGGCCGCCGGAATGATTCTTCCAGAGCAGGTGGCGGCACTGGCCGACGGCGACGTGCGGTCTTTGACCTACGCCAACGTGCGCCGCAAGCTGGATCTGGCGCGCGAGAGGTTCGACGTGCGGCGCGTGACCCTGGTCTCGCGCGATCTCGTGGCGCGTTCCGACACCGATCTCCGGGTTGCGATAGGTGCCCAGGCGTACGAGCTCGGCGCCGACCGGCTGGAACTGGCCCGCGCGGCCTCTGGCCACCCCGCCGCGTCTCCATCCTTCATCGGTCACGATCAGCTCCCTTACAAGCGGGGCTATGCGGCGGTGGGCGATCCCCCACAGATCGCGGGATACGCGGTGGTCGAGGCCAGCGCGGATTACTTCGTGCCCTTGCGCGCCTTCCGTCGCCAGCTGATTCTGGGTGGAATCGCGGCGTTGGCCATCGTCATGGCGGTGACGGTCGCCATCGCGCGGCGGATCAGCGGCCCGGTGGTCCGGTTGGCCATGGCCGCGGAACGCATCGGTCGCGGGGATCTCGACCGCCCCGTGGTGGCCAGCACCGAGGATGAGGTGGGATTCCTCGCGCGAACGCTGGATGACATGCGCGCGGCTCTCAAGGCCCGCGACGAGCGGCTGCAGATGATGCTTGCCGGGATCGCTCATGAGGTCCGCAATCCTCTGGGCGGGCTCGAGCTGTACGCGGGGCTGCTGCGCGACGCGCTTTCGGGCCAACCGGAACGACTGGAGGAGGTGGCCCGCATCGAGCGGGAGGTGCAATACCTGAAGGTCGTCACGACCGAGTTTCTGGACTATGCACGTCGGGCTCCACCGGAACTCGTCAACCTGAATGTCGCGGAGCTGTTGCTGGAGATCCGGGGGCTGGCGAGCACGCCCGGGGTCGAGATCCAGGTGGAGGCCGCCACCGGGCTGGCGGCCCGCGCCGACGCTGGCCAGATGCGCCGGGCGATCCTCAACCTGACCCGCAACGCCGTGGCCGCCGCCGCGCGCGCCCATCCCGATGGCTCCGGCCGGGTGCGTCTGCGCGCGCACCGGAACGACCGATCCGTTCACATCGAGATCGAGGACAACGGCGCGGGAGTCGAGCCGGCCCTGCGCCAGAAGATCTTCGCGCCCTTCTTCACGACGCGCGAGAAGGGAACTGGCCTCGGGCTGGCCTTCGTTCGAGACATCGTGCTCGATCACGGCAGCCAGGTTCTGGTGGAAGACGCGCCCGGTGGCGGGGCGTTGTTCTGGTTCCAGCTTCCGCTGACAACCACCGCGGCGATCCCTTCGCCGATCCCGCCGACGATCTTGGCCGATGACGTCGCCCCTGTCGCCGAACCTCCGGGCCTGAGGACCAGATGAAGCCAACATTGCTGATCTCCGATCCGCGCTTCCTGGAGCACGATCCCGGACCCGAGCACCCCGAATCGGCGGCGCGGTTGGCGCGGATCCTGGACAACCTACGCGATAGTCCAATCGCCGGCAGCTCGTGGTTGATGGAACCGCGACCCGGCACCGACCAAGAGATCACGGCCGTCCACACGCCCGCGCTCCTCGCGTATCTCTCCGCGCGCGACGGGATGAACGCCACGCTGGATCCGGACACCGCCATGTCACCGGGGAGCTGGCGCGCGGCGCGACTGGCGGCCGGCGCCGCGGTCCAGGCCGTCGAGGAGGTCTGGTCGGGGCGTGCCAGGAACGCCTTCGTGCTGGCGCGCCCCCCCGGCCATCACGCGGAGGCAGCGCGCGCAATGGGGTTCTGTCTGCTCAACAATGCGGCCATCGCCGCCGCGGCGGCCCTGCGGATGGGGGCCTCCCGGGTGGCGATCGTCGACTGGGACGTCCACCACGGAAACGGCACCCAGCACATCTTCGAGAACCAGGCCGAGGTGCTGTATCTGTCGGCGCACCAGGCCCCCTTTTATCCTGGGACCGGCGCCGCCGACGAGATCGGGCGGGGTCAGGGGCTGGGCTTCACCATCAATTGCCCGCTACCGCCCCATCAGGGCGACGCGGACTACGGGGCCGTGTTCGACGAGGTGTTCTTGCCGGCGCTCGACAACTTCGCGCCCGAGCTGCTGATCGTATCGGCGGGATTCGACGCCCACGCGCGCGATCCCTTGGCCGATATGCGCGTCACGGAGCGGGGGTTCGCGGCGATGTGCAGCGCGGTCACCGACATGACGGGCAAGCTGGTGCTGCTCCTCGAGGGTGGCTATGACCTCGCGGCGCTGGCCAGCAGCGTACGCGCTTGCGCGGAGGTGCTGACCGGTGGGCGGGACACGTTCCCCACGGGTGCCGGACCCCGGGTGGTGGAGGCCATCAGGGCCACGCGCCAGGCCCACACCCACGTGCGGTTGCACGCGCACGGCGGTACGCACTTGCTCCGGCGTCAATCGATGTGACGGTGGCGATGCTCGACGGCGCTTCTCTCCGTTCGCCTTCGGGACCCGCGGTGGCCTCGCTCTTTCACCGGGCGCTGGCCGCGGTCTTCCTGATCGCCTGGGCGTCGCTCGGCAGTCAGATCGGTCTGCTGGTGGGCAGCCGTGGGCTGCTGCCGCTCGGTGACTTCGTCGCGGCTGCGCGGGCCGCGGGTACCCTGTCATCTGAAAAAGGACCCTCGGAGGGTCCTTTAAATCCCCCGCGGGTGAGTGGCAGCGGGGAAACCGTGCTGCCACTCACGCGACTGCTTGCCTTTCCCAGCCTGCTGATGCTGGCGCCGGGCGACCATTTTCTGGTCGGTGGCCTCGTGGCTGGATTGGTTCTGTCGCTGGTCGGCCTCGGCGGGTGGCGCCCACGCACCTGCGCCGCGGTACAAACCTTCTGGTATCTCGGGTACGCCACGGCCTGCCGCAGCTTCCTGGGTTTTCAATGGGACAACCTGTTGCTCGAGTGTGGCTTGCTGGCGACTTTTCTGCCCGCGAATCGCCCCGCGCCATGGGCGCACCTGCTGTTCCGGGCGCTGCTCTTCAAGCTGTACTTCGAGTCGGGCCTGGCCAAGTGGCAATCGCCGCTGCACGACTGGCGGGACGGCAGCGCGATGACGTTCTATTACGAGACCGCGCCGCTGCCCACGGCGCTCGCCTGGTACGCCCACCATCTGCCGCGCGGCTGGCATGTCTTCGAGAGCTACGCGACGCTCGCGATAGAGCTGTTGCTGCCGTTTGCGATCTTCGGCCCGCGCCGCGCCCGACTGTCCGCTGCCACCGCGTTCACGCTGTTCCAGATCATCAATGCCGCCACCGCGAACTACGGGTTCTTTTGCTACCTGACCGGGACGCTACACCTGTTCCTCCTCGACGATCTCGACGTGATTGCCGTGGGCCAAAGGATGGGCCACCGCCTGGGTGGTTGGTGGGCGCGGGCGTGGCGTCGGCAGGGCCATCCGGTCGCCGAAACGCCGCCGGAGGTCGGATCGGAGCCGGCGCCTCCCGGCGCGGAGCGACGTCGGCGCTCGCCCGGTGGCCGTATCGTCGGCGGGATCGGCCTGGGAGCTTGGGCAGTCATTTCGCTGATCGAGGCCTGGTTCCATTTCGGCGATCCGGCAGCGGGTCTGGCCCCCGTCTTGGTCCCGGTCCTGGAGTGGTCGCAGACGTTTCGAGTGGTGAACGCGTACCACCTTTTCGCAGCGGTGACGCGAGAACGAATCGAGCCCGAGATCCAGATTCAGAGCCTGGCGGATGGCGCCTTCACGCCGTTCCACCTGCACTACAAGCCGGGCGATCCCCTGCAGATGCCCGTCTTCGTGGCGCCCCATCAACCAAGAGTGGATTTCCTGCTTTGGTTCTACGGGCTCGGCTATCAAGGTCGCAAGCAACCAGCATACGTCGCCGAGCTGCTGGCCCGTCTGTGCGAGGAGCCGGCTGCCGTGGCGCCTCTCTTCAGAGAAGCCTTGCCGACGGCACCCACCGCGGTGCGGGTGGCCTTCTGGGACTATCGATTCACCTCAGCCGCCGAACGGCGCGCGACCGGTGCCTGGTGGACACGTCGCGCGCTCGGCTCGACAGAACCGATCATCTGCGCGACCATCCAGCAGACGAGCGCCCTCACCTCGAGATCCCCGCGGGGTCCATCACCTGCTCGACAGGCTCGACTTCGTGGAACTTGCGCAGGTCGAGCAGCAGATCCCCGGCCGGGGTCTCCGACAGCACGTCGACGTGCCGGTGATTCCACAAAATCTGGTGGGCGAAGTAGCGGTGCCTGCCATGAACCTGCTGCATGAACGTGTCGTCGAGGCCCGCCACCATGATCATCAGCTCCGCCTCCTGGGCGGCCAGCGTGGCGGCGGTCTCCCCGCGCAGGGGGCTCTTCTCGTCTATCACGTGGAGCACGGTGAAGGAGCGGTCGAGGGTCAGGGCGCGATCGCGGGCGATGGGGACGTCGACCGCCCGGTAGAAGGTTCTCCCCTCGGCCGTCTGCTCGGTGCGAACCAGGGTCACGTGGATCTCGGCGTTTACGATCTGGTTTCCCCGGGCGTTGCCCAGCCGGAAGGAGAGCGTGGGAGCTCCGTTCATCGGCCCAACCACAGCCTGCCGGGTGAAGACGAACCGGGCCGTCGAGCGCGAAAACTTGGCGAACACCAGGCCCGTTCCCAGCGCTGTCAGGAGCAATCCCGACAGCGATTCTGCCACCACCATCTCGTTCGCCGCATCCGACCGGGGGAAGGCTGTGCCGTAGCCGATCGTCCCCATGGTCTGGACGCTGAAGAAGAATGCGTCCTTGAATGATCCCGGCGCCACGTTGGCCACCCCGCCCGTGCAAACGTAGCCGATGGCGAAAAGAGCGTTGGCGCAGAGGTACGTCAGCGCGATGCCCCCCAGGGTCAGGCTCCACGGCGCGCGCAGGATCATGTAATAGAAATCCCGCCAGGTCGGACGACCGGCTCCCACCACGCGAATCTGATAGCCGGGCGGGTTCGGGTCGGAAGACTTGGCGGACACGCAACCAGTTTCGATCCGGCCGCGGCGCGTGGCAATCGGCGTCGGGCGCGCAGGGGGCGCGCACCCGACCCGTCAGGGCACCAGCATGCGAATGGCGCGCGAATTCCACAGGGACGCGCCCATGGCCGTCAACGCCCTGAAGGTCCGCATCACCCAGGCACCGCGTCTTCGACTCTCCTCGACTCTGGCCATCACCTGGCAGAGCGCAGCCTCGGAGCGATCACCCTCGAACTCTGCCATCCTGCGATTGACTGCCACGTCCAGGTCGTGCCTGACTTGGTCGAGCAGCTTCTCGAGCGCCTCCGGCGGGTCGTCCCCCCTCAGTTTACGCGCGCGAATTCGCGTGATCGTCCGGTCGAGCCTCCGGACTTGCGACAGCGTCCGGACTTGCGAGAGGCTCCGGACTTCCGAAGGATTCCCGCTGTCGCCCCCGACCCCACCTCGCTCCTTGCCCTCCATGCCCTCCGTCCCCTCCCTGATGTCCATGCGTCCAAACTCCCCGTTATGTTCCAAGCCAATAGTACTCAGACGGCGACAATGATACTCGCTCGTCAGTTTCGGGATTGTTTCGGGTTGAAGTTTTTTTTAGGGAGGGGCCGCTCGGTTCAGTGAGGTACCCTTTTCCTCGTGTGCGGTCGCGCGACGCTGACCAACGAGGACGTTCATGAGGTCGCAAGGGAGCTTGGCGCCGAGATCGCACCGGACGATGCCATCAAGTTTCGGCCGCGCTACAACGTCGCGCCCTCCGATCTCCACTGGATCGTGCAAGCTGGCCCCCACGGTCGCCTCCTGGTACCCGCCGTCTGGGGCTACCTGACGTCCCCGCCACCATTCAGCCGAGGGCGATCCCAGGGACCCTCCCACGGTCCTTTTGCAGGTAGACCCATCATCAACGTCAGGGGAGAGCAGGTTGGGTCCGGGCGCACGTTTCGGGAAGCGTTCCAGGCGCGGCGGTGCCTCATGATCACCGACGGCTTTTTCGAGTGGGACAATGCGCGCTCGCCATTCTGGTTCCACCGCGCCGACGGAGGTCTCGTCCTGCTGGCCGGCTTGTACCAGCGAGGGGGCCTTGCAGACAAGCCGCAAGACAAGCCGGAAGACAAGATGGGCCCGTCCGATCCGGAGCGGTTCACCATCTTGACGACCCGCCCCAACCAGGTGGTGGCGCGGGTCCACGACCGAATGCCGGTGATGATCTCCCCGTCCCGCATCGATCCCTGGTTGTCCGGCCAGGCATCCGAGATCATCGATCTCATCGCGCCGGCGCCCGAGCAGACGCTGCTGGCGACGCCCGTCTCGCGGCGGGTGAACGCCGTCAAGAACGACGATCCGGCCTGCCTGGCGCCGCTCACCACCGAGGGTCATTCTGAGCGCGCAGCGACGAAACGACAGCTCACCCTCTTTTGAGGCAATCTCCGCATCAGTCGTCGTCGCCCTCGAGCGGTCGCAATCCGTGGACCCGGAACCGAACCCGCACGGGTGAATCCAGCGCGCGAGGGATGGACACGGCGAGGATCGAGCCCGATTCGGCGTGCCTCGGAACGCGAATGCCGACCGGAACGTCCTCCACCCCAAAGCCCTGGTGTTCGCAGCTCCGACACCAGACCCCGCGTGGACGCGCCACGCCCCCGCAGGTCGGGCAAACGACCTTCAGCTCCATCTCGATCACCGCGGTGCCGCCCGTCATCGCTTCGCGCCTGTGGAGGTGCAGCTCCAGCAAGCCGTCGGGTGCGATCGCCACGATGCGGGCCTGAATCAAGGCAGCCAGCCTGCCCGACACGCGAGGCAGGAAATCCACGACGGTGGCCGAGGCAGGCGTCTTCCACCTGTTCGCCGCGCTGGCAGCGGCATCCGCGCCGTTCGATCGATTCGTGGAGACCGTCCAGTCCAGCCCCCCGCTGCGCACCGAGCCTCCCTGCATGCTGCTAACGCCGCTGCTGCTGGCATTCCACGCATTCCACGCGTCCTGCTCGGCCAGGCTGGCATCGTAGGCGGAGCGCGCCACCGGATTGGAGAGAACCCGGTAAGCGTCCGCGATCCCGGCGAACGTCGAGGTGCTGGCGGCTCCGGCCCGATCGGGATGATGCGCGAGGGCCTTCCGCCGATAGGCCCGGCGCAACTCCGCCACCGTGGCCGAACGTGCCACACCAAGGACACCGTACAGATCGACCCGCGTCGAACGCACGCCCAAATACTACACGCTCCTTGGACGGTCGCGGGCACGTCGGATCGCCGTGGTCCCTCCGGTCGAAGACGCAGCGCCGTGGCGGCGGCCGACCGCGGAGGTCTCTGCTCTCAGATACCCCGTCTCAGTCTGGGTCCCCCTGGGGGATATGAAGGGACAGAACAACCTGTTGCTCATCCTCCGCGGTCACCGAGTTTCGCAGGAGACCTTGGCCGAGCATCAGTTCCAGACCACGGCGCACTCGCCAGTACCGCTGCCGGGCTTGGTCGTAATTCCCCCGATGGCTAGCCATCCCCAGGCGCTTGCGTATCTGTGACTCGAGCGATTCGAATGCCGCCGATTGCGAGTCGCGGTCCCATGGCCCGAGACCCATCTCGAGTTGGACGAAGATCCAGGAATCAGCCTTGGGTCCCGGCTGAAACTCAGCCGAAACCCAGCGTATACCGGGGGGAAGAGTCTTCGCACGCATCACCCAGAAGTACTCCGTCTTTTCGTGTGTAGGGATATCGACAACCGGCTGGAAGCGCTTCTGTAAGCCTTCCGGCGTGGGCAACAGGGCCTTTTTGTCGGTCAGGATTTCGACGATCTTCGCGAAATCCGGCACTGCCACCGAGCCGGAAGCGCTGACGGGTTTCGGTTCTGGGTTCGAGCTACCAGGGGGACCCTTGATCGGGACCTTTCCCTCAGACGCGGCGTATCCAGATCCAGTCAAGACCAACGCAACAACGACCGCCGCCGAACGCCAACAGTTCAAGCCAGCTGTCCCCCACTCTGGAGGACCTGCACGGGCAAGTGACTTCGCACCACCTCACGGCTGAGTCTGTCGAGTAACGGCGTCGGATCCACCAGGTCGCTTCGCCGCATGAAGGGCTTCCTTCGTGGGTCGGTCAGCGGTCCCCGCTGGGTTCCCGCATATAGCTCGAAGTGCAGCATCGACATTGTGTACATCCGACCCACGTAAGCGATGATCTGTCCCGCTGTCACGTGCGTCCCCGTCTGAACGCCCTTGGCGGCTCCTCGGATCTCACAGTACCGAACCACGAACCCTGGGTGCTGCACTTCAATCGCTTTGGTCCCGTGATAAAAATCAACCGGCCCCCTCATCACCAACCCGTCCGCAATCGCGAAGATGGGCGTGCCTTCCGGAGCAATCAGGTCGCACGCTGCGTGTTTCCGGTTTCCTCCATCGCGCGGAGCGCCGAAGTATCGCGCTCCTGTTTTCCAACTCAAGACCGGTATGAACGGCAGGGAAACAGCATTTCAGTAGGTTGACGAAGGCAGATTCCGATGTCAAAGCCAATCGAAAACGGGGCGCACGTCAGCCGAATGGCGGTGAGCCAAACCCCGTCGTTGCGACAGTGTTGTCTTGAAGGGTGCCTCCCATGCGGGCCCTGGTGGAGTGAAGTGGGGCCCCTCTCCCTGGCTCTCCCCGCTCCCGCGGGGCGAGGGGATAAGAGGGGGGGGCGGCGGTCTACAAGGTCGACGTCACCTTCCGGATTTCGACTCGCAACAACGCCCACCCATCGCACTGATCCGATTCCTAACGAGAAGGACCGTCGCGGAGCGAACGTAGGAAGCCCCAAAGCGTCGGGGGTGGGCAATGGTCCCGCGCGCAGTTCCGCAGCGCCCACGACACCGGCCAAGCAGATCCACGCCCGAGCGCGAGGACTGTTCGAGCACGGGACCATTGCCCACCCACGACGCCCCGCGACCGGAGCGAGCCCATCCATCCCGATTTTCACCCACAACCATGGGCCGCCACGGACCGCCCCCCTCAACTCACGCGGCCAGGCCGGGCAAGGGAGTCTTGCTGGCCCCCGTGAGCATCGGATCTCCGAAGCCGGCATAGCTGGTGATGCCCATGGCCTCGCACATGTTGAGCAGCACGCGCTCATGACGCTCGCCCGAGTAAAGGTATCTCCCGCCGGGAGCGGTCTTCAGATAGCCACCGTTGCCGCTGGCCAGCACGAACCGCATCGACTTCTGATCGTGGTTC